>JACCDR010730930.1_pt1 | contig 26184 bp, 19 predicted proteins | sample 7446431 | NCBI WGS metagenome assembly JACCDR01 (sample SAMN15323443, study PRJNA562643) | freshwater metagenome | isolation source: river surface water | place: USA:Blue River Watershed | collected 2017-08-17 | reverse complement strand
CACAGCGGGGTGTGGGGGAGGGGGGGGGGTACACGTCTTAGTCAGACACATCTTCGTCGGACGTGTCTTCGTCAGACACATCTTCGTCAGACACATCCAAGTCATCCATTATCGCAGGTTTCCCAAACCACTCTGCAATGTCGTTGCGGTGGTACGTGCCGTACTCGCGCTTGAACTCGGCCAAAATGCCGGTTACCGTGTCCATCTCGGAGTTTCCCGGTAAGCAAGACGCCAGCAGCGCCGCGTTGGTGGACGGGGACTGGCTCAGTTCCACAAAAAATCGCACACACTTCACGGTGGTGTCCATGTCCCCGGTCTCAATTTCCAGCGCCGTCAAAAATGTCTTTTTCATCACCGGCAAGCAGCAAAGCAGCCCTTCTCGGTTTATCGGCACCCGCGCTAGGTTTGTCAACGCTTCGGACACCGAATAAATCACGGAAGGTTCGCTGGTGTGTGCGTCCAGCACATGCATCAACAAATCCACGTGACGCATGCCTTGGTCCGTGGTTTCCGTAACGTTGCACAGATACTTCGCAACGGCCTTGCACACACTTTTGTTGCTGCTGTGGCGCTCAAAAATCGCGGCCACGCACGCGCCGCGTTCCGGTGAGTACTTCAGCTGTTGCATGAATCGCACGCTGACCTTGCACACCTCGGGGTTTTCAGCGTGCCGTCGCATCACTTCCGCCAACAAGTCCCAGTTTTTTTCAAACCCGGGACCTGCGTTTGAACCAATGACGGCAACACACCGTACACACGCCGTCGCCGCGCCAGAGTCATCAATCCTGCACTTCAACACGTGCCACGTGTGCTCGGCCAAAGTTTCCAGGGCCTTTTTCTGGAACCTGGTCAGCTTCGGCGACCAGTCAGAATGAAACTTCAAATGGCGTTCGTCGTAAATGTCGTTCAACAAAGTCGGGAGCTGGTTCAAGTCAAACTTCACCGGATGGCGTTGCATGCGTTCCAGCGCAAGCACGACTGCTTCTTGGGTCATTGCCCTCAGCCGGCCAAGAGTGTATGGCACAAACTCTGGGCACTCATACATGGTATGACTTTTTACGGGTGACCACACAAGTGGTGCACCAAATGGCATTTCTTCTGAGCGGGCTTTTCACCGCGGCAGCGACGGCCTACGTGGCCGACAAAGCGTACGATGGCGCATCTGGGGTGTACATGTACCTTGCGGAAAAATGGGACGCGGTAAAGTCCTTTTCGGGAAAAACGCGAGACAAACTCCGTAAATCAAAAGTAGAAAAAACAAAAACCAAGTCCGCTGCGTACCGTAGACTTCTCCGTGCAAAGTACGACCTTTCCAAAAAATAGATTGCATTTGATTTGAAGTATGGCAAGCACACAGCCGCGGCACTCAGCTGCGGCTGTAACTCATGAAATCACACGGGCTTGTTGGATTTAACGACTTCGAGCTGACACTGGAAGCGCTGCAAGCATTAATTGCGGGAAGGTGTTTGTGCAGAGGCCACCACACCGGGAGCTGCGCCGCCGGCAGACTGCGATGCACCGCGGCGTGTCGCAGTGTTTACGCCGCCATCAAAACTTGCAGCAGCGCGGGCGTGCCCGACGCAAGTCCGCGCGCCCGCTGCGCGTGCGTTGCTATTGATCCGCACTCGCCGCTGCGGCCGTGCATGTCCAAATTGGATGTCCAGAACCACGCCAAACGCGAGTTTGAAGCCCAGCTCGGCGTTGCCATGGAAATGGCGGGGATCGGAGAGCTGCGCATAAAGGTCCCGGACTGGTTGCAAGACGCTGCGTTTTCAGGCGTGAAACGTTGAGGGTGTATGTGAACGCAATTTAAGCCGTAAGTATTTTCACAGAGTCCACGCCCCGTTGTTTGGCATGGAAGGACCAGACTCGCCCAACTTCTGTCCGCTGTGTTTTGAAACAAGTGCGTGGGACGGTGTGGTGTTGCGTTTGCAATGCGCCAAAGTTTAAAAAAAATGCGGTGTGCGCACTTTGCAGGCGAGGACGCCCGTGCTTTGGGCGCGTGTGGACACGTGTGCTGCGACGAGTGCCTATGCACCATTCGGACGCAAGACGGGGTGCGCAAGTGCCCCCTGTGCCGAACGCCGGTGTTTTGGTGCTGCAAGTGGGACGACCCGACCACCGTGTTTTGTTTTAAGGTGTCTGATGACTTGGCGGAGGAATTCGCCAGCGAGTTGTGCAAGCCAGTCATGAACGCAAACGTGGCGGCGCATGCCGCGGCTGCAAGGGTGTTCCGTGGGAACATGTCGAGGCCGCTGCTGTTGCACCTTATCGCCATCGCGCCACGGTATCCCAAAACCGTGTTTCAGTGGGTGAAGACCACTTTCATCAACACGACTGCAGTTCGTTTGGGGCTTGCCGTGGAATGGGCGAGTGTGTTTGTCGACTTGTTGCAACAAGTCGACACCGCCAAAGCTGCTGCGTGTGTACTCAAAAAGCTGTGTCTTGGGTTTAAGCTTGCAACGGCTTCTTCCGAAGAATGGCCCCGGGCACTTGATTTGGTTCGCGTGGTGGGAGTGCTGGGCAGGTTTTTGGATCCGGGGTTCACTTTGACCGTGCTGGAGTCATTTGTCAATTTACCGGTTTCGTTCACGCGGAAGAATATGTCTGTGGCAGCTGTCGAGCTTTTAAAGTTTGAGGCTCGGTTCACGACAGCGGAACGATTCCTTGTTTTGAAAATCCTGTGCGAAGTGCAGGAGTGGACTGACTATGGCGTCGAGGCCGTGCTTCCATTTTTAACGACCGTGTGTTGTGTAAACAACAGCGCTTTGCGGTTCACACTGAAAGCGGCCGGGAACATATTGGAGTCAACGGCGGATCAAACGCCGGTGCGGCACTGGTTGGTGGCGGTGGCGCCGTTGATTGTTCAATGGCACCCAAGCCTTCGCAGTCTGCGGCTTTTTACAGATACAATTACGCAGTACGCCACTTGTTGCGTGGTGCCGGAGTTTGTGGCGTGGTGTGTGAAGTTGATCGCCGGGGTCTTGGATCAAGTGTTTGACAACCAACCCGGCTTTGTGGGTGTTGTTTACCACTTGGCGGCGCTTGTGCGACACAAGATTTGGAACAGTGAACGCTGCAAAAAAGACACTCTTCTTCTTGACGAGCTGCGGCTTCTTTTACCGGTTGTCACGACAATGTGGCGAAGGTTTGAGGTTCCGGAAGTTGACTCTGCGTGTTTGGAGCTTTTTTGGGTGGTGTCGAAGTGGTTTGGAGACAGTGACACGCCGTTGTTTCCCGGAGGTCTTGCTGTGTGCTTGGCGAAGTATGCCGCCAGAAACAGTTGCAGTGCAGCGTCGCGGTCTGTGGCGGGAATTATCGGCGGCGCGGTGATCAGCGACCGGTTTCGTGCCAGCGTAATTGATAAGTATTGGTTGTTGTTTGACTTGGCGGTTTCTTCGGAGGCTGGTGTAGATGCCATTACAGCAAACAGCGCGCCCGTGGCTCGGGCCTTGAAGGTGATTTTTGAGAGGGAGGCGGGTCGGCCAGAAGTGGTGCAGACGTGTGCAGTTACTTTGAACCGTTTGGTTCACGCAAGTGACATGTCGGTGTGCAGCTACGGGACTTACAGAGATAAACCCAGTTTTGAGTTGATGGTGACTGCAGTCGTGGCTGGACTCAAGGCTGGAGTTTTGGAGGCGCAACCGTGCTTATTGGACACCTGTTTGTGTTTGTGCAAAGCTGGACTGCCTCCGGCGTCATCAAGCAGTCCCGTGTTAAGGGACATGCTTTTGCCCATTTACTCGGCGTTGAGCAAATGCGGCCCTGCGACCGCGACGGACTTTTCCCAGAGACTCGGCATTACAAACACGTGGAGACTGTTGATGCACAGCCACGACGACGACCTCCTGTCGTGGGCTTTGGATTTACTGGGGGATCAAGCACCGTTTAGCCCAGCCAGTTTTTTGGCGGCGGAGGTGGGGCCGTGGTTGTTCAGAGGCGGTGGTCACAGTGTGTGGGCCCATGTTCAGCGGGTTTTGGGTGAAACGTCTGCGCATTGCGCGCGCGAGATTGTGTCAGCGTTGAAGTGCTTACGCGAGTTTTTGAAGTGGGGTGGTTGTACCCCTTGTGCGGAGGCAACGTGTTGTGTTTTGTCAAGAACACTTGACACCTGGAAACACGACGCAAAGGTGGGCGCTTTGATTGTGGACACCATTCGGATTGCGCAGTTGAACAAAGTTGACACCATGCACGTGGAGGCATCAAAGATTCTGTGGGTGCTGAAAGCACACACAGAAGACGAAGAATGTGTTGTCGGTTGTGTCACCTTGTTGCACCAGTGCGTGGAAACCAAACAGCTGTCCATTTCAGCTGTGAAAGACGTGCATGACGCAGTGTGGGCAATGTTGAATGCCCAAAAATTAGACTCGGCTGCGGTCGCATGTACGCGACTTCTGCGAACCACAAGCAAGAGACTGGCGGACGAAGGGCCCGTACCCACCGGCGCGGACGAAACTTTGTTTGAAACTGAGTGCAGTAGCGACGACGAAGACACGATAGATTGAACCCGGGACAGACATGTGTGGGTTTTGTAGACAAGCAAGTGTTCTTTGTGTATGGATTTGTCGCGAACAGCGATTTTTACATGAATCGCATCTAAATATTTCCTGGTAGTTTGTTTGGTCACACCAAGCATGTCAGAACACACGGCCGCGGAGCCGTGTGCGGTGTGCTTCACCACCCCGTTAAAGTGGGCACGGTTTGGCAGCTGTGTTCACTCCATTTGTGTTGCGTGTCTGGAGAAATTGCCCAAGAGTGATTGGGAAAAGGGCCGGAAGTGTCCGCTGTGCAGGCAACAGTTCGCGTGGACATTCCAGATGTTGTGTGGCGCCCGTGTGCCCGTTTTTGAGCCACGAACAACCCTGCGGTTTATCGCCGAGGAGTTTGAAACGTTCTGCATTGACCAAGAAACGGAGTTTTATGTGGAGTTGTTGCGGTTCGTTCGGGATAACACCCGAGGAACTCCGTGTGTCAGCGCGGTGTCGCTGTGGTTGAGCAGCCTGCAGGCACTATCGACGCGAAGCCCAGTGGAGTTTTGTTACCACCTTGACTTGTTTGGGCGAGTTGTGCAAGGGCGAGGCGGACATGTTGCTGGTGTTGGGTTGTTTGTTCGCAAAGCACTGGACACCTTTAAGGAGGCTCCATTGGCAGCACAACGGGTGCTTGAGTTTACGATGTGCTGTTCAGAACAGTTGTTTCCAGAAGACGGGTTGTTTGAGGCCATGCTGGCCGCCGTTGAGTTTATGGCGTTTTCCTGGGAGAACGACAGCATTACAAAGGCGGCACTGATATGTTTGTGCGACTGTAAGTGGCACACAAAAGACACGGTTGGTTCCGCGCTGCAAACCCCCGAAACGGTGAAGCGGGTGCACGGACTGTTTACCGCCGTATGCACGCGCGAATTCCATAATTCGCACGTGTTTTTGCGCTACTTACAAGCCGCCCCTGGTGAGTGTTGGACACCGGAGTTGGTGTCGAGCATTGTGTCGGTGTTTACGGGCTACTTGAGGCCGACCCTTGCGCTGCACGTGCTTGGCAATGTGCTGGGCATTTTGATCAAGATTACAGCGGTTATGAACCCTACCAGAGAGTTTGTTGGCATTGTTTCCGCGACGTTGTCCATTTTTCAGTGGACGTGCGTTCCCGAATCGACGATGGTTCAGTTTGCGAGGTTCGTTCGTACTTTGCTTAAAAACCTTAGAGACGGTTTGGTGGCGGAGCTGCCGATGGCTGAGCTGTGTGACATGTTTGTTCGACGTGCCGAGTCTGTCAAGGCGTTCAAAGCAGGACTCAAGTGTGTTCGTGATTGTGTGGTAGCTTCTGTGGTGAAGTTGGAGCACAAGGACTTGAAGACGTGCGTTGAAAACGTACTTGGGTTTGTCCGCCGCGCGTCGACACGTTACATAAGTAGCGACTGCGTGTGGCGCTCTGCTCTGAAGGTTCTTGTCGTGTGTAAGGAGGCGTGTGCTTCGGTCTTGGAACCGGAGCTGGAACTCGTGTTCAGTGTGATACACAAAGGGTTGACAGGGTTTTTGCCGGACCAGCGTCTTGTGGCTCTCACGGCGAGTAGACTGATAAGCGACTTGGTGGATACGACCACCGTTGTCCCGGAGTCCGCGTTTCCGGCGATAACACGCCTGGTCACAGTGTGTTTTTCACCCGACGGCATCAACGCGATCGGTATTTGGAACCTTTTGGGTGTACTTGCTGCCAGGTTTGGCTCCGCGCAACACGACGCGGTTGTGGATCTGTTTGCGCATCTGTGGCAGAAAACCCGGGATCACACACGTGCACAAAAATCTTCCATCTCCGCCAAGTACGTGTTACCGGTGCTTCTTGGGTTGACAAAATACCCGGACAACGAGTTGCGTGTAACGCTTATTTTGGAAGAGCTTCACCAGGCATTGCACTTTGATTTTGACGATGTTGACCAGTGTCGACTTTATGTTCAGTTAGTTCAGTGGGAGCAAGCCCGGTTTAGAGCCGATGAAGGGTGTGCTGGGTGGATGGACCAAGGATTTAGGGCGAACACATTGACGGAAATCATGCTGATGACCGACTGCTTTACCGTGGACGCTGTGCGGCTACTTGTGTCGGTTTTGTCCATATCTACATCAGGCGTGGATCTGGGGTTAGTGCGGCGAGTGCTCGACAATATTGAGTTTACGCGTGTTCTTTTCAAGGATGCGTGTGTTGTGCCAGCGGAAGCACCCACCAATTCTGCGCTGAAGTGCGTGCGCAACCTTGTGGTGGCTTGCGGGAACCATTGGTGTTTGAAGTACCGACTGTATTCCGTGGTAACCACTTTGATCTTGAGCATGGAGTTTCAGACGACACAAACACACTTGTGTTTGCACGTACTTGAGGCTTTTGTGGAGCGCGAGGAGTTTGCTGAAGAGTGCAAGTCAGCGCTGGACGCGTGGGAGCTAAGACAGATTTTGCGTGCCTACGACCCGGAGGCTCCAGTTTTTGGCAAGTTGGCCTGGACAAAGGTGGTGCATTGGTGTGTGCACAACACACAGCTTAACCACAAAACCAAGCAGCGGGTCGCTGATGTTCTGTGGAGCAAGTGTTCCGAGGTGAATTTCACCGTGTTGATGGAGTGCATGCGTGCCATTGGCGCGGGGCCGGTGGTTGCTTTTGAGCCGCCGAGAGCCGAGGACGAGGACGACACCCCCGAACCCGGTTCAAAACGAGTTAGGAGCGAGTGACTGCTTTTGCAAAAATAAAACTCACGGCCACGGTTACACTGACCAGAAACTCGTGTTCTTGCAGGCCTTCCCCGTTGTACTCGGGATCTTTGCCCAGGCGGATTACCTCTTTCATGCTGGTGCTTTTCAGCAAAGGCACCGTCCACACAAGGTCTTCCTCTTGCTCGCGTTTTGTGGTGGCCATGTTCAAAGCAGCACAATAAGTTTTTTCTAACTTTGTACACTAAACATTTTATATTACTTTCCGCGCAGTCCACGGCCCATGCCCCTTGTTGCCGTCACAAATCACTTTACATGGAGGGATCAGACCTGCCAAATTATTGCTGTGTGTGTTTGAACACAAGTAAGTGAGTGACCGTGCGTGTTGGATTGTGTGTGCGCAGTGGTTTTAACTTGGTGATGGTTGTGTGCACGCAGGTGACGACGCGCGGACGTTGGGCGTCTGCGGACACGTGGTCTGCGACATATGCGTGTGCTCCCTGTCGGTGCAAGGCGCCTCTCGCAAGTGTCCCATTTGCCGCGACCCGGTGTACTGGTGCACTCAGTGGAACGACTCCAGCGCGGTGTACTTTTTCGAGGTGAAGCTCGAGGCGGTCGGGGACCTGGTCACGAAGCTGTGCACTGCGAAGACTGACTCGCACACTGCGGTGCACGCGTGGGTGGCCGGTGTGTGCAAGATGGCTCCGATGGGCTGTTTTGTTCCTAGCTGCGAGAAACTGGTGAAGCACCTGGTGTCGATTGTGCCCAGCGCGCCACAGACGGCGGTTCAGTGGGTGTCTGTGACGCACAAGTACATGGAAGTGTTTGGTCTGCCATGTGCTTCGGAGTGGATGCAGGCGTTGATGGGGCTACTGTACCAAGCGGGCACCCCTGCAGCCACCGTTCGGGTGCTGAAGGCGATTGGCGAAGGGTTTGAGCGCATGGGCGAGGCACTTGTGCTGACATTGGACATTGCGCACGTGGTCAACGTGCTCAGCGAAGTGCCCAGCGCGTTGGTGGCAAGGCAAGTCATGGTGTTTTTGGACAGCCTCGACGACTTGGTTCGTTGGCGCTTCTTGAAGACTGAAGAGGCGGTGGACTGTTTGATGCGGTTCGAAACGCTGTTTAAGGCCGGCAACCGAGCGATGTATCTGCAGCTGCTTCAGAAAGTGGTTCCGTGTGCGTGGACCGACGACGGCGTCGCGCGCGTGCTGCCGGTGCTGGAGGACTTTTTGGTTGCCGACGAAGGCACGTGTTCGAAGGTGTTGTCCGTCTTGTCGGAAGTCTCGCAGTCCGGAGCAGACAAGTCCCCTGTGAGACGGTGGCTCACGGATGCCGTACCTGCGTGTCTGCAGCGTATCGAGCCGGGCATGCTGCCGAACACTTTGTTGGTATTCGCGGCTGCTTGCACGGATCTGGACTTTGTGGTTGCAAGCGTGCGCTGGCTTTCTGGCGTGTTGAGGTCCACCCACAAGACCCACCGCGAGTTTTTGAACTGTGTGCAGGTTTGCACTTCGTTTGTTCGACACGAGGTGTGGGATCGCGCGGACCAGGGCGTGCTGAAGGCCGAGGTGTTGGCCCTTGGGTGCACCGTGATGGCGCTGTGGCGTCGACTACCCAACCCGCAGGTAGACATCACTTGCCTGCGTTTTTTTCGGGCAGTGGTGGCACGAAACATCGTCGGGCTTGAGTTTCCTGGGCTGGTGCCGCTTGCGGTTGCGTCCGTGGGACGGTTTGAGGACAGGAACACCTTGTCCGTGGTTATGGCAGTTGTGTGTGGCATGGCAAGTGGCGCCCAGTTCCGGGTCGACCTTCTGGGCAAGTGGTCAACGCTGCTTAAGGGGTTTACGGACATGAACGGCGGCGAGTGTGCGCTGAGCGTTGTGCCGAAGATGACTAAGGCCTTGCGCGTGCTGTTCAAAAGCGAAGGCGACAACGCGAAGTGGGTACGCAAGTGCGCGAAGACGTTGCGTGTGGTGTGTGATGTGTCCGCGACGCCGGAGTCGAGGTGGACTACTGCCCAAGGCAAGCACCGCTTTGAGCTGATTCTGGATACGGCACTGGCGGGGCTGGACACTGGCGTGGCTGATGCGTTGCCGCATCTGATTCAGGTGTGTGTGCAGCTGGCTGTTGCGGCTTCAGACTCCACGAACCCGAACCACTCCGTGTTTGTGGGTGCGTTGGGGCGGCTGACTACCGCTCTGTGGAGGCAAGGCCCTGCGGTCGGCGCGGACTTTGCGGCTAAGTTGGGCACGAAGCCTCTGTGGCAGTTGTTGATGAGCAATCACGACGACGCCCTTTTGCTGTGGGCACTGGAGAAGCTGGCGGACGAGGTGTTTGCGTCCCCGTGTGTGGACTTTCGGACCAAGGTTTGCCAGTGGATATTCAGCGAAGCCGGGCGCCACATGTGGATGTTTCTTCACCGGGCTTTGGGCGGCGAAGCACCGCGTCCCCGCAGTGAAGTCCTGGTTGCGGTGAAGTGCGTGCACGAGTGTTTGAAGTGGGACGCGCGCCACGAACGCGTGCGTGTTGCCTGTCGAGATCTGCAGGAGACGGCGAGGTCTTGGCACCAGGATGCGGAGGTGTTGGGGTTGGCCTTTTTCGCCATGGACCACGCAGTGCAGAGCAAGGTGAAGTCCGTAAGTGTCAGCGTGCCGCTGGTGCTGCAAGCGCTGAAGGCTCACATCAAAGACGACACGTGTGTGGCGCGATGCGTTGCACTGCTGGGGCACTGGATGGAGGTGCACCCCCACCCCATGGAAACGGTCGAGGAGGTGCATCGAGCAGTGTGGGGAGTGATGACCGCACAGAAGATGCCACCTGGGGCCTCTGCGTGCGCGCAGTTGCTGCGATCCATTGCGTCCGTAAAGGACGCGCAATCCAAGGCCGGCGAGGAGTGCGAAGTTCACGAAGCCTCTTCGTCGAAGCGACACAGGGCGTAGCAAGGTTTTTATTTGTGCACGTTTACTGCACTTGGTTTGTGGTGTGTGTTGCAATCGACTCTGTTTTTGCACAGTTGAAATTAAGGTGGGGAAATCAGCGAGGTGAACAACATCGCAGACGAGCCGCCGCCACTTGCGGCCGTGGCCCAACTCGCCAAGGGCGGCAGCCACGCGTCTTCGACCGACTTGCCTTCTCCGCGCACGACACCCAATGCTTGAATGGGATTCTCCCACGAATGAATGTGCACGCCGGGCGAATCCATGGCGAGAAACAACTCCATGTCATGATGGCCACTGCCTCGCGTCAGCACCGACACCACCATCTCGTGTGCCTTTGACAGCGCGTTCAGCTCGGGAAGCTGCAGCCCCTTTCCGTCGTCTTTTTCGATGTACTTGACAAACACCCGGTGTCCTGTTGCAACCTGTGGCCACACAACGTCCCGCCAAAAGTTTGTTCCCGGAGCAAGGCACGCGTCGCGTGGACCAACACGCAACACCGTGGTGGCCCCAAACTGCTGGGCAAGCACGTCCAGGTCTTCGCCGGCCGGGGACGGTGTAAACGCAACCCACAGGTGCCCGGCAAAGTCCCCTTTCGGGATTTTGTGCCGTTTTAGTTCCGCGTCGTAAAACCCAAGGATTTCGCGCTGAGACGGCACGTGCGCCAGCTTGAGTGTGGGCGTAAACGCCAGGACAATACAGGCGCGAGGGGGTGGGCCCTGTGCCGGGACCGCGTCCAGCACCACGTCCAGTTTGAAGGACAGCGTGGGGTCGACAAGAAAGCACCAGCCCTTGCCGTACGGGGCTGGTATCACCTCCGTGGCGCTCCACGTGCACCCTCTGTTGCCCTGGCAGACCAGAACTGGTTCGTCAGCGGGTAGGGGTATCTTCACAAGATGCCGCAAACGGCGGACATCCAAATGATCCAAGTACTCCCACTCAAGTGGGATGTCATCCCGACGCACGTTGTCCAGCAACACGCAGCCATAAATAAGTGCCGCCGCTGCCTTCCTTTGGTACAAGTTGTCCATGCCTTCACGGTCGTTGTACTTGTACAGTATGCCGCGCTCAACGGTGCACAAGACCGCGGCGTCGATGTCCCAGGGCTTGGCCGCCCCCCATGGGTCGGGAGGGGGTGCGCCGTCTGAGTCCTTGGTGTCCTCGTCTTTGGACCCTGTGTCCTCTTCGGAGGAAGACTCCGTGTCCTCGGACTCTGTGTCATCTCCAGAGGAGGACTCTGTTGTTTCCGACTTTACGTCTTCATCGTGTTTTCGCTTTGGTGCCATTTCACGATTTTACAAACGCGAGTGCAAGAAAGACTAGTCATACCCCCCGCTTGCAACAACGTTGCATAAACCACTCCCTACAGTGTGCACTCCAGCCACATGCTTCCGCCGACTTCATCCCGGGGTTTGTTGTCGTACAGTCCAAGCAGGTGCTTCATGAAAGTGTACTCTGCGTGGGCGCGCAGCACGCCAAAGTCGACCAGGTCTGTTCCCTTAACTCGGGCATTGGCGGCGTAGGTCGCCGTAAGCGGGTTCCCACACCTTGATCCCCCCTTTGGACCGGAGATCTTGGTTACAATGGCTGGAACCTCCTTAAACTTCTTCTCGTTTTTCTTGCAAACCAACGCTGCGTCCTTGCGCTGTTGCTTTGTCAGCAGGCCGAACGAAAAGGAAAACTTCCCGCCTTCACAGCACCCAGACCACCACTTGTCCTTTTGCGCCTTGACCGGCTGCGCCTTGAATGGCTTTGCCTTGACGGGCTTCGCCTTGACCGGGGCAGCTTTTGCGACTTTCGCCTTGCTGGGCTTTTTCTTGACTGGCGCGGTGTTGATCAGCTTGGTTGCCTTGGTGGCCTTGGACTTCTGAGTGCATTGCTTCATTTTGGGAAGTCGAGTTGTGGACACTTGCGCGGGCAGACTTATGAATGGGTTTGCACACACCTACAGCCCATACAACACCGCCTCCAGCTTGGCGCGCTCGGTGGCGTCGCTGACGTAGTACTGCACGTACTCCCGGGTGGTTTGCGCAATGAGTGGGTCTGTGACCGCCACCAATCCCATGTCAAAAAACGTCACCAGCTCCAGCAACGCGTCCAGGCGCCCCAATCTGCACGCCAGCCGAATCGCCGGAGCTGCGTGCGGCGTCCAGTCCGCCACAACGTCGCACCGCAGCAGCGCCCGCAGGGTGTCCGTCTTAGTCCATGAACAACACACCGCGCGCTGCAGGCACCACTTAGCCGAGCGATGCATCCACTGGTGGGCCCACGGCACCTGCAGCATGGCTTCCAGCACCAAAGGCGGTTGAGAAAACACGCGCTCCACGGGATGGTTCAGGCACCCTGTTTCCCACAGCGTGTCGCCCCATCCCGAAACGGGACAAGCACCAGTGCGTGCCAGCTCGTCCTCGTTCGCATACTTGTAGGCTGCCAGCTGTCGAATGGCGCCCACAAACTTTCTGGAAACGGCCATCCCATACACGTACACCAAACTAAGCTGCAGCCGGTGCGCAGCCCCAAAGGCCAGCACTTGCTTGAGCGCGCGCAAGTGCAGGCGTGTACAGCACGCTTCCAGCATTCGCGCAACGATCCGAGACAACAACACGTGGTTAGTTCCCGGTCCGTAGGACTGCAGCGCCCCCAACACGGCGGCCACACTTTCCTTGGCACCACTCTTGGTCGCGGGCAACGACATTAACCACCAAGAGTCTTCATCAAAGATTATCTTGGCGTCAGCAGCAGCCCGCATTACCGTGTTAAACACCGCCGGTTTGTCGGCAATCAGCGCGGCTCGGGCACCTTCTCGCAAAGCTTCACGCAACGCGATGGAGCCAGACCGTCTCTTCTGGTCACACACGCCGGTCAGAACTGCTTGAAAAATGTCCGGGGTCGACGTCACTGCGGCCTCAAGAAGAGTTGCGCAATTCATCGGCAACTTTGACGTTTTCAGCAGCCGCAACACAAGCGGCTGGTTCTTCGCGCGGACACTGCGAACCAGCACGCTTTCGCGAGGCATTTGGGTGGTTGACAATGTATATCTAATTGTTTCCCTGTAGCCTTTTTCCGTGCAGCCATACACCATGAAGCGGACAGCGCCCGCGGAGGCGCGCGTTGGGGAAGGCGCGGCAGGCGCGAGATTTGCACCCACTGTGCGTTTGATGGACCGTGCTTTGCAAAAGTGGTGTGTGGTTGAAGACTACTCGGATTACAACAACGAGCGGGCGAAAACGTCCGCAGATACGCACACGTGTGTGGTGTTGCGGTTTGGACCCATTGGTTCAACTCGACGTGTGGCGGTTCTTCGGAATGATTTTCCAGCCGCCGTTTCGGACCAGGAAGTCGATGCGGGACGGGAAACCCATAAAGACGACGTAGCCCAGTTTGCTGGTTGGGCGGAACAGCGCATTCTGCGGGCAGAGGCTAACTGGTTTGGGTTTGCGCACCGAACCATTCCCTACGCTCTGGACGTGGGTGTGTACACCACCCTTGGGTATGCGCGCTTGTGCCATTTGTACGGGCGGTTTCCTCGGTGTCGGGCACTGCACCTTCGAGAGCTTCAGCGGGTGAACCCTGCGCTGGAGCTGTGGACTTTGGCGTTTGGGGCGTGTGTGGAAAGGAGTTTGGACACCAAACCCAATGCAGGGACGACATTTGTGCCGTTGCGACAACACTGGAACCCATTTCGACTCGGCCAAGTGAAGTGGCCGGTGCCAGCCATTGTGTCTACTCAAGACCACATGACCGACCTTGTTTCTGCTTGGAGCGAATCCTGTGAAACCCTGACGCAGCGCGAGAAGTGGGTGCTTATCGCCAGCGCGTGCGCGTTTCTGACGTGGCCGTTGCCGCGGATTATGAACGACGTGGTGTTTGTGGCCCTGGAGCCGGGCAGCCCTGCGGAGACAAGGTTTCGAGCCGTGGTCCATGCCTTGGTGCTGGAGGTAACACGGGCAAAGGCGTGGCCCAAGGGCGTGACTTCTCCCTGGTTTGTGATGGGTGGGGACTTGCTTGAGCAAGACACCTCTCGAGCATTCACCTTCAGCAGCTTGGACACTTTGCCCGGTGCTAAGGTGCAGGGCGTCGTTGCCGGTGGGCTTGTGGCTTCTGTGATGAGCACCCACTGGTTTTTGTCGGAGCTGGTTTGCACCGAGGACTGTCCCTGTAGACTTGCCAACGACCTGGACGTATTCACGACCAACATTTCGCATGCGGATGTGAAGGTCGCGCTTCGAGACGTCCCCAAGGTTAACGTTACGGAAACCCCGTTTTCTAGCGTGGAAAGGCTGTTTATATCTTTTGATATGACACACAATCAGGGCGCGCTGGTGGTGGCTCCAGACGGTGCCTTGTGGGTGGCCGCGACCCCGTACGCGTTTGCGTCGTGGGCCACCATGCACACCCTGTGCACTGGGGCAAGGTACACGGAAAAACGTGTGACTAAGGCCGCGCAGAAGGGGTTTGTGGTGCACACCTGCGGCGTGCCCGTGTACAAACCCAGCCCGGGTGATTTTGTGTGCAAGCCCGAGTCAACGCCAGATTTTGAAAATCCAGAATGAAATTGCGCGTAAAATGTGCCGTTCAGTGTCAACAAATACAAGTTGATCGACAGTTAGATTTTCGTGTGTGCACAAACACAAAGTTAAAAGAGCAGACACAAAAATGCAGCACACCGATGGGGGGGATCGAACCCACGACCACCCGGTTAAAAGCCGGGCGCTCTGCCACTGAGCTACAACGGTTGCGCGTGTGCATTCGTACCATCGAAATGTTTGTTGGGTGTATTTATGTACTGCATTCTGACCTTGTATATTGAGCTGGGGCGGAAACGAGACGGGGTTCACCCGTGCGCGCCGCATGGGCGCGCTTGTGTTTGGAAGCGTGTCCCCGGTGCGGGTTCCAACCCCAACGAACACGCGCCTGGATCCCAAAACGCCCCCGGAGTGGGTGGTGCGGGCCACCCGCGCCCGGGCCCTTCAAACCAGAGGGGTTGCCACCAACGTGCACCCCGACCTGTTGCCAACCCTTCGCAGCCTTGTGGCTGACGTAATGGTGCACTGCAAAGCAGAACCAACATCGGGCCCCGACAAATCCCATGACCCTGGCGCTGCTTTGGCCCGGAAACTGGGCACGTGGGGTCTGCGAGACCTTTTCCGCATGGATGCAGACCTACGCGCAATCCTGCTGCCAGTCGTGGCTGTGAACCACGCGGTGTGCGCGGTTGTGTTTTCATGGAGCACGTCCGCTGACCTGCGCCGAGACATAACCGGGGACGGCGGCTCCCTGCTGCACTACTTTGCGCAGCACGGCACCGTGTCGGGGTTCGACCCCGTGACCTGGATCCTGGCCCGGGACGAGCGGTGTGTCCTTGACATCGACCAACCCAACGCACGCGGCGAGACGCCTTTAATGTGCGCGGCCCGAGCCGCAAACTTGTCCGCTGTTAAGGCGCTGATTTCGGCCCGGGCAAACACAGACCCACGGGACGCTGCCGGAAAAACCGCGGTTTTCCACGCGGTGGACGGTTCCGCCCAGGGTCCCCAGTGGTTCGAATGCTACCAACGCATCGTCAAGGTCTCGTCGCCAGATGCGTGCACCATGCCCCGAAAGTTACTTGGCCCACTCACCGTGCAAGCCTACGCCCGCAAACGCGTCAGTGTTGTGTAGGAAATGCAGTTTGCGGGGTTTGCAGTGGTTTGCACAGCTGGGAGTATGGATAGTCCTCGTAAAACTTTACACGGCAAAACTTTCTTTACACACGCATACCATGTCGGGCGTAAAGACCTGGGCGGAGAGGCTGGCGGAGAGCCCCGACGATCCGGAGGTGGCGACTGCTTGCGCGACCCACTACCTTGAAACTGTTACCGATGAAGACGCGTGCAAGGCGGTGATGCACCGGGTGGGTAAACCGTTGTGGGCTGTGTTGCGCAAACACGCCTTCACGCACCCGAACCTGGTTGTGGCATGCGGCCGGCTGTTCTATCGACTGGCGGATGCGCCCAGCAACCAAGCCACGCTGTTTGTGATGAGGTCCACCTTTTTGGATGCCATGAAAACACACGCAAACGACCCGGAGGTTGCATGTGTGGTTGCGGACATATTTGGCGGCATCTTGGTTGTTGAAGAGGCGGCTCCGGTGTTGCCGGAGGTGCCGGTGTTCCTTGCGGCGCTTGCACGCCACATCGGGTGCGTGGAGTTTATTGTGCGCTGCGTTGCGCGATTTGTGGTCATGGCAAAGTTGCCACAGTACGCGGCAGCGTTGGTTGTGGCTGGGGTGGTGCCGGCGCTGGCGACGGCGTTGGAGGCCCACCCCGGGAACTTACGCGTTGCGGAAGAGTGTTTCCAGTTTTTTACTCGTGTGCGTGCGCACCACGCTGAGGTTCCTGGCGTGGTGCCGGATTTGGCACTGACACTGCCAGCGGTGATGGTTGTGCTTAACTGGACCAGTGAACGGCACGACGCGGACAGCAGCTACATTGCACACATGGCGGTGAAGTGGTGCAAACGGCTTGCGGTCGCGCACAACCGCCTGCGAAAACATCTGGTGCCCTGCGTGCCCCTGGTACTACAAACGTACAAAACACACCCCAGCGTTGCGCGGGGCTGTTTTACATTCTTGGGCCATGTTGCCATTCACGCAGTTTGCGTGCACGATGTTGCGAAAGTGTTGCCCGCCCTTGTGGTGGCGATGGACGCGCACAAGGACGACTTTGAGGTCGTGAAACGGGTGATGCTGTGTGGCGGAAACGTCGCGTTCGCCGAAGAGTACCGACTGGAGGTTTTGAAGGCGCTGGCAGCACCCGCGTTGGTGGCTTTGCGCGGGAAACCTCTGGACCTGAAGTTTGCCTTGATGATCTTCGGGGCGCTGCAAAACATGTCGGGGTGCAAAGGGGCTGGGCCCCTGCTTTTTGAGTTGGGATATTTAGCGGATGCACACCGTGCTATGGACGCATTTTTGGTGGGGCACGACGCCAAGCGGCGCGGTAACAAGGTTGAGCTTGTGCTTTCTATTGCCGGCACGTGTTTAAACATGTTGCGTGGTCTGGAAAAGGACTCCGAGTCATTCAACGCGACCATGGAGGTGGTGCGCCCTGTTGTGATGCTTTCGGGCCAGACCCCGGCCCAACTGGCGGACCTTTGTGCTGACTTCAAGACAATGTACGACATGAGTCTGTTTTAAGACTCTCCTTCCTTTATTTTTTTTCTGCTTGGGGGTGTTTGTGGCAAACCCGGGACATTGTAAAAATATTATTCGCGCAGTGTCGCATATTGCGCAGGGGGATGTTTTCAACGGGAAAGATCAGGGACATTGTAATAACTGCTAGGTAGTCCCCAAACAGGAATTTGTAAAAACACGATCCGCGCAGTGTTGCATATTGCGCAGGGGGTGGTTTCGGTGGAAAAAACTAGGGACATTGTAATAGCTGCTTGGTGTTCCCAGATGGGAAATTTTCAAAACGTGATTCTCGCAGTGTTGCATATTGCGCAGGGGGTGGTTTCGGTGGAAAAAACTAGGGACATTGTAATAATTGCACCTTTGCCAGCGCTGCACTCACAGCCGCGCACACCCGCGTGCCTACGGCCTGCACCTCAGCCAACGCGGCCTCCCACGACGCTGCTTGCGCGGCGCGCAGTCGCGCCAGTTCCTCGCGTGCCAGCAAGGCCGCGTCCTCGTCTGCGGATGCTGCTTCCTCCAAGGCACTTATCCTTTGCTTCAAACCCAAAAGATAGTACCGGCCGCTGGTTAGGGCGGCCCGGGTCATCAGCATTTCCTGGCGCTGGGGCGTGGCGGTGTCCGCTGCGTCAAAGTCCACAACCTTTACGTAGTCACCCTGCGCATTGATGGCGGTGGGGTCCACTCCCGCCAAAGACAACGCCACGGCAAACGCCCCGCGCTGCTCTTCAAACTTTGCAAGCAGCCGCTTTTCGCGGGTTTGCATCTTGTACGCCTCTTGGTACTCGGGAGATTCCAGCACACGATGCAGCTCTTGGCGCGAGCTCGTGGCCCGGGCGTCCGCGGTGCAGGCAGCCACCTCCGCGACCCACAACGGGTGCTTCAGCAGCGCCTGGCGGGCCCGCTGCAGGGCCACCGCCCCGTCCAACCGCACAGTTCGCAGGTGCTCTTCCGCTGCAAGCAGGGCGGTGTCGTCTCGCACCCGCGTCGGGGCGCACGGGGACTCGTCCTCGGTGTCAGGGTCGTCACAGGGAGGAGGAAGCGCGCCCCCGGGTGTCTCCAAGCGAGTCATCAGCGCCCGCAAGTTGACGCTTGCAGAGGAAATGAGCCCAAACACCTTGCCCATGTCCGCCGCGGCTTGCACGCACACCCGCGCCGGCGCAAACAGCGGCAAACTGGTTAAATGAACCAGTGTTTTCAGCAGCCACTGCTGCTCGCGCGGGCTGTCCTCCACCGGCACACCGTGCACCACCACCGTCCCCTGGCCCGTGTACTCCGCACACACCCGGGAGTATGTGGCCGTCCAGTGCACCCGGAACACGTCGCGCGCGTCCCACGGCTGCCTGCCAACAATCCAGTTCGCTTGGCGGCGCTTCTGTTCGGCCCGGGGCGCTGCGGGTCTTCGACGTGACATGGAATAAGTGTGACGGGGCTTGTTTGTGAAGTACGCGGAAATGCTTACATTGATGTTGCACCCGAGGCAGTACCACCCTCTCGCGGCAGCTCGCACACTGCCACGTTTGCCAGCAACGCACCCACCTCCGGAGACAAACCCGGCGCAATGCATGATTTCATAACCTTGGAAACGCGCGCGTCCCACGCGATGTCCGCCTTCCACGCCACGTAAGCCGCAAAGGTGCCGGCGTGGGAAACAGGCGGGCCCGGGGGCGCACGCGTGTCCAATGCCACGGCTTGGCCGGGGCAATAGGGGAACCCCGCAGCATTCGCGGCAAGGATGCCCATGCCCACCGCCCAGTCGGTCAACAGTCTGTCGGATTCCCTAGTGCGGGTCACGGTAAACACCGCGCCGCAGTGGGGACGCACGTCCGGCACAGGGGCCGGTTCTCGTTCCAGTTCACGTTCCCATGCCTCAGCGCGACACGCTTCAATGGTTTGCGTTGCCGCCACCACCAACGGGTCCACACCCGCATCAGTCATAACAGCTATCGCTGCCCGCGGCGCGTGCACGTACGTGAGCACCAGTAAGCCCGCGGGTGCATCCATCACCATGGCCTGCAACAAGCACTGCAACACGTACGCGTCCGGGACCCGGGGCGGGGCCCCCACCCACGGCGTCGCCAGACTTTTCAGCTCCACCGGAAAGCCGCCGCCGTACAGCGTTCCCACCGCCGCGTCCAGGGACACCTGCACGTAAGGTGGCAGGGGCCTGCTTGCCCGAAACACCTCCCCGGGCAACACATCCAGGGGTGTCCCGGTAGCGTGGCGCAGCAGCGCTTGAGCGATTGCGGCGGCCAAAGACTCAGTGACCACACCCTTGGCCGCAGCCGGAGACCGCCCGTAAAATGCGGCCGGATCAGCACGAGGCGGCAAATGCTCGTCAGACATGTGCCAGCCGGCAAGGTCGGGGCGAGTGGGCGGGGCTTTGTCCCGCACTTGCTCCCCCCACGCCCGCGCCAGCCGACGAATGTCAGCAGTGGCACTCACTCCCGCCTTGACGTCGTATGTGGTGTCAAGGCGCAAAGCTTCAGCCACGGCTACATCGGCCCGTGCCGCAAACGCCGGATCTAGAGCCGCCGCCGTCACCGCGACCACCGCCGCCGCGGTGGCTTCCCGGGCTTGGGCATAAGTGCCCAACGGGATTGCAAACCCACCCGCACCAAGGGTGGCTTGTCTGGAATCGTGCCACGCTGGCGAGCGTTGCACACCCGCTGGGCCACGCACCAGGCCCGGGTGAGAACCCCAGGCTGGCGGCACACGAATGACCGCTTCGTCAAACTCAATGGCGCACATAGGTACTCCCGGAAACATTTTTTGTTTTTAATTTCCAGAAGGCGTGGTATGGCGTTCAATCGACTCCACACGATTGAAAAAACACACAAAAGCGTCGTGGTAAGTGGGTCCCACGCCCCCTTCCACTCACAAAAAACCCCGCAAACCCTTTTTTGCGTGTTGCGGTGTGTGCACAGCAACGTCATGGCCCGTACCAAGCAAACTGCGATGAAGAGCGTTAAGCCTCCACGGAAACAGCTGGCGTCCAAAGCTGCGAAAAAAGTGACGGGCGCTGCGGCCATGGAGGTGGAGACAAAGAAGAAGCGACGGTATCGTCCCGGCACCGTGGCGCTGCGGGAAATCCGGAGGTATCAGCGATCCACCGACTTGTTGCTGCGCAAGCTGCCGTTCCAGCGACTGGTCAGGGAAATCGCCATTACGATGAAAGCAGACCTGCGGTTTCAGAAATCGGCAGTGCTTGCTTTGCAGACAGCCGCAGAAGAGTACTTGACGGCCCTGTTTGCGGACACCAACCTGTGCGCCATCCACGCCAAGCGAGTCACTATTTACCCCAAAGACATGGGGCTGGCACGCCGTATCCGCGGCGAACGCGTCTGAATGTAGCCGTGTTGCATTGCAGACAATACAAAAAAAGGGGAGGGGCTACAGTTCACTTCCAGGTGTCTCCAAGTCACTAAATGTAAAGTCGTCGTCGTCAAGGCACTCCAGCAGATCAAACTCCACACCTTGCGATAGCCGCGGAACACCAGAAGGTCCCTGCGCTTGTTGCCACCCACTTCCACCCCCACCGTCCGCGGGCGGCGGCGGCGGCGGCGGCGCCGGCGCAAGCTCCCGCAAAAACTCCGTTGCGTGCGCAATGAACACATGGTTCAAACACACCAAATGCTCTGGGCAAAAAAACTCCTCGAACCGCTCCGGGAACCGCCGTTTCAGCTCAACCAAGTTTACTTCCAGTCGGCGTGCCACATTCCCCAGAGCGTACTCGGCTTCGACCTTGCACGCAGCAAACAGCGCAGCCCTGCGGTTCACCCGAAACGCGAAGCTGTGTGGGTTTTTCACCGGCACTTTGGTGTCAAAATAGCGCATCAGGAGTGCGTGCACACCAGACACAAAAGTTTCCGGCGGCACAGCACGGGGGTGCTCCGTAACCGAAGTCACCCCCACCGCTTCCAGGCCCTGCCGAAGAGATGTAAATAACGCAGCGCGACTGTCTTCAAGCGCCGCTACACGCAGTTCCCGCGCTTCCCGCGCACGCGCCTTTGCTTCCAACGCAAACACCGCGTCCCGGTCAGCGTCGAGCTTCGCCTTCTGCAATTGAAAAGGCAAGTGCTCCGCTGTAGACTCCGCAAACGCCAGCCACGCAGACGTCAACCATCCCGCCCGCACAAGCTCCAAAATTGGGCCCCGAACGTCAGACGCCCGTGGACCCACCAACGCCCCACGGGCGTAGTTCCACACGTCCCACACCTGCTGCCCCACACGCTCCATGTCCTTTGTGTGCACCCCGGTGGTTTCCACCAAGGTTTGCAACAGCCGAAGCCCGGGCGCGGTCCACAGCACCGGCACCAACACCCCCGGGCGAAGACCCCGCAACACGTACAACTGCATGGCCCCTGCCGCGTTACGCTCCATGGAATGCGGCACCTGCATGCACGACGCAAGCGCTGGCAAAAACAGATTTGACGGCGTCACGGGAATTTTTTCCATGAAAAACGCCTGCGCAGCACGGTCCGCCTTTGTGGTTCCGGTGCTGGCTTTCGCACTGCCAGGTGGAAGTAGCAACCACGCCGACCCAACAGCGTCCGGGTTGCTCCATCGTAGCGCCCCACTTGAAAACAAAATCCGGTTAAAAAAGGACACGGGGCTTGGCTCGCAGTTATCACACTGAAACCCTGGCACCTCCACGTCAGACACAGTTTTCAGCTCCGCGTGGTGCTTAAACACAGTCCCCAGCACAGCCAGCCGGGGCGTGGTCACTGGACAGCTAAGCGCTGGCTGGGGGGCGCCGTGTGGGGGTGCAGCCACCGTTCGCGCATTCAGCACAAAATCAAACCCGCGTAAAACACACGCCACCGGCAGCTGTCGAAACGTTGCCCACACCCGACCGTGGGTTCGCGCCAGCGCCCACGCGTCCTTTGCGTCAAGATACCGGACCACCAAATGTAACACTGGCGCAACCGACAACGCATGCACTTTCACGCTACAAAGATCCGGTCCGGGAACACACATGTTTTCACCCCGCACACACACGCCGTCTTTTAAGACAAGCCAAGTGCGTTTGCGGGCTCGTTTCAGTTGTGCGTCTCCCGCTTCGTTGCCGCGTTTCATCACACGCGCACACACAAAGTGTGGCAAGGGGTGTTTTTACTGTAATTGTTTCCCAATAGCTCCCTCCACACCACTATCACTTCTTTTTTGCAAGATGTTGACACGCAAGCGCGCGCGCGAACCCGAGACTCTGCCGAAGTCGGTACCCGCAGAAGTTGCTGGAGCTGGAGCTGGAGCTGAAGATGGAGCGGACGCGCTTCAACTGGACGGGTCTTTTACCCGTGAGTTGCAGTCCATGTGTGACGCGGTGGAGTACTTCTTGAAGCATGAAGTGCGCCAGGATGCGGTGTTTGGCACCGTGCTTAGCATGCGGTTTAAGGTCCCCGGGTGCGAAGGTGTGCTTACGTTCAAGATTTCTGAGGCGCGCTTCAAGCGTGGGTTCTGCTCAGTTTTTGAAGGAGCCGAGGTTAGTACGGAGTCCTTGCTGGACTTTCTGCGGGTCAACGTGCGCGCCACTGTGGAGCACTGGGTGCAGGCGATGGCGAACGCAGACCCCGGCACCGCCATCAACACTCGGACGGTTTCCGAATCCAGGTTACCGGGCGGGGGTGTGGTTGTGGCCACGGGGCGAGGCCAGTTGGTGCTTTTGACCACATTCAACACCGCTATGACCACGGAGCTGTTCAAGGGCACCAAGCAGGACCGTGAGGTGGCCGGGGTGAGTTTTTTGAAAGAAGCTGCCCCCGCGCGGGGACGATCCACGAAATGAAACTGTGGCGACTTCAATTTTGATTGCAGGGGGGAGGGACACAATCAAACTGCAGCTCGAGGAAACACGGGCAGCGGCTGCGCGGTTCGCAAAAACTGAAGGTGAGACACCACCCAGTCAGACAGGGGCCCGGTGTCGGACATGGCAGACAGCAGATCCCGCCGGGCCTTGGACACCACCAACATCGCACGGTCTTCCGAAAACATACCAGAAGTTTCCTGTGAGGACCCTCCTTCCTCGCCCGACGCGTGCAGCAACATCTCAACAGCCCGCAGCAGCCGCATTGCGCCCATAACCACCCACCACACCTGAGGACCCACGGAGCTGTTCAGCTCGCCGGAACTTGTCGCCCGCCGCAGCAACAACGAAGCCACCGACGCGTACAACGACATCGTGCACGTCACTACACCCCTGTTTAGACCCGGCACCAAAAACTCCCACATGCGCTCCTCCGTGTGGCGCAACAGCGCGCTGCTGCGGTGCAGGGACGTCCCGGCTTCGATGGTGGTCCGCAGCGCCATAATGCCCGCGGTCACCATTTCGCCCAACGGCTTACCGTAAGCCGGGGAGCCCGTGCCGGTCCCGCCGCCCGGTGTCACCGCGTCCGCAATGCGCGCCCTCAGGTTCTTCAAACAAATAAATGCACAAGACGCCGCCTCCGTGTGCATCAACTGAGACCCGGGCGCAAATGCCGCACCCGTGCCCGCGCCTGCGGGAGCACCTATGCCCGGACCCGCATCCGGTCCCGACATCGTTGCACCGCCGCCGCCGCCGGCAAGCCGATGAAACGCTGTAAGTGCCACCCGGGACGTTTCCCACACCCGGCTCAAGGCCGAATCCCAGGCGGCACCCACACCAGGGGGCGGGGTTGCGGCATTCACCGCCATCATCTTCAAAGCCACACACACCGCCATCTCCATGTCCTGAGCCACGTGCGGCACCCACACACACTTGCCGCAGTCCCGGGACACGTACTCAAACAAGCCCACCACCTGGCCCAGACCCTCCACCACCGCCGGCAACAGCGTGCGGGGCGCCCCCGACACAAACTGCCCGCACTTCTGGGCCATGAGGCGCCACTGGTCCGTCATCAGCTGCACGAACTCGGGGTTGAACACCAGCCAGTACCCCTGCAAAAACTGCAAGGCGTTCACTGTTTCTTTAAAGCGCTGCAGGCTGGGCCACGCCGTCCCCGCGTCCGCAGGCACAGCCAGGGTTACCGCCATTCGAGCAACGTACGCCACGTCTTCGTCCAAGAACGCGGTACCACGCAGGCCTTTGTGCCAATGCAGCACCGCGCTGTTCAGCCGATGCATCACCCGCACCACGCCGTTCACCACCTCCGCCACAGACAGCACCCGCGGCACCAGGTCCGGCAACTCAAAGGGCGGCACCACAGCAACGTCGGGGGGCGCGGCCCGGACCGCGTCCTGCCACCGACGCAGGCAGCTGCTGGCAGCAACAAACACCTCGCCGGCCTGCCGGGTGGTGGCCCGCATGGCTTGCAGGGTGGCAACCGTAAGGTCGGTCACCACCCGGTGGTACGCCACCCACACGGGCCACAGAGCCAGGCCCACACCCGCGCCAGTTTCCACGCCCATGCCCGTGCCCTCGGGGGAGGCCGCGGTGCAGGGCACCACCACCTCCACCCCCATGCCGTTGGATACCTGAGCCCCCACTGCCATGTTTCGCACCGTCTCTGCGTGCCAACTCTCTGCGTACGCCGCAAACAACCCTGTGCGGCCGCTGGAAATGCCCCCCACCGCCTCCGCCACGTCGGCAATGTTTTGGTCCAGTTTGGTTTGAATGGCCTGGGCCACAGCCAGCTCTTCCTGCAAGCGGGTATTCAGGTCGGCCGTCAGCTCCACGCCTGAATCCACAAAGGACTGCAGACATTCGTCCACGGAGGTGGTTACCGCCAGCTGCTGCTGGCGCATGGTGTCCAGCACCGCGTCGCCTTCCCAATCCAGGTTGCCAGCCTCAGAGGCCATGGCCGCCACCGCACACACCACCGGCATGTTGCACGCCTGGACCTTCAGCCCGGGCATGACCAAGCCCAGGGTCGCCCCCAGAGCCATCACGGTGTTAAAGGCGTGCAGGGACCACATTGCGTCCAGTGCAAAAACCAGCTGCTCGCAACGTGTGCGCAGCTCAGACAACCGCGCCACCGCTGCTACCCTCGAGGTGACCTTGCCGGCGCGGTTGCGTCCGACTCCTGGGCGCGGGTCTTCACCTTGCCGCAGCACATCCAACTCCTGCAGCGTGTCCTCCACCAAAACCCCGGCAATGTCCAGCCACGTTTCCCGCTCGATGTGCCGCACCGAGTCCAGAATGGAAAACCGGTGGGCTGCCACCGCGTCCCCCACCAACGCGTCCGCGTCGGTTTGGGGTGTGGCGTTTGTGGCGTTCGCCACCCCTTGCTCCGAGGAGTGTTCCGCGTCCATGGACACCACTTGCACCAAAACGTTGTCCAAACACATGCGCTCGGGGCGGGGGCCCCGCATCGCGTCCTGCAAAAATGTGTCCCAGGCATCAGAGTCGGACACCGCGCCGTCCAGCAACAACGAGGTGGCCAAAAAACTGGTTGGCCAACTGTGGGGAAACGGCCCCTTGCATGCGTCCAGCACTGCTCGCACCGTTAACTCCCGGTCCCTGGAATCTCGAAGCCACGGCCAGTGTCGGCGATTCAACCAAGGCATTACCTCAAGCAGCGCAGAAAACAAAACCCTGCTCCGGGATTTGTTGATGGCGCGAATCGCAAGTAGGTCCTCCGGCACAATCACAGTTACTGGAAGTCTTGGAGGCTCTGGCGCTTTCTTCTTTGCCTTCCTGTGGTGTTTCCCCTGTGCAACGCACACACAGCGTAATCTTAAACACTGCACCGCCCTTTGCGCTGGCATCCAACGCATACCATTTTACGGGAAATAATTTAGATATAAACTGTATGACCACCCAAAGAACACAAACACACGTTGCCCTTTACACTTTTCGCTGCTCATGCATTGATTTACAAACACTCTGTTCGGACTTGTTTTGCTTAGCTTGGCTATGCTCCGCTTTGATTGGGTTGGGTTGGGTTGGGTTGGGTTGGGTTGGGTT
>JACCDR012494326.1_pt1 | contig 26188 bp, 42 predicted proteins | sample 7446431 | NCBI WGS metagenome assembly JACCDR01 (sample SAMN15323443, study PRJNA562643) | freshwater metagenome | isolation source: river surface water | place: USA:Blue River Watershed | collected 2017-08-17 | reverse complement strand
CCTGCGAAGACGTCAGGAAACCATTTGTCGGCCCCAGATTCGACCCTGATGCGCCAGCCAGACGCGGCGCATAGCCGCCATGGGGTATCGCTTCGAGTGTTGGCGATCCTGACCACGCGCCGCCATCGATGCGCCCTACCGCATCTCTCACTTCGAGGGTATGCAGTGGATACCAATTCGTGAGCCCGGCACGATGCTGGCGGCTTGCGCGGTTGACCGGAGCCCCATTCAGCGGGCGCGCCAGGTGCTGCTGAGGCAGGACTATCATGACGTCATGTCGTCGACGCGTTCGTTACTTCACTTGCGAACGCCTCGACCGTCACGGCCTGCCCTGTATTGCCGGTAAATTCGACCTCGAGATGCATGGCAGCGGGCGAGATTTCCATGCTCTGCTCCGTGATGGCGCTGTTCGTTGTCCCACCGCCGAATGCCCATAGCGTTTTCCAGTCGGTGCCGGCGCTGGCAGCGGCCGGAGTGGCGCCCGCATTATGCGCGACCAGAACGCGGCCTTCGCATTGCACCGTTGGCCCGGTTGCGCCGTTCGTGATTTTCATGGTCAACAAGCCTCCCAGCGCGGTGCGCAGGTCGAGCGTGCCGCGCGTGGTACTGCCGGCGCCATTGGAGGTGCCGGCGGATACCAGCGTTCGTGCGGTTTTTGTGAGCGTCGTCGTCGCCATCGCTTACCACCCCATGGCCGAGAGCACGTCCTGGTACCTGATCGCGCCCTCGAAGCCCATCGTCGCCGGATCGGCCGCAGAGCCGACGCCGGTGGAAAACAGTTTCTCGGCACGAGTGGCTTTGCGCCGCGCCATGTTGCTCAGGTGTTGGCGATTGCTCGCCGCGTTGCCGGTGCCGCTGAAAATGTCCAGAAACGCTTGCTTGATGCCGGGCGTGCTCGGGTCGATCGCGCCGTCGTGATTCCATATTTCGCGCCACGCGTCGCGCTCTCCCTGGCTGCGTGAAATGAAGCCATTGCCGGCCCAGATGAAAAAACGGATCGTCGTCCCGTCCGGGTCGGTCGAGGATTGGTCGACTATCTGGTTGCGTGTGACCGAGGAGCGCACGACCCAGAAGTCCGGCGACGCCGGGGCGTTGTAAGCAGCCATGATCAGCTCGATGCTGTTCGAGCTTGGCGTCAGCGCTCCCAGCTCGGGATCGGCAGCGATATCGGCGGCCAGTGCGGCGGATTGGGCGGATGTCAGCATGGTTTTTACCCGAATATTCCTTTCCCGCCCGACCTTCCGCCGAGCGTCTTGTTCCATAGGTTGTCGTCGTGAATCAGCTTGTTCAGGTCATCGCTGCTCGCATTTCTCAGGGCATCCACGGACGGCGCAGCCTCCTTTTGCCCGGAAGCCCTTGGCGCGCTCTTTTCGGCCTCGAGACCGGCTTTGATCTGCTCGAACTTCTTGCCCGCTTCAGGCTTGGCTTGATAGCCGTAACGCCTCGCCATGTCGTACATCAGTTTTGCCGGGTTTTTCCCGCTGGCCATGGCCGAGTTCGCGACGCTGATTTCTTCCTGAAGAAGCTGCATTGAAATCCTGTCCTCGGTAAATCCCATGTCGCGCAGGTCTTGTGCCCTGACCTGGCGCAGATGCTCATAGGCCTGATGAAAATCCGGAGTCGTCTTGGCGAACTGATCGCGCATCTCTCGAACGTTGGCGGCGAACTGTTGCAACTGCTCCAAAGAAGCCTGCCGTTGCTGTGTCGCGGCCATCTGCGCTTGCAGTTCCTTGACCGTTTTGCCAATGTCGTCCATGTTGTGGGCGAGCGCACCGAGAGGGTCGGCAGCCCTGTCTGGAGCAGGAGCCTTTCCGAGATTCTCGATGTGTTTGGCGAGCTCGGCGAGGCGCTGTTCGGCCTGATTGCGTCTTGCCGCCTCATCGGCCAATGCGCGGCGCAGGAAGTCGCCGTCGTCTCTCGACGGAGGTTCCTTGATGGGTTCCGGTTCGGCTTGTTGTTCCGGTTCGGCCTGCTGTTCGGGTTCCGGTTGCAGTTCCGTTGGCAGTTCCCCGGTTTCGAAGAATTTCGATTCCGCTTCGGTCAGTTCAGGCATGGGTTTTTCTCCTTAGTGTGTGGCCAACAAGGCCCGGGTCAGGGCAATCAGCTCGTCAGTCGTCTGCGCCCGATGGGCGAATGTCGTAATGATCGAGCGCGATTCGTCGTCCGGCAACGCGTTAAGCAACGTTTCCTGCATGACATTCAGCAGTTCGGCATTGTTCGCCCGCAGCGAACGAATCGTCGCTTCATGATCCCTGATCCGGCCCTCGAGCTCGGCAATGCGGGCATGAAGCATGGATTTCTGGCTAACCTTGGTCATTGTAATGTCGGCCTGACCCCAACGGGCCGGCCCTGCTCGTCGTAGATGAGTACCTTCGGCGAGGCAAGCAGGGTAGCGATCTGCGTCAGCGCTTGCGCTAGTTGCTGTTGCGAACGCTCGAACATGGCCATGGCCTGCGCCTGAGATTCCATGACGGATTTCAGCGTGTCGTCGAATTCCGCTGTGTCGAGCTTCAGGTCGAGCGGCCCGCCTTCCGTCAATCCCTTCTCGATGACCTTGAGTTTCATGTTGCCCTCCGCCTGTGCGCGCTTGTTGGCGATGTCCGATTCTATCCTGCGGGTTTCGAGCAAGCTGGAATTGGCCAGCTCCATGTTTTTCAGTTCCAGCTCTCCGGTCATCTTGGCGCGCTCTATGGCGAGTTCCTGTTCGAGTTCCTGAACCTTGAGCTGGAATTCTGCCTGGGCTTGCTGCTGCTTCAATTGCAGCTCTGCGGACTTGTCTCTCATGGACATCTGCAATTTCTGGTTTTCCTGCTGCATCTGCTGCATCTGCTGTTGCATCTGTTGCATCTGCTGAGGTGTCGGCGCGCCTTGCCGCTCATTGATGTATTGCTGCCACTTCTGCGCCAGTGTCACCGGCAATGGCGTGTAGGAAATCAGATCGGGCGGAATCGGGACACCGGCCTTGAGCATCGACGGCAGAATCTGGATCAGGGTTTCCCATGTCTTTTGCTTGGTGTCCGGGGCATTCGGACTCTGGTCGACGATGATGTCGTAGGTATGCAAGTCCGGAACCTTCGTCAAGGGAAGATGTTGTTCTCCTTGCGGCCCGACGATACGAATCATCCTGCCGTCGGAGATGTAGTTGCGGATGAAGTACAACAGGATTCTGCCCTGTTCCTTGCGATAAAGCCTCAGGGAATCGAAGTAGGGCGCGAGGATTCCATAAGCGGCCTGCTTGCGCTGGCTTTCCAGAACGCCGGCCTGTTCCCGGGAAGCCAGTCCGAGCACCTCGAGGTTTATCCCGGTCACCATCGGGAGCGAACCAAGGGCGAAGTCCATCAGCCTGTCCAGCCCGGAAGGATAGGGCGTCATGGCTTTCTGCTGAATCTTGTTTATGCCGCCTTCGTTCAGCATCGTGATGCTGTCTGGCTGCGCCCATTCGTCCTGCGCCTTTCTCGGATCGGCAAAAGCCCCCGATTCCGCCAGCAAGCCCCCTTTGGCGTTGGAATTGATGATGTGCATGATCTGCGACAGCCACTTGTTGGCCCATCGCTGCGGGTCTTTCATGACCTTCGTTATGCCATACCAGGTGTTTTTGTTCCGGTCGCGCTTGCCCGTCACGGCCTTGAACGTGAATCCTTCCTGACACGGAGAAAGACCGCCCTCCAGAAACGAATCACCGGCGAAGAATGCCCGGTAATAGACGCGCTTGAACTGCTTGACGTACTGGACGCCGAGTTCGTCGAACTTGGACTTGAGCCGCTTGAAATCATCCTCCGGTACATCCAGAAGCCGGTCGCCATCGACGATGCGGTAGTAGGGTTCGTTCTCGTAGGTCTGATAGTGACGGATTCGCACCTGATCCTTGTGCAGCTCGGCTTCCCTCTCGTATTCGGACTCGTAGCGGTCGCCATGGCGGATAACTCCGGTGCTCATGTCGTCGGGTTCGAGTTCCGGGAATTGCGCATCCGGCCAAGCGCGTTGCGCATCTGTTTTATTGACCCACCATTCGCGCCAGACATATCGGGAATCGGTCAGTCCAACCCTGTTTGCCGCCGGGTCGTAGTACATTTCCAGCGGATCGACGCGCTCAATGATGATCTTGCCGTCGGCCTCCACCGTGTAATCCATGCGGGTTTCCGTCCAGCCAAGCCCGCAGATTAAAGCGTCGCGAAAGGCGTCCGATTCCTCATCCTCGGCGTTGCACAGGTCGCGCACCCACTTGGCGGCATTGGTCAGCAACTCCGCTGCGGCGGCATCTTCGACGCCGCGAGGGGCGTAACGGACTTCCTGCCGGCTGGAGACTTCGGCGCCGACAACGGCGTCAATCATCTTCTCCGAGTAGTTGAATGTGACCGGAGGGCGCTTTTGTTCCTGTAGATAGGCCTCGTCCTCCGGCATCCATTGCTTGCCGGCAACGAAGGCATAGTCGTCCCTGACATCGGCGCGATAGTTGAAGAATGCCTCATGGGACTCCGAGAATCTCTCGGCGGCGCGATCGGCGAAATTGTCAGGAAGCCTTGCCATGAAGCTTTTCGTACAGGTCGAGGTCGTAGAGGTTCCATAACAGCACGTCCCGGTCGAACTGCACCGGTACGGGTTCTACGCCATGGAATGAGTTTGTCGTTTTCCAGAACCCGAAGCAGGAATTCGGGCGATACGGCATGGTCGCGACCTTGGTAAATGGATCGAACTTGTAATGCGGCCCGCCCGGGCATTGCCATTCAAGCTCGTTCGGCACGTAGAGGCTCGTACCGCAATCCTCGTGACTTCCGTCCGTGGGCAGATAGAACAAGAGTGAAATGATTTTCCATTCGGCGTCCGTGTGAGGGCCAATGGAATAACCCTCGGAATCCCTTACGAGTCGCAGGTCTGTAAAGACCCTAGGCTGGCTGTCCGGGTACCTCTGCTTGGCCCATGGCTTGAAGATTCGCACCATGGATTGAATGAATCTCCGGGACTGCAAATCTTCCAATTCCGGAATGTCCGGCGCCGCGAAGCGTCGATGCTTGTATTCCCCGGACGTATATTTGTCGTCCGGGGGCATGGAATCCATCAGCTTGCGATAAAAACTCGACGGGAAAACTCTTTCAGCGAAGAAATGTGGAAAGGGCCAGGTTCTGACCCGTGCATTGCCCAGGGCGTAGATGACGCTTTCCGTTTGCTGTGACAGGGCGTTCATCGTCTCTTGAAGATCACGTTGCCGATATCCTTGAACGGCCCTTCGGTTCTTTTGGCTTCTTCGGCCTGTACCCCATCATAGACGAAGCCATTATCGCGCATGAGGTCGAAAATTGCCATGTGCTGAGGCATATTCCTGTTTATTTCGACCAAAACAGACTTCGCTTCGGTCAAAATCACCTTTGATCCGGCCAAAACTTTGTGCTCGAAGCCATCGACATCGAGCTTTACGTGATCCGGCAGTCCGAATTTCTCCGCGAAGTCGTCCAGGACGACGGCAATCGACCCTTGCGACTGCTTGAACGGCTTCTCCTGTCCGTTATAGCCAACCTTCTTGCCGAAGGAATGGCATGAGCCGCCGGCAATCATGGACGACAGGTAAAGCACGGCGATTTCGGGTTCGTCGGACAGACAGAAAGGCCATGCGGTCACATTTTCCAGCTTGTTGATTGCGATGTTGCGGCACAGCAGAGCGAAATTCTGGCTCTCCGGTTCGAAGGCATGGACTTTCACGCCATGGCGAGCCGCGAAAATGCTGTATTGCCCGATGTTGGCCCCGACGTCGAACAGTGTTTCTCCGGATTTCATGGATCGAATCCACTCGATCGTATCGGGTTCCTTGCTGAAAAGCGTCTGCGCCCGCCACAGGCAATGCGAATTGGGCGTCAGAAACACTGCGCCATCGATATTGACGTGCGGCTGGATTTGTTCGTATTCCTGGACGTTCATGGTATGGGGCCGTCCTTTAGTATTTGCTGGTTTTCTTCATGCCGTCGCCCTTGTGCTCGATACCGGTCTGCACCTTGTTGGATACCGCCGACACCTTTTTGCCTTCGCCGCCGGAGCGCTGATGTATCAGCTCGTTGCCGGATTTGCCGCCTTTGTTGTACGACATGGATTTGCTGCCCTTGGATCGTGCCATGATGGACTCCCGTTTCGGGACTTCCGCGAACCGCGCGGACGCGGGTTTCACGACGCCATCCACGAAAGGGATTGACGACGGCGAAGCGATCTCATTCTATAACGGTCTGGCGGAGGAGGTTCGTGCTCGGCCGGAACGGCGTAGCGCAGCATCATCAGGGCGTAACGAGAGGCGTCCATGAGGTCGTCGTTTTCCTTCAGGATTCGCCCGTCCTTGCGATGGTATATCCGGAATTCCTCCCACCATTGGCCTAGCGTATTGGCGACCTTCCAGCGCCCGGTCTGCATGCGTTCCAGCATTTCCATGAGTCCGGCTTCGACACCTCTGCCTCGATCATCGGAAAACCGGGCGTGTTCGGAGATCATCTTCAAGCCCTGCTTGCGGTAGAGCTCGGCAAGCTGGTCTCCGCTTCCCTTGTCATGTTGCAGCGCATCAGCGGGCCATGCTACAGGAATCCAGGCGCCCCAAGCGCGAACGGCGGCGGCATGAACGACCGGCGTTGCCTCTCGTTGCCGGTATGCCGAGACGACATGAATGGTGTCGTTATCGGCGTCATAGGCCAACCGGACGCCGGCTGTCGGATGATCCCATCCGAAATCCATGCCGATAATCTGTTTCCAGTAGGTCGGGATTTCCTGCAAGGGCGGCTCGGCTACCATTTCCTCCGCGATCTGGAAGATTCTTCCCGATCCGAGCATCGGAGTTCCACGGGCGCGGGCTTCGCGCTCGTGCGGCGGGTATTTGGCGATGATCGCGGCGCGCTGCTCGTCCGTGTAGTGCTGCGCGTCCTCGATCGTCATGTTAGTGACCGAGCGATCCGGAGAGCTTTCCTCGCCGATGAATCGCATGACCACCCGCGACATGCCCAGCAGGGGAGTGAAAGTCAGATACGCAAGCCCACGCGTGTTATTTAGTCGAGTAATGCCTTCGATATAAATATCCATGGGCGGCTCTTCGTCGAACCAAACCCATTCCAGGTCCTCGGCCTGCCACGCTTCCCGCCCATCCTTGTAGGACTTGAAAACGACCTGCGAGACATCCCCGGAGATGTGGCGCACGAGAATGGATTCGACCGCGTCCGGTACCCCACGGGAACGCTTGATTTCAACGACCATATCCCTCGGGATGCACCCTGTTCCCCACTTTCCTACAGGGCCGAGAAGGATGCGCTGCGCGCCATCGCGGGCCAGCTCGGCGGTGACCGAACCTACCCATCCGCGATTCGATCTCTGGAATTTCCGGCCTTTCCACCAGTCTGGATAGAGGCCCGTGGCATGAAAAGCGGACTCGAATCCGGCGGAATACGTTTTTCCGATCTTGTTGGCCGCCATCAACAGGCGCTCGCTTTTGGCTGCACCTAACTCGTGGAATTCCTGTTGCTTGGGATAGGGCCGATAAAAAAACAGCCCGTAGTGACGTTTCAGCTCTTCCAGCCTCTTCAGCTTCTTGTAGGTCGATTCGGTCAATGCACCCTCTTCTGAGGCCTCGCGGGATCGATCCCGAATTCTTCCTGCAACTGCCGAATCTCGGCCAAAACCTGATCCGGGCTTTTAGGCGGTGAGGTGACGTTCAAATCGAACTTGTCCGAGTACTTGCGCGGCGCTCGCCACTTCGCCTGTTGCGCCAGGATATCCGCCGCGACACGGCAGGCAGCGGCGTCCTTAGGTTCCTTGATCGCCTTGTTGGCCAGCATCAGCATTTCGTCCGCCAGATAATCGGCCTGCAAAATCCGGGCTTCGTCATACATCTCCCGGAACTCCTCGTACCGGCTCAACCACACGATGACCGTGGAAACCGCTGGCATGTCCTCGCCCGCACAAACCTCCTGCAGCGCCTTGCCCTGAGCGATTTCCTGACAAATCCGCTCCGCCAGCCCCTTGCTGTAGCACCTCCTGTGTTGAACATCATCCACGATGTTCCCGGCCAAATCCTCCGCCTCCAATTCCTGTGGAGGCTTCACGGCCGCAGGTTTCTCCACCTCCTGATAGCGCTTCCTGCGGTAATCCTTCTTGTACTGGCTCTTGCCGCTCGGAAACGCCGATTTCCGGTCGAGTTCGACTCCCGGGTACTCCCGGGGCCTACCCTTCTTCGTCGGCCGCCCGGTAGTCATGTCAAAATCCCACGGTCGTCCCAAGAGCCTTGAGAATCCCGGCAATGTCCCCGTTAGTGTGCCCAATCGCATAACCCAGACCAAGCCATACGAGGCGCAGTTTCAAAAGCGTACGCATCTCATCCTTCAATGGGGCCGGCAAGGCCGGCTGCTCTACAGGTTTCTCTGACATGGCGCCTCCTAAGCTATGTTAGCACAGCGGAATAAACGTCGGGAATTCCGGAAATATATAAGCACCTGTCATAGTGGGAAATTCCAAAAAAATGGTGGGATAGGATGGGGTACTGCGCGGGCTTCCCCCACCCCCTACCCCCCTAAAGGGGGACAACCCCCCTTTTGTGCTGGCCCGATTGGCTTTTCGTTCTTTCTGTTCAGTCGTCATGGTTTAGCTCGCGGCTTCCCGCACCGGTTGGGTCAGGCCGGCGCGGGGTTCGTCGGAACGCGCGCTGCTGGCGAAACGGGGGGCGGCCATGGCAGCGGCTTGACCCCCATCCGCCTCGCCCCCCTCTTGGTAGATTCGTTTCACACGGCCCCTCCGCACCCTAGTGCGACCAGCAGGTAGCTGCGAACTATAGCCGTCCGGCGTCCCCATCTGCCACAGATACGATTGTCGGCCGCATCGACAATTAGCACTATGGCAGCGCTGGACAATCCGAGGGCGGCACCCGCAGCGCGATGGTCGCCGGAGTCGAAGAAGGCTTCGGGGAACGCCGATATATGGCGGACGTTGGCCATCCATGCGAGGGGACACACGAACCCTTGTGGGCTGTCCAGGCGGATCGCACCGCATGTAGTCCTTGCCACCAATCCGGTGCCATTGGCGGTTTCCAGCTCGGCAATGAATTCTCGGAGTTTCATAGTCCCGGATCAGCACAACCTCCACAGCCGGCGATGATCGGCTGTCTCGGCCAGCGCTTTCACGTGCAGCTTGCTCACGCGGAAAATCTCGGCGGGAGTATCGCTATGGCTGATCATCACGAAATCGCCCTGGCGCGCGACGACTGTTCCGCTGCTCGGCCCCTTCTCGGTCTGCCGGTCGCTGCAGAATTCCACGACATCGCCGACCCGCATGGCGTCGGCGGTTATGTCAGTCATCTCTTGCCAGCGATGGCTCATTCCGGGTCCCTCCTAGGTTTAATTATGACAACTACCCACTATATCTAGTATTCGTGTTCGTATAATCCCGCATTTTGCGGCATTTTGCGCCTCGACCCACTAGATATAGTGGGTCAGGCTTCCCCTCGCCAGCGTGGATCACGGCTGAACGCCCGGTTACGACGACCCGTTTCCAGCTTGCGCTCCCGGCGGCGTGAGACTGTGCCATTGCTCGCCATAGCTTCTGCTTGACGCCTCTCCCTGTTCTGCTCGCGCACTCGGCGGCAGAAATCATGCCACCATTCAGCGGTATCGTCGCGTTGCGCCGCGGCGCGCCTACCCCCCAAACTCCCCTCATCCCGCCCAATTCTGTACCTCACCTGTTTCCCCTTGTCTTTCTCTCTACACCTACTCTGGTTGTATTGCCTACAGGCAGGGGTTGGTCCTGAATGGCGTTTTTGCCGGGAATCTCCCTGTCTTTGCGGCTCTAACCATTCACTTGGGACTGCTCTTCGGCATACGAGGCCTTGGCGGGGCTGCGTTGCGCCCTTCCGGGCCTTTTCTTGGCCTTTACTTGGTACGGACGCAAGTGCCACAGTGGGCAGATCGTGACCCTGCAGTGCGTGATGTCCTCGCGCACGTAGTTGCAACAGGCCAGACATTTCGCGTTGATCGCAGCGCGCAGAGAATTGCCAGCAAAGGCCCGCCGCATGACACCGCGACAGCTCTCAGGCGCCTGCTCGATATAGCTCTCAACGTCCATCGCTTGCTCCCAATCCTGCTCTGGCCATGGCTTGCTCGGCGAGCCGCAGCACGGTCGGATGGATGGATTCTCCGTCTGCTTGCCGGCTCATGATTCTCTGCGCCCACTCGATCGGGTCCGGAGTTGGCTTGCGGCGAAGCAATTCCTTCGCGTAAGCCCGCACCTTACGCGGCGTATCGAGGCCGAGGCCTTCGCAGTAGCGCCTAGCTTCGGCTTGCCTTTGCTCCGGGCTGAGCTGTACGGGGATATCCCTCGATCCTTGCGGATCGTGCCAGCGGCACAGCCATGGCCCTCCGCCATTCGTGCTATGGCTCGATACGCCGACCCTTGAGCATCGCACGCCATAGTCGTCGATGGCCACACAGCGGTACAGCTCGCTCGCCGCGGCCTTGGCTTCCGCCGAGCGGAACACGTAGCCGCATTCGCAGCGATGGCCCTTAACCAGCGATTGGCAATCCGGGCATTCTTTCAACATTGAGCTCTCCTTGGTACTGGGCAAATTTTGTGCGATTGAACAATGTGGCCGGCCTCAGGTACTCGGCCATCTTCGGATCACCGATCCATTCCCGGCACTTCTTGGCGATTACTTGGCGGCACTCCTGCGGCGTTGCGCCCTCTTTGAGCCTGGCGACGATCATTTCGATGTTGGCTTTGCCCGGGCGATAGCATCTACCTGCCTTGGCGTTCAGAAAATCGAGTAGTTCCTTCGCTTCTTTGTGCCATTTCTGATGGGCGTCGGGCGTTTTGCCCGACATAAAGCCGTTAGGCTTTATTAGATTCTTCCCTACCCCTACCCCTACCCCTACGTCAACCCCTTCCGCTATATCGCATGCAAGTGGTAGCGATGTAGTAGGCAGATTTTTTGTAACTTGTTGATCCTTAGCTAATCCTCGAATTTCGATCCGCTTGATCTTGCCCAATTGGCGATTATCATCCCATGGCGATGCCGGCATTTTTCGCACCAAATATTGACGGTGCGGACGGAACCTCGGGATATGGAAAAGCTCCCGGCCATCGACCTCGTATCGCCTGAGCAGGTCGCAGTCGATGAGCGAGAGCAGAATCTCCTGGGCGGCGTTCTCGCTCTTGATCTGCGTGATCGAGTGCAGAAAGCGGTACATGCGGCGCGGGCCACCTTCGAGGTTGCCGAAATCATCGGCGATGAGCAACAGGCCGACGAATGCCAGTCGCGCCGAGTCGGTCGGCAAATCCAGCCATCGGTCGGATTCCAGCAGCTCGTCGCGGATGATCCGGTCTGGCATGGGAAACCCCTCTACGGTCGGGCCGCTTGACGGGCGGCACGAGCAGTTCCGGGAGCGACTCGGCCCTGCTCTGGCCGACCGTAGAAGAGTCTCATCATGGGTTTCGCTCCTTGGAAGGGCGCGGGCGTCACTCCGCGATACCTAATTATCCCATGTCGAAAGCATGAATGCGAGGACGGGGATGGGGGTACAAATACCTCGGTTTTCGTGTCATCGAAACTACACCTTTCGGATTACTCCCAAGGGTGGATAGATTTATCGGGGAGATTGGCGATAATGAACTCTTGCAACCGACCAATCAACTTGAAAGGGAAAGCGATGAAACTCCGAGAATTCCTTACCGAACTGTCAGCCCTCAATCAACCGGTCAAATTGATGGGACCGAGGGCAGATATGATTCGGCTGGTGGGTCTGGCAGGGGCTGTTTGCCCTATTTCTGCGGTAGCCAACGCACGCCACCATCCAGAAGATGGATACTACGTATCCGCATCATATCAGGCTGCTGGTGCCTCTCTCGGTCTGGCACCGTCCATCGTAAAACTAATTGCTGATGCGGCCGACGGCGCTGAATCGCGTCGCACTACAACAATCCGCAGGTCCATATTGGCTGCACTAGGGATGCCAGACATGGAGTCGGGCGCAAGCGCCTAACCCTCCACCAGCTCCGATGATTCCAAATCCTCTGTTCTGGGCCATTCTGACCATCCTTATCGGCTGGTTCATCGTCCCGGACTTTATCGAATGGCTCTACACCATGCCGCCTCTCGTGCCGTATCACCACGAATGATCGCTCTGGCAGCGCCTTCCACGAGGGCGCTGCCGGGGTATATCGCCCAAAATCAACTGGAGAACATCATGAAAACCTGTATCACCCTGATTGTCGCAAGCCTGATTGCAATGCCTGCTCTGGCCACGGAGAAGAAAAAGCCGGTCAAGCCGGCCCGTCCGGTCACTTCGGTCAGCGCTCCCCAAACCCAAACCCAATCCCTGTCCGTTACCGCACCTCAAACCCTGTCCGTGCCACAGAGCTATCAATCCGTTCCCGACAGCTACACCATCAGGCAAGCCCCGGCAGCACCGGATGTGCTGGCGTCGCCGACCGCGCCGTGCCGCGTGGCCGTAGGGGTTTCCGGTTCCGCTATCGCGGGTTCGCTCGGCATCACCGGCAGCTCTCTCGATGAGGGATGCGATGCCCGCGAAGACGCCCGCCTACTCTGGAACATGGGACTACCGGAGGTCGCCATCATGCGACTGTGCGCGAAGTCCGAAATCGCCGTGGCCCTCAAGGAATCCAGCGGATTCAGTTGTCCGAAAGAAGTCGTCGCGCCGCGTATCGAAGCACCGACGATCCAGCCTTAACCTTGTGAGGCGGGGCGCTGCAAAGCGCCCTGAATGAACCATGTTCCACCGCGCCGCAACATTCGCCGTAATCGCACTGCTGATCGTGGCCATAGGCGCCATCCTGGGATATCTGATCGAGAATCCCATGCTCGGCATGACGCTATACACGCTGTGTATTCTGGCCGTGGGCTGGAAGGCCGGGGATATCTCGGAATGGCTCCGGAGAATGCTATGAGGTTCTGCCAGACAGTCAAATGGATTTATGGCCTCCGGGACAGCCATCTCCCGGTAGCCGCAGACGATCACCCTGAACTGATGCAGATGGATGCGCCTCAATGGATTCCATGCGGCTCGATGCTCGCATGGGATCACCAGGATTCATACAGCATCGATGCATGCGACCGATATACGTGGAGAGGAAGATGACAGAGCTTGCTGAGGTACTGAAAAGCCATCGGCTATGGATCGAGAATGATCCTGATGGCAAACGCGCGAACCTGCGCGGCGCGAACCTGCGCGGCGCGGACCTGTGCGGCGCGGACCTGTGCGACGCGGACCTGAGCGGCGCGAACCTGCGCGGCGCGAACCTGCGCGGCGCGGACCTGAGCGGCGCGAACCTGACGCATTTCCAAATCTGCCCAGAAGAAGGGTCTTTCATCGCCTGGAAAAAGCTGCTGGATGGTGTCGTCTGTAAATTGGAAATCCCGGCCGAGGCGAAACGCACATCAAGCCTCGTCGGCCGCAAATGCCGTGCGGAGTTCGCGCGTGTATTGGAGGGCGAGGGAATCTCCTATTACGGCGGTACCTACACAGTAGGGGAGATCGTCCGCCCGGATAGCTACGACGACGATATCCGAATCGAGTGCTCTCACGGCATTCACTTTTTCATCACCCGGAAAGAAGCGGAGGAATACTGATGCTCAAACCAGCCGTCAATCGCCTGCAATACGCCCGCGTCGGAATCTACGGCCGCGCCGGCTCCGGAAAGTCCAGAACTGCGGCTGAAATCGCCGTCGGATTGTACGAATCGCTCGATTTGAAACGTCCTGTTGCGATCTTCGACACAGAGCCATCATGGTCGTGGCTGCTGCCGCTATTCCAGCAGCGCGGGATCGAGGTGCTCATCTCGGACAATTCCCGCTCGCTCGTCGATCTGCTGGAGTTCTACGCCGAGGCCACCGACACCTGCGATATCGCCATCGTGGATAGCATTACCCATCCGTGGCGGGAGCTGCAAATCGGTTATCTGGCCAAGCTCAATGAGGGCCGAAAGCGCCCGGTCCAGAGGCTCGAATTCCACCATTGGGGGCCAATCAAAGCGGAGTGGCAGAAGTTTTCCGAGAAATTCACACACAGCCCGATCCACGGCATCATGTGCGGCCGCGCCGGGGAAATGTATGAGTACGTGATGGACGAGGAAACCGGCAGAAACAAGGTAATCGCCACTGGCACTCGGATGGCCACGGAAAAAGAACTCGGCCACGAGCCATCGCTGCTGATCGAGATGACCGGCGACATGGCCAACGAGGACGAGCGCAAGAAGTGGGGACGGAAGATCATCAATAGGGCGCTGATCGAGAAGGATCGCGGCGATACCTTGAATGGCCGGGTATTCGATTTCCCGAACTACTCGGATTTCGAACCCCACTTCAAGCGATTGGACGGGGTCGACATGTCCCGCCTGTCTGGCCGGAGTTCCGCCGAACTATTCACCGCCGACGGCATGGACGAATGGCAGGCCGAGAAAATCCAGCGCACCGTGCTCTCCGAGGAAATCGCCGGTCTGATCGGGCACCATTTCCCCGGCCAGTCCGCCGAAGCCAAGAAAGCCCGGCAGGAATTGCTCCGGGAAATCTTCGGCACGTTCTCTTGGACGCGAATCAGCGAGCAAACGAAATCCGCCGAGCTGCGAGCTGGTCTGGATGCTCTGCGTGCCAAGCTTGAGCCAAAGGTCACCCTCGAAGAGCCGACGGACGAAGAGAAAGCCGAAATTCTCGCCAAGGAAAGGTCGGAATCAGAATGAGAGTCTTGGTCGCGTGCGAATTCAGCGGGATTGTGCGCGATGCGTTTCGCCGGCTAGGCCACGACGCATGGTCATGCGACTTGTTGCCATGTGAGCGCAGCGACAACTGGCATTTCCAGCGGGATGTCCGCGATATATTGGAGTTCGGATGGGACTTGTTGATTGCTCATCCGCCCTGTACCTACCTTGCATCTTCCGGCCTTCACTGGAACAAGCGGGTGCCTGGCCGGGAGCAGCAGACCGAAGATGCGTTGAGGTTCGTCAAGACACTGATTGAGTCATCCATCCCTCATATCGCACTGGAAAACCCGATAGGCTGCATTTCCACGCGCATCCGCAAGCCCGACCAGATCATCCAACCGTGGATGTTCGGCGAGGACGCCAGCAAGGCGACCTGTCTGTGGTTGAAGAATCTGCCCTGCTTGGAAGCTACTGAATGTGTTGTGCCGAAATATGCCTGCCGTTGTGGAGCCAGGTTTGACGAAGCCTTGGGCAAGTACGGGTGCCCGAATTGTTGCGGCTCGTCTGGTGCCGCCAAGCTTGTGTTCGGGAACCAAACGCCGAGCGGACAGAACAAGATGGGTCCATCTGAGGACAGGTGGAAGGAACGCAGCCGCACTTATCCGGGTATCGCCGCAGCCATGGCTGCTCAATGGGGAGATGTATGCCAAAACTGACGATTAGCCGTACAGGACTGGGCTGGCCATCCGATTCCGAGATGGCCGTCATCCGGCGCTTTCTGTTTCAGGTCTGGTGCGGATTCACCGACAAGGATCAAAAGCGCTGGATGACCTTTTGGGGCAGACTCAAGAGGGCCAAACATGGCGAGATGTTCGAGGTAATAACGTGGGTGCCGCGTAACCCTAAATTCCATTCCTATCACATGGCAATGCTCATGATGGTATGGGATTCTCAGGAGGTCTTCGCAGAGTTCGAGGATTTCCGCGACTGGGTCAAGATTGGCGCGGGCTGGGTTACGTGGCTACCACATCCGCACGGCGGGGATGATATTCCGAAACCGCGCTCGATCTCATGGGCCAAGGCCGACGAGAATCAGGCCAGAGAGGCGCACGACAAGATGTTGGGATTCCTGCATACCAACCATGCGGCAGCGTTCCTGTGGCCGCATCTCGACCCGGCACAGGCACAGGAAACGATGCGGACAATCTTGGAGGAATTCGCGCAATGAGTAACGCGAATCCGCCGGATGCAAACTTCGGATCAAGGTTAAGGTTCATCATATGGGCAATGGGATGGTCTGAGTCCCAGTTCGCCCGGATGTGTGGTATTGCGCAGACTCAGATGTCGCATTATCTCTGCGGACGCCGGGAACCAGACCTGCCTAACTTGGCGAAAATATTGTCCAGCCTGCCAAAGGGCATAGATATTCGACGCTTGATTACCGGAAAATAGGAATGTCCAATCCCTACCTCGCCGAAGTCGCGGCCGTGCCATGCCTCATCTGCGGCAGGCCTGCGGAAGTGCATCACCGTCGCACCGGCACCGGGGCCGGCAAGCGCGCTCCAGACTCGGAAACGATGGCGTTGTGCCCCGAGCATCATCGAGGGAACAAAGGCCTGCACGGCATGGGCCGCAAGGCTTTTGAGAAGCATTACGGCATCACCGAGCAGGAGATGATCGAGGCCACACGCAAAATCGTGGAGCGCAACAGGCGCAGGCGCATATCCTTTCGGACTACACCTTAAGGTGTATGGACTCGCCGGGAAAACTGGCGATAATTGGATACATGGCCGCTCGACATGGGGTCGGGCGGGCGGCGAGGAGGTGAAATGAAAATCACTTGGTGCGGCATCCCGATGTACGTTCTGGCCTCTCAAGAGGGGCCAAGCTGGCGCGAGTTCTCGATTGAGTGCATCAAGATTCCCGGCTGCCCGGAATTCGACGCGCAAGAGTTCTTGTTTTGTTGGGAGCAGGATGAGGATTTCCGCATGTTGATCGCCGACGCTCTCGCCAGAGAGTACCACCGCAACAAGGCCGAGGCCGACGCCGAGCGCGCCTATTGGGCCGGTACAGACCCGACGATGAACGGGATGAAGCCATGCGCCGACTGACACCCCGCCGCGCCGCGCGCGTCGAGTTGCTGATCCTGATCGCGGCGTTCATTGTGGAAGCGATGATATGAGAACGCAGAATGAGTGGTTGAAGAGCTTGAAGAAGTGCTACGAGTACGCCTATCGCGGCGCGATGGATGATGAGGCGCCTTGGGGTATGCGAGTTGATTCAGAAGACGATACTTGTCAGTGCGCCGAACTAGGTTGGTATGAGTTGGGTGATGGCCGTTATCTCTGGAACCAGTATCTCATTCGTTTCGTCATCATACCGAATAGCGCAGCAATCGCAAGATGGTTGATGGATCCGTCTCTGAAAGCTGATGATCCGTTGTATCTCGCGTTCTGTGATTTTGTAAGCGACCTTCAGCGACGCGTGAAGGTTGCGGAAGTCGTCGATACTCCGCCACAGGCTTCTGTCTCTGAGCTCTGGTGGCAGCGCGAGCGCCGCGAGCGGGCCGAGGCGCGGGATCGCATCGTCGCGCTGCGTAACGATATCCGTAACTGGAGGTACCTGAGATGATCACGGCGCTCGTTGTGGGCTGGCTCGCGTTTAACGTCGGCTTTGTGCTCGGCGCATGGTGGGCGACAGGGCGAAAACAATGAGGTCAATCGAATACGCGCTGGAAACGGCCAAGCGCTGGACTGATCTGGCCGAAAACGATCTGAGGAATTGCGATCCCATGTCGGCACTCAGGCGAGCGGCGTTTGCCTCAGGGGCAATCCATCTGGCCATCGGCGCATGCCCGGAGGGTACGCCCATCGACGCGTTCAACAAGCTGTACGCCGCTCAGGACTTGGCCTATCAAGTTCAGCAACGGGCCATGAATGCGCTTTATCAACAGGTAGGATAGGAGAGAATCATGATCTACAGACAAGGCGATGTACTGCTGGTACAGGTGCAATCGGTGCCCGAGCAGGCCGAGCTGACCGAAACCGGAGACAAAATCACCCTCGCCTACGGCGAGGCCACTGGCCATCACCACCGCATCGATGAGGCTCCTGGCAAGGCAAAGCTCTGGAGCGCCGAGGCCGAGCGCTTCTTGCAGGTGATGGAGACCGTCGGTCTGCGGCACGAAGAGCACTCGACCGTCACGCTGCCTCCGGGCATCTATCGTGTGGCGATCCAGCGGGAATACACGCCCGCCGAGCTGCGCCGCGTGACGGACTGATCATGGACTACGTTCGCACGCCTACCAGGGCAACCGGTGGAATCACGCCGCAGGAGAAGATCGCGCTCGACGCGCACACTCAAAAGTGGATCGCCAACGCGCTCTCCACTGAGCCGGTGGCGCCCGAGCGCCTCGTTCCTGCGATCAAGGCTTTGTATGCCGCTGCGGAGCTGAAGGAGCCGCGCGTCGTGATCGTTCCTTCTCCGCTAGTGATGGCGCTCGCGGGCGGTTTTGCGGCGGCGATCTGGCACATCCGCAAGACAGGGGCTGCCGCCACCTACGATGTCGCCGACGCCACCACACGCGTCGCCACCGACGTCGCCACCGTCGTCGCCACCGTCGCCGCCACCGTCGCCGCCACCAGCGCCGCTACCGACTCCGCCACCCGCGACGTCACCATCGCCGCCACCGACGCCATCTTCGACGCCACCCGCGACGCCACCTACGCCGCCACCGTCGCCGCCACCTACGCCGCTACCGACTCCGCCACCCGCGCCGCCACCAGCGCCGCCACCAGCGCCGCCCCCGTCGCCGCCACCGGCGCCGCCACCAGCGCCGCCACCGACGCCGCCACCCGCGCCGCCACCTACGCCGCCACCAGCGCCGCCATCGATGCCGCCACCAGCGCCGCCATCGATGCCGCCACTCTCGGCACCACCAACTTCTTCCTAGCGTGCGCGCAGAACTGGTACAGGATGTATCAGGGTGGCAATATGTGGAGCGCTTACGATTGCTACCTCACGGCCATGCGCGATGTGATCGGTCTGAGATTGCCCGAGCACGAGAAGTATGCCGCGTGGGAGGCGTGCGCGAAGGAGGGTGGATTCCGCATCATGCACGAAGAGTTCTGCATGGTGAGCGATCGACCCGAGCTGCTTACGATCGATGAGCAGAATCGTCCGCACAACGCCGTAGGCCCGTCGCACCGCTGGCGTGACGGTTGGAGCCTGTATTACTGGCACGGCGTGCGAATTCCGTACGAGCGGCGACACATCATCGAAGCGCCCTCGACCATCACCGTAGCGGAGATAGAAGCCGAGACAAACGCGGAAGTTCGCCGCGTCATGATCGAGCGCTACGGGGCGGATCGCTACGTGCGAGACAGCGGCGCCATGATCATGCACAGCGTTCCGGACGATCATCCGCTAATCGGGCTGCGCGGCGCGAAGCTCTATCGAAAGAACGTGCCGGACGACGAGTCCATCTATTGTGTTGATGTGGCCAATTCGACACCTGAGCCGGACGGCAGCATCAAACGCTACATGCTGCGGGTCGACCCGAACGCCTACGGCGGCAGGGCGGCGCAAGACTGTATAGCTGCCATCGCCTCCACCTGGCGCATGGAAGACGGCTCGATGGTGTTCGCGCATCCTGAAGACTATTGCCCGCACATAGAGACCTGATGCAAACCAATTTTCCTCGCCAGTGGTTCGACTTGGCGGACAGACTCAAGTCCGGCATACGCCGCGTACAGTTCCCGGCCTTGCCTCGAAAGCGCGAGGCCCTGAGATTGCAATTGGAATGGTACGCATTCCGCCGGACGCACAAGGACATCTATCCGCACCTGTCCGGCATCAAGGCCGTAATTCGCGAGGATGAAGAGGGATTCCGGTTGATCCTCTGCACCCCTGAGTTGCTCGAATCCGCCGAGATTCTCGACGAGGTGCTTTCCAACATGGAGGGGCCGTGACTACCCTGTCTCAGCATTGGGAACTGATCAACACCGGATACATCGATCCGGATACGAACGAAGGCGTACGCGCCTGCATGAGGGCCGCGTATTACAACGGCGCGACCGTAGCGGCAAAGATAATCTCGGAGTCCGCCGATCACGACGAAGCCATTCGACGCATTCTCAAGGAATGCACGGACTATGCAGCGGACATGTGACTGCGGAGGGGCATGGCTCAGGCACGGGCAGATTGCTCCGCGCAAGAGCGATGGCATTTCCGGCATTCGCTATCGCTGCAAACGGTGCGGCAAGAGCATCGTGATCAGAGATGGCGAACGTACCAAAGTTGGACGACCCATTATCCGTGACTGGAGGATGAGTTGAACTACGAGAATTTCTTGCGGCGCAAGACGCAATTGGACACCTACGACGGTTTCGATCCCATATCGATTCCGGGATTCCTGAAAGATTTTCAGGCGGCTCTAGTGGATTGGTCTATCCGCAAGGGCCGAGGCGCGATATTCGGCGACTGCGGTTTGGGCAAGACTCCGATGCAATTGGTCTGGGCCGACAACATAGTCAGAAAAACCAACAAGCCGGTACTTCTCCTTACCCCTTTGGCCGTATCTCATCAGACGATTCTGGAGGCCGAGAAATTTGGTATAGAAGCGCACCGCTCGGCTTCTGGAGAGATTCACCATGGCATCAATGTCTCGAACTACGAGAGGCTGCACTACTTCAATCCGTCGGATTTTGCCGGCATGGTATGCGATGAGTCCTCGATACTGAAGTCGTTTGACGGCAAGCGGCGTGGAGAGATAACCGCCTTCATGCGGCAGATGAAATATCGTTTGCTCTGTACGGCTACGGCTGCCCCTAACGACTACATCGAGCTAGGCACCAGCAGCGAGGCGCTTGGATATCTCGGGCACATGGACATGCTGGGTCGGTTCTTCAAGAATGACCAGAATTCCATCAAACCAACATGGGCGCGCCGTTCCGAGGTGCCCGGCAAAATGTTTGCCGACGCCGGCAAGTGGAGGTTCAAAGGCCATGCGGAACTTGCGTTCTGGCAATGGGTATGCTCATGGGCGAGAGCCTGCCGGAAACCATCCGATCTCGGTTTCGACGACGCGGAATTCATCTTGCCGCCTTTGTATGAGCGAGAGCATGTAATCGAAGCCCGCACACTGGCGGACGGCATGCTGTTTTCACTGCCGGCAGTAGGATTAAAGGAGCAGCGTGAAGAGCGGCGCCGGACGATACAGGAGCGCTGTGAAAAAGTCGCCGATCTGGTCAGCCATAATCGCCAAGCCCTGGTCTGGTGCCATCTGAATTCCGAGGGAGACTTGTTAGACGATCTCATCAAGGATGGACAGCAGGTAAGCGGCGCCGACAGCGACGAGGCGAAGGAAGAAAAGTTCACGGCATTCGCCAAGGGCGAACTGCGCGTGCTGGTCACAAAGCCGAAAATCGGCGCATGGGGACTGAACTTCCAGCATTGCAATCACGTCACGTTTTTCCCCTCGCACTCGTTCGAACAATATTACCAAGGTGTTCGGCGCTGCTGGCGCTTCGGCCAGAAAAATCCTGTCCGGGTCGATATTGTCACGACCGAAGGCGAGCAGGGCGTCATGGCCAATCTGCAGCGCAAGTCTCAAGCTGCGGACAAAATGTTCTCCGCTCTGGTAGAGCAGATGAACGAAGCCATGGAAATTGATGGCAGACACAAATTCACGAAAACAGAGGAGATACCGGCATGGCTGTAATGGATCAGCATGTGACTGACAGATACGCCATTTACTGCGGCGATTGCATGGAAGTCATGACGTATCTCAATCCAGAGAGCGTGCATCTTTCCATTTATTCTCCGCCGTTCGGAGGGCTATACCATTACAGTTCGAGCGAACGCGATCTATCGAACTGCAAGGACTACGCAGAATTCTTCGAGCACTACACCTTCACCGTGAGGGAGCTGTTCCGTCTGACTCTGCCGGGGCGAATGACGGCCGTTCATTGCATGGATGTCCCTTCCGGGAACACCGGCACAGACCATCTGATCGATTTCCCCGGAGACATCATTCGCCTGCACGAACGGGAAGGATGGCGCTATATTGCCCGTTACGCGATCTGGAAGGAGCCGCTCACGGTACGCAACCGAACCATGACGAAGAGCTTGGCACACAAATCCATAGTCGATGATTCCTCCCGATGTTCCAATGCCGCCGCCGACTACCTTTTGGTTTTTCGCCGCAAAGGCGAGAACAAAATCCCGATTACCCATCCCGTCGGATTGCTCGACTACGCCGGAGAAAGAAAGCCGCCCGCCGAATTGCTGAGTTACCGTGGTTATTCCGGCAATCAGATCGAGAATCGCTACTCGCACTGGATATGGCGTCAATACGCGTCCTCATTTTGGGATGATGTAAGGTTGGACAGAGTCCTGCCCTATCGGGCTGCGCGTGACTCCGAAGACGAAAAGCATGTCCATCCGCTACAGCTTGATGTAATCGACCGTTGCATCGTGCTGTGGTCGAATCCCGGCGAAGTTGTGCTAACGCCATTCATGGGCGTCGGCTCGGAGGTCTATGGCGCCCTGTGCGCGGGCCGCAAGGCCATCGGGATCGAACTGAAACCGTCCTACTATCGCCAAGCCGAAAAGAATGTGGCAATCGCCAGCGAAGGAAAGCAGGACGGCGAGCAGGAAATCATGAGGTTCGAGTCGGAGGCGATGTGATCCGCCACAAATTCCACGCCAGACCGACCGAGCTGGACGGCATCAAGTTTGCCTCGCGCAAAGAGGCGGACTACTACTCCAATCTGCTGTTGCTTCAGAAAGGCGGACTCCTGCTGTTTTTTCTGCGGCAGGTTCCTTTCCATCTTCCCGGAGGGGTCAAGTATGTCGTGGATTTCGCCGAATTCTGGGCCGATGGCTCAGTGCAGTTCGTCGATGTCAAAGGCCACAAGACGGAATCGTACAAGGCCAAGAAGAGGATAGTTGAATCCCTTTACCCTGTGACAATAGTGGAGAGATAGCATGGCCGGACATTTCCGCACCGCGAGCCACCAGATTCTGAAGATGATCGACGAAGGCGGCATGACATCCAGAATGATTGCCGAGGCAATGAAAGTAAGCGGCAAGCGCGCATCGGATAACTGCCATTCGCTGAAAGCTCAGGGGTTTCTCGTCGGCCCGAAAAAGCCCGGCGGTATATGGGGAATCACCAGCGAAGGCAAGCGCATACTCGAACGACTGAACCAGCGCATCACGCCTTCTCAGGTCGAGAGCCTGTCGAGCCAAGCGGCAGTCAGGCTCTATGCCTGGATGGGACTTCCGACTCAGCCGTACGAGGTCGTATCGGCGAGGGTCGAGAACAGACTCGGCCCATGATAATCGATCCAGACTTCGTCGAGCACTCTCACAGGCGCGATGAGTACCGCCATCTATGGCTTTGCGTGTTGAAGCTGGCTGTAGAGGATTGGTTCTACGGCTGCAAGCGCGGCTGGAATCAGTCTAGAAACATCGAGTACAAACCGAAGAATCGCAACAACTCTCCGAGACCCCTATACTTCATGTCGGCGAAACACTGGTTTTTCGACGAAGCCACGACAGGGCCGGGAAGTTTTTCCTGGGTAGGCCTCATCCTCGATTACGATCCGGATTTCATCCGCACGAAGCTGCGCCAAGGATCGACACTCAGACGACTGGAAGCCTACAGGAGCGGGAAGCATGAATGACTACAGGCCATGTGATATCGCCCGTGCTATCGAGCCGTGGCGATCGCGTCTTACCGAAGATCAGGAAAAAGCCAGAGCCAAGCTCGCTGATGCTCAGGAATGGACGAGCGATTCGGAGTTGATCGAGGCCCTCAAGGTGCTGTCAGGGGCCAAGTTCCATGGTAAGCGTGGAAGGTCTCTCATCCACACGATTGAGCTGGTCGCCGAGAAAGTCACCGGAATGCGATCCATATTTCTGCTCGACGACTACGATACGTGGATTTGCTAGCGCTTGTGGCCTTTGATCGACCTGATAACGGCCCATGCAAGACCAACGATAACCAGTACGCCGAGCCCTGCGGCGATAAGACCGAGGATAACGAGTACGCCTAGAACGCCATCCACTTCTAACCGGGTAGTTTTTTACCCGCCATGAAATCATGCACGCTCAGCCCTTCCGTTAGCTGAAAGTGCGGCCACTCCGAGAAGTTCTTCCATCTTCGGCCCCATTCAAGGCCTAGAGATTCTCCGATTTCCCCGACTCGGTTCCATATTTGGAGGTTCAGTCCCTTCACATCCCATATCGGCTTGCCGTTTTTCAAGGGCACGACGTCGAACGCCACACGATGTTGATGGTAGGAATATCCCGGCCTGGCTTTGGTCACGATGCGGCCGGGTTTCGTGCGTCCTTGCGCGTACAGCTCGGCTTGCGAATCCTTGTCCCGATAGGTCGAGGTAACCAGAAGATCGATACCCTCAAGCGCGCAGTCGGCGATGAGTTGCCGGCATTTCTTGGCGACCCGAGGATGCAGCTCGTCGATATCCCTGCTGTTGATCATACCGGCGTCTTGCCCTTGGCCGAGCGCACACAGGCCTGATAAGCCGCATAGGCGATCTCGTCGGCGGATTGCGGGGACTTGTAGATGTAGTCTATCGCCGACGTAATCCTGACAATGTCCTCTTCATCCTGTACGTATGCGCCGGGACTTCCGACGACGTTATCCAATTGCTGGCGCATCCGCATCAACGCCTCTGCCATCGGCATGCCCGCATCCCGGGCAGAGGCGATGATTGCCATGTCTCTGGCAAAGGCGGTGCAGTTCTTTTCTTCCAGATTCCCCGCGAACACGAATGCCGCTGCGAAAACACAGCCAAGGACGAATGCGAGTACAAGGATGCTCGGCTTGTTGGCATTGCGGATGAGAAACGATCTCACGGACGCCCTCCGATGTGCCATGACATGACTATGAGATACACTCCAGCGGCCATGGCTGCCGCCAGAATGCCGAACAGACTCCATTTTCCGAACGCGGCGAATTGATCGTTGAGCCATTCCTTGATGGCCTGTTTGATCAGGTTCTTGCACTCATCCTGACCGAGCTTGTTTTCGAGTCGGGATAGAGCTTCGCGCTCGGAGTCTTTCATCATTTCTTTCTGGCGCAGCGACGGCGATGACGCTCGAGAAGGAAATCGTTAATGATCGAGCAAACATGACCTGTTGCCCATACAATCGCGATGCCCCAAAATAGCTCCATCATCTCAGTTACCTCCGAAAGATTCTATCTTGTCGAATTCTCCGAATGATTGCTATACACCTTTGGTATTACTCGCCCCCGAAAAGTCCTTGATATACGGATGGAACAGCAGCTCCTTGTCGGCTCATCAATCCGGCCGATGGCTTCGTCATCATCCGCTGATATGGGCCTGATGTCATCAGCTCCCTGGCGCCGTATCGTATGGCAGGGAAAGTCAGCAAGCCCGGATGCAAAAACGCACCGCCGCCGCCGCCGACCAAGTAATCGGTCATCGTGACCGGAGTCGGTTCGCCACCTTTGGGCAGCACGGCTGATTGCGGGAAGGCCGAAGCGAATTTTCCAATCGTACGCAATTCCCCGGTCAATGGTTCCCCTGCCTGAAGCTTTGCAGCCATCTTTAGAGCATTAACCGATCCCATCCCTTCAACCAGCGCATCATCGACCGCAAAGCTTTTGGCCATGAGGGTGCGAGCATCTTTGAATCTTTTGAGTAGCTCTGTTGGCCCCGCCGTCTTGAGATTCAACTCGATGTTATCTTCGATCGCCTTGGCTATGGATTTCTGCGCCTGAGCCAATTGCGTATCCCCTGTCTTGAAGTTATCGGCTGCTGATTGCCTCAGTGATCGAATGGCGTCAATCGCGTCTCCGGCATCGAAGCTTTTGACACGATAGCTCTCCACGAGATTTGCTACTTCTGGTCTGGCAGCTTCCGGAAAGGAACGGGACATTCCCTGGAATTTCTGCATGACATCATCCAGCGCTGTCCGATAAACACTACCAGTCGTGATTTTCCCGAGCTTGGTAATGGGTGCATAGCCTTCTTCGTACGCATTGCGGCGCAAGTTTTCCAGGGTTTGGGTCGTGAGTGGCGCATCTTCGGGCAAGCCAAGCGCTTTTCTGGCGAGCTGATCCGTGGCCACCTGATTCCTTAACGACATTTCTCCGCGAATCTGGGCCTGACCGGCGAGGCCTTGCATGGCTCGACTGCCTACTCCTGCTTGTGCCTCGGTTGGCGTGATCCGATAGCCGTGCTCTTGGGCTTCTCGCAGCGTCTTTGATTTTTCTGTCAGTTGCTTTGCCGCACCAGGCGCCTGAGGCAATGCCGCCTGCAAAGCCCTGCTTATCGGGTCTCCCGCGCCGGCAAGCACGGTCGCGCCAAACTGGCCTATCTGTTCCGTGGTCGTTTCCGGTTCCGGCAATCCTGCGCGTGTCATGAGCTTCTGCTGTTCTGCCGATGGCAGCGGAAGTCCTGCGCCAGCAAGATTGGCGAGCCGTACAGGAAGGTCGGCAAGTGTCGCCGGCAGCGCTGTCAAGCCTGTTACCGCT
>JACCDR011141931.1_pt1 | contig 26202 bp, 16 predicted proteins | sample 7446431 | NCBI WGS metagenome assembly JACCDR01 (sample SAMN15323443, study PRJNA562643) | freshwater metagenome | isolation source: river surface water | place: USA:Blue River Watershed | collected 2017-08-17 | reverse complement strand
ATTCTTTGCATTTTACAAAAACTATTTCGTACTGAAATCCGAGCAAAGTGTCAAAATGATACTTTGCTTTTGGATGATTCTTTGAATTTTATCCAAAACCTTTTCGTACAGCAATCCGAGCAAAGTGTCAAAATGATACTTTGCTTTTGAAAGATTCTTTGCGTTTTATCCAAAACCATTTCGTACAGCAAGCCGAGCAAAGTGTCAAAATGATACTTTGCTTTTGCGATGATTCTTCGCATTTTACAAAAACCATTTTCGTACAGCAAACCGAGCAAAGTGTCAAAATGATACTTTGCTTTTGGATGATTCTTTGCATTTTACAAAAAACATTTCGTACAGCAAGCCGAGCAAAGTGTCAAAATGATACTTTGCTTTTGGATTCAATTCATTTGACGACCCGTTATTTGCCATTTAAAGCGTTTAAATGAGTCTGGCCGTAACTTTTCACATTGAACAGTATTAAATGCCTTAAAACGCAAAAAAACAGCCTTTTTACAGGTGATTTACCATTTCGTCTCCGTTTATCCTGACACAGCATTTTACACAGGCGATGTTTGCGTAAAAACGTTTCAAAAAAATCCTACAAATAAGTTTAGCGTGCGTTTGAAATATTTGATTTTTTCTGTGTATCACTCGAACCAAGAAAGTTCCCAAAACATCCCATAAATTGACTAAAAAGCCAAATTAAAACATAACTTTTAGAGTGTTGCCGCTTGACAAAAATTTCCATCGGACGCAAAATAATTAGCTTGACCTTGCTTTTTTAGTCAAAAGGAGCAGCCCTTTTTTTTTTCTTTTTTTCGACTAAAAAACAACAAAAAAAAATTTCAAAAAACTCGACAAAAAATACATTTCAGTGTTATTTCTTTTTTATTTCCTTAGTATTTCCTAATATTTCCTCCTGCGTAACTATCTGATTTTCAGTTTTTTACACACCTTAAATATAACTTTTAGAGTGCTTATTATAACTTTTAAAGTGTTAAATATAACTTTTGAAGTGCTTAAATATAACTTTTAAAGTGCTTAAATATAACTTTTAAAGTGCCAAATATAACTTTTAGAGTGCCACTTTTTTGGCTAAAAAACCGAGCAAAAACCAGTAAAATCATGATTCATTTTTGTATCATAATTCTTGTTTTTTACAAAAGAAACACCTAATTTTGATTCATATTTGTATCATGCTTTATTTGCATCCATTCAACACAGTTAGACACCATTGAACCGATTTAACGAGCACAACCATGAGCAAGAAAAAGAAAGAAAATCAGGTGCCAGCACCTGAGCAAACGCAAAGCTTAGAAGCATTAGAAATGATTTCTAATAGCTCATACATGATTGTGATAGGCAACCCACTATTGAATGCCAAGTTTGATTTAACAGCATTTCAAATGAAACTCTTTCATTTTTTGGTATTAAACACCAATCAAAGTTTGGAAGGCTTCACCGTGACCAAAGTGAAAGTATCGGAAGTTGCCGAGTTTTTAAAAAACAAAACCTCCGATTATTTATATGATTTATTAGAAAAAGAGTCACGCAAATTGCTCAAGAAAGAAATATATTGGGAAGACGAACATAGTTGGAAAGCCGCACACATCTTGGCCCAGATAGAGTACCACAAAAAAGAAGGTGCGTTTAGTTTCATGTTTCCGCCGATGTTGGGAACACATTTGTTACGTTTGAAGAAAAACTTCACCTATATTGATGTACGCAATATAGTGTCGATGGACAGCGTATATGCCATTCGATTTTACAGTTTTTGCAAGGAATTTGAGCGTTTTGGACGCTTTCAGTTTACCATAGACGAAATGAGAAAGATGTTCAATTTGCAGGATAAATACGAATTGTACGGCTTATTTAAGCAGAAAGTCATTGTAAAAGCCCAACAAGAATTAATCAAAAACTCCGACATTATTTTTGATTTTGACGAAATAAAAGACGGGCGAAAAGTAGTAGCCTTGTTGTTTACAATCAAGAAGAACAAGAACAAACCTCGAATAAACGACTTGGTGATGGCTTCGGAAGAAGGACGAACCATCGAAGAAACCGCCTATGAATTGATTGAACAGCCCGTAGAAAATGCCATTAATCAAAAAATACAACAATGGCATGAGACCCTGCAAGTCCATCAAATTTCGTTGTCGTTGCTTACCGATTGGGTGAGTAAATATCCTATAGAACAAATAGAATTAGGCATCAATTATGTACTAGAAGAAATCAAGAAGGGCAAAAATATCAAAAGTGTACCAGCGTACCTAAGTACAATGGTCGCCACCAATCAGCTTGTGATGGCACAGCAACAGGCCGCCAAACAAGACCAAGCAAAGTTGGAAGAAAAGCAACGCAAACAAAGTTTTATCAAACAAGAAGAGCAACGCAAGCAAGCCCAAGAAACCTTTTTACAGCAAGTATATCTTGAAAAAAAAGACGCTGTGATGGACGTATTAAAGAGCAACTCAACTTTATTTGAGCAAATTGTTGCCTTGTTGCAAGCATCGTTTTTCACCCAAATGTATGTTGATAAGTACATTGAAAAATATGGAAATGTACTAACGTTAGACAATTTTCTAACTTTCTTCAAAGAAGATACAGGCTTTGAAACGGTTGTTGTGGCTACTGTTGAAAGCCAAATGAACTTTACAGAATTGGCAACAATCAAACATAAATATGCACAAGAAGCACAGCGACTAGGTTTGAAGTATTATTAAATGCCAAAGCCAAACCAATTTATTAACAACCTTATTCCAACCCTTGCGTATTCTTGATGATGGCAAGAGCATTCAAATGAAAACAAACCTAACACTAGACAAGGTTATGTCTTTTTTTCGACATAATCCCTCTTTAAATGTAAATGGCGTTAACGACGAAGCAGGTTTACCCAAAAGAAAACTTGATTTGGTCTTCAACTCAAACGGCTCACGCAAGCTCAGTGACGACGATTTGTTCAAGTTAGAACCTATCCTTCGCAAGTATGGTTATAACGAATCGTTATACCAAAAGGCAAGAGTTATCTCGATTGTGAACCATAAAGGAGGCGTAGGTAAGACCACCACAACCGCTTGTTTGGGCGAAACATTGGTACGCAAAGGCTTTAAAGTATTGCTTATCGACTTTGACCCACAAGGAAATTTATCTCAAATTTTGGGCATAGAAAACCCCGAAGTACAAGTAGCCGATTGCTTATTTACCAATCTTCCTTTGCCGACTGTTCCTATTTTAGAAAATTTGTGGCTGGCGCCTTCCGATATTTCTTTGGCAGAAATAGAAGTAGATTTACTCTCGAAAGTAGGAGGTGATGTACGGCTTCGTCACAAAATTATGCCCATTTTAGAGGATTACGATTATATTTTAATTGATTGTCCGCCCAGTTTGAGCAAGCTGACGGTATCAGCCTTGAATGCCTCTAACGCCACCTTGATTACGATGTTGCCAGAATCTTCTTCGCTCAAAGGACTAAATTCACTTCTGAATCGTATCAGCGAAGTAAAAGAACATACCAACCGAGACTTGGTGTTGGATGGCATTGTATTTACGATGGTCAGAAAAAATTCGGTACATGACGGTTTCAAAGAAGCGATTCGTAGTAGTATGTCGGTCGATTTTAGGGTATTTGATACCGAAATAAGGCATTTAGTAGATTTTCAGAAATCACAAGCATTGCAGGCAACTTTGGGTTCGTTGAATGCTTCTTCGGAAGCCTATCGCTGTTACAAAGACTTCTGTGATGAATACATCGCATATTTACAAATCGTAAAACCCTAGTACATGGCTTCGTTTAAAGGTATTGATTTTAAAAAACAATTGGCGGTGAGCACCGCCAATACGTTGAAAAATAACAAGTTGATTTCGTCAGAAAATATTAAAAATAATATTGTTATTCTCGACGAGCTCAAGCGGTTTATTCCTGCCCTCAATCCCGACGAGTACGAGGCTTTAGAGCAGAGTATTATCGCCAATGGCTGTCGCACGCCTTTGTTAATTTGGAACACAACGGCCGGACAAGTGTATCAGACTACTGCACAGCCCGATGAGCCTTGTTTTGTGTTGTTTGATGGACATCACCGCTATGAGATTTGCCAAAAGCATGGCATTGATTTTCAGATAGATTTGATGTCGTTTGCCTCTATTGAAGCGGTAAAAGATTTTATGATTGATTTTCAGATTGGTCGAAGAAATATGACTCCAGAGCAATTGTCGTATCTGCGTGGACTAAAGTACCAACGTATGAAAAGCAAGCAAGGCGGTGCAAGGCTGAAATCGGAAGATGACATACAAGATACAGCCGAAAAATTAGCCGAGGAATTTAAAGTCTCGGTGGCTACCATCAAGCGAGATGCTGTGTTTGTAGAAGGTTTAGAGAAAATGGATGATGACCTGAAAGATACAATTTTGGCAGGCACAACCAAAGTAGAAAAAAAGGTGATTCAGCAATTGGCAAAAACAACCGTTGAAAGTCCTGTGCGTACCGTAGAAGAACTACAGCAGGTGGTACAATTGCCCAAACCTTCCGACTACAAAACTTCTTTGAAAGGGCGTTTGAAAGCTAGTGTGTTGGCCTCTACAGGAAAGGCGTTGTATCTGACGGTGACAGGTGAATTTTTACTAAATAATCAATTAGTGGACGCATGGATTGAATTACGTAATTTACCTGCACAAACAATGATTACGGTTGACTACCAAGAAAAAATTTCGCTTTTAGAAGCCGAAGAATTAGGAATGATTAGTAAATTATAAGAAGTACATTCACAGCGATTGAATAGTAAATCGCTGTGAATGAATTTTGGGAAGCGTATTTAAAATTGTAAACTTCTTGCAAAAGGACTCAGGTTCGTTTGTTTTTTTTGCCTTTTGAATGGATACAAATAAAAACTGTATTGGTAAACTTTAGCCGGAATTTGGAATTGTTCGAGTGGTGCTGCCACTTCGCTCCAACTGTCATTACCGCCAACGCCCATTTGTGTTAAGTCGATATTGAGCGTAATCAATCCTGCCTTTTTCAAGCGATTGGTATGACGAGCATTTTGAATTGTACTTTCGGTATAAGGCCAGGCACTCATACTCAACAGGCTATCTGCTACAACCAATAAACCTTGTTGGTTTTTATCTGCCAAAAACATCCATCGTACCGCCGTGCGATTGCCATTTTCTTGTGGCACTACATAATTTTCCATAAAACTTTCGAGCGGTTGGCTATAAACCTGTGCATCGAAACCATAGCTTTTGTCTATATAATTTTCCATAGGGCCTTTGCCAAACCATTCTATTTGCTCGAAAGTTGGGTCAATACCCATTTGCATTCCTACTTTTGGAAGATTAGGTAAATTAACCAAGGGCAAAAGTTGATAGTCAACTTTTACAACACCGTTGCCATTAATGGTATAACGGATGCGTACTTGTGCACTATCTTGCTGAATACGATAATCTGATTGCACTTGAATATTTCCGTTTTCGAGGTGCTTGGTTGTACTTTGTTTGAGTTGTATGTGTGCTTGGTACCAAAAACGCATTTTACGGTGAGGTTTCCAGCCACGTTTGTCATTGTCGGTTAAAGGTCTGGTAAAATGGGGTAGGAGTGGGCTTGTAATGTTTTCTGCTTTTCCATTTTTGTAAGAAATCAAACTTCCATCTTTTTTAGAAAAACGAATGGTAAAACCTTTGCCTGTTATTTGATAATATTCGCTCTCTTGATTCAATTGCAAAGAAGCCGTTTTACTGGTGTTTTTTACAGTTATGGCATTAGACCAAACCAATTGATTAGAGGCGAGTTCATAGCCTTTAGAAGCCCATGCAACGTTTTCGGGCTGACAGAAGCTCAAGCGTAGGTGATATTCGTGTTGGGTATTGGGTACAGGCAACAAGGCTCGTACCTCCAACAGCGTGTCATGTCCTGCGGCAAGCTGCAATTTGGGCATATTGATGGTTTGTAGGAGTATGCCATCTTGGTATATTTGTAAACGAAAATCATAATAATTGGCATTCCGAACGGCATGACGATTTTGTATCAAGACAAGTCCTTTGGCTTGGTTTTGCCATTGACATTCAATTCCTTGGAATATTCTTTTCGCTTCATACATAACCGATTTGGGCGAACCATCGGCATTGACAATGCCTTTGATGGTAAAATTATCAAAATATTTTTCGCCAAAATCGCCTCCATAAGCATAGTATTTTTGTCCTAACGAATCGGTTTTTTCTAAACCTTGGTCTTTAAATTCCCAAATACAGCCTCCAATGACCCGTGGTGTTTTTCTGAATACATCCCAAAATTCTTTCAAATTTCCTACGCTGTTGCCCATTGCATGCGCATATTCGCAGAAGAAAATAGGGCGATTGTCGCCATTGGCTTGTTTGACCAATAAATCGGGTGTAAAAATGCCTGGATACATTCTACTCACCATGTCAACATAATATTGGTCTTGTGGGTTTTGAATACGGTGCGAGTGGTCGTTGGGTTTCAGATAGCGAGGGTCTTTTACGTCGATATAACCCGCTAATTTCGGACTGCCCATCGCTGGTTCGTAATGCACAGGTCGTGTAATGTCAAAATCGTGTAGCCAAGCTGCCATCGCTGCGTGATTGGGCCCACGCCCAGCCTCGTTGCCCAAGCTCCAGAAAATAATACTCGGATGATTCTTGTCACGCAGTGCCATACGGCTACTTCTTTCGAGATAAGCACCTGTCCAAGCAGCATCGTTACTCAGTTTTCCGCCTAAGCCATGTGTTTCGAGGTTGGCTTCGTCGATGACAAAAATGCCATATTCGTCGCAAAGTTCATACAAATAAGGGTCGCTTGGATAATGACTTGCCCGAATACAATTGAAGTTGAATTTTTTAATGGTTTGAATATCGGCCAAAATATCTTCTCGGCTCAAAGCTTTTCCTTTGGTAGGGTGATGGTCGGGGCGATTGACTCCGTAAAGATAAGTTTCTTTACCATTGATAAGTAGTTTACTATTCTTTGCTGAAAACTCCACTGAACGCACGCCAAGCTTACAACTTTTACTTTCTAAAAAATTGCCTATACTATCTTTCAAGGAAAGAACTAGGGTATAAAGATACGGATGTTCGTCGCTCCAAGGTTGAGGCTTGGTTAAGGTTGTTTCTAATAGACCAAATTTTACGTTGTCGAGGCGAGGATATACTTCATTTACAATGCTTTCTACAGAACAGGAGAGGGGAGAAGCCAAGACAGGTTTGTTTTGAGCATCGAAAAGTTGTGCTTCGAGGGTGAGATTTTTAGGAATATTTTTACCTGAAAAATTATCAATTTTGGGTCTTATACTCAACTTAGCATGGGTGTAAGTACTGTCCCAATGGGTTTGGTAAAAGAAATCGGCAATGCGAATTGGTGGTTCGGCATGAAGATACACTTCTCTGTGAATCCCACTCATACGCCATTGGTCTTGGTCTTCGAGGAATGAGCCATCAGACCAACGAATTACCCAAACCGACAAAACATTTTCGCCTTCTTGCAAATAAGGCGTAATATTAAATTCGGAAGAAAGAAAACTATCTTCGGCATAGCCTACAAATTTGCCATTGAGCCATACTTTATAGGCCGAACTTACACCGCCAAAATGTAGGTTTACCGTTGAGCCTTTCCAATTTTTAGGCATATCAAAGCTTCTTTGATAACATCCGACACCATTATAATCTTGCGGAATATAAGGCGGATTGACAGGACGAAAAGGATACACTGCACTTTTGTAAATAGGCTTGTCGTAGCCTTGCATCTCCCATGACGACGGTACCAGAATTTTTTTCCAACCCTTTACTTTATGTTCATAAAAATCTTTGGGCGCATCGGCAGGCTTCAAGGCAAAAGCAAAGTCCCAATTGCCATTAAGCGATAGGTAACGTTCGCTTTTTTCTCGATTTCCTGCAATAGCTTCGGCTACTGAACCAAACGAATACGCTGTAGCACGAGCAGGCTCACGGTTGATACCACTCACCAGTGGGTCTTCGTAGGGTTCTGCATGATAAATACTTGGAATAACAGGAACAGGAGCAGGCGTTTTATCAACCAATTGTGCTTGTATAAAAAAAGATTGCAGTAAAATAATAAGGACAAAAAAACGATGTGTTATATTTTTCATATATAAAATAAATACAATTTTAATGCGTAAGTTTTTTTGGTAAAATATCTTTAAATGTTTATTTATTTAAGCTTTAAGTCTTATTTTGAGTGTAGTACAAAAAAGATATTTATTGAAAAAGTTTAATTTTTTGATAAATATAGACAAAAGCATATAGATAAAATAAAGTCAAAATTAATAGTAAAAAATCATCAAAAAATATGATATTTTTACAATAGGTTGTAGTATTTTATCATAGCGAAAATAGGAAAAATAGAAAGGATATAGATTTTTTCGACTGAAAAACAAACTGTATCTTAGCCGAAAAATTAACCAATAACAACGATGTCTAATAAACTAGCCCTGGCATTTGAGCAATTTGATGAGTTCAATCGACAAGATATACATACTTTTGTGTGGGAAGACGAAACGTTTCCGCAAGAATATTTTATGGCATTACGCTTGTATGAGTGGGTGTTGAAGCTAGACCCAGATGCCTCCGAAGCCCTATTATTGGCATCGAGAAGCCAGCATATTGGTCGTTGGCTTATTCCGAGAAGTGATTACCCTGAAGGAAAAGCAGGATATTTGACTTGGCGTAAAGATTTAGGGAAATTTCATGCCGAAAAAGCCGCTTCTATTTTGGCAGCCATAGGATATGAAGAAGAGGTAATAGCCAAAGTCAAGCAAATTATTACAAAACAAAAAATCAAGCAAAATGCCGATGTACAAACCATCGAAAACGCCCTTTGCTTGGTATTTTTGCAATACCAATACGAAGCTTTTCATCCGAAATATGACCATGAAAAAATGGTAGAAATTCTCAGAAAATCGTTATTGAAAATGGATAGCCTCGGCCATTCATTTGCTTTGCAACTGCCTTATTCTGAGGCAGGAATGGTACATATCCAAGCGGCGTTGGCAACACTGTAAATGTAGAAGGTATTCCCGATTATTGTAAAGACATTCAACCTACATACCAATAAGCCAAGATTTTCCCCAAACCTAGCCTTTTACTTTGGTTTGGGGTAGATAAAATGCTCTGGAGGCGATGCCTCCTAGTAGTTGAAATGAGAACCTTGTCATAGAGATGAATTGTCAATTGTGCAAGCAGCCAAGCCATTTTGCTCGGCTACTTACTTTTGAAATAGGGCTTTATTGCTGAAAAATTTGTGGGTATTTTCTGATAAAATATACAGGTGTACAGCTCCAAGCGTGACAGTAGCTATTGACTAAATAAGCATTGTATGGCGACAAGAAATCGTCTTTGGGGTCATATACTTCCCAGAAGGTATCGGCTCCTTTTTTTACCATATCACCCCAATAATTGACAATCAAGTCTTTGGCTTCTTTGGTTAGTCCTACCTCAATCATGGCTTCAATGACGTAGTGGTATAAGTATGGTGCACCAGGTTTGATAGCATTTTCATGGGCAAAAACTTGTAACAAAGCTTTTTTACCTTCTTCTTTCGAGGCTACACCGCTCAAAATCATCCAAGCTTGCGAGCAGTATGACACCTGATTGTCTTTTCCACTAACAAAAAGCCCTTTCTCGGCATCGTATAAATGTTGGTGTGTGGCTTTGGTCATTTTATCAATAAGTGCGGGTAATTCGCTTACTTCTTGTTCTTTGCCTAACATCTTTGCCAACTGATAAGTATTTTTATAAGCCCAAATCACTACGCCTTGTAGGGCAACTTGTTTGTCTAATCCGTTTCTCCAATCGAAAAATAACCACCATTCTTTCCCTGCTTTTTGGTAATCCAACAAGCCGTCTGTTCCGATATATTTTTTGGGAATTTCGATTTGTTTTTTTACTACTTTCCATAAATCTAAGGCCGTTTGTTTATCGCCTGTGGCTTCGAGGTACTCTTTTACAGCTACATTGTAAATCAGGGCATAGTCAAAAAGTGGGTTGATTTGCGGATGAGGTTTGGGTCGCTCAAAAACATTGGAAGGAGCAACGCCATTTTCATAACTCAAGCCTGCCAACAAATACAAACAGTGCTTGGTTAGTTGGTGATTTTTAAAGGAATAGATATTGGCTAAAGATTCTAAATACAAATCGCCAATCCATAGGCGACGGTCACGCTTGGGGCCATCTTCATAAACGGTTTGCATACATTCTTGCAAGGTATTCAACCCAATTTGGTCGATTTGTTTGATGAGAGTAGGCGTGGTAGGAGCTAAAGCAGAGGCTTTTTGCGTAACAGAGGTAGTAGCTTTCACAAATAAATCGGTCAGTTTAAAATCGGAATAAACCGAACTGCCCAATACTTCTATTTTCGCATATCTGAAAGCGACTCTTCTCGGAATCGTAATTGTTTTGGGTACTTCCGAAATAGTAATAATTTCGTCTTGTAGCCATGCTCTACTAAGACCACCTTTGTAGGGGTCGAAAGGCATGGCAATTTCGGCAGGAACTTCGCCAAAGGTAAATTTTAGGCGAATGGGGGCATCGGCGGCTCGTCCGTTGTCTTGTATGGTAAACGTCACAAAACCCGTTAGATGCTCGCCAAAGTCAACTACTACACCCGATTGTTTTTTCATAGAGTTGTTGAAAAGTGAATCGGTACTATACGACTTTTGCACTTTCCATCCCTGAAAACTTTGAGGGTCTTGTTGGGCTGTTACGGTGTACAATGGCCGTTTGAGGCGTTCTACTAATTTGGGCGTGGTTTGCTCTGCAATGGCAAGCCATTTTTTTCTTTCTTTTTGATAAAAATCTTGTGCATGAAGCGAGAACGAAAGTCCTGCAATTGCCACAAATAGAGGGATTAATTTTGAACGAAGCATACTTATTTGAATAACATGGATAGTTGAAAAGTTCTTTTTAACCTGAAAAACGAGTAGGACATAGCCCCACCCGTTTGCTTGTAATATTAACCATTTGGATGATTGCATACGGTGCGAATCAATCGTAAGTTGTTGGTACGCATTTACTATGGATTCATGCAGTTGTGCCAATCAACTCTATGGTATTGTCAGGGTATTGTTACCACTTTTTAAAGGGTAATTGTTATTTTTCCAAACCAATCGTCCTTGCGTGCCTGCTGGTAGGGCTATTTGGGCGTATAGCTGGTTTTGTTTTAGTTCATAGTATATCTTAATTACGCCATTGGGATGAGGCATTTCTCCTCCAATGGTTTGAATTTCACCTAAATGAGGTTCTATTTTGATGCTCTTAAATCCAAGGTCTTCGCTATCAATTCCCAGAAGAGTACGATAAAACTCAATGTTAGGACTCGCTCCCCAAGCATGACAATCGGAACGGGTATTTTCTAAATCAGACGTTTCAGCCCAAGTGGTTAGCCCGAGGTGGATGTTTTCACGCCATTTATCTAGCCATTTCAAGTAATCATTGCCAAGCCCAGCTTTGATTAGTGCTTGGTGAACATAATATTTGAAATAAATAGAGGCAGGAGCTAATTTGTCGTTTGTTAGAATGGCTTGTGCTACGTGAGGTAATTCCTCTTTTCTGATAATACCCGTTAAAATCGCTAGTGCATTGCTATGCTGTGAAAAGACATCTTTCTCGGTACGGTCGGCTATGAGTTGAGTTACGTTATCCCAATATTTTGCTCGAATATTTTTTTTCAATAAATCTATAGATTGCTGATAATGAGTTGCCATAGCAGGAATCCCTAGCTTTTTTTCTAACTCAACAGCCGTCTGGTAAGCCAATAGTAATTGTAAATCAAGAACAGCCGAATAGCCATCTTTTCCCACAGGCCCAATGCCATTTATCCAACCTGTACGCTTGTCAACCCAATCGGTAAACATCCATTGGGGTACGTTTTTGAGTGAACCATCTTTTTCTTGATAAGTATTGAAAAAAGCTAGTATTTGCCGAACACCGCTTATTTTATGTTTTACAAAATCTGTATCTTGTCCATATTTGCTGTAGTCGTGTAACATACCAATATACCATAACGAAAAAGTAGGTATATACTGAATGGTATAGGAGGGATGCCTGCTGGAGGTTAGGCCTTCTGCTTCTCTGGAATAGTCCATCAGGTTGAGGGCATTTTTCAACAGACGGTCATCTCCAGTATTATAAAGTGATACCAGTGCTTGAATACGAGCGTCGCCAATGTATTGTAATTGCTCATAATAAGGGCAATCCATATAGGTTTCGTAGGCACAAAGGCGGGCAGTACGCCAACCGATGTTGAGCATCGTATTGATTTCAGGATTTTGGCTATTGATAGAGGCTTTCAACTGAAATGGAAAACCTGTAAATGTGCTATAAATATCGTTTAAAATGAGGGGTTCTTGTTGGGTACGAAGCGTGAGTTGTACGTAACGAAAAGTTCTAAAAGTAAGCGGTGAAAAATACTGGTTTGGGCTACCATCCGAAATCAAACTATCCTTTCTACCAATCAATACCTTTCCGTCAACATCATTTCTGTTACTTTTGATTGGGTATTTTGTATATAGAGCTTCTGCATAAGTAACTGCAATCGTGGCATTTTTGCCGCCACTCCATTCAATCGTAGGATAGGCATTGGTCAAATGCGTTTGGTCGAGTATTAGTTGTACCGTGGTATTTGCTGGAATTTGAACGCTCTGTTCGCTTGCAGGAAAGTTGTCTGGGATTATTATTCCACTTTCGTTTTTAACCAATTTCTCCAAACGTTCCTTGGTCAACTCCATTTGAGGTAAAGAAGAAGGAACAAGCCTCCATCCAAAAGGTGTTCCAAATGCTCCTTGGAGATTTCTTGGTGTACCGGGCATCAACTTTTGGGCTTTTTGCCATTGCGTATCGTCATATTCTTCGCTTTTCCATTGTCCTAGCGAAAGAGCCATGTTTCTAATTTCACCACTGCCAGCCACATAATAGGTACGAAGGTTCACATTGAGTGGAGCATAACTTGCATCTTTTTTACATTTCCAAGAATCATCTGTGTTTAAAATGGCAGCTTCTGTGCCTGCTCCTTGCAAAATAAATCCTGTTCGATAAGTAATTTGTCCTTCGGGTCTGTGTTCTCCTTCGTTCCATACTTGTGCTGCAATGATATTTTTTCCTGCTTTTAGATAAGAAGCAATATCAACCGTTTCATAATTCCAATGTGATAAATCGCCACGGGCAGGCCCCAGTGAAACCAAGGTTTCGTTGACAAATAATTTATAACGATTATCTGCCGAAACGTGAATGACAAATTTTTCGGGTTTAGTTGCTAAGGTAAAACGTTTGCGAAAACAATAAACACCATAACCGTTTGGTAGAATGCCTGGGACAGCAATCCAAGCAGCTTTCCATCGGTCATCTAGCAACGTTTGCTCTATGTTTTGGGCAAACAATCGGACAAATTTACTTTCTTCTATGATAAAGAAGCAGAGTAAAATGAATAGTTTTGACACGGATAGTTTTCTTACCATATTGCTTTTCCTCTTTTTAGAATGAATTTAATACGAAACTTTTACGATAAAAAACTGTACAAAAAGAATAGCTTACCATAGGTTTAATAAACATAATTTTGCTAAACTTTCTGATAAAAAATCTTTTTGTACAGTACCATTAACGCTTAGAAATAAGGCGATAACAACGACTCACTAGCAGGTAGTGGAAACGTTAGGCTGATAGTTGTAAATGCCGACGGGCTAGGTGTTACGCCTGTCGGATAATAATATTTGCTTGGATTTGCTTTGATTTTGGCCCCATGAGCCAACATTGTCGTTTCAGCATTGCCAGTACGGACTAAATCTAACCATCTTTTATTTTCAAAAGCCAATTCGACTCTACGTTCTGCTAAAATAGCAGTACGTAGGGCTGTCTGAGTACTAGCCGTTGTATTGTTCAAACCAGCTCTGTTACGCACCAAATTGATATAGGTAGTAGCTTGGCTTGTTTTGCCGTTTTCGTTGAGGGCTTCGGCATACAATAAAATAACTTCTGCATAGCGATATACAGGCCAGTTTGTTCCTGTAATGTTAAATTGTGCATGAGGTTGAAGTAACTTTTTGATGTATGGATACGTCACCCCATCAAGCTGAATAGAAGCAATAGAAGCATCCTTTCGTTTATCGCCCGTTTCGTAGGCATTGATAAGGTCGGGTGTAGGGATATTCATGGCTTCTTCGGTACGAGCTTGGGCATTGGCTGCTCCTGTAATGCTTGTTACTTGGGCTGCCGTGATAGGTTGTGGTAAAAAATCGTAAATAAAACGGCTGGCATATCCTTCTGTTCCTTCTTTAAATTGTACTTCAAAAACAGATTCCGCATTGTTTTTATTGCTTACCGAAAACACCGAGGCGTAGTCATTTAAAAGACTGTATTCGCCCGAATCAATGATTTCTTTTAAGGTATTTTCTGCCAAAGTCCATTTCTTTTGTACGGCATAAACATTGGCCAACAAAGTTTTGGCTGCACCCGACGTTGCTCTTCCTGCTTCTTGTTTCGATTTTGTTGGAAGTAAACTAGCGGCTTGCGTAGCATCTTGAATGATTTGGGTATAAATGGCTTCTACTTCGGCAAGTGGCAAAGCTGCACCGTTGCGGTCTGTTACGGGTGTTAAGTGCAAAGGCACTTTCCCAAAATATTGTACCAAATCGAAATACGCTAAAGCTCGTAGGAAAAGGGCTTGTCCTTTAATGTTATTTTTTGAGTCTGTCCCAAAGCTTACGCCATCAATCGGTGCAAGTACTTGATTTGCTCGTGCAATTATTTGATAATCTGATACATACTTCGCCGTCGAAATAGAGTTTGAAGCTTGTACAGTAAAGTTGGCAACGGCTTCTCCATCAACCAAAGCCCTGTAGCTAGGGTTATGGATAAAATAGGTATTATCAGCGTGCATTTCGCCCATCGCCCAGGCTCCGCTAATGGCAGTGCCATTGCCCTCGTAAACGCTTCGTAATGGAGCGTAAGCGGCATTAACGCCTTGCTGGAAATCGGCTTCTGATTTAAAAAATGTGGCCGTACTCAGCGATGTTTCGGAAGGTAAATCCAAAAAGCTATCACTGCACGAACTAAATAAAAATGCTGAAATAATGGTAATGAATATTTTTTTCATGTGATTGTCGAAATTAGAATTGATTGACGACTTTTCAGCTTTTGAAATGTTTTGTTACAAAAGCTGAAAAGCTTTACTTTAATTAAAATCCAATATTTACGCCAACAGTAATGGTTCTTGGTACAGGATACGTTCCCCAGTCCATGCCAAGATTGAGTGTGCTACCGCCTGTACCATTAGCTGATGAACTTACTTCGGGGTTTACACCACGGTAGTTGGTCAATACAAGTGCTTGTTGTACAGAAGCATACAATCGTGCTGATTTAAAATATTTGGCTTTGGCAGGAATATTATAGCCTAACGTAATGTTTTTGATGGTAAAAAATGTACCATTGCTCACAAAGCGTGTACTAAGCCAGTCACGTTCCATATAGGTAGCTGCGGTTGTTTTTCCGTACAGTCCATCGCCCGGATTACTTTCTGAACGCCAACGATTAGCTACGTTTTTCAATACGTTAAATACACCGTCGAGGTTGGTTGCTCCTTGGTCGGTTAGCACCAAAATGTCATTGCCAAAAGAACCCGAACCTACGATTGATAAGTCGAAGTTTTTGTAAGCAAAAGTGTTGGTAATACCAATCAAAGCAGTGGGGAATGGGTTGCCAATCATGGTGCGGTCGTCGTTGTCGCCTCCGTAAGTAATTTTACCATCACCATTGACATCTTTGTATTTGACAGTACCGATTTGTGAATCAGTTGCTTTAGGCGAACTATTGAAATCAGCAGCGTTTTTATAAACACCTTCTTGAATCAGTCCGTAAAATTGTCCGAGTGGCTCACCTACTTTGGTGATAGTTTGGTAATTACCAAATCCGCCATAAATTCGCTCTACGCCATCGGCTAAAGCCAAAACTTTATTACGGTTGAATGAAATGTTGAAATTGGTATTCCATTTCAAGTTTCCTACCATATTTTTGGTACTTACACTTACTTCATGTCCCCAAAATTTTATTTCTCCTACGTTATCATTGAAGTTGGTAAAGCCCGATTCTTGAGCTACAGCAACGTTGTAAAGTAGATTAGTTGTATTTTTTGTATAAAAATCGTAAGCCAAGGTTACTCGGTCGTTGAACAAACCCAAGTCGAAGCCTAGGTCTATTTGCTTGGTTGTTTCCCAGCCTAAGCGACTATTGCCTAACGACGATACGGCTGCACCACTGGCAACGGTATTACCAAAAACGGCGTTTGCAGCATTGTTGATAAGAGCGTATTGGGTGTAGTTACCGATGTTGTTGTTTCCGATAACGCCGTAACTAGCACGTATTTTGGCAAAAGAAAGGGCTTCTATATTTTTGGCGAAATTTTCGTCAGAAACAACCCATCCAAGTCCTACAGAAGGAAAATTTCCCCAACGATTATCTGTTCCAAAGCGAGAAGAACCATCTCTACGAATTGCGGCAGTAAGAAGGTATTTGCCTTTATAACTGTAGTTTATTCTTGACAAATATGAAAGCAAGCCCCATTCTTGGATGTCGTTGAAGGTATTGGTACGGTCGATATTTAAGGCCGATTGAATCGTATGAATGCGGTCGTCAGGAAAATTCGTAGCCCTGATTTGTGCTATTTCAGAACGATACTTTTGACTTGTAAAACCTACCAAAACTTCTAAGCTGTGGTCGCCAATAATCTTGTTATAGGTAGCGGTATTTTCGTTGAGCCAAGATGTATATTTTGTATCTTGGTTTACAGCACTTGCCGTCACAGGAGGCAACGAGGCAAATATAGTCGATGCCGTAGAGGGATTAAAATTAGCAAATGAAGATGTGCCTAAATCTATATTGAAAGTAGATTTTAGGTTTAATCCCTTGATAGGTTCATATTGAATTTTGGCATTAGAAAGAATACGTGACGATTTTGTTTCATTCGTAATTTCTTGAGCCGCTCTGTACCAGTTGGGCGTTGGAAACGCTCCATCAACCGACAACGGAAGTGAGCCATCGGCATTTTGGTAAGTAGCCATCGGCCAAGTAAGCATGGCATTGTTGAACAAACCACCTGGAACAGCCGAGTTTAAATTGGTTGCATAAAAAGCACCATCAGAACTTGGCGTATTGTTGATGGTATAACTTGGAGCAAGGTTGAAGCCAATTTTTATTTTATCCGATACTTCGTAATCTGTATTGATACGTAGCGAAAAACGTTTATAGTTGGAGTTTATCATTACGCCATCTTGATTAAAAATTCCTGCTACAACGGCTGTACTCAGCTTATCTCTGTTAGAGGTCAGGGTTAAGTTGTAGCTTTGCATCGGAGCGGTATTCAATAAAGCACCATACCAATCGGTCGATTTTCCTGCATATTGAGCTGGATTTTGGAATTTTACGGGAACGGTCAAGCCTTTATCTTCATAAGATTCTTTCTGAAATTGGGCAAATTCTTGGGCATTCATCAAGTTCGGACGACCCTTTTGTGGCACTGTTTGCCAACCTGTAAAGGCATTTACACTGATGGTTGTTTGGTTTTTCTTGGCTTGTTTGGTCGTGATGAGCACTACACCATTGGCGGCACGAGAGCCGTATAAAGAGGTAGATGCTGCATCTTTCAATACAGAAATATTATCAATCTCATCGGGGTTGATACTGCCAATATCGCCTACAATCGGAAAGCCATCTACTACATAAAGAGGGTCGCTTCCTGCCAAAATAGAAGCCTGTCCACGAATACGTATGCTCATGCCTTGGCCGGGTTTACCTGTCGTTTGGTTGATTTGAACGCCCGCTAATTTCCCTTGAAGTTTTTGCGTTACTTGTGGTACAGGAATATCTTTTAACTCCTTACTATTAACCGACTCGATTGAGCCCGTAAGTTCTTTCTTGATTTGACTACCATAACCTACCACGACTACCTCATCGAGGGCCGAAAGTTCTTCTACTAAATTAATTACAAGAGTACCCTGATACGGAACCGTAACTTCTACTTCCCTTGAAGTGAAGCCTACATAAGAAATGACCAGTTTGTAAGTACCTTGTTCTAAGTTTTCAAAAGTAAATTCTCCTGCCGCATTGCTTACCACACCTCTTGTTGTACCTTTTATCAAGACCGTAGCACCGGGCAATCCTTCTCCTTTGCCACTGCTGATGACTCCCTTTAAAGCGTAGTTTTTTACAAGCTGCGGGGTTTTCGTAATGATAATCAATTCGCCTGAAACTTGGTAGGTCAGTTCTAAAGGCGAAAGCATATTGTTGAGCAATTCGCCTACGGTTTGATTTTTGGCATATACACTCACTTTTCGATTTGCCTCAATTACCTCATTGCTAAAGGCAAAGTCGATTTGTGATTGACGCTTGATTTCGCCAATGATGTCTTTGACAGCCTTGTTGTGCATCTGCAACGAAATACGTTTATGAAGGACAGCTTGTGCATTCAAGCCACCAGCAAACGTATTTCCCAGAAAGAGAACGGTTAACAAAAGTTGTACTAAACTTACTTGCATGATTTTTACAAGTGTTTTGTTAAATGATACATTTTTTTTCATACATTTGAAAAGTTTTCTAAAAATTGGAAAATAAAGACAAAAGAATCCCCGCCACCCTTTGGGGGTGTTACTCGTACTCGACAAACTTGTAATTAGGGATTTTATGAGGATTGATAATATGGCCGTATTATCAATCCTTTTTTTATGGTTGTACTAAGTAATTGTTTGTTTTTTAATTCATTGCGTGTTTTTTGGGTTAAATTAATGTTTACATTCTTGGGCATATACGACAATTTTTCCTTGAATAAGTTCATACCTCGCTTGAATTACTCGACAAATTATATCAAGCTTGTTGAACAAATGTTTGTTACTTAAAGAGGCTGTAATGGTACAATGTGCTATCATTTGTTCGTCAACTACAATGTCCACATTATACTCTTTTTCAATGGCTTCAAAAACTTTTATTACAGGAACTTCTTCTAATTCAAATAGTTGAGTTGGTGTATGAGTCTTAACAGATGTCTTGCTAAGAGTATTATTACTACGGTTGTAGGCTGCCGATTCGTTGGCTCGCAAGACCAATCCTGCGAGGGTTTTTTGGTTCATAAACGCCTTGATTTGTGCATCTTCGTGGCTACATACTGCTACACTTCCCGTTTGAACAAGCACATTGATTTGCTTTTCTGTGGCAAAGGCTTCTATCGTAAAAGAAGTGCCTAATACTTTGGTAACGAGCTCATTGGCGTGTACAAAAAAAGGTTTTGATGGATTTTTTTCAATTTCAAAAAAAGCTTTTCCCGATAAAACTACTTCTCGTGTAGCACCTTCAAAAAGGGTTTTATAGCCAATTTTACTTTGGGGTTGCAAAATAACTGTACTGTGGTCGGGTAATACGACTAATTGGGGTTGTAAAGAACGATTGACGATTTCTGTCCAAGGTTTTTGCTGTTGAACTTTCGCTACGTTTTGTTCATATATTGCATTATAACCCTTGATTTGTAGCATAAACCACGTAAAACCAAGCAAGAATATGACCGATGCGGCTACTTTCAACCACGTTTGTTGCCATAAAGGTAAGATATAAACGGGTGTTTGTATCTCATTTTCATCCTGTTGCGTTGCTTCGGCAAGTTGTTGCCATAAGGCTGTTTTGATATGTTGGTATTGTGCAGGCTGGGCTTGGTCGTCTGCCAAGACCATTGTTATAATGTTGCGTGCTTGCTCTACCGATGCAGTTTCTTCGGGATGTTGGGTAAGAAAATGCTTCCAATACGCATCTTTGGCTGGACTTGGGCGTTTGACCCAGTCCAGAAAAAGCTGGTTGGCAAGGTATTTTTCTATATTTGGTACTGATGGCTGCATTGGGGTAAATGGGTATTTATTCGGAAGAGTAGGTGTAAAGAAGATTTAACTCAGTTTTTATAAAATTTTTTCTAAAAAATAGTAAAATACTGTTGTGTCCAAGTAGCAAAATACAATAATAGCCAAAACGAATAATTTGACAATAACTTTGAGCCTTGTTCAGATTCCATCAACGAGCGTAATTTGCTGATGGCTCTTTGTACGATATTTCTGACAGATTGCTCCTTAATACCCATTAAATCAGCAATTTCTGCATAACTCATTTCTTCATAAAAACGCAAAGCTAACACTTGCTGGTGATTACTTGGAAGCATTTTGAGGTAGCTACCAAGGTGTTTTTGTTGGGTTTGCTGTTGTTCAAGATGAATGTACTCGTTTTCGGGCGAAATACTGAGGTCTGCCGTAATGTCGGAGTCGGTAGAAATGAAATTGTTTTTTTTATGAAGAAGAATGAGGCGATTACGCAACATTCCAAGCAAGTAATGACGAAAAGCCTGCGGACAAGCCAAGCGTTGGCGACTACGCCAAAGTTCTAAGAAAATATCCTGAATGGCATCGGCAATTAGCACTTCATCTTGTGTGATGCGTTGGGCATAACGATACAGTGCATGGATATGGGCATCATACAAAGTGGCAAAGGCTGCTTGGTCGCCTTGCTGAATTGCCTGCCAAAGCAGTAATTCATTGTTTGTATGTTGAGCTTTATCTTGCAATTGTGCTGAGAGAAGTTTTCATTTTAATGCAAAATAAGCTAAAACTATCTTGGAATAAAACAAAAAAATATTTTTTATGTAGTATATTTTACTGTCAAGCACTGTGTTACACTGTCCTTTACTGTGATAGCTCTGTTTTTTTAAGTGTAAATAAATCAATGAATTATCATATAAAAAACATTATACGTTTATGCGATGTGTTGTTAGAAGAACTTTTTCAATCTGTTGTCTATTTACGCAATGCTTTGTAAAAAAATGTCATAAAAAAAGGAAACTGGGTGAGCAGTTTCCTTTTTAGCGTACTTATTTACTTTCTTTGATTCGGTTTGCTCTGGCTTCAAACATACTCAGCAGCATTCCTCTGAGGTTGTCGCCATCTACTTTGGTAAGTTTGACTGATACGTCATAACCTTGTGCTGTAAAAAACAATTCTATTTCATCTTCGCTTTCTTCAACTTTCGTAATCGCAATCTTTTGTGCCGATGGATTATTCATATCGGCCAATTCGCCCGTTAATTTACCTTCTTTACGCAGCAGGGTTGTCAATAATTTGCTATCACCATCAGGTGTGCCTTTGACAATTAGTTCCCATTTACCCGCAAAGAAATCGCTCGCAGTAACACTTTGTGCCAAGCTTGTATGACTCAAGGTCATTACAAGACATAAATAAAAGAAAAGTACTTTTTTCATGGTCTTGTCGGTTTTAGTTGACATACATTGTTGTATGCCTATCAAATATAATAAAAATATTTATATAAAAAATACGTATATTTATATTTTATTTTTATGACTATCTTAGATAAACTCTAAGGCATTTGCTGAAAGCAACGGATAAACAATTTTGTGCTATTCTACGGCTATACGCTGCTTGTTATGCTATGGATTTTATAAAATGTTGGGAGCGTGTATCTTAAAGACATTTGCTTAAAACCAAAATGTACTAAAGCTGATAGCTATATAGCTTTTTTAAAGCTTTGATTAAAAATACGATAAAAACACTTTATGATTTTTTTGTACAAAACATTGAAGATATACGATTTATCTAGCATCTTTGCAGTTGTAGTAGTATAGTATAGAATAGTATAAAAATCTTTGGTTATTCATTAAACAACACACAAGCGGTATGTTACACTATTTTACCAAGTCAACACATTGGATTGTTGTACTTTTTTTGTTTTGTTCCAAACTAATGGCACAAAGCCCTGTGGTTATTCCTATCGAAACGCAATCGAATGCTTTAGTTTTGCAAACAGACGAAGACAAACGTTTGAGAACAATTTATTTCGGCAAACGTTTACGTAATACCCAAGAATATGCCTTAGTTGAGGGGCAAAACAACCAAAAAGATGTAAATGCAGGCATTTATAACCATGTATATACGCCAAGTGGCTCGTGGAGTTTGATAGAACCAGCCCTCAATATTACGCATGCCGATGGCAATAATTCTACCGAATTGTTGTATGTAGCCCATGAACAAAAGCAAGAAGGTAACGTAATACTTACAACTGTAAAACTAAAAGACCCTGTATATGCCACCGAAGTAACCCTGTTTTATAAGGTATATGTACAAGAAGATGTAATAGAACAATGGGCTGAAATTAGAAATACAGAAAAAGGAAATATCGTTTTACAAAAATATGCTTCTGCAAATTTGTACTTTAAAGCTGATGATTATTACCTGACGAATTACCACGCTGGTTGGGGGCGTGAGATGCGTCCAGAAGAAATGCCCTTGACAAATGGCATTAAAGTACTTGATTCTAAACTTGGCACAAGGGCTAACATTTTTGAACCTCCTACATTTACACTTGCTTTTAATAAACCATCGGCCGAAGATGAAGGCGATGTATTGCTTGGTACACTAGGCTGGTCGGGCAATTTTAAAATAGATTTTGAAATAGACTCTTACCACAATTTACGTTTGATTCCTGGTATCAATCCGCATTCTTCGGCTTATACGTTGGCAAGTAATGCCGTGTTTAAAACACCTTCATTTATTTATACCTTATCTCACCAAGGTAAAGGTTTTGCTAGTAGAAATTTGCACCGATGGGCTAGAAAATACAGAATATTAGACGGCAATGGTACACGTTTAACCTTACTCAATAACTGGGAAGCGACTTATTTTGATTTTGACCAAAATAAACTGACTGATTTATTTAAAGATGGTAAAAAATTAGGAGTTGATATGTTTTTGCTAGATGATGGTTGGTTTGCCAATAAATACCCTCGTAATGACGACACCGCAGGCTTAGGCGATTGGCAAGAAAACAAAAAGAAACTTCCAGACGGCATAGGTTACTTAATAAAAGAAGCTGAAAAAACAGGTATTAAATTTGGTATATGGCTTGAGCCAGAAATGGTTAATCCTCGCAGTGAGCTTTACGAAAAACATCCTGACTGGGTTGTCAAACAAGCGGCTCGTCCTGAGCATTATTTCAGAAATCAATTGGTGTTAGATTTGGCTAATCCGGTGGTACAAGATTATGTGTTTGGTGTGGTCGATAATTTATTTACCAAAAATCCGAGTTTAGCTTTTATTAAATGGGATTGCAACGCTGTGATTTTCAATGCTCATTCGATGTATTTACAAAAAACTAATCAACCGCAATCGCAGTTTTATGTCGATTATGTCAAAGGCTTGTATAAGGTACTAGAGCGTATTAGAGCGAAATATCCGAGTGTTCCGATGATGCTTTGCTCGGGCGGTGGCGGACGAGTTGATTACGAAGCCTTAAAATACTTTACGGAATTTTGGCCAAGCGATAATACAGAACCATTAGAAAGAATTTTTATTCAGTGGAATTACTCTTATTATTATCCTGTGATTGCTACCTGTAACCACGTAACCGATTGGGGAAAACAACCTATTAAGTTTCGTACCGATGTAGCAATGATGGGCAAATTGGGCTACGATATTGTTGTGAGTCATTTATCACCTACCGATTTACAGTTTAGCCAACAAGCTGTCGCCAACTATAACCAAATTAAAGCAACACTTTGGTATGGCGAACAATACCGCTTAGTGGACCCTTATGTGCATCCGATGGCATCTATTATGTACGTAAATGAAGATAAGTCAAAAGCTGTCATGTTTTCTTACCATACCAATCATCGTTTTGAATTGACCGATTCGCCTCATGCTGTGCCATTGAAAGGACTTGATGCCAACAAACGTTATCGTGTACAAGAAATCAATGTATATCCTGGTACAACTTCTACTATCGACGCAACCAAGGTTTATTCTGGCGACTTTTTGATGCGTGTAGGTATAAATCCTGACGTAAACGAAAAACGAAGTAGTGTAGTACTGACCATAGAAGAAGTGAAATAAGTACATTTGAAATTGACCATACAAGAAAAATAACGATACATTGGCAAAGCTCATCGCTTTGCCAATTTGTATTTTTGACCTAAATAGCCGATTTTAGCAACTTAATAGGAGGAAAACGAGGGCATAAATTGGCTTCCAAAAAACATTTAGTACAATTATCACACAAACTTCATGCAAGCACTTTTTGATAAAATAACAGAGTTGGAAGGAATACCAAGCTACTCAAAACACCAGCAATTGGTACAAGGCATTATTCATGCTATTGATGAAAAAATACTGGTCAGAAACGATATGCTTCCTTCTGTAAATGTTATGATTAAACAGTTTGGTATAGCTCGTGAAACTATCGTAAAGGCTTATAAAGAGTTGATAGCCAGAGGTATAATAGAATCTAAAAACCGATTGGGCTATTTTGTCATCAACGAATCAACTACCCCAACTAAACAAATTGCTTTAGTGCTGTTTAATTATGGGTCATTGCAAGAGTTATTCTACAAGCATTTTTGTACTTATCTTGGCGATGATATTCATGTAGATTTGTTTTTTCACCACAACAATGTACATACTTTAGAAAACATTGTGCGGAGTATTATTGGTAAATATAGTATGTATGTGGTTGTACCGTTGCCACATCGACAAACCCAAGAGGTGTTGAAATTATTACCCATGAATAAATTCTTGATGATAGACCGATATGAGCCTTTAGAGGGCGACTTTAATTACATTACGCAGGAATTTGAAGAGGCGAGTTATCGTATTTTCGTAGAGTTAAAAGATAGAATTACCGATTTTGATGAGTTTATTTTCTTTTATCGTATTAATTCGGAAACACCTGTAGAGATTATTCGTTCGTTTAAAAAATTTCTTCATGATTTTCAAATCAAAGGTTCTATTAAAACAGCTTACACGCCTGGTTCGGTAGAAAAAGGAAAAGTATATTTTACGCTTGAAAATATAGAATTATGGTCGTTGCTAAAAGACTGTAAACTCAAAGGTTATGAGTTAGGGAAAGACGTAGGCGTACTTTCGCATAACGACGATTTAGTTAAAGAAATTCTTTTTGATGGCATTACTACCTACTCTGCCGATTTTATTGCGTTGGCTCAAAAAGCTGCTCAATATGTGCTACGTCCCTACAAAATACAAGAAACGCTTCCTACCCGACTCATCAGGCGTAAAAGCTTGTAAGCCGATATTTAATCTTTACTTTTCCTAAAAGCTTGCTATATTTGTATGTTATTTATATTGAATCTAAATAATTATATATGAAAAAATATAGCATTCTTGTATTGTTGCTGTTGTGTACCTTGGCGAGTAGAGGGCAAGTACTAAAAAAACGTACTACCTTGCTGATGGGAGGGAGGTTTGATATTACGGTGGTAGCTAAAGATACCGCTACAGCTATACAAAGTATTGATGATATTATTGCCGAAATTTCTCGTATTGAGTACCTGATTTCTGATTGGAAAAGTACAACCCAAATTTCGGAGGTAAACCGCAATGCTGGGATTCAACCTGTAAAAGTAGATGCCGAAGTGTTGGCTTTGACTGAAAGAGCCTTGCATTTTTCTAAGATTACACATGGTGCTTTCGATATTAGTTTTGCGGCGATGGATAGAATTTGGAAGTTTGATGGCTCAATGAAACAAATGCCTACACCCGAAGCGGTAAAGAAATCAGTAGAAAAAGTAGGGTATGAAAACATTGTATTGGATAAACAAAACAGTACCATTTTTCTGAAAAAGAAAGGCATGAAAATTGGTTTTGGGGCTTTAGGCGAAGGCTATGCTGCCGATAAATGCCGTGCGATGATGCTTGCAAGAGGTATTCAAGCGGGTATTGTCAATGGGTCTGGCGATATGAACTCTTGGGGAACACAACCCGATGGCACGCCTTGGATGGTTGGCATTACAAATCCGATGCAAAAAGATACGCTCTTTGCAATTGTTCCCTTGCTCAAAAGTGCGGTAGTGACTTCGGGAAGTTACCAAAAATATGTTGTATTTAATGGCAAACGATACAGCCACATCATTAATCCCGTAACGGGTTATCCTGCCACAGGCTTATGTAGCGTAACCGTATTTGGTCCTAGTGCCGAAACAGCCAACGGTTTTAGTACCTCTATCATGGTGTTAGGCAAAAGCAAAGGTTTAAAACTGCTCAAAAAATATCCTGATTATCAGGCTGTTTTGATTACTGATGAAGGTAAGGTCTTTTCTACACCCAATATTGATATTTCCAAGTATCACGTGAAGTAAGACAGTTATTTCCAGACATCACCTGCATT
>JACCDR012146821.1_pt1 | contig 26203 bp, 53 predicted proteins | sample 7446431 | NCBI WGS metagenome assembly JACCDR01 (sample SAMN15323443, study PRJNA562643) | freshwater metagenome | isolation source: river surface water | place: USA:Blue River Watershed | collected 2017-08-17 | reverse complement strand
GGGCTTGCGTTGTCTCGCGTTTGATTCGCGTTTGCGATTGTCCCAAGGCGAATCAAAGATCGATTGTCCGCAAGCCCCCTTGCCAAGCCCCGATACAACGCGAGACAAGCCCGACAAGCCCCCTTGCACCTTGCTCGCGTCCCCAAGCCCCCTTGCACCTTGCTCGCGTTGTGCGTCGATGCTGGCAGCGTTTGCGGGCTTGACCCAAGGCGAACCCAAAACGAAAAAAGCCCCCTAGCAGCGTTTGCCACTAGGGGGCTTGCGAGACTTCGCGTCGATGCTATTCGACGTAGGCGGACAGGCCAAGCTTTACAACGCTGTCCCCAATTGCAATCGACTTGTTGCCGTGCGTCGATGCGAGCAATTGATTCTTGCCCGACTTGGTTCGCGTCCCCTCAGCTTCAAGGGGGATTCGCACAACCAACATGTTGCCGTCGATGCTGGCGGACAGCTTGTCCGTCGATGCTGGCACCTTGCCAAAACGATTCTGATTCTGATTCGCCATTGTGAGATACTCCAAAACTAGGATACTGATTCAACCCGGCAAACGCTGCCGAGTTATTCAAGCTTAACATGCAATCGGGCTTGGGTCAAGAAAATCTTTTTTCCAGCAATTCGACGCGAAGTCTCGCGTATTTTGTCTTGGGGATTCGACGCGAATTGTCAACGCTGCCGATAGTCTTGACCCAAGCCCCCTTGAATCCCTGCAAGTCGAATTGTTGCCGCATTAGATCGGCACCTTGCCAAGTATCGGACAATCCTAACTCTTCACCTTGGGCGGACAGGACAGCGTAATTGAACATGTTGCACCTTGCATTGTGAGAGACTGAGAATCAGCACACTACCCCAAGCTTAATATCGGATTCGCCATTGTCAACTAGCATCGACCAACAATTCTATGGGGGTAGGGTTGAGACTGATATGCTGAATTCACTACATGCCAACATTCAGTGCAGAAAAAGATTAAAAAAGAATGAGGGGTGGTGGCCTGTATAGCGCGGAGTAGTGCAGACATCGACACTGACCGAGATTGAGTTCGTAGTCTCGAATCGTCAAAGGTCAACAGGCCAAATTCCATGCCATTCTCAGAATCTTTCATCATTGGATTCTCGAATAACAAGGTATCTCTATAAGCTTGTCGTCAGGAATCATTTCTGATATGGTACCGAGTTCCCATCTATACCACCAATCGAGAACTCCACTTCCGTCAGGGGGCGCGGCGGGCATGTACAAATGTTTACGTTGCAAAAAAGCATCATGCAAAAATTTTCTTTTTGCTCGACTAACGGCAGCACGTAAGTTGTTGCCGCTAGCGGTTTAATGCCATGCCGAAAAATTATTTTGTTCGCGGGCTTGACGCGAAAAAAACCGCGTTGTAAGCTAGTGTTGTCGGCGGGAAAAACCCGCCCCTTAGTCCCTCTCTCAGTGCAGAATGGAGAAACGATGTTCACTCTAGGCGATGTACTGCGACACAAACAGCAGTCCGCTCCCAAGCGGTATACAGTTGTGGAACATGTTGGCATTCCCGGTGCTGGCATGTACGTGGAACGTGAGGCAACTGAATGCCCTCACAGAGCCAGTCAGCAATTCGATAGGTTCAAGTTCAATGCGAATCCGCTGACTGTCTCCCTCTCGTTGTTCGAGGGTGAGGAACTGGCGAAGTTCTGGTCCCCGAACAGTTTGTAATCAGTTGGGGGTGATGGTAGTCCCCGACAAAGCAGACGTGCCCAAGGCAGTGATGCCCACCCCCAACTGATCTCTGACCGCGTATCCAAATGGCAAGGCTTCTCGGTTGCAGCCGAGTTGAAAGTAGGTTCGATCCCTACCGTGGTCTTATGGTAACTGACCCAATTGAAGGTAAACAATACCGAATAGCACGAGACGCAGTGTGGCTCCACGGGATACGGGGCCAAGTTGTTACCTCGCATGGACGCCGAGAAGGAAACTTCTATCCGCCCCACCGGGTTAGGGTAGATGGCAGTGATTGGACGTATTACGCTACATCCCAAGAACTTGTGGAGATCGACAATGATAGAGATAACATTCCTGATCCCAACCGAGAGGAACTCGGATCGGGAGAAGCATTCCCCGCAACTGATTGAGTGGTTTCAGGGACGCTTATTTGACCTGTTTGGGGGCTTTACCCTGGCAGGGGAAGTGAATGGAGCCTGGACCGATCAGTACGGCAATGTCATTCGGGATACGTCCCAACAGTACCGAGTGGCAGTGGAGCATAACCGAGAACAGGAAGTGTGGGGACTGCTCCGCGACGTGAAAAAGGCGTTCGATCAGCAGTGCATCTACGCTGCTGTGACCAGTGATTCAGCCCATTTGGTGTAGCCATGAAGCTTGACCCCCAATATACCAGCGACAACACTCCATCGTATCGAACACTGTGTCGGTGGGCGGCTGAGAATCTGCCCGCAGCACGGGATTGGTACGCCTCGGCTGAGGCTGAGGTACGGGTGATTTGTGAGTTGGAGCATTGGGATCATGCACATTTCACTGGCATACTCAGCGTGACCTCCCCACGTTGCTCCGTGCGTCGGAATATCCGCATCGCATTGGAGTACGTGGGGAATGGTCGCCTGTTGGACAACGTGTTCAAGTCGATACGCCGTAGTGTCGAGATTTGGAATGAGCATAAAGTCATCAAGGGGCCGAAAACTTCCGCGTTCTACGCCGCCCTCATGGGGGACAAGAACGCAGTGGTTTTGGATACCCACATGGCGAATCTGTTCGGCGTCGAGCAGAAGTTCGCATTCAGGCGAAAACCTGAGATAGCGTACTGGACTAAAGTGGTACGCAAAATAGCACACCGCTTGGATGCAGAACCACGAGCAGCACAAGCTGCATTGTGGTATGCACAAAAGTACAGGATCGGTGAGTATCCGGAAGGATTCCCAATCGTGGAAGAGTACCGTAATTGGGTACGCCACGATAGACAATTCCCGGCTAGTGGCGTGATCGAGTCTATCGATGATGACATCAGCTTCAACCCCGCAGAATTGGAGGACCAGTTTTGAACTCGCGTTTGATGGGTACATTGGGAGTGATGATACTCCGAGCAATCGGACACAACACTCGAATGACCCGTGACAAGAATGGCAAACGTCAATACGTGACATGCCGAGACTGTGGTAATCCGTCCAAGACGGACCCGTGTTTCAAGTGTCAACAGAAACGGAGGAATAAATGAGGTTCCTCGTTGTGTGTCGGCATACGATGGATGATATCCCAATCCATCTATGCGAAAGTCGAGAAGAGGCACTGGTACGTGCTGGTGCCCTGGACGTGGATAGCGAAGAACACCCGATCAATCCGGAGTATTGGGACACTGATGCGTCAACGCCATGCAGTGTTGCCATCATCGAATTCAACGATGCTGGTATTCCGGTGAAGATCGAAGTGGTTCGCTCATTCGATTCGGAGTAACTATGGCTTATAGAGTTCGCGTTCGGGCCAATGGAAAGGTGCCCAGAGTGACCAGCCGACCCCAAGATGGAAGGATTCCTGGTAAGGGTCGTCGGCGACGGAGAAACCAAAAATGACCCATTACGGTGAGTCAGGACTGCAAGAACACAGCGTCGGGGATTTGTACCCCGGTGGTGATTACATCATCGCTGGTAAGGGGCCGGGCGGCACAGTAGTCGCCTGGAACCTCGTGACTGGCGAAGAATACGGTCGAGTAAAATTCGAGGATTGGGATCGAGATTTCAAGGCCGCATACGACAAGGCCATTGCGATGATCCCACCAGACGTTCCATATCGGAAGCGACAGAGGCAGCACGTTGCTGTCTCTGAAACCAGCACGGATGTAGCCTGTAGTCGGAGAAATGTCATGTCGAGTCCCTTTGCTGTCCCCGCTGAGCATCGCATTTTGAGCGATGAATTCATCAGCCGCATCAACAGCCGTCGCATCCTGTGCGAGTTGATTGCGTACTACGAAGGAATCGTGGAGAAGAACGTCGCGGAATTCGACGCCTTTGTGGAGTCGGATGAGTCCGGGAATCCCCGTGCCTACCAACGGGCACAGGCATTGATCGACCTCAATCGGTTCGTGCTGCAATCTCTGATTGCGCTCGTCGAGGCAGGCAATCGCCAAGTCGAACGTATTCAGGAACTCACCCCGAACCCGCTCGAAGAACTGTTCCGTGGCCTCGGCATTGGTGATGCCGTCGAGGTTGTCGGTCGCCGCTAATCCGGTTGTTCCCCGGCCCCGTGGGGGTGTTCCCCACGGGGTTATTTTTCCTTCAACGGAGGACACTTGAAACTCAAAGATTATCCCGGTCTGTTTCACCCTGGCGTGATGATGAAAATGGGTGGAGCAGAAGTTGTTATTACGTCGATCAAGAACACGCTGGCCATGTTGGCACACGATATCCGTGTGGCACAGGGCAACACTTTGATCGGTGAAGAACGCCTTGCATTGGAACTGATGGAGCATACCAGAGACGAGTTGGAAAAGACCATTGAGGCCATCCAACCGAAACTGGATGAATACTATCAGTTGTACCCACCAACTGAACCTGCAACAGAGGACTCGAAAGATGGCGAAGTCGAAGTTCAAGGGCAAAGTCCAGAGCCGCCCAAAACTAAACTCATATACCCTGGTGGTCCGTGACAACCAGAAGGTTGTGAGTTTTGAGCAAGTCAAAGCTGTCGATATCGAGGGAGCCAAGGCATTGAGCGGACCCGGTGTCCTGTTCGTGCTGAAAGGCCATCCCGAAGTCGTCGGCTGATCGGCGTCGTTTCTCCGGGCCAGGGATGGCCCTCATTTTCACCCCTAACGGAGAGCAACCATGAGTGGTAGCTTGTGTTTACATGCTGGTGCATTTCAGTCAACCCGCGATGATGTTGCGAAAGTAGCAACGCCAGAAGGTACGGATACGTGGTTCCCGATTCCGCACTCACTCCTGATCGACCAGACCATCGGTCAGCTTGAGGCGGCAGGACTGCGCATCGACTCCGAAATGCACGGACTGACCCCAAATGGGGGACGGTACTTCGGAGTGTTCAACCTGATTGGCAGTGACGGTGCCTCGGCCTCGGATGATTACCATCTGGCAGTCGGGCTTCGGAATTCGCACGACCAGTCGCTCGTTGCCGGGCTTGCCCTGGGAACGCATGTGTTTGTCTGTGACAATCTGGCCTTTGGTGCGGAAGTCACCATCGCTCGGCGTCATACCCGATTCATCGAGCGTGACCTCCCGAACCTGATGGCCGGTGCAGTTGAGAAGATCGTGTCGCGTGGTCCCGCCATGCAGAATCGGATCAGTCAGTACAAGAACACGGAGTTCAACGACATGGATGCGCATGACATGGTGATCCGGTCTTTGGATGCACGAGTTGTCAGTTCGCCGAGAATTCCGGACGTGCTTGACAACTGGCGAAATCCGAAGCACAATGAGTTCCAACCACGGGATGCGTGGTCGCTGTTCAATGCCTTCACCGAGACGTTGAAGCGATACGAGCCGCACGGAATGGCCAAACGGTCGAATGCCCTCTATGGGTTGTTCGATCTGGCCTGCGGAGTCTCGGTCAATTAACGGAGGATACCTTGGGAGATCATAACGCTTGTGCGATTGCGATGGACAAGAATGGAACCTTGTTCATCGCAGTTCACAGTCCGCTATCAAAACTTGGCTACACCTGGATACATTTGCCCACCATTGGGGCAAAGGCAATCGATCAAGAGATAGTACGGAATTGTGATCTCTTGTGGATTGAGTTTGAAGATTGGATGGCTGACTTCTACCTCGCGGATGAGTGGGAGTTGGCAAACTTCCTTGAAGAAATGGAGTACGCATGAAAGTTGGAATCAAAGTCGCAATTGTACTGATCCCGATCATCGTGATCGTGGTCATCGGCCTTGCATTCGATTTGCTGACCTCTCTGAGTAAGGCAATCGTGTCCGTCGCCGAAGAGAGTATCAACTCCCTTTGTCTATGGGCTGGCCGATGATTGACTTCACCGAAGCGCATGAATTGATGCAGTCATTACGGAAGGTGAACAAACAAGCGGCCCATCGAGTCAAGGAAGGGCAATCATCATGGACCGCTGAACACGTCGAAGAATGCAAGAGAATAACTCGATTGACTGATGAACTGATTAACGTCCTGTGGCAACACTTCAAACCCTAACGGAGAACCCCATGCTGGTTGACTTGACTCAAGAGGCGATTGACCTCGCCGCGAAACTACGAAAGAAACCAAATGCGTACCGGCCCGATTGCTGCCCTGTCGCCTGTGCCATCAAGCAGCAAATCCCCAAGGCGCAGGTCTTGGTAGGACTGGCGGTCGTGTCCATCAAATACCCAGACGGGGACACGCACCACTACCACCTACCACCAGAGGGCATGGAAGTGGTGCGCAAATCGGACTTCCACGAGGAAGTGTTACCCACCCAATTCGAGTTGATTCGAGGCTGACATGGTTCACTTGCCATCTGACATGCTCCAATACGACGATGATGATTGGGATGATGATTGGGATGATGATTGGGATGACGATGATGATCTCTTCGAGGACGAAGAGGATGACGATCCGTGGATCGACGATGACGATGATATCTTCGAGGACGAAGATGACGACGAGGAATGGGACGACTTCGAGGATGGATTCCAGAAGCGGGAACTGAAAGGCTGGCGACGGTGAAAGTAACTGTCGAGACATACGATCTGAACAACTGGTTGCACGGAACTCGGAATGATCGAACGCTTCCGGTAATTGCCGCTCTTGAGCGGGCCACTGGTCAACGATGTTGGGCAGTGGGAGACTACGTGGAAGTGATCGAAGAAGATGAGTATCGACGTGAGCCAACGAGAACATTCAGGAAGTTGCCGCACCTAGCGGTGGTCTTGAATGGTCGGTGTCTCCGTGGTAACATTCCACCGGACTTGTTTTCCCCACTTCCCTATACCTTCGAGGTTGACTTGCCCTATGATGCCTGAAATGTACAAGCACCAACATCGTATAGTGGATTTCAACTTGCGCCGTCTGTTCACGGAGGGACAGATCGGGGCAGGGGATTTTGCAGGCATGGGCAGCGGCAAGACCCGCTCCCTGTTGCAGTGCATGTCCCTACTCCAAGACATGAACGAGATCAAGCGGACACTGCTGATTGCCCCGCTCCTGGTTGGGCATCAGGTGTGGCCGAGCGAAGTCAAGACCTGGGGTTATGACTTCAAGCATCAGTTCGTGAGTGGCGGGACGCCCCGTCTGAACGGACACAATTTGACCATCTGTTCACCGGACTCCATCCACCATGTCCTCGACGTTGGGTCGCAGTTCGATCTGCTTATCATCGACGAGAGTGATCGGTTCAAGAACTGGACGGCACTGCGGACCCGCAACCTGCGAAAGCTGCTGCCTTTGATCTCGAAGCGGATCATCGCAACCGGGACGCCGATGCCCAACGGAATCCAAGACTTCATGCCGCAAATCTACTGTCTCGACAACGGGGCAGCACTCGGTCACAATATCACCGCATTCCGCAACAAGTACATGATGAAGGGAGGCTGGCAAGGGAGACAGTTCATCGAGCGGAAAGGGGCTGAGCGTGACGTGTTGGAAGCGATGGCCCCGCTCGTGCTACGCATCCCGCCCTCGGAATACGACCACAAGATGCCGCCCCTCAATGTCACCGATGTTCATATCCCGATGGGGGCGAAGGCACTGGTCGCACAGCGGACACTCAAGAAACAACTGCTGATCCAACTGGCTGAGGATAAGCTGCTGATCGCACCGAACGCTGCATCTGCGTACATGAAGCTGCGACAGTTGGCCAGCAACTTCGTCTACCATGAGAAGGAAGTGGAGTCATTCGGCGAAGAGAAGGTGAAGGCACTGGCCGAGTTGGTGGAGCAGATGGGGAACGAACAGGTCGTGATCTTCTACAACTTCAAAGAGGACAAGGCCCGCATCACTCAGCAGTTCGGCTTCGCCCGTGTCGCCGCCCTCGGTGACAAAGGGGAACTAGAGAAGTGGATGGCGGGAAAGAAACAGATATTGATCTGCCAAGAAATGAGCGGATCGCACGGACTCAACCTGCAAAAGAATGCCCGTTACATTGTGTTCTACAACGTGAGTGACTCAGCCGGACGCCACGAGCAGGCTATGGCGAGAGTGTATCGACCCGGTGGGTTGCTCGGCCCCGTGTTTTGTTATCGTTTGATATCCGATGACAGCATCGACGGCGTGATGTTGGATCGGATACTTGGTAAGATCAACAACCAGGATGCGTTCCTCAACGCCCTCGAACAATGGGCAAGGGAGAATTGATGTACTTGATTTTCAAGCACTGCATTGCGGACCACCAGGGCGGAAGCGTAGATACCTACTACTTCGTAGCACAGTACCACGACTACCATGAGGCAGTGAGTGTGCTGACCGCGCTTCGAGAACAGGTCAAGGATGATTCGTGGACTGACTACCGATTGATGGCTGACCGGGACCAGATTGAATCGCTGCGCTCCGAGATTGATAGCCTCGGAGATCACATCGAAGAGATCGCATACCATGAGGAATACTGATGGATTGCTTCATCATCTGCAACAACGACAGCACAGAATTTGTTATCATCGGAACCCGTGAACAAGCGCAAGCCAAGCTTGAAGAACTGAAAACATCCTGCTTCGCTCGGTGCATCCGAGACTACGGCCAGTACCAGGGACCGCAACAATTCCTGCAATACTACTGGCACCTGCACGAGTACATCGGATACGAAGTCTTGACCCCGAAGGGAGTCGCGGTCCAATTCCAACTACTCGACGGAGAGACGGATGAACTCCTGATTGAGCGCATAAGGAACAATGACCATGCCTAAAGATGACCCATTGCAAACTGCGATCCACTCATTGTGGGCCGAGAATCAGATCAGCGATGGCTTGAGCCAAGTGCTGAACGAGTTGTTCAAAAGAATCCAAAAGCTTGAGGGCCACGCCCAAGTACAGCCCTTCATCCTGCCGAAGAAGGAACCGCCGAGTCCGCCGCCAAGTCACTTAGGTTGGCCGGACCCTACGCACTAGGCGCTTGGCCCCGCAGGTTTTGGGGACGACCTGCGGGGCTTTCTCTTTGGCCATCGTCCCCACTTCCGCGCGAACCACTCTGCGTATGCCTCACGATCCTTCGTGCTAGTGTTCTTCGTGTCAAACGTGTGACCCAACTCGTGAATCAGAATGTTCTCTAGGTAGTATGCCTTGATCGTCTCCATTGTCCACTGTATGACAGGGCCGTTCGTGTGCTGTTCGATGGTTGCCCCGAACTGCCGGGCTTCCTTGAGCAGAGCATCATCGAGAACGTGATGATCCCCCGCCCGCAAGTCAGTGGACATAGGGTACAAGTAGATGGTCTTGTCCCACTGCATCCCGTACACGTTGAACAACTTCCGCTTCCGAGTCATGCGCGGCAAGACCACGCACGATAGATTGCACAACAGATTATCAGGCAACGCATGGAGCCGGTCGAGTATCTCGTCAGGGGTGAGAACGTGGACATGATCCTTGCCTGCTGGCTCGACGTGGAAGTATATCCCCTCACCCTCATGCTCAATCAGCTTCTCGAAGTCGTAGACTTCCTTCGGCCCTTCCCGGAACACGGACTTGCGGTGGCGGGGGGTGTAGCGTCGTCGGGACATGGGATACCAAACCATTCAGAGACTTGGGTGACTGCATCCTCAACGCTACGAGCGGTGAGAACTCGGATGCCGTGGGCCTCGGCGTCGGCCCTGAATTGTACCTGATGGGCGGACAGTCTACCCCTCGGCGTCTTATCTTCCATGTAAACTGTGAGGGTGTCGTGATGGACAATCAGATCGGGGACGCCGTTCACCCCCCGACCTTGAATGCGAACCACCATGCACCCCATCGAGCGCAGCGCTTTGACTATTCGATCTTCGATCTTTGATTCAGTCATGCGTCTTTATCCAGTCTGAAAGGCATACCACGGAACGTGACCGGGGGCAGCTTCAAAATCTCTTCGTTCGGAGTGAACCGAGAATGCAGCGGAGGCAAGTCCAGCTTATCCCGATACTCGTGAAGGTGTTCAAACAGTGCGATGTACAGTTCTGGTTTGACCGTGAACCCTGTTACGCCGAACTGACTCAGCACCGTACACGCATTGAAAAAGTCTTGTGTGGTCATTGGAATTGTTGGGGTTGATACGCCCACAAGTCTCCGTTCTTGACGCGAGCCTTGTCCTCATAGGGTCCAGCAACACGACGGTAGAACTCGGCGGCAGCGTCCAAGAATACGCCGTGTGCATTGTGGATTGACGCATAGTTCCAGCCCTCAGCAGGGCGCAGGGTGCGAGACACGATCTCGCTGATGACGTAGTTTAGAACCCCGGCCTGCTTCTCCGCAGGCAGGGACCGAACTTCGTACACTAACGCGACGATGTTAGGCAGGACGTTATCTCGGTGATCTTGGGCAACGTATGGCATAGTTCCTCTCGAATGAATTCTTGCCGACCTGTGAGTTGGTACATTTTGCAATTCCACCAGCGGTCGAACTGGCAGAGAAAGCTTGGCATGTCGTAAATCTGCCACGGAATCCTGTCGATCTCTCGCTCCATTTCCCATCGCTCATGGTCGAGGATGTTCTTCTCCCCTTCTAAGACGGCGCATTGGATAACCCGATAACAATTTCCTCGACGTTCGTGATATCGGAGAATTTCATATGAGCAATCCCGCACTTCACCCGTGTCCCGCATGGAGACGGGAGGCGCGTTTCGATCCCACTCGACAAATCTCGCAGGACGATATGATGGGGTTGTAGCTCTACACTGTATTCGGTGTTGGCCTTCACGTAAGGTCTGATATTGACCATGCAACGGACCTCCGTAGAACTTGACAGTTTGGTTCATGTTGCGCTCGCTACTTGGGAGTGAAGCTTCACTTCGTCCAGGGTGTATACGCCCAAGGCGACGAGGTAGCCTTGGCAGAATCCAAGCCAGCGGTTCGCCTTGCTGCACGACGGGGATTCGACCTTCTGCCATCGGTCATAAATCTCCGACATGATCGGGGGCAAACCCTTCTGCTTGGCCACGTCCTGATAGTTACGGATCAGGTTCTCAGCTTGATGGGAACTCATGCTAGTACACTCCTGCGGTGTCACCTGTGTTGTCCACGTAGGGGCGACGGTATGGTTCAGGCAATTTGACGCCAGTGCCAACGATCTCTGGCAACAGTACAGGGAAGTCGTGCTTGCGGCTGGTCTTGTTGAACTTGCGGGCCACACACTTGCCGAGATCGACGCCGAGTTTGTTGGCCAGTAGTGAACAGCAGATCACCACGTCGCCGAGTTCATCTTCGATTGCTTCCGGATCATCCTTGCCCCCGGCCATGCCGAGGTCGAATCGGATTTTCTTTTTGATCTCGTTGAGAAGCTCTCCCACTTCCCCGCCAAGTTCAATTATGGAGAACGACAGGTCGGGCGTCTTGCCGCCCTTGCACCAGAACGGAGCGCGGTGTGCATTGGCTTGTTGTAGTTCGCTGAAAGTTAGTGTTGCCATCGTTTTGTAATCCACGCAGGGCCGACGATGGGACAGTTGCCCATCCACGGTTCGACCGTGGCCATCAGCCGGGTCATTGTTTCGCAGGCATCCTTCGCCTCACACTCCCGCACCAGCGGAATGATTTCGTCGTGGGTGTGGGCCACAATAGGTAGACCACTCGTCTCGACACGCATCATGGTGTCCGCCATGATATCACGGGACATGCCCTGAATAATATGATTCAGCAGCACCCCGCCCCAAATTGTTTCCTTGTAATTCTTGTTGGTCATGTACGTGATGTTGTCATCCTTGTCCACCTTGGCTTGGTGGTAGTACACGTACCGCCCCGACAACAGCTTCATCCGCAGAGCATCGCCGAGCATGTCGAACTCGATGCCACGGTACTTGCTGCTACTCTTGTTGCCACAGATAACTTGGCAAGCGGCGTACTGCAATCCCTTCCATGATTTGACAATCTCTGGATTGTTCTTCCGCCAAGTGTACACGATCTTTTTGCACATGCCGATCTCGTAGTGGATGCCGGTCTGTTGGAACAGCATTGACTGAAACTTCGGCGGACCCGTACCGTATTGCGACGACAACGTGCCGACCTTACCGACCTGACGCATGTACTTCACAACGTCTTTGATTGAGACGTTGAATATCTTCGCCGCCTCGATCACGTAGGGTTCCGCTCCCTTGCCAGCGTCAAAATCGATGTACCGTTGCAGGCTCGCCGCCCCGCAGAACCACGCACAGACTCGCGCCTCAATGGCGGTGAAGTCTGCTGGAACCAAGAGGTAGCCCGGAGGGGCGCAAACAATCTGCCGCACCGCCGTCTGCATCATGCTCACTGGCTTATCAGAAATTGCTTCCAGAACTTCCAGGTCGCCGTTAGTAATCGCTTCAATGATGTAGTCATCGACCTGCCCCCGTTTGAAGTTCTGCATCTGGACACCACCGGCACCCGACCAACGGCCAGTAGTTCCGCCACCACAGTAGAGATATTGCTCCCGAAGAAATCCATCGTCCGACACCCGATCTAGCACCGACTGGTACTTGGCCACGGCAGCCGGTGCCCCTGCTTGCCGCAACTTCAACACGTCTTTGCACACTTCCGGGATATCTGATTCCAAGAGTTCCGGTATGGTTTCCGCCGAGAGGGAGGCGATCTCGACGCCCTTGGTCTTGAACCAGTCCTTGAGTTTCTTCACCTGCGTAGGTGACTGCACCATGTCATCGGTGAGTTCCGGGGTCTGTTTCCTTAACCGTGCTTTCAACTGCTCGCGGATGGCAACAGCACCATGACACAGATCAGTGTCAACCGGAACTCCCCGTTCGTTGATGAGTCGATCAAGCTGCCAAATTCTCTGCTCCCTATCAGACATTTGCGGGATGGCGTTGGCGATCCCTTCCTCAGTCGCTACGTCATTCCGGCAATACTTGTACACCTTGGCCAGCAATGCAGCATCCGTAACCCACTTGCCTTTCTTGGGCTTGCAGGTTTCGAGCATCGCCTTGTGTCCGTCCATGTCTTTCTTGATTGGAAGTTTGAGGAAGATCGCAGCATCTTCGAGGGAGCCAGGGCAACCCGCCGCCCGTGCCTGCGCTGCGGTGCAGCGGTAGTCACTGATGGGCCGGTCGATCTTCAACACAAACTTTTCAATGAGCCGCTCGAACGCAGCGTTGAACGCAACCAACGGAGCCGTGAGCGTAGGATACGGACCATCCGCAGGTTTCCATAGTGCGATACCATTGGGTGTACGGTAGGCGGTACACGTCATGCCTGTCGAGGCGTGAGTGGCGTACAGGTACGCCCCGTGCTTTTTGATATCGACTGTGCTGCGGGTTTCATGGTCTAAGCTGGTGCCCATACTAGGTGTCCAGTGTGTTTTTAGCCTGCAATTCGCTTGTAAAACAGCGACGTGCAGAAGCTTGATAGGACTGCGCCAGCGATGCACAACGCCGTGTCACCCTCACGCAGATAATGAAACGTAGCACACGTTGCCAGCACTGAACTGGCTCCGAAGATTTGCGAGAACCCGAACTCCGCAAGCTGCTGCACCTTCGAGGGCAGGTGACGATTGCTCAGTGGGTACGCCACGTACATGCAATCTTTACCAGCGAAGATGAATGAGCCATCGGACCTGGGCCGTTTAACAATTGCCATGATTGGCTCCGAGTGAAAGGAAAGAAAAAGGCGAGGGGTGTGGCTGCTCTGTCGCGTGAAGGGCTTCTGCTGGCCTCCACCCCTGCCTTGCGGTCTTATGCTAGAACCGCCAGCTTACTCTTCGCCACCCTCGTCATCGACGCCGAAATCCTCATCGGGATTCGACACCGTGCCGCCGAATGACTCGTCGTCCTTGAAGAACTGGACGTTGCACAGGCCACCGATCACGTCGTTGGTCTTATGCTCTTTGTTGTGGAAGGCGTAGATGCGGGCCGAGACTTTGACCCAACATCCAGCGTACACTTCATCCTCCGTGAGTTCGATCAGCTTGCCGGTGTCGGCATCGACTTCCTTCCCCACCACCTTCGGACGGGTGCGGGTCCAGAACATCATAAACCGACCGGGGTTCTCGTACCCGGCGACACGTTCGCCAGTCTCGGCGCTGATCTTTTCCTCGTTGTCCTTCAACGGGATGCGGAGATTCGCGGGCCGTTTCTTCGGCCACTTCTCCGTCGCCACTTCCTCAATGGCTGCCTCAAGCGCGGACAGGTCCGTGCCTTCGGGCCAAATGATCGTGGCCTGGAACTTGCCGGACTTCTGATCCTTCTCAAACAAGCGAGGATAGGACAGACGACCGGGCGGGAGAACAATCGTTTTCTGACCAGACTTCGTTGCCATTGCATTACCCTTTCTGTTGGTGGTTGTTGGCAAAGTTACTGAATCCCTGATTCACTGAGTCGCTGATGAACTGACTGAGGTACTTGCACAGATTGAAATACACCTGCTGTGCCAGGGCTTCGTCACGAATTGTACCGAGTTGTCGATTGATACCAAGACGCAGCAAGAGGTTCCGGGTCACGGTCAGCATCACGTCCCGGACCAGGGCTTCCTCGGCTTTGTCGAGGGGTCCGCCGTGCGTGTGCAGGAACACGTTGCGGTCGAAGTCCTCAAGGTTGTTGGATTGCAGAATCAAAAACTCCAAGTCTGTGTCGGACGTGATGCACCGTTCGCCACAGCAGGAACAGGTCAGGTAGTTGTCAATGAGTTCCTTATCGGACATGGCCGACAGTTCGATGGGGTCTGTACCCTCGACGTTCGCACGAAGTTGTTCGGCCAATGTTTCCGGGGTCATGTTGCAAACTCGGCTTCCGGGCTAGCGTTTACTTCACGCGAGCGAGACTTGTCGGGAACCACAACAGTATCCGTAGTCTGCGTGGTGTGATCGCCGGTCTTGTACTTGAGTTCCTTCTCGATCTGGTACGGCGACTTGAGAACCTTGTTCATGTACTGGTCCTCAGTGAAGCCAGCGTTCTCAAGATCAGTGATGATCTGATCTTCGCTGATCCACTGTCGCTTGCCAGATCGCTCGGCGAGTTTCCAACCAGGAACGACGGTGCCTGCTTCAATCTCGCACTGCACCACGTTCTCTGCCTGTTCCACAAGCTTTGCATAGGGCTTCTGGAAATTCAGGATTTGCACTGCTTGTTCAAGACTTAGCATAGGACATGATCTGCACGAGGTTACGGTCTGCGGCAGGGCAGTCGCCGAGGCCAGGACAAAAATCGCAATGCGAACCAGCCGCAAAGTCCGTCTTGTCCACGCTCTTGATACGCTGCTCGAACTCCAAGAGTTCTTCGAGTGAGCAAGAAACGGTGGACGAGAAATTGATGCGCGGCTGCACAATCGATTGTCTGAATTGTTTTAGTTGTGGGAATCGTTTCTTCGCCAACAGGGTGTAGCATAGCAGTTGCTCATTGTCCTTGGCAGCGACGAACTTGAATCCGGTTTTCAGATCGATGATATGACCGAGATCATCATCGATCAAGAGGCAGTCGATTGTACCACCGAAGTCCTTGATGTCGGTCGGCGGGCAGTACAATTCGATATGTATCTCCGGGTCGTTCAGCGAAGCAATCTGTTCTTCAACGAAGTCGAGATAGGTGGTCACAACCTCGTCAGCCTCGATCACTCCCAACGCATCAGGTACATCCAAGTGGTACTTCACCCGAAGTAAGTTCGCAGCTACATCGTGTAGCCGCGTACCTTCTAGCGCTTCCGGGCCTGCTTCCCCTGACGGAGAGAAAGTCAAGCTACCTCCACAGTGGAGCCACCGGGAAGCGCTAGAGGGTCCGCGTTCGTGATGAATACCCGACATGGTTAGCCCTGTTCCGAGTGAGTGTGCTGGACGGGATACCACGTCTGCGACAGGTGCCGAGACACCCGACAACGACGGGGTTCACCCCGGAATACCTTGCCGCTCCGAGCCAGCCCGAACAGTGCCTTACGCACTACGTCACGGGCTTCGCCTTGCTCGTACTCCAAGGCGGTCTGCCCTGGGGTTGCGACAACACGATCAAACACTTCATTCGACTTACTCATCTGAGTACCCTTTACACGGGGTTCAACTGGACGTGCCGAGAATAGTCGGCAGCTATGGTTTGACTACTGCACGGAGAGCTTCGATCTTTGCAGCGATCTCAGACTCAGGCACAGCAGAACACTTCTCGAATCCAAGAGCGACGAAGGCTGCCTTCCGATCTCTCTTGATGGCTGCGAGGAATTCCTCTTTGAGAACTTCGATGGGGGCTTTGGTTGGTTCTGGAACCGGGACAGAGGCAGTCACTCCAACTGCAACATCCGATTCGATCTGAGACGTTCCATCGTCATTGACTAGGATTGTAATCCGCCGTGGCATACTAGCCTCCGTTGGTTAAAGGATTAAGTTCCCCGTAGGGAGTCGAACCCCATTTCCGAGTGGTCTGCGCCACAAACACCTTGCTAGCTGGTGAGCGCTCGCACCCGGCGTTCTTACCTGCGGCCTTGCTGCCGCTTCGTTGAACTATTGGGGAGCATACAAAAACTTTACGCTTGCATTATGATCGCGGTTCGCCGCTTGTCAACACCCGCAACGAAAAAACTTTTTCACGCGCGTCTATTATATGTCGCCGCGAGCGACATTTCCCGCAAACGTGTCGCACAAAAACTTTTCTGGCGACACAAAATTTTTTGTAGGTGCTTGACACGCGAGGCTTTTCGTGCGTATAAAGGAGTGTGCAGCACTTTCGCGTGGCTCGCCCCTAGCCGTCTCGGATATTCCAGGCATCGGGCGGGCCACGCCTTCCTTAACCTAAAGGATTTCTCATGCTCAACCGTTGGCTTGAGTACACGGCAGCAGGACTAGATGCCATCCCCTGCGGAGCCGAGTCAAAGAACCCAGGTGAACATTGCAAAGATTGGCAGACGAAGAAGTGGGACGAGCAGTCCATCCGAGATTACTACGAGCGCTTTCCCAATGACGGGATAGGTGCCCGACTCACTGGCCAAATCATCGACATCGAGTACGACACCAACGATGCACGTACCGAGCAAGAGGTCAAGGACTTCCTCAAATACTCGACCCTTATGACGTGGTGTTGGAAATCGTCTCGCGGTGTCCACAGACTTTTCAGCATCGACGAAGAACAGCGGCAGATATTCCTTGCCGCCAACGTAGCCAATCGTGCGAAGATCGGGAACCTGGAAATCCATCTAGGTTTGACCGCCCCGGTGTTCGTGGTGCTGCCGCCCACGGGTGTCCGCGAGTGGCTCACGCATCCGGACCAATGCCACGTTTGCAACCTGCCCGACAATTGCACCGAGCCTATCGCCGCCACGGGTAAGCCGGTGGACAACTTCGAGCAGTACGACGGACCCATGCGGCCCGGCGATGAACTCGCTCTCAAGATGACGTGGGAGGAAATCCTCACCCCGCACGGTTGGACCCGTGTTGCGGGTACAGCCGGGGGCAAGGAACTCTGGCGTCGTCCGGGAAAGACTGACGGTCACAGTGCGACCCTCGGTCACTACTTCGATGAAGTGACCGGCGAACCTAAACTGCACGTCTTTACCGATAACGCTCCACCATTCAGCCAAGGTGTTAGCTATGACAAGTTCATGGCATGGACAATGCTGAACCACGAGGGGGACTTCAAGTCCGCCGCATCCGCTGCCATCGAACTTCTCAATGAGGAAATGGATGGATCGGAATTCGGCCCTGGGGTGCCGAGCGTCCCTTTCGAGGAAGGGGCAGAAGCCCCCGTCGAAACCAAAGTCGTCGCCGCTAGGCCGGAACTCGACCCGATCTGTTTGGATAACCTGTTCGGTGAGTACGCCCTGGAACTGGTGAATCGATGCGAAGCAGAGTCCGATCCCGTCGCCGTCCTATTCCAAGCGCTTGAAGTGTTCGGATGTATGCTTGACCGAGACGTGTACTTCCTCACCGAAGAGGGTAGTATTTATCTGAATGATTACCTCATGGTTGTTGGCACTTCTGGCGAAGGCCGGAAGGGCACTGCTTGGAAACACGCGAAGCGCTTGTTCGAGAACGAAGCGCGGTACGCTGATATCATCTACGGGCGTGTGGATTCGGGCGAGGGACTTATCAAGGAACTGGACGCGAGGCAGACTGCGGAGTTTGGTGGGGACACGGCGTCGATCCTCATCCAAGATTCGGAGGCAGCAGGCTTACTCTCGAAGATGAAGATCGAGAACTCGACGCTCTCGCAGAACTTAATCAAAGGGTGGGACTGTTCCGCCATGTCGATTGCGAAGTCGAAGGATCGACTCGTCGTCAAGAAACCTTACGTGTCGCTCGTCGGACATATTCAGCCGGAAGTGTTGAAGCATAATCTGGATTTTCAGATGCTCCATTCTGGATTGATGAACCGTATGCAATTCATCTTCGTAGAGCGAGTGAGAAAGAATATGTACGCTCGCCCGATGGATTCCGAATCACTGTTGAAGTACCAAACCGTTTTAGACAATCTGTTCAAGGCCAAGCCCCGTGGAGAATTGCAGTTGGATCGGGGTGCACAAGATGACCTAAATGAGTTCTATAACTCAGACGGAATATCAGAACGCGATCACGTCCATGTAATGAAGAACGCTGGTCGATTGAGCATACTCGATGGACGGATGAACATAACGAGACGGGATATGACACAAGCCCTCTGCGCCCAGAAGTACGTGGCTGAGTGTCGTCACTATCTGCTTGGTGATTGGGGTCCGGATGCAGAACTCCGAGACGATGCACAGCAAGTCCTGTACTTCGTTCAAGACACAAAGAACGTCACAAAGACGGACATAAGCCAGAAGGTTTTTCGGGGCCACAAGTCATCCCGCGACCTGGAAGCGATCATTGAGTACGCCATGAAGCACCTGCACCTACGAGCCAAGCAACAGCGCGGGACGGGGCGGGGTCGGCCCAAAACGATTTACACCGCGACTTAGTTCGCATTTAATTCGCGGACGTAAAGTCAAGCCATGAAACAACTTAACATTTATTTCGCAAATTCGCAAGACAACGGGCGTCAAGCCCCTCGACCCGCCGACCCCAACTCTCCGCGAACTTGCTAAAAAAATAATAATAATATACATAACTGCCGTGTTTTGTAGGGTTTGCGACGTTCCGATTTAATTCGCATTGGGTTCGCAAGCCCGCGAATTTAATCAGCATTTTAACCCCCGGAGGATCAGATGGACAGTCGGAATGAGAGTGTCAACAAAATTGTAATCCGTTTACACAGGGAATTGGACGAGGCGTCTCGGACCCTGGGCAAAGTTAGGCGCTACGGTGTGCCTGCGGCCAAAGCCAAGCTGGTGACGACGTGCCGCCAGCGTCTTGTCAGCATCGTGAGTGAACTTGTAACATTGGAGCAGAGCTATGCCGAAGGCAACACTGACAATCGAACAACTGATGGCACAACAAACGAGAGTGAACGGGAAACGACCGTGGGAACTGGTGGATGCGGACCTGTTGAAAGTGGCGAAGGCCAAGCAGCAGGGCCGACCGATTCCGTCTCAGAAAATTTTGAGTGACTTTTTCTTTCAAACAACCGGAGTGAGATTCAGCCGATCTTCAATCGGAGAACGGATTCAAAAGCTGCAAGACTCACTCGTAATCAAGAAAGGGACTCGTGCCAGCAAATCCAAACCTTCCGAAAGGAATCGCTGAACTGACACGGACAGATACGCAGAAGATTTTCTGCAACGTCTCCAACGTGTGCAACCTCATACCAAACTATGACGTTGACTCGCAAGCGTACTTGTACTCGGTCATCAGGTTCGTTGACGGCACCGAACATAACGTGACCGAAACCGTAACTGAAATATGGGATGCGTGGAAATGAGCAGTCGAAAGTTAGACATTGATGATTTGATTGACGAAGCCGATCCAGAGAAGCAGGTCAAAGCGTTGCAAGACCTCGTGAAGCAGCAGGCCAAGATCATTTCGGACCTCCGCAAACCGCGCATCGTGGTCCCTGTCGGTGGCCGAAAGAAACGTGGTCCGGGTAACAAAGCGTTCTTGCGTGTGCTGTACGGCGACACGCATGGCGCATACCAGGATCATGCTGCATGTCGTGCATTCGTGCATGACGTGAAACTTCTGCAACCCGCAGAGATCATCCATGTTGGTGATGCACTGGAAGCGACCAGTTTCCTTGCACCCCATCACGTCTTGGGTGTTGTTGCACAATGCGACTATACCTATACGGATGATTACATGCAAGCGAATAACCTGCTGGATCAGGTTCATGCGGCAGCACCCGGCGCGAGCAAGACGCTGATCGAGGGCAACCACGATGCACGGATCGAGAAGCAACTCGTGAAGTGGGCGCTTGAGAAAAAGCAGGACGTGCAGATGCTCAAGGAAGCGATGGGTCCGGAGAAGGTGTTGAACCTCAAGACCCGTGGCATTCGGTACATCGAGCGGCAGAAGTATTACGATGGTCTATCCATCACTGGCACCATCAAGCTTGAGCCGTATGCGCTGGCCCAACACGGCGAGCAATACAGTGGCGAGGATGCGGTGAAGAAACTGCTCGCGGCCCTCGGCAAGAGCATCTTCTTCGGCCACACTCACAAGCTGATCGCCATGTACGGCGAGGCTTTGGACGGCTCGATTGTTGGGGTCAACACGGGCTGTCTGTGTCTCAAGCGTCCGTTATGGCAAGCGACGAAGTGCGTGAACTGGACGCACGGTTACGTCGTAGAACTGGTAGACCCTGACCACGGGTTCCTTGCCATACCCGTGCCTATCATAGACGGTACGTCATATCTCGAACCCCTGATGAAAGCGTTGAACCTCAAATGAAACTCGTGTACCTGAGTGGTCCCATTACCAAAGGCAATCCGACAACCAATTTCAAACAAGCTTGTGATGCGCAACGAATCTTGATGGAGTCCGGCAAGTACGCTGTTATCAACCCGATGTTGACGATGGCGCATCCGGAGGAAAAGGAAATCTCGTGGGAGTGTTGGTTAGCAACGGACTTGAAGATCATCACCCGCGTCGATGAAGTGATTCGTTTACCCGGCCTTAGTGCGGGCGGCGACAAGGAATGTAACTTCGCCCGCGAGATCGGCACCCCGGTACTGTATGCCCATCAAGTACCGGAACTCGCGGAGTTGTTCCCATGCCATCACGAGGAAGTGACAACGTAACGTGGATGGGGCGGGCTATTGAGTTCCGCCCCACTCCTGTTCTTTACATGAGTCGTGTCGGTGATCCGAACGACTGGGATTTTTTAGAAGGTGAAAGTGTTATGTCCTTGAATGAAAGCGCATTGATTGACATTGAGAATGAGATTCAACGGCTCGAAGAAAATCAGACGTTGCCATCGTTATTGAAGTTGCGTACCATTGGCGAACTGCGCCAGAACCACTTCAAAATCTGGACGGAGATTCAGGAAGAAAAGAAACGGACGCCCATTCCGGCACAACCGTATGAGGAAGTCCGGGAAGGTATCCCGCCGCAGGACACGCAGGCCCGGCTCGATAAGGCGGCACAACTCCGAAATCGGAAGCGCATTGGATGCGAGTGTGCGGAGTGTACGGAACTTGAGAACCTAGCAATCGGATTAGAGAAAGGACATTTGACAGTGAAGCGCGACATTGAGGCAGTCAACGAACCTAAACAGGTGCAGAACGTCCTCCGAACTCTGCCGTCGAAGGCCGAGGATCGGAAACTGCATCCCATCTTGAGCGGATGCGTGGATTACTTTCCGCTGGCGCTCGCGGCCATTGCTCGCATCAGCAAGGCCGGGAATGACCAGCACAATCCGGGCCAGCCGTTGCATTGGGCACGGGGTAAATCCACCGATCATGGGGACTGTATCTTGCGGCACCTGATCGAGCGTGGTACAATTGATACGGATGGGATGCGCCACTCCGCAAAGATGGCATGGCGCGCCCTTGCTCTGTTGCAGGAAGAATTGGAAGCCGAAGCAGGCTGGACCCCGAAAGAATAATGGCACAAGTTTCTCAACTCGATGCGTTGCGAGAGATCATGCACGACCAGCAGTGGCGTACCCTTTCGAGGATACGCCAACTGCTGTTGTCGATCTTCTCAATTGATGCACCGAACCACGACATTGAAACGTCGTTGCGTGATTTGCGCAAAGTGAAGAACGGAGCGCACACGGTTGAGAAGCGCCATATTGGTCAGCGAGTGTACGAGTACCGCGTACTCCCAACCACGGAGTTAGAATGAGAACATGGATCAAGATCGTAATTGTAACTACGTGCCTCCCTTTGTGCCTGCTCGTCAGTCTCGTCTGTCATGCGCTGTTCGACAAGTTGGCGCAGTCGTTCTATTCATACCTCGTCAGTTTCTTCTGATGTTCAAGTGGTTCATGCCATGCGAGTGTCCAGATGGGTGCGCCCATTATTGGTCGGACTGGATGTCAGATGAAGATGGAGGGCTACGTTGGTGCGAGAAGTGCGGGGAGATTGACATCGTTTGAACCGTTCGCATTCCGCAGCGTATAATATAGTGAACAGTTACCCGTTTCCTCTTTCCTTTTTTTGGAGAATGCCATGAGCAAAGTCTTTGAGTTTGTCGGTCTGGTCTTGAGCAAAGCGTTCAAGAGCAAGACCCTCATTGTGGGCTGGCTCACGCTCGTTGCTTCGACCCTTACGTTGTGGTCGGGCAGTGAAGTCGTGGCTCAGTATCCGCAAGTGGTTGCTGCGCTCGGTACGGTACTCGGCGTCGTGACGCTGGTGCTTCGCTACGCGACAACCCTCCCGCTGTCGGACAAGTAATGCGACGTGCGGTGATTGAAAACCTAATCGCCGTACTTGTTGCGGCGATTATTTTTCTCCTGTTCCTTTACTTCGTAAGGTGTTGATATGAGTCAGAACACGAATCGGACTACCGGCATTGCTGCGGTTGTCACGTCGGTCATCGTTGCGGTCGGTGCTATCGGCTACCACTACATTCCGCAACCATCCCCGGCCCTCGGCGCGGCGGACTCGCAACCCGCGACCTCCGTTGAAGTCGGTGATTTGGTTACACTGAACTCACCGGGTCACGCGGTTACGTGGGTGATCGAGCCGGAAATTCCTTACGTGGCGTATGGGCCGCAGACTGAAAACCTCGTTACGTCATTCAAACATCCTGGTCAGTATTACATCTACGCTGCTAGCATCACTGAGGATGCCGGGACAGCGGTGACTCGCTATCCGATTGCGGTCGCGGGCGCTACGCCAGCAACGCCGGAATCGAAACTTCCGTTCGGCCCGAAGGCCGACGCTCCGAAATTGGCGGCAGCCTTCCGTGCTGTCGCAGCCTCAGTGCAAACGCGACTTGACAACGGCATCCTTGTGACGCCGGAACAGATCATCAGCGAAACCGCAACCGCGAACAAGAACGCCCTCGGCGCAAACGCGAAAGCGTGGGAACCCTACTTTGCAAAATTGCAGGCAAAATTGCAAGCTGCCAATCTGCAATCCATGCCAGATCATATCAAGGTCTGGAATGAATTGGCGCTCGAACTTGAAGGATACTCAAAGTGAAACTTCTCAATGCAGTAGTGTGGGCAGCAGTCGCCGTGATCGCGTATACCACGGCACAGATATTCGCGGATGGTGCCGTGGATATTTGCACCAAGCTGGTGCTGTTTGCAACGGTCGCCAAAATTGTGCATGACTAAGCATGGGACTCTTCGGACGTAACTACGGGTTCTTGCCCGGCCCCGACTATGGACGCAAATCCAAAATGGGATTGTGCGACGTTGCGGACTTGTCGTCCAACGACGGCAAGGGGCAAGTCGTGCTGCTCTGGAAGTACCTTGAGAAACTGCGCGGTAGACCTGTCGAGCCTCGTGACCAGGATTCTAGTCCTACCTGCGTGGCTCAAAGCACAGCGAGTGCGATTGACCGATTGCAAGCGATCAAGCAGATTGCGTTCGGGCAACCCGTCAACTTCCAACACGCCGATGCCAACAGCATCTACGCTCTTGCTCGACAAGAGATTGGACGCAAACGGCATGGTCGTCGCCCTGGTGGTGACGGCACGTTCGCCCGATTCGCTGCTGAGGCAGTCCGTGATCTTGGCTGCCTTGCGATGCAATCATACGGTGACTACGACCTCACTGAGTTCGACGATACACTGTACCGTAAATGGGGTCGAGACGGTCTGCCTGACAACCTTGAGCCAATTGCAGCCCTTGCCCTCGTCAGCAAGTACATGCCCGTTCGTAGCTACGCTGAAACAATAGCTGCGTTGGCGAACGGGATGCTGGTCATCATCGGATCGAGTTACGGATTCAAGGGCGGGGTCCGCGATGCTGACGGCTTTATGAAGCCGCGTGGTACGTGGCGGCATTGCATGTTGTGGGACGGGTTCGACGATCTCTTCCGTCGTCCTGGTGTCCACAACCAAAACAGTTGGGGAGCCGGTACGCCGAGCGGCCCGAAGCGCCACGATCAACCTGACGGTGGGTTCTGGATAGAGGCGGATGTAGTCGATGACATGTGTGCGGATGGAGAAGCAATCGCACTGGCTGGCCATAATGGATTCACTGCGACCCAGAAGAAACTACTCAGCTACCTACTGATATGAACCGGCGCAAATTCATGTTCGGCCTGGGCCTGCTTGGCTTCCTGGTCACAGACCTTCGATTGGTCGCGGCCTCCACGCTGGACTATTATTTACTAGCGAAGGATGAACCGCATTGCCACGATCCCGAAGGCAAGCCCATCCCAAAACCAGAAGGGGAAAAGCGTTCTGCAAAACGAAACAACAAGAAATGGATACGCAGCTTGAACGCCAAAGAGTTGCGAGTATTCTTAAAAACTTTCAAAGCACCACCTGTCGGTGTGTGGGGTATGAGTGTGACCTACCACCTGACAAACCATCACGGGTTCGCCCGGAAGAATCTTCGGGGACTGACGAACAGTGAACTTTTCAAACTACACTCAGCCGCGCATTACGGGTACTGACATGGCCAAACTCAAAGACGCATGGCGAGTCGCAAGCTTGCTTGTTGACCTTCGCAATTTGTGGAAGGTAGTCAACGACAAGAATCCAATCACACCCACACGGATCGTTGATACTTTGAAACGCATCCACAAGTTTTTCATCGGGGCTTGCTTGCTGGCGATGCTCACGTCCTGCCAGTCCAAGGTGGACGTGCGGGTGTATAAGCACACTCCGACGCAAGTGCTTCCTGATCCCGTTCGGGAGCAATCAATCGTTACGGCCCAAGAGAAGTCGTTGCTGGTGCCTACGCAAGTGCTTCCTGATCCCGTTCGGGAGCAAACACCTGCACCGCCAGAGTTCTCCGTGCTGGTTAAGCCGGTCGAGTACGACGTGCGTATCAGCGTGGACGAAGGCAAGACTGTCTCGCGTGGATCGGGCACGTTGTTCCGGCCAGATAGTGTCGTGACTTGCTATCATCTATTTACGAATTCTAAATCTGGAATCACCGTCACGTTCAATGACGGAACGAAAGTCAAAGGGAGGTTGATCGAGTATGACAAGACTTACGATCTCGCATGTATTGAAATCGATCCGGTTGCGTATCGCCCTGCGAAGATATCGCAGAGCAAGAATCTCGCGGGTCAATTCGAGGCACGAGGCTACGGCTCAGGCGATGAACCGTTTCGTAGCGTCCGGGGAAGTTTTGTCCGATGGGCTTCACCCTCACGATCCGGAGCAGTCGCATCTTCTCTCGTCCTTGATGCGGCGGTGCGTAGTGGAGACTCCGGTGGGGGCATCCATAATGACGGTGGGCTTTATGGCGTTATCTGGGGATGCGTGGATGGTGAGACGTATGGAACCAGTGGAGCCGGATTCCGGCAGTTCATCCAGCGCTGCGAAGCCAAGCTGAATAGGGTCAAGGCCGACCGGCTGGTGGTCTATTCCGACCCTGAAATCTGCGCCCCTTGTGCGCAGTTGGTGCCCGTGTTGGCCCGCTTAAAGGCGGCAGGGTATAATGTTACAGAGTTGAAGCCGACCCCAAGTTTCCCCCGTATGCCGACATTGGTGTACTACGCGGGGGAGGAAATCGTGGATGAAGTCACCGGCTTCGACACCTACGAAAACATTAAGGCACGGCTCAAGAAATGAAACGCACCTTCAACAAACCATCTGGTCGAACCGGCGAACGCGAGCGGTTCCGCGCTCTGTTGCAGAGTGAGGGCTATCGTCGCAATCGTGATGGTGAGTTGTCGAACAAGGATTACTTGAAGTTCGTGACCAGCACTGAGGACAACAAGG
>JACCDR010009656.1_pt1 | contig 26214 bp, 22 predicted proteins | sample 7446431 | NCBI WGS metagenome assembly JACCDR01 (sample SAMN15323443, study PRJNA562643) | freshwater metagenome | isolation source: river surface water | place: USA:Blue River Watershed | collected 2017-08-17 | reverse complement strand
GCCCCGCAGGCAGACGCAACCCCTTGTCGCTCACGACCTGGCCATCGATGCGCACGCCACCCTGCTCCACCATGCGCAGCGCTTCGCTGGTGGAAGGCACCAAGCCGGCCTGCTTCAGCAAGGCGCCTATGGCCAGTGGCGCGCCAGTCAGCGCCACATCGGGCATTTCATCAGGCGCGCCACCGGCGGCGCGGCGCTGGAAGTCCTGCTCGGCCGATGCCGCCGCCGCTGCACTGTGAAAACGCGCCGTGATCTCCTGGGCCAGCAGCACCTTGGCGTCCTTGGGGTTGCGGCCGCCCGCCACCTCGGCCTTGAGCTGTGCAACCTCGGCCTCGGTGCGAAAGCTCAGCAGTTCAAACCACTTCCACATCTGCACGTCGCTGATCGACAGCACCTTGGCAAACATGGTGTTGGGTTCGTCGGTGATGGCGATGTAGTTGTTCTTGCTCTTGCTCATCTTCTCGACGCCGTCCAGGCCTTCGAGCAAGGGCATGGTCAGGATGCACTGCGGCTCCTGTCCGTATTCCTGCTGCAACGCGCGGCCCACCAGCAGGTTGAACTTCTGGTCGGTGCCGCCGAGCTCCAGGTCGCTTTTCAGCGCCACCGAGTCATAACCCTGCATCAGCGGGTACAGCAGTTCGTGCACGCTGATGGGGTTGCCGGCCTTGAAACGCTTGGTGAAGTCATCACGCTCCAGCATGCGTGCCAGCGTGTACTTGGCTGCCAGCTGGATCATGCCGCGTGCGCCCAGCGGGTCGCTCCATTCGCTGTTGTAACGAATCTCGGTCTTGGCGGGGTCCAGAACCAGGCTGGCCTGCCGATAGTAGGTCTGGGCGTTGGCCTCGATCTGCTCGCGCGTCAGCGGCGGCCGGGTGGCATTGCGGCCCGAGGGGTCGCCAATCATCGAGGTGAAATCACCGATGAGAAAGATGACGGTGTGGCCCAGGTCCTGCAATTGCCGCATCTTGTTCAGCACCACGGTGTGGCCGATGTGGATGTCGGGCGCCGTGGGGTCCAGCCCCAGCTTGATGCGCAGGGGCTGGCCGCTGGCCTCTGAACGCTGCAGCTTGCGCAGCCATTCGGTGGCGGGCAGCAATTCGTCACAGCCGCGCAGCGACGTGGCATAAGCCTTGCGCACGGCCTCGCTGGCCGATTCCAGCGCTTGGGGGCCGGGGCCGGCGGCAGAAGGTGGGGCGCTCGGGAAGGGGGCTTGGGTCATGGATGCACAAAACAAGGCAGGAAAAAACCGCTGTTGCGGCATGGGTCAGGCGGGCCGTTTGCCCCGAAGCGAGGTTGCTGACCTCCGTGTTTGCCCGGGGTTACCACAGCGGGGGGCGGCGAAACGGTTTGGATATACTGCAAATGACGGCTTTTTTCACGGTTCACACGGGACCCAGGCATGTTTGCAGCACTCGGTGAACAGGGGTCGGGTTCCGAGCCCGCGTTGTGGTGACCGTCAAATTCTAGGGGCTGGTCGGCATGACCCAGCTGTTTCCCACGCAAGCTTCAGCCCCAACGGGCCCGGGGCTCGCCGATACCCTTACCCGCCTGTGAAGATGCCCCCACAACCCCTGACCCAACGCCTGCTGCAAAAAGCCCATCAACACCGCACCGGCATCGTGGTGGCCGCCACGGCCGCGCTGGCCGGTTTTGGTATCACCGCCGTGGCCGTCGCGCCTTTGGTGCCCGGTGCTGAACTGCCGCCCCAGCGCACAGTGATCGAAAACGTGGCGCCGCAGGGCCTGGACGGTCAGCTCGAAGCGCTGGCCAATCACGACTTCACCCTCACGCGCAGCGAACTCACGCGCGCTTCAGACACCGCTGCTACGCTGCTGACGCGCCTGGGCGTGCGCGATGCCGACGCTTTGGCTTTCCTGCAAAGCGACAGCAAGGCGCGCGGCCTGTTTGCCGGCCGCGCGGGCAAGATGGTGCTGGTGCGCACCCGGGCCGACGGCACGCTGCAAGACCTGGTGGCGCGTTACCCGGTGACCGACACCGAACTGAGAAAAACCCACTTCACACGCCTGCGGCTGGACAAGGTAGACGACGTCTGGCGGGCGCGCCAGCAAGACGTGCCCTACGGCAGCGAAGCACGCCTGGCCGGCGGCACCATCCGCAGCAGCCTGTTTGCCGCCACCGACGAAGCCGGTTTGCCCGACGCCATCGCCACGCAGTTGGCCGACATTTTTGCCAGCGACATCGACATGCACCGCCAGCTGCGCAAGGGTGACACCTTCAGCGTGGTCTATGAAACGCTCACGGCTGACGGCCAGCCGGTGGCCTGGAACGATGGTGTGGGCCGGGTGACGGCGGCAGAATTTGTCAACGGGGGCCGCGCGCACCACGCCGTGTGGTTTGCGCAAGGCGGCGAGCGCGGCAGCTACTTCGACCTGAACGGCCGCAGCAAGCGCAACGCCTTCCTGGCCAGCCCCATGGAGTTCTCACGCGTCACCTCGGGTTTTGCAATGCGCTTGCACCCCATCTTCCAAACCATGCGCGCCCACTTGGGCGTGGACTACGCAGCACCCACCGGCACGCCGGTGCGCGCCGTGGGCGATGGTGTGGTGACCGTGGCGACGCGCCAGAACGGTTATGGCAATGTGGTGGAGATCAAGCACGGCGGCGACCGCAGCACGCTGTATGCACACCTCAACACCATCGACGTCAAGGTGGGCCAGCGTGTGGAGCAGGGCCAGACCATAGGCGGCGTGGGCGCAACCGGCTGGGCCACCGGCCCCCACCTGCATTTTGAATTCCGCGTCAACGGCGTGCACCAAGACCCGATGCTGGTGGCCAAGGCTTCAGAGTCCACCACACTCGACACGGCGGCACGGCAGCGCTTCACGCAGCTGTCCAGCCAGTTGCAGGCCAAGCTTGACGTCGCCGAAACGTTGGCCGGCGGACGCAACAGCACCGAGTAACGCAAAAGCCGGCCTTCGCTGCGGCAAGGCCACCATGAAAAACGCCCAGCAGTGCTGGGCGTTTTTGCTGCGCCTTGCTCCACAAGGCGCCGCGATTTGAAAAAGCGAAACTCAGGCCGAAAAAGACGACCCGCAGCCGCAGGTGGTGGTGGCGTTCGGATTCTTGATCACGAACTGCGCACCCTGCAGGTCTTCCTTGTAGTCGATTTCAGCACCCATCAGGTACTGCAGGCTCATCGCGTCGATCAACAACGTGACACCATTTTTCGCCATCTGCGTGTCGTCTTCGTTGACCACCTCGTCGAAAGTGAAACCGTACTGGAAGCCTGAACAACCGCCGCCTTGCACAAAGACCCGCAGCTTCAGTTCGGGGTTGCCTTCTTCGTCGACCAGGTCCTTCACCTTGGCCGCCGCGCTGTCGGTGAACACAATGGGGGCGCCAGGCGCGTCGTCGGTGGAAGGATTGAGCGGTTCTGCAAGAGCGTTCATGGCTTTTTAACTCCAGTGGTGCGCAAAGAGGCTGCCGAAAAAAGGTGTTTTGAGTAGCCTGCGCAACGGCATTTTTCGCCTGTCAGCAGGTGGGGGATGACCCTGTGGAAACAAGTCAGCAAGACACGTATTCAACCTTCATTTGAAGCGGCGAGTTTAAGCGCCGGCTTCTCCGCATGGCGCAGAGGGGTCAATTCACCTCCCACCTGGGCGCCAGCGTGCATTTCCAGCAATTCGTAGCGGATGTCGCCCACCACCCGGGCCTTGGGCTGCAATTCCAGCAACTCGGTGCAGTGCACGGGCCCGTGTACCTCGCCATTGATGATGACGTGGCCGGCCTTCACCTTGCCGTGCACGCGGGCGTTTTCGCTGATGACGACGATGCTGCCAGCACTGTCGTCGGCGGCAATCACGTCGCCGTTGACCTCGCCGTCCACACGCAGGCCTTCTGTGAAGCGCAGGTTGCCCGCGACCACCATGCCTTCACCCACCAGGCTGCGTATTGGGGGCTGCTTGTTATTTTTCATGCCAAACATACGGTTTCTCCTGGGCAACAGTTTTTCTAAAGGCGGGTTGTGTGGCTGGCGCGAACCGCGCCCCGACCGTCCATGATGCGAACTTGTACACCTTTTATCACGGCACCGGGGGGGTGGTCGACCGTACCTTCCACACGTGCCACTTGTTTGACCACCACGTTTCGGGGCCCGCCGGGCAGCGTCATAGACCAGGCCTTGTTGTCCAACTGCCCCGAAATCAACAGCTCATAGCTGCCGGAAAACTCGGCTTCCTTGGCCTGTTGCACCACCAGCATGCGGTACTGCAACTGCCCGGGCATGGGTACCTCTGCTTGCAAGCCCCGCACCTGCAGGCCTTCGCTGCCCGTGGGCAGCAGGCGCTGGAAGAAGCCCAGCTCCGACTGCAGGGCCTGTTTGTCGCTTTCCAGCGCCCGCAACTGCTGGCCCAGCCGCTCTTGTGCAGCGCGTTCGGTTTTCAGCAGACTGTCGGCGGTGTTGGCCACCTGCCGCGCCTCGTCGTACTTCAGGCGCAGGTCTTTCAACTCGGCACGCAGGACCAGCAACTCTTCGTTGCTGCGGCGGTCCAGCCCGGCAATGTCTTTGCCAAATTCAAAGGCCCACAGGGCCAGCGCTGCAGAAAAACCCAGCGCAAGGGCCCACACAGCCCAGCGCAGCGGCCAGGGCATGTGGCTGCGGACGATCATCCGGGGCGCGCTCACCGAGAGCCGGCGGCGCAGCAGCTTCCAACGCATCAATAGGGCCCAACCAGCCTGAGCACAACGCGCCCGAACGGTGTCCGCCCGGGCGGTTGCAGGCGGTTTAGCGCTTGCTGAACTGCTTGCGGCGGCGGGCGCCGTGCAGACCAACTTTCTTGCGCTCGACTTCGCGGGCGTCACGGGTGACAAACCCGGCGCGGCTGAGGTCGGGCTTGAGCGCCGCGTCGTAGTCGATCAGCGCACGCGTGATGCCGTGGCGCACCGCGCCGGCCTGGCCGGATTCGCCGCCGCCTTGCACGTTGATCTTGATGTCGAAGGCGCCGTCATTGGCCGTCAACAGCAGGGGCTGCTTGACGATCATGATCGAGGTCTGGCGACCGAAGTAGTCGTCTATGGGCTTGCCATTGACGATGATCTGGCCAGTGCCTTTTTTCATGAAGACCCGTGCCACGCTTGATTTGCGGCGGCCGGTGCCGTAGTTCCATATTCCGATCATCGCTGCGTCCTCAAATCTCAAGCGGCTTGGGCTGCTGTGCGGTATGCGGATGGCTGTCGCCGGCATAAACCTTCAGCTTCTTGACCATGGCGTAACCCAGAGGGCCTTTGGGCAACATGCCCTTGACGGCCTTTTCCAGGGCACGGCCGGGGTGCTTGGCCTGCATGTCCTTGAAAGACGTGGCGTAGATGCCGCCAGGGTAGCCGGAATGCCGGTAATAAATCTTGTCGGTGGACTTGGCACCGGTGACACGGAGCTTGTCGGCATTGACGACGATGATGAAATCACCGGTGTCGACGTGAGGCGTGTAGATGGCTTTGTGCTTTCCGCGCAAACGGTGTGCTGCTTCGCTGGCAACACGCCCGAGCACCTTGTCGGTGGCGTCAATCACAAACCACTCGTGCTTCACCTCGGCCGGTTTGGCGCTGAAGGTCTTCATGAGGGTGTTTCAAAGAACGCGCTCCCCGGGATGGGAAACGCGCAACGTTCGGAACCGCTGCGACATGCAGCCTGGGTTTGAACCCGCCGCCGAACCCCAGGCACTGCTTGTCGGAACACCCGGCAACACACCCCAGACGAGCCGGGTGCGGTGCGCAAGTAAACCTGCAGCCTCTTGGGCCATGCGGTTGAAGCCGGGTGCTTGGTTACCCCTCAGGGGCCTTTCGTGCGCCAAAAAAGCCGCAGAGAACGGGACCCCAGTTGAAGGTTGCTGCGCTTTGTCGAACATCGCTGCGGAACAACCGGCTCTCAAACCCATATTCCGGCCGAACCCGGAAAAGCCCGCCAGTATACAGCCTGCAACGCCTTGATCACTCCCCGCCGAACCCGGGAATAAGCCGCGCTTACAGACGTTGCAAGGCGACCCCCATGACAACCCCCGCGCATCAGGGAGCGCAATTGCAAAGTGCCAAAAATGCCGCACGGCACGCACCCATGCTTTGGCACACTCGTCCATCGCCAGCAACTTTGGTGGTGTCTGCAGCACAGGCCTGCGGCCGGGACCCGCGCCGCGCTGATACCAAAGTCCCCACGTGAACACGGGGTGGCCGGCAAGTGGTTTCTGGGTAACATAACCGAAAACTTGTAAAGTCTTAGTGACAATTGACGGCTTTTCGTGAACGAAAGCCCACTTCTTCTGGTCTCCATGCAAACAAATTTGTCCTGGCTGTTGATGGGGTTGTGCCTGGCCCTGCTGGGCGGCGCCGCGTGGATGTGGTTTGGCGCGCAGCGCAAGCCCAAGGTCAAACCCTTGCCCGACCAGTGGACGCTGACAGCCCGGCCCGTGTTCACGGTGGACGAGCGGCGTGTGTACCGCCAGTTGCGCGACGCCCTGCCCCAGCACGTGGTGTTGGCAAAGTTGCCGCTGGTGCGCTTTTGCCAGCCCATAGACCCAGAGCAGGTGCGCTACTGGTACGACATCCTGGGCGCCAACCATGTCAGCTTTGCCATCTGCAGCGCCAACGGGCGGGTGCTGGCGGCCATCGATTTGGAACAGGAACGTCATGTTTCACGGCGCTCGGTGAAGATCAAACAATCGGTGTTGACGGCCTGCAAGGTGCGTTACTTGCGCTGTGCGCCGCACGAGCTGCCCTCGACGTCTGAGCTTCAATTGCTGGTGCCAATGACCGGGCCGGCGGCCCGCGCGCCGCACTCGGCACCGCCCGTGGCGCCCATGCGTGACGTGCTGGCGGCGTCTTCCGCCGCCAACCGGCGGCGTGAACGCCCAACACTGTGGCAAGACTCCAACTTCCTGCAAGACTCGTTTTTTGGTGCCGACGGCGGCAGCCGGGTCGACCGCGGTACGGCCAGCGCTTTTGGTGCGCACAGCAGCTTCGGCGGGTTGCCCAACACCGGTTTTGGCTCGCCGCGCAGCGGCATGACGGTGCGTGAAATACCCGGGGCACCGATGGAAGCCGGCGGCGTGGTCAGCGACACCGCCGGCTCGTGGTTGCGCCACTGAGCCCGCAGGCACTGACCGCAGAACCGGCTGCCACGGCAGCCGGCGACTTCAGCCAACTCGACCCGCAGCACGTGCTCGACGCCTTGCAGGCCGCGGGGCTGCACGGCGACGGGCGGGTGCTGCAGCTCAATTCCTACGAAAACCGCGTTTTCCAGGTGTTTTTGGAAGACGGCAGCGCGGTGGTGGCCAAGTTCTACCGCCCGGGGCGCTGGAGCGACGAACAAATCGTTGAGGAACACCAGTTTGCGCTGGAACTGGCTGCTGCCGAGGTGCCGGCCGTGCCGCCGCTGGTGCTGTCACCCACGGCACTGGCGCCCGGCTTGACGCTGCGGGGCACACCGCCCACGCTGGCCTGCCTGCAAACGCCACAGCCCGGCGGCGGCACGCACAGCCACCGGTTTGCTGTGGCCGCCCGCTGCGCCGGGCGCGAGCCCGAACTGGAAGACCCGGCAGCGATGCGCCAACTGGGCCGCTTCATCGGCCGGCTGCACGCGGTGGGCCGGCGCCAGCCTTTTGCGCACCGCCACCACCTGAACCCGCAGGCCGACGGCGAACGCGCGCTGCACTTGCTGCTGGAAGGCGGCTTTGTCAGCAGCGCAGAACGGCCCGCCTGGCAGCAAGCCTGCACGCAGGCGCTGGCCGCCGTGGCTGCCGCCTTCGAAGCCGCCGCGCCACTGGCCACACTGCGCTTGCATGGCGACTGCCACCTGGGCAATGTGCTGTGGCGCGCCGGGCCTCAGGGTGGCTCGCCTCACGTGGTGGACCTGGACGACGCGATGCAGGGCCCGGCGGTGCAGGACCTGTGGATGCTGGTTTCGGGCGACCGCCGCACGATGGCGGCGCAGTTGAACCTGCTGCTGGAAGGCTACGAACAGTTCAGCGACTTCGACGACCGCGAGCGCAGGCTGATGGAGCCGCTGCGCACGCTGCGCATGGTGCGCCACAGCGCCTGGCTGGCCGCGCGCTGGGCCGACCCCACGTTCCCGCTGAACTTTCCGTTTTTTGGCACCGCTGCTTACTGGAGCCAACAGACCACGCAGTTGCGCGAGCAGATCGAGGCGATGGCCAATTAAGCTGCGAGGCTCCCCGCCCCGCAAGGGAAAGGGAGCCCCGAAAAAAGCTCAAGCCGTCAGCAGCGAATTGACGCGCCGCACGTACGCGGCGGGGTCTTCCAGTTGCCCGCCTTCGGCCAGCAGGGCCTGGTCAAACAGAATGTGTGCCAGGTCGTCGAAGCGCTCGCTGCCATCGGCGCTGTCCAGCCGCTTCAGCAAGGCGTGTTCAACGTTCACTTCCAAGATGGGCTGGCTCTTCGGTGCCGTTTGCCCGGCTTGTTTGAGCATGCGTGCCAGGTGCGAGCTCATGTCGCCCTCATCCACCACGATGCAGGCCGGTGAATCGACCAGCCGCGTGGTGGTGCGCACGTCCTTGGCACGGTCTTTCAGCGTCGCCTTCAGGCGCTCGATCAGCGGCTTGGCGGCCTCGGCAGCGGCTTCGGCCTGTTTCTTTTCGTCGTCGTCCTGCAGCTTGCCCAGGTCCACACCGCCCTTGGCCACGCTGGCCAGTGTTTTGCCGTCAAATTCATACAGGTGGCTCAGCATCCACTCGTCGACGCGGTCGATCAGCAGCAGCACCTCAATGCCCTTCTTGCGGAAAATCTCAAGCTGCGGGCTGTTCTTGGCCGTGGCCAGGCTGTCGGCGGTGACGTAGAAGATCTCTTCCTGACCTTCTTTCATGCGCTTCACATAGTCTTCCAGGCTGACACCGCTGTCGGCCTGCGTGCTGGCGAAGCGGAACAACTTGGCCAGGCGCTCGCGGTTGTTGAAGTCTTCGCCGATGCCTTCTTTCAGCACCGTGCCGAACTGTTCCCAAAACGCGGCGTAGGTTTCTTTCTGGTTCTCGGCCACGTCTTCCAACATGCCCAGCACCTTCTTCGTGCTGCCTTCGCGTATGGCCTTGACGTCGCGGCTTTCTTGCAGCAGCTCACGGCTCACGTTCAGCGGCAGGTCGGCGCTGTCGATCACGCCTTTCACAAAGCGCAGGTACACCGGCATCAGCGCCTCGGCGTCGTCCATGATGAAAACGCGCTTCACATACAGCTTCACACCGCCGCGCTTGTCGCGGTTCCACAGGTCAAAGGGCGCCTTTTTCGGGATGTACAGCAACTGCGTGTACTCGGTGCGCCCTTCCACACGGTTGTGCGTGTAGGTCAGCGGCGCTTCCTGGTCGTAGCTGATTTGTTTGTAGAAGTCTTGGTACTGCTGGTCGGTGACTTCGTTTTTGGGCCGCGTCCACAGCGCGGCGGCTTTGTTCACCGGCTCCCACTCTTCCGTGGTGACCTGTTCTTTTTTTTCTTCGTCCCACTGCTGCTTGGGCATCAGCACCGGCAGGCTGATGTGGTCGCTGTACTTGCTGATGATGCTTTTCAGCTTCCAGGCCGAGAGGAATTCCTCTTCGCCTTCGCGCAGGTGCAGGATGACGTCGGTGCCGCGCTGCGGGCGGTTGATGGTCTCGACCTCGAAGTCGCCGGTGCCTTCGCTGCTCCAGCGCACGCCTTCTTCAGGCTTGGCGCCCGCGCGGCGGGTTTCCACCGTCATGCGGTCGGCAACGATGAAGCCGCTGTAAAAGCCCACGCCGAACTGGCCTATCAGGTTGGCGTCTTTTTTCTGGTCGCCTTCCAGCTTGGCCATGAATTCCCGGGTGCCGCTTTTGGCGATGGTGCCCAGGTGGGCCACGGCCTCATCAGCGCTCATGCCGATGCCGTTGTCGCGGATGGTGATGGTCTTGGCCTTCTCGTCGTACCAGACGCGCACGTCCAGGTTGGGGGCGTCTTCGAACAGCGTGTTGTTGTCCAGCGCCTCAAAACGCAGCTTGTCGCAGGCGTCGCTGGCGTTGCTGACCAGCTCACGCAGGAAGATTTCCTTGTTGCTGTACAGGCTGTGGGTGACGAGGTGCAGGATTTGCTTGACCTCGGCCTGGAATGAGAGGGTTTGTTTGTCCATGGTCGCTGGTGAATTGAGATGGCGGGTTGAGGGCTGCAAAACAGCCCAGCGTCGGTTGGTGCCCGGCAAAAAAGGGGCTGCGCGCGGGCACAAGCCCAGCGCAGATCCGGGATTTGGGGGCAGCGCAGGCCGTTTCAAGCCCCTGCCCCGAGCCGGGGCAAGCTCAGCCGGCCGGGTTTTGCTGGCGCAGCCGCCGCATCGCTTCTTCGGCCTTGGCGTCGTCGATCTCGCGCACCACGCTGCCCAGGTCCACCGGCCGGCTGGGTGCGGCATGGCGGCCGCTGAGCACGGTGTCGGTGCGCAGCAGGCCCTTTTCGTACAGCGCCCAGATCTCGGGCCCGTAAGCGGTGTTCAGCAAAGCCGGCGCGCTGCGGCCGAAGAAGTCGCGCAGGTTGTCCACGTCGCGCAGCAGCATGCGCTGGGCGTGGTTGTTGCCGGCGGCGTCCACGGCCTGTGGCAGGTCGATGATGACCGGGCCATCGGCCGCCAGCAGGATGTTGAATTCCGACAGGTCGCCGTGGATGACACCGGCGCACAGCATGCGCACCACCTCGACCAGCAGCGTGGCGTGGTGGGTGAGCGCTTCACGCTCGGTAAACACGCTGTCGTTCAGACGCGGCGCGGCGTCGCCGCTGGCGTCGGTCACCAACTCCATCAGCAACACGCCTTCCAGAAAGTTGAAAGGCCGGGGCACGCGCACACCGGCGGCGGCCAGGCGGTACAGCGCGTCGACCTCGGCGCTTTGCCAGGCCGCTTCTTGTGCCTGACGGCCGAACTTGGTGCCCTTGGCCATGGCGCGGGCCTGACGGCTGTTCTTGACTTTGCGGTTTTCGGTGTAGTCCACCGCCTGACGAAAACTGCGGTGCGTGGCTTCTTTGTAAATCTTGGCGCACAGGGTGTCGTCGCCCCGGCGCACCACGTACACCTCGGCTTCTTTGCCGCTCATGAGCTGGCGCACGACGGTGTCGATCAGGCCTTCGTCAACCAGGACTTGCAGGCGGGGGGGTGCTTTCATGGGCCGATTCTGGGGCAGGCCGGCGGCGTGCTGGACTCACAGCCGGGCAATACGGCCGACCGGGCAGCTGCGGGGCGGCTGCGGGGGCGGCTGCAGAGCTTGTTATTCGGCTTCGATCTTGGCCGCGCGTATCACGTCGCCCCAGCGCTTGATTTCGCTGCCCAGCAGCACCTGCAGCTCGGCCGCCGTGCTGGGCTGCAGCCGCATGCCCAGGCGGCCCAGGCGGGCTTGCACCTCGGGCGCGGCTATGGCCTCGTGGGCGGCGCGGGCCAGCTTGTCCAGCACGTCGGCCGGGGTGCCGGCGGGGGCGGCCAGCGCATTCCAGCTGGCCACGTTGTAGCCGGCCACACCCGCTTGCTGCACCGTGGGCACGTCAGGCAGCACGGGCGTGCGCCGGTCAGACGACACCGCCAGCGCCTTGATCGCCCCGGCCGCCACCTGCGGCAGCATTGGGCCCACCACTTCGAAGGCCAGGTCGACCTCGCCGCTGCGCAGCGCCGTCAGCACGGCCGGCGAGCCCTTGTAGGGCACCACCAGCAAGTCCACCCCGGCCACGGTTTCAAACAGCTTGGCCGCCAGGTGCTGCGTGCTGCCCGGCACGATGGTGCCCACGTTCAGTTTGCCCGGGTGGGCCCTGGCGTAGGCCAGCGCGTCGTGCAGCGTGGCAAAGCGGCCGCTGGCGGCGCTGAAGATGCCGATGTCAAAGGTGCCCAGCAGGCTGATGGGTGCAAAGTCTTTCTGCACGTCAAAAGGCAGCTTTTTGAACAGGCCCACGCTGACGGCGTTGGCGTTGCTCAACAGCAGCAGCGTGTGGCCGTCGGGCCGCGCCGCAGCCACCGCCTGGCTGGCCACGATGCTGCCGGCGCTGGGCTTGTTTTCCACCACCACCGGCTGGCCCAGGCCCTTGGCCATGTGCTCGGCCACGGCGCGCGCGGTCAGGTCGGCAATGCCACCTGGTGCAAAAGGCACCAGCAACAAGAGGGGCCGCTCGGGAAATCTCGACGGGGCGGCCGCAAGGGGCAGGCCCGCACAGCCGGCCAGGCTGGCAGCCGCGACCAAGAGGCGGCGGCGGCCCACGCCACTGCAAAGGCGGGGTGGTTTCATGGTGACGTTGCTTGCGGTCAGGGTGGGGCTTGCGACAGGAGGGATGGGGGTGGCCGGCGCGGCGTGCCCGTGTGTCACCCGCAGGTGCGTCAGTCGGGCTTCACGTTGCCCGCCTTCACCACCTGGGCCCAACGCGGCAGTTCGCGCTGGATGAGGCTGGCAAAGGCCTGCGGCGTGCCTGGCGTGGGCACCGCGCCTTCCAGTGCCAATTGTTGCGCCACATCGGGCAGGGCCAGGGCCTTGTTGATCTCTGCGTTCAGCCGCGCCACCACCGGCGCGGGCGTGCCTGCAGGTGCGACCACGCCGTACCACTGGTCGGCTTCAAACCCAGGGTAGCCGCTCTCGGCCACCGTGGGCACGTCGGGCAGCGGGCCGATGCGCTGCGGGCTGCTGACGGCCAGCGCACGCAAGCGGCCGCTGCGCACCTGGGGCAGCACCGCAGGCGCACCGGTGAAGGTGGCATCAACCTGCCCGGCCATCAGGTCGGTGACCGAAGGCGCGGTGCCCCGGTAGGGGATGTGCAGCATGAAGATCTGCGCCCGCAGCTTCAGGTATTCAAAGGTGATGTGCGCCGCGCTGCCATTGCCACCCGACGAATACGTGTAGCGGCCCGGGTTGGCACGCGCGCCGTTGATGAAGTCGTTGAACGTGCGGGCCTTGGACGCGGCAGGCACCACCAGCACGTTGGGCACCCGCGCCACCCAGGCCACTGGCGCAAAGCTTTTCACCGGGTCATAGGCCAGCCGGGGGTAGATGGCAGGGTTGACGGCCAACGTGCCGATGTGACCCATCAGCAGCGTGTTGCCATCGGCTTCGGCCTTGGCCACTTCAGCCGCACCCAACGAGCCGCCGGCACCGGGCTTGTTGTCCACCAGCACCTGCACACCCAGCGCCGCCGCCAGCTTGGGCGCCAGCGCGCGTGCCAGGATGTCGGTGCTGCCGCCGGGTGTGAACGGCACCACCAGCCGCAAAGGTTTGCCGGCCTGTGCCCAGGAACCGGTGGGAACGGCAACCGCCAAGGGCCAGGCCAGCGCTGCGCGCAAGACCTGGCGGCGGTGCCACTCAGGGCTGGGCCGCTGCCGCGGCGCGGCAGCGCACGGTGGCCATTCAAAAAGTTCAGACTTCATTCTGAGGCGCCTTTCTTGCCAAGTTGTCGACTGTAGACGCGCGGCCGTCAACGCTAAAACACGGCATGGTCACCGCGCTCGCTGTACGCCCGGCCACTGATCAGCGCGGCATAGTGTTCAGCCAGCGTCTGGCTGCCGGTTGACGGTGTGGCCTGCGCGCTGTAGCGGCCGCTGGCCGGGTCCAGCACCAGCATCGACTCGGTGGCGTAGTAGCGGCCGATGCGCGCCAGCTCGGCCTTGGCCGCCAGCGCCGGCAGCACACGGCCGGCCGTGCCCAGCACCGCGATGATGGCGTCCAGCAGCGCCACCGGCACTTGCTTGAAGTGCGGCTGCCGGCCCAGCAGCGAAAACAGCAACTCGCCCTGCTCACGCGGCGTGATGGCCGGGCCCGGGCCGCCGATGGGCAGCACACGGTTGTGCAGCGTGGTGTCGTGCAGGCAGCGCGCCAGGTAGGCGGCCAGGTCGTCGTCGCTGATGGGCTTGCAGGCGGTGAGTGTGCCGTCGCCAAACACCAGGAACGGCTTGCCGCGTTGCAATCGTTCCAGCTGCCCTGACAGGGACTTGAAAAACGCTGTGGGCCGCACGATGCTGTACACCAGCCCCGACTGCATCAGCGCCTGCTCAAAGGCCCGCTTGGCGTGTTGAAAGGCCAGCAGCGGCTTTTGCACACACAGGGCCGACAGCAGCACCATCTGGCGCACACCAGCGGCCTGGGCAGCGGCCAGTGCATGCAGGTGGGCCTGGTGGTCGATGGCCCAGGCGTCGCGCGGCACGCCGGTGCGTGACGCCAGGCACGACACCAGGGCGTCAAAGCGCTGGCCCTGCAAGCCGTCGCGCACCAGTGACTGCGGGTCTTGCACGTCGCCCACGCGCAGCTCGGCCCCGGCCAGCAACCGCTGCATGTCAGCCAACCCCAGGCGGCCACCCGCGCCGGCTTGCGGACGCACCAGGCACACCACCGTGTGGCCTTGGCGCAGCAGCGCATGCACCGTGGCGCGGCCAATGGTCCCGGTGGCGCCGAGCATGAACACCCGCTGTGCGGGGGGGCGTTGCCACACAACATCAGCAAGCGTGGCAGGGGTGGGCAGCGCAGCTGTCATGGCCCAGGAAGAAAGAGCAACGGCCGGCAGCGGTGGCCAAGTGGCGCGCAGCCCAGGCGGCAGTGCATGGGCGTGGCCATCGTTGGCGCGATCGTGCTTCGTTGTGGCCTCAAGCTGCCAGCAAACCCGGCAAGCCCACCAGCGTGTAGCCGGCCGCGCGCAAGGCCTGCGCCACCGCCTGCGCGGTGGCCACGGCCTCGGTGTTGTCGCCGTGCACACAGATGCTGCCGGCGCGGCAGGGCAGGCGCTTGCCGTTGATGGACGCCAGCGCACCGCCTTCCAGCATGGCCAGCACATGGCGCACGCTGGCCTGCGCGCCGTGCACCATGGCCTGCGGGTGTGAGCGCGGCACGAGGTCGCCGTCGTCGGTGTAGTTGCGGTCGGCAAAAATCTCCTCCACCACCGGCAGGCCGCTTTCATGGCCGGCGGTGACCAGCTCAGACAGCGCTGGCGCCAGCAGCACCAGGCCCGGGTTGACGGCGTGCACGGCACGCGCCACACAGCGCGCCAAGGCAATGTCTTCGCTGGCCGCATTGCTCAAGGCGCCGTGCGCCTTCACGTGCGTGACGCTGTGACCCTCGGCGGCGGCCACGGCCTGCAGTGCGCCGATCTGGTAGATGACCATGGCTTCCAGTTCAGCCGGCTTCAGGTCCATGCGGCGGCGTCCAAAACCCTGCAGGTCGGGGAAGCTGGGGTGCGCGCCTATGCTGACGCCGTGGCGGCGGGCGGTGGCCACCGTCTGGCGCATCACCAGCGGGTCGCCGGCGTGGAAGCCGCAGGCCACGTTGGCCGAGTTCACCACCTGCAGCAGGTCGGCATCACGGCCCATGGTCCAGGCGCCGAAGGACTCGCCGAGGTCGGCGTTGAGGTTGATGTGCTGGGCGGTCATCGCGGGATCATCACAGTGGTTGAAAGGCGGTTTTTTGGGGCGGGCCCTGTTGCAGCTGCACGTGCTGCAGAAGGTGCCGCACTGTGGGCTCAGCAGCTGCGGGCATCGATCATGCCGCTGATCAGGTTGCCTGCATACAGCGCCGCCTCATCGGGCTGGCCACCGGCGTGCACCGGGGCCAGGCGGCGCAGCCAGTCGGCCAGCGCGGCGGCCTGTGCGGCGCGTGCAGCAAAGGCCTGTTCACGCGTGACCACGGCAAAGCTCAACACATGGCCCGGCCGCACGTGCGCCAGACGCGGCAGGTCGGCGCTGATGACGGTGGCAATCTTGGCGTAGCCGCCAATGGTCTGTGCGTCCACGCCCAGCACGATGGGCTGGCCGGCGCCAGGCACCTGCACGGCGCCGGGCGCCACGGCCTCTGACACGATGTCGGCACCCTTGCCCGGCACGTGCTGCAGTGGCGCACCCTGCAGACGCACGCCCATACGGTCGGCGTCGCGGGTGACGGTGTAGCCGCCGCCCACAAACTGTGCCCAAGCTGCGGCGTCGAAATGGTCGTCTTGCGGGCCGGGCAGCACCCGCAGCGGGCCGGCCGCGTGCACCCAGGGCGCAGCCGCCTGCAGCTCGGGGCCGGTGCCGGCAAGGCACGGCAGTTGGTCACCTGCGCGCGGCGTGCGGCCTTCGATGCCGCCCAGGCCGGCGCGGGCATAGGTGGCGCGGCTGCCCAGCACGGGCGGCACCTGCGGCCCGCACGCACCGCCGGCCAGGGCCACCACACCGATGCCCGTGCGGCAGGGCCCCAGGCGCAGCAGGTCGCCGGGCTGCAGCGTCAGGCTGCGCCAGGACGCCAGCGCACGTGGGCTGCCGCCCAGGGTGGTGTGTTGCGCCGCAAAGTCGCCCACCCAGGCCAGGCGTACCGGCGCGTGCAGCGCCTTCAGCAGCGGCCCGACGAGGCCCACCTCCAGCACCGCCAGGCCAGCGGGCTGGGCCAGCAGCGCGTTGGCGCAGGCCATCAGCACGGGGTCAGCAGCGCCGGCCAACGGCACACCCAGCGCGCGGTGGCCGTAGCGGCCCCGGTCTTGCACCGACACGGCGGCACCGGCGTCCAGCCACTCAATGGCGCCGACGGAGCTGCGCAGGCCGGCCGCGCCCGCCGCAGCAACGGGGATGCTGTAGGGTGCAGCACTCATGTCGACGGGCGGGCCGGGGCCAGCCACTGGCTGCGCACCACACCCGCGCTGGCATGGCGGGCTTCGATGGCGCTGAACTCGTCACGGCTGACGCCGAACCAGTGCACCTCGTCGCCGGCCTGCAGCCAGGCGGCGCCGTCGGCATGCTGCGCGTCAAACAGATGCAGCGGTGTGCGGCCCACCAGGTGCCAGCCCCCGGGGCTGCGCCACGGGTACACCGCACACATGCGGCCGGCCACGGCCACGCTGCGCTCGGGCACGGCGGTGCGCGGCGTGGTGCGGCGTGGCATCTCCAGCGCCGCCGGCAGGCCGCCCATGTAGGGAAAACCGGGCTGGAAGCCCAGCATGTAGACCCGAAAGGGCGTGCTGGTGAGCAGCGCCACCACAGCTTCAACCGACAAGCCCCGCGCCTGCGCCAGGCTGTGCAGGTCGGGTGCGCTGTCGGCGTCAAAACACACCGGCAGCCGCCACTGCCGCCCCGGTTGTGCACGCGGTGTTGCGCCTTGCGCCAGCGCCAGCAGCGGTGCGGCAGCGGCCTGCAGCGGGTCGGCACTGCCGCTCACGTCGAAATGAACGGTGAGGGTGGTGTAGGCCGGCACCCATTCCAGCACCGCCGGCCACAGGCCCTGCGCGTGCTGGGCCGCCAGCGCCTGCGCCAGGCCCATCACACGGGCGTGGGTGGTTTCGCTGATGGCGGTGCCGAACTCGACCATCCAGGCTGCGTCGCCCAGCGGGCGCAGCCTGGGAAGGGGTGGGTCGGGCAAGGTCATGGGCGCGGCAGCGGGTGTGGGCCCAGTGTACGGGGGCCACGCGGGCTGCCAACGCAGGCGGCCCGGCGCGTCAGTTGCGTTTCAAGCCCAGCCACATCACGGTGGCCACCACCACCAGGCCGCCGAGCACTTGGGTGGGGGCGATGTGCTGGCCCAGCACGGCCCAGGCCAGCACCAGCGCGAAGATGGGCTCGATGTTCATGATGGCCGAGTTGCCCACCACGCCCAGGCGCGGCAGCACGGTGAACATGATGGTGAAGGCGGTGCCGTACAACACGGTCAGCGCCGCTAGTGCACCCCAACCCATGGCGTTGTGCGGAAAGTGAAAACCGCCCTGCAGCTGCGCGCCCACGCAGGCCAGCAGGCCCACCTGCGCCATGGTGCTGAAGGTGCGCAGCCGGCCGTCGAGCCCGGCCGTTTCGTGCTGCGTCAGCACCAGCGCCAGGCCGAAGGTGGCGGCAGCGGCCAGCGCAAAAGCCACGCCCACGCCCATTTGCGCCCACTGCCCTGCCGCGCCCAGGCCCGAGGTGGCGCCCAGCACGTCCAGCGCCAGCGTCAGGCCCGCCAGCATCACCGGCATGGCCAGCAACACGCTGCGCTGCGGCGGCTTGCGGTACAGCAGCGCCGACCACAGCGCGGTGAACAAGGGGTAGGTGTTGAAAGCCAGCAGCGCCAGCGCCACCGGCAGCCGCGCCACCGACGAGTACAGGCAATAACTCTGCACCGCCACCAGCACACCCACGGCCACCAAGGCCCGGCGGTGCCCCGGCTGCAGCGCCAGCGGCACCCGGTACAGCGCCAGCAGCAGCCCCACCACCAGTGCCGTGACCGTGCTGCGCGCGGCCACGGCGGTGGCCACGTCAGCGCCGTTGTTGAAGGCCAGCCGCGCCGCCACGTGGTTGGCGCCCATCATGAAAGCGATGAGCAGCAGGGTGCAAAAAGCAGCGGTGGACAGGCGTGCGGTGGCGGGGCTGGTGGACATGGGGGTGGTCAAACCGTGCCATCGCCCGGCGCTTCCGCCAGGGATGCGGGTGACTTCAGACGGGTGACGTCAGACAAAGGCAAATCGCAGACAACCAAGCGCCGCCGTAGTCGGCCTCGAAGCGGTCGCCCGCGCAGGCCACCACCGGCCGTGTGGGAGTGGTGTACGGGGCGCAAGATGCTGTCACAGGCGCGCGCTGACGCGGCTGTAGCCGTCTGCGGCCGAGGCCTGGGCCGCCGGTATGGCCCGGCCGGTGACGGGTGTGACCGGGAACACGGCGTTGATCTGCCCCGTGCCGCTGGCGCCGAAGTAAGGCGTGATGACCTCGGCCCGGCCGTTGTATTCGGCCCAGCCCAGCACACCCAGCATCATGGCCGTGTCGTGCATGAAACCTTCGCCGTGGCCCTTGGCCGCGTACTCGGGCAGCATGCCGCAAAAGTCGGCCCATTCGCCGTGTTGCCACATCTGCACCACGCGGTGGTCCAGCGTTTCCAGGAACGGGCTCCAGATCTTGAACGCGTATTCGGGCGCCAGGCCGTTTTGCGCAAAACGGTGGCTCAGTGAGCCACTGGCCAGGAAAGCCACGGTGCCGTCGTAGTGGTCTTCCACCGCGCGGCGCATCGCCCAGCCCAGGCGGACGCTGTCGTTCAGGTAGTGAAAGCAGCACAGCGCCGACACCGACACAGCCTTGAAGTGCTGATCGGCGTTCATGTAGCGCATGGGCACCAGCGTGCCGTACTCGGGGCCCAGCGTGGTGGCGTGGTGCGCCAGCGTGTCCACCTGGTGCTCGTTGCACACCCGGGCCAGCAGGTGCCCCAGCGCCGGGTTGCCCGGGATGGAAAACGGCAGGTTGCTGATGAAGTGCGGCAGCTCGTTGCTGGTGTAGTGGCCCGACCAGTGCGGTGCACAGTTGATGTGGTAGCTGGCGTTGACCAGCCAGTGCGTGTCAAACACCACAATGGTGTCCACACCCAGCGCCTTGCAGCGGCGTGCAATCTCGTGGTGGCCGTTGATGGCGTCTTGGCGCGTGCCCTTGCGCGGGCCGTCCAGCTCACTCAAGTACATCGAGGGCACGTGGGTGATCTTGCCAACCAGTGCAACTTGGCCCATGGGTGGTAGCTCCTGTTGGGGTTGGCACGCGCGAACGCCGGCCTACACACCCCAGTGGGGTATGTGGTGCGCGCCCAGCGACACCGCCACGTTTTTGGGCTCCAGAAACACCTCATAGCTCCAGGTGCCGCCTTCACGCCCGGTGCCCGATGCCTTGGTGCCGCCAAAGGGCTGGCGCAGGTCACGCACGTTTTGTGAATTCACAAAACACATGCCGGCTTCCACGGCAGCCGCCACGCGGTGCGCCTTGCCGATGTTCTCGGTCCACACGTAGCTTGAAAGGCCGTAGCTGATGTCGTTGGCCAATTCAATGGCGTGCGCTTCGTCGCGGAAGGGAATCAGGCAGGCCACCGGGCCGAAGATCTCTTCTTGCGCGATACGCATGCGGTTGTCGACGTCGGCAAACACCGTGGGCCACACAAAGTTGCCCGCAGCCACGTGCGCGGGCAAGGGTGCGGCGTAGGCCGGCCGGTCGATGCCACCGCACAGCAGGGTGGCGCCCTCTTGGGGGCCCAGTTCGATGTAACTGCGCACCTTGGCCAGGTGGCCGGCGCTGATCATCGGGCCGATGGTGGTGCTTTCATCCAGCGGGTCGCCAACCACGATGCGCTTGGCACGCTCGGTGAACCGGGCCACGAAGTCGGCGTAGATGCTGCGCTGCACCAGGATGCGGCTGCCGGCGGTGCAGCGTTCGCCGTTGTTGCTGAAGATCATGAAGATGGCGGCGTCCAGCGCGCGGCTGAGGTCGGCGTCTTCAAAAACGATAAAGGGGCTTTTGCCGCCAAGTTCCATGCTGAACTTCTTCAAGCCCGCCGCCTTCACGATGCGCTGGCCGGTGGCGGTGGAGCCGGTGAAGGAAATGGCGCGCACATCGGGGTGGGCGCACAGGGGCTCACCGGCGCCCTTGCCGTAGCCGTGCACCACGTTCAGCACACCGGGCGGAATGCCCGCTTCCAGCGCCAGTTCACCCAGGCGCGCGGCCGTCAACGGCGAGAGTTCGCTCATCTTCAGCACCGCCGTGTTGCCAAAGGCCAGGCAGGGCGCCACTTTCCAGGTGGCGGTCATGAAGGGCACGTTCCACGGGCTGATGAGCGCACACACGCCCACCGGGTGAAAGAGCGTGTAGTTCAGGTGCGTGGGCGTGGGGTAGGTGTGGCCGTCGACGCGGGTGCACATCTCGGCGAAGTAATAAAAATTGTCAGCGGCACGCGGTATCAGCTGCTTGCCGGTTTGTGCAATCACCTGGCCGGTGTCTTGCGTTTCGGTGTGCGCGATGTGCGGCACCTGTTTGGCGATCAGGTCGCCCAGCGCACGCACGCTTTTCGCGCGTTCGGTGGCGGGCAGGCCGGCCCACAGCGGGAAGGCGTCTTTGGCCGCTTGCACGGCGGCGTTGACTTCAAGCTCGGTGCCCACAGCCACTTCAGCCAACACACCCTGCGTGGCCGGGTTGAGGGTTTCGAAGTAGTCGCTGCCGGCAACCGTGTGGCCGTTGATAAGGTGGTTGATGCGCATGCGGGGGGTGTTGCCGATGGTGGCCAAGACGTTTTCGGCTTTCATGGGTGTTGCTCGCTTCAGAGGGGTACTGGGCTGATGCGCTGCCGGGCTGCTGGGCTTATACACCTGGGGGCCTGCACGGTGGCGGGCTGCGAGAGTGTGCAGCGTCGCTGATGCTCACGGGCTGCTGCATGGTGTCGAATCAAGCGGTGTGCAAGGTGCACCTTTGCCGCTACCGGCCCTCAACGCGCCGGCACCAGCCCGGGCCGCTGCATCAGCCTGCGGCCGCGTTCGCTGGCGCTGCGGCCGCTGGCGGTTCACCCAACTGCAGCTCCAGCACCGCGCCGACACCACCCTCACCCACACGCGCCACCAGCACGCCGCGGTGGCGCGCGGCCACCCGCTGCACGAACAGCAGGCCCAGGCCCACGCCGCGCGCGTCGCCCGCGGGCAGGCCTTGTGATTCGTGGTGCAGCTTCTGTCGCTGCTCGGGCGTAAGGCCGGGGCCGGCGTCGCACACACGCAGGATCAACCGCTCTTCACCCGCAGCCGTGTGCAGTTCCACGGCAGCACCCGGCGGGCTGTGTTTGATGGCGTTGGAGACCAGGTTGCCCAGCGCGCGCAGCAGCAGCGGGCGGTCCATCACCCAGCGGGCATCGCTGTCGTGCAGCCGCGCGCGCAGGCTCACCTGGGCGCTCAGCGCCTGCGGGCGGAAGTCGGCCATCACCTCGTTGACCAGGCCCGCCAGTTCCACCGTTTGCAACTGCAGCGGCCGCGACTCGGCATGCGCCAGCCGCACCACGTCGTCAGACAGTTGCAGCGTGCGTTCGGCCAGGCGCCGCACCTCGGTCATCAAGGGCGTCTGCTCCATCTGCAGGTGGCCCTGCAGGTGCAGGTCGGCCAACAACATGATGGAGCTGGCCGGCGAGCGCAGGTCGTGCGAGATGAAGGCCAGGGTTTCGTCGCGGCGGCGCTGCGCCTGTTTGATGGCGGTGACGTCGTCGAAGGTCACCACCCAGCGCTGCTCACCCAGCAGCTCCAGGCTGGCAAAGTTCAGCAGCAGGTCGCCCAGGCGCGCCAGTTGGGCTTCGATCACCAGGCCGCCGGGCGGCACACCGTCGGGCGTGAACAGCTGCGGCCATTGCACCGGCGTCTGGGTTCTGAACTCTTCCAGCAAGCCGGCGATGTCCAGCCCCACCATGCCCGCTGCGCTGTCGGTTTCAAACAGCCGGGCCGCGCGGGTGTTGGCCAGCAGCACACGGCCCCTTTCGTCGGCCACCAGCACGGCCGTGGGCATGCCGGCCAGCGCGTCGGCCAGAAAGCGGCGCGCGCTGCGCACGGTTTCAGTGGCGCTGTGCAGGGTTTCCAGGCGCGAGGCCAGGCGGTCGCCCGGCGCCGGTGGCGGTTGCACAGCACGGCGGGCCGCCATGGGCACGCCGCCTTCGGGCTGCAGGCGGCGTATCTCGGCATCCAGGCTGTCCACGGCGTGCTCCAGGCGGCGCCAGCTCCACAGCGGGTAGGCCAGCGCCGCCGCCAGCGCGTAGGGCATGGGGCTCCACCAATGGCCCAGGTTCAGCGCCAGCAGGCTGACCGCCACCACCAGCGGTACCGAGCCCAGCGACAACACCAGCGCCCAGCGTGTGCCCACACGCTGAAACAGCACCACCAACAGCAGCACCAGCGCGCCCGACAGCAGCGCCGCCGCGGGCGCCGACACGGCGCGCAGCGTGTCGCCGCTGCGCAGCGTGTACAGCGTGTTGCTCAGCACCTCCACACCGGGCATGGCCTGCTGCTGGGCATTGACGGGTGTGGCCAGCGTGTCGCCCAGGCCCAGCGCTGTCATGCCCACCAGCACATAGCGACCGGCCAGTTGCTGCGCCGGCACGGCACCCCGCAGCACGTCGACGTAAGACACACGCTGCACGTGGCCCGGGGGACCGGCGTAGCGAATTCGGAAGCGGTGGCCGCGATACCAGCCCCCGTCGGCGCCCGACGGCTGCAGCGTTTCCGACTCGGTGGGAAAGCCCGGTGGCAGGCTTTCGCCGCCCGCCTTCAGCAGCGCCAGTGCCATGTGCGGGTAGGCCTGGCGGCGGTTTTGCAGCTCGCGCCAGGTTTCCAGGAAAGCGTGGCGCAGCACGCCGTCGGCGTCCACCGCCGATTCGGCTGTACCCAGCAGCGCCGCCGTTTCCAGCGCAGCCAACGGCGTCAGCAGCCGCGGCGGCACCCCCGGCAGGCCTGACTGCCAGGCCACCGGCAACACCACCGGCGCTGCGCGCAGCAGCATCTGGGTGAGCAGGCGGTCTTGCTCGGGGTCGGGGTCGGGCTCGCTCAAGATCAGGTCCAGCGCAATGGCGCGCGGTTTGGCGCGCGCCAACTCGCCCAGCAGCGTGCTGTGTACGGCTCGTGGCCAGGGCCAGCGGCCTATGGCGTCGATGCTGGCGTCGTCAATGGCGACGATGACGATGTCCGGCGGCGGCGGCCGGCTCCACAGCGTCAGGCCGAAGTCGTACACCAAGCGGTCGGCGCGCGAGGTCCAGCCCGCCGCTGCCAGCAGCGCGGCCAACACGGCCAGGCCTATGCCCACCGTCCAGCCATCGCGGCCGGGGCCCAGCGAACGCCAGGAGCGGCGCGCCACCGTCAGTGACACACCCGGCTCAGCGGCGGGCCGGTGTGCACTCTTTCGGGCGCAAGCACCCGCCCCGCGCCATCAGGGTTTCGTGACAACCGGCGCCCCAAGGGCCTTGACGCAGGCACCGCCGACGGCGCGCAAGCAGTGCGGCAGGTCTACGCGCTGTGGTGTGGAATAAGGCCCGAAAAAACCGTCGGCATCACGTGCCCGCACGCGCACGTAAAAGCGGCCGCTGTCTTGCAGTGCCCATTGCAGCCGGGGCTCGGTTACGGCGCGCTCCAGCACCAGGGCCGTGAAGGCCGGGTCACGCGCCACCTGCACCTCAAAGGTCTGCCCCGGCGCACCTTCCCAAGCCAATTGCACAGCCTGGTCGCCCACACCCACCTGCGGCGCAGCGGGCGCAGCGGGCAGCACCCGCGGCGGTGGCGCCAGGCGCAATTCAAACTGGTTGGTGGCACCAAAAGGGCCCTGGTCGGCAGCGCTGCGCTCGCTGGCCAGGCGCCAGTAATAGGTGCCCGGCGGCAGGCCCTGCAGCGGCAGCGTGGCTTCATGCTGGCCGGGCAGGTCGCGCAGCAGGGTGCTGAAGTCCTCGCTGCGCGAGAGTTGCAAGCGGTAACTGCGGGCCTCGGGGTTGGCCGTCCAGGCCAGGTCTACCCGGTCGCCGGTGATCACGGCGCGCGGCGCGGGTGTTTGTGGCAGCGGCGGCTCGGGCCTTGCTTTCAGGCGAAAGCGGTGGTCGGCGTTCTGGCCCTGCAGGCCGTTTGTGTCCACGCCGCGCAAGCGCAGCACATAGTCGCCGTCGGGCAGGTCGGCCAGGCGCAGATCGGTGGAAGGCGATTGCTGCTCGACCAACACCCGCTCAAAACCCGTGTCGGCAGACACCTGCGCGCGGTAGGCCACAGCGCCTTGCAGTGCGGGCAGCGAGAAGCGCACCAGCGGCCGCTCTTGCAGCGCCGGCAACTGCTGCAGCGTGGGTGCGGGCAGCAGTTTCACCGGCAGCGACACGGTGCCGCTGCTGTCCACAACAACACCAAAACCGGCATACACCCGCTGGCCGGGCTGCTGGGGTGCGCCGTTGGCGGCCACCACACCTTCCAGCACCTCACTGCGCGTGACGCGGGCCGGCGCGTCGGCATGGACCCGAAACTCGGTGCCGCGCACACCCAGCACACCCTGCGGTGTGTTGATCCGAAACCCGGGCTGGCCGGCGGGCGCGGGGCGGGCCTGCACCTCCACCTGGCCTTCACGCAACACCACGCCCGAGCGCACCACACCGGCCTGCGGCACCCGGCTGGACTCTTCTATCTGCAGCCGGCTGGCGGCCCGCAGCCGCAGCACCGTGCCGTCCACCAGCCGCACGGTGGTGTTGCCGTTGCCGGTGCGCAGCTCGCTGCCAGGGGGCAGGTTCTGGCCCACTACCACTGGCGCGTCACCGGCCGGGCCGGCAGTGCGCACCTCGCCGTTGACGGCCGTCACGGTGGCCGGCACCGGCTCCAACGCCATCAGCCGCAGCGGTATGCGCAGCACGCCGCCCGCAGGAATGCGGTTGACAACTTTCACGCCGTTGGCACGCGCCAACTCGGGCCAGCGCTGCGGCTCCGCCAAAAAGCGGCGGCCCAGGCCGATCAAGGTGTCGCCCCGCACGGTGGTGTGAAGGTAGGCGGGTTCGGCCTCGGCGTGGCCGCTGTTGCCGGCCGCGCTGTTGACGGTGGTGGCCGAGGTGGCCACCGTGTTGGTGCCTGTGTGGGTGGCAGCAACCGCATCCGTGGCACCGGCCAGCAGCAGCGCTGCCAAAAGGGCTGCGACGCACACCGTGGGCCAGGCAGCAAATGCCGCGCCGGCATGCAGCGGCTCGCGCACCGCCACAGCGCCCGCGCGCACGGCCTCAAGCCAGCGCAGCGGGGCCCGCATGCGCTCGACTTCGACTGAGAGCCTGTGAAACGGTCATGGCATATGCACTCTTTGCATGTTAGGTAGGCTCCCCACCCAGGCAGCGGGTGGAAGCCGGCGGGTGCGGCACGCCCGCAAAAGCGCTCACCATGGGCTAAACCCAGAGCACGCACTCACTCAAATTCTAGGACAAGCCCCAACACCCCACCCATCCACCCTACACATCCACCCTACCCATGCACCAAGCAAACAGGGGCCGCCGCCGACAACCCGGCCCTGCTTGTGCTGGCCGCGCCGACCTGCCCTACTTCTTTTTCGGTCGCGGCGGCGCCGTGCCCACGGCCGCCAGGCTGGCGGGCAGGCCGGGTGGGTTGGGCAGGTGCAGCTTCTTGGGTTTTTTTGCTTCCTTGTTGCCGTTTTTGCCCTTGCTCATGGCTGCACTCCTGTTGTGTTTAGAGCCCCATCATGCGCTTTTGGCGCGCGCTTACAGTGTGGGCCGGCCCGCAGCCCTTTGAACCCGACGAAAGAACCGCCATGAAAACCTACGCCATCGCCAGCATTCCCGGAGACGGCATCGGCAAGGAAGTGGTGCCTGCCGGTGAACAGGTGCTGCAGGCGCTGGCCGCAGCCGACGGCGGCTTTGGCCTGCACTTTGAACACTTTGGCTGGGGCGGCGACTGGTACCGCGCGCACGGCGAGATGATGCCGGCCGACGGGCTGGATGCCCTGCGCAACAAAGACGCCATCCTCTTCGGCTCGGCCGGCGACCCGCACATCCCCGACCACATCACGCTGTGGGGCCTGCGGCTGAAAATTTG
>JACCDR011384953.1_pt1 | contig 26216 bp, 29 predicted proteins | sample 7446431 | NCBI WGS metagenome assembly JACCDR01 (sample SAMN15323443, study PRJNA562643) | freshwater metagenome | isolation source: river surface water | place: USA:Blue River Watershed | collected 2017-08-17 | reverse complement strand
TCAACATCGAGCCATTGTTTGCCATCCCAGGCAACGCCCGCGCTAAGTGGATCGAGCGGTTTTTCCTAACCATGGAAGATCGGCTAGGCAAAACATTTATCAGTTACTGCGGCCGCGACCACGACGAACGCCACAAGGCCGAAGTGCTCCGCCGCGTAAAAACCGGTGAAATTGAACTGCCTAGCCTGGATGAATGGATAGCCGCGTTTAAAGAATTTTTAGACTGGTATCACCACCAGCCGCATCCGGAAGTCGCTGGCAAAACCCGCTGGGATGTCTGGCAAGAGCTGGAACGCGTGCCAGTTGGCATGGCCGATTATCAAATCCGGCCACGCGCCAAGGTCAACGTGCTGCGCGGCCGTGTACGGTTGCATAAACGCGATTACAGCGCGAACTATCTGCATCAGTTCAACGGTGAGGAATTGCTGGCTGAATACGATCTGCATAACGACAGCCACATTGCGTTGCTGCGCTTGGACGGCAGTTTTTTAATGCTGGCCGAGCTGAAAAACAAAGTGTCTGCCATACCAACGAGCCGCATTGAAGAAGCGCAACAAAATCGCTTGGTGGGCCAAGAAAAACGGCTGCAACGCAAAATTCAGGAAGTTCAGCATCGGGCCAATTTGCAACGTGTGGTTGATGTTGCGCATATCACCAGCCTCAGTGCGGACATCCATACCTCGACACTAACCAATGTCGTCCCGTTAGAGCCGCTACCTGCTCTCATGGATACCACACCGCTCATGGCGGATTTAATCAACATTCAACCTGGCAGTACTGCTGAGCTGCTGATCAACGATCTTTTGGAGCAACGTTATGTCTAATCAATACACCTACAGTCCTGAACAATTGGAGATGGTTGCCAAAATCCGGCAGGCCATTAGCCAGCGCCAATTAACACCACAGCAATATTGGACCGGCTATCCGTTAGAGCAGGTGGAATCGGTGCTGTCTCAGACAACCATGATTAATCCAATGCCTGTGTTACGTGCACTATGGAATGCTATTTATGGCGATACAGCCCTATCTGATATCGAGTTATTTGAGGGATATAGCGACAAATACTCACCAGACGATATCGAGCTCACACGAAAAATCGTGTCACGTCTGGCAGAGCCTGATTTAAAAAACACTGGCGTAACGGCAGGTTCTGTGGCGAAGCAACTCGGTAAAACAGCGGGCTGGTTCAGCCAAATCGTGAACGGTAAATACAAAGCCGATCCCGCACAACATTTGCGCGCCATTTGGGCTGCCATTGAACCGGCGCAGATCGCAGCTGAGGCCGCCTCAGCAGTTGACCAAAAATCAGAGCAGGCGGCGGTTTTATCACAGCTCAACCTACGATATGGCGATGTGCCGTTTGTCAAAACCAGCATGTCTGGATTGATTGTTTACACCTGTGCGCATTAAAAACGGGCCCGCCGCCTCTCGGTGTTTGCCGGTGCACCAGGCCTTGGAAAAACCTACGGTTTGCAGGAATACATGCGCCAACATCCGACCACGCTGTTGATTGTCGGCCATGAGCAAATGAGTGCGAACACGCTGCTGGCTGATTTGTGTCGATTGCTCGCACTGCCAAAATTGCCATCGGCCAGTCGCCAGATTGACACCATTATTCGAACCCTCCATATGGGCGACCGCATCATCATTTTGGATGAGGCGGATAAATGCAAACCCAATGCGCTGGATCCGCTACGCACCATCAGTGACCGCGCTCATGTCGGAATTGTCCTCATCGGTAATACCAAATTAACCGACCGTCTGCAGGCAGAAGAACGGTATGAGCTCATCGCAAGCCGCGTGTGCTTTTGGCCAACACCGACCGGCCAGTTGGATATCGACGATATCAAAACACTGTTTCAAAGCCTGACTCAACGCGCCTTACCGATGGCGGCGGACGATGCCAACTGGTGGAACTGGCTGCATCAGCGTGTCGAGGGCAATGCGCGGTTATTGTGCGAAAACCTATTACCGCACCTGGTCAGTGTGTGCAGTCGCGACCACAGCAAAAAAGTTGATCGCACACTCGTGAATTCGATTTTCAAACAAGTGCTGAACAAACCAGCCATTTAAACATCGTTTAACTCTCATTTAAAAAGGAAAAAAAATGAATATTCAGCATTACATCACACCGACAGCCGCCCCCAACGGCTTCATGTTTGACGCCACCGGCAACTTGATCCGCATTGAAAACGTTCCTGCAGACAAACGGCAGGCCGATGAAATTGTTCGTCGGTTTATTCCGCAAGCCGTGGCGATTAATCGTCAACTGGCCGAGCTGAAAACGGAGTTGTCGCACGTGATCCCAGAGTTTATCGCGGCACTGGCTCATCAACATGGGATTAAGAAGATGAGCAAAATCAAAGGCAACATCGAACTCACCACGTTCGATGGCACCCTTAAATTAGCCCGCACCATGCGCGACAAAGTGCAGGTCAACGCCAATATTGAAGCCGCGCGTCAGTTGTTTTTTCAATACCTGAATGTTGCGACATCGGGTGTTGATGATGCGCTGAAAAAGCTGGTTAGCCGTGCCTTTGGCGGCGGCAAAGAGAATCAAATCAGCGTCAGTCGTTTAATCGACATCAAAAACACCGACATCAATCATCCACTGTGGATCCAAGCCGTCAAGGCGCTGGATGACGCACTGGAGGTGCATGATACCGCCAGTTACTACCTGTTTTATTACCGGAGTGAAAACGGCGAATACCGCCCAATCACGCTGCAATTCTCAGCGGTTGAGCTAGATCCGTTTTTGTTTGGAGCAGAGTAAATGGCGCTAACGGCTGAACGCATTGAACTAGAGCTGCTCACGGCTAAACAGCTGAAAGCGCAGTTCGGTAGTAACGCACCAGAGCTCAAATTTGAGGATGGTGTTGAGGCGGCGTTGGCATGGGTATTAGGGCAGGGGATCGCACCATTATCCGCCCCATTTGGTCACGAACCGACCTGGAGTAAACCATGAGCACATTTGACGTCTTGAACACCAACGATGCGCCATCTGATCCTTTGTTACATGCGGTTGTTGCGATGCAAACCCATGCCCGTCAAGTGGCTGAATTGTACAAATTGGACATCCAACCAGTAACGCCAGGCTATGACGACGTGCTGTGTGCGGTATCGAGTCACTACCAGATTGATATGAGTACGCTGGTGGATTTTATTGAAACACAGCAGCCACCGTTGGCAAAGCTCACCGCTTTTATTGCCATTCATTCACCTATTTATTCATCAACAAAAGAAGGGAAATAACCATGAACAAAGCGCAACTTATCGACCTCATTTCACAAGCCGTCCAGACAGAGCAAGGCCGTACGGTCAGTAAAACCGATGTGGTAGCTGTTTTAGACAGTTTATCGAGCGTTGTCACCCAAGCACTGAAACTCGATGACGATGTAACCCTACCAGGGATTGGCAAATTTAAAACGCAGCGAAAAGCGGCACGGACAGGACGGAATCCCCGCACAGGCGATGCGGTGATGATCGCCGCGAAAACTGTTGTGAAATTTGTACCTGCGAAATCACTGGACATAAGCCTGAACGACTAGCGAAACGCCCTCGGGCGTCTGCCAGGTGTCGTGGCCTGGTACTGATGAGCAGCGTAGGTCACATATGGAAATATTGATAGGGATGGTGGTGTGGGTGCTGATAGCGCTGTTGTTAATTCGATTCGTCAAAAATGGAGCAAAGGATGATAACTAAATTGCAGTGGGAACAAATGACTCTGTTGTTAAAAGGGTTGTACAACATCGTTGAATTTGAATACGAGGGGCGCAGTATCAAGGTCGTTAAAAGTTTTTTGACCGAAACGAAACTTGGCTACGTGGTGTACATCGATAACCAGTTATCACCTGGGATGGGGTATGGCGATATGAAGAATTTTGACCCGATCACCGAAAAAGTGTGGCGTCGTCGGTCGAAAGCGCTGTACCCCATCGCCGAGGTCAAAGAAATCGAAAAAGCCTTTGGTAAGCGCAAAGCCAAACAGTATTACCCAAACCTCTATAACTCCATTGTCTGGTATGACCCTGTGTTTACCACCGCTGCGAGCGTAGTAAACCAATTAAAACGTTTAGAGAACTTAACACTAAAAACCAATGTTCAGGAGCTTGCCCATGCTGCGTAATTTTATCCATCAATTCAAAACCAAACGTGCCATTAAAACACTGTTGGCGCACCAACATCAGGCGTTTCGTTTACAAAGTGGCAAGGTGTTGCAACCAGGCACGGCAGAGCACGCTGGTTTTGTTCAAGGCTTGCAAGTGTGCGCTACGCTGGTGGGAGTGAAGCAGAACCATGAATAACAAGGCGCATTTGATTAAGTTGCTGCATATCGCAAAGGCACAATTGTCCATGGACGATACGTGTTATCGCGCCAATCTTGCGGCGGTCAGTGATGGAAAGCAAAGCAGCAAGGAACTCACGATCGCTCAGCTGGAGGCGGCATTAAGCCGCTTCCAAACACTGGGATTTACGATGAAAACCGCACCTAAAATGCGATTGAGTCCATCCAGTAAGGCGCAGCCAGATGAACGTAGTGTGATCCGGGCCATTTGGTTCACGATGGCGGAGCAGGGGTTTATTCATGATCGCAGCGAAACCGCCATCAACAGTTACATTCAACGGCAAACATCACAAAAAAATGGGGGCGTGGGTATATCAGAATGCACGTGGCTCGACAGCGAAAATGCCGCATTTGTCATTAAAAGTCTTAAGCTTTGGCATAAACGAGAAATGATTAAGGCATTGAATCAGCGCGAACCGCGTCCTTGGTTAAACGCGCTGAGCTACCAAGACGTGTGTGCGTTTTATGGTCGTACAGCTCGGCATGATGCGCCGTGTCAAGGTGTGGTCCATGGACATTGATCTAAAATTATTGCCCTATGGTCTGCGCTGTGTGTTTGAGCATATGGAATTTGAGTATGCGATGCGGGTGTTGCAAGAATATCAAGGCCAGATGTTTTTTATTCCTGAATATCCAAACGAATCGCATGTGATCGTCAAAGTGTTTGGCCAGTCATTGGCCGAGCATTTGGCGGATAAAATGCCCAAGCAACACTGGCAAGTGCCGATGATTAGTAAAGTGCTCAAGCAGGTCCGCAATCAGCGGATCTGCAAGGCGCTGGATAACCACACGCATAGCATCCAGCAGCTGGTAAAAAAATACAAACTGACCCGTCAGCAAATCACGTCCATTTATCGTGAACATCGCAGTTGCGATGCACAGCTGGGCTTATTCTCGTAGCCCAGCCCTCACTTGGTAAATCACTTTACAGCGTAAACACGTCTCAAGTCCTGATCTAATGGTGTCGCCACTTTATAAGGACGCGCGACATGATCACAACCCCAATCAAATGCCCATTGGCACCCTCATTTTACTGGCATGAATTAATGCCTGAAGCGTACTACCGAAAATTTGAAAAAACGCCGGACAAATTTCTAAACCTCTTTGATGACAGGGTGTTAAAAACACTGCAAACGCTGCGTGACGTCTTCGGGCCTGCCATCGTGAATAACTGGGCCACGGGCGGTAAGAATCAGTATCGAGGCTGGCGACCATTCAATTGTGAGGTTGGAGCTGTGCACAGTCAGCACAAGTTTGGCCGCGCGTTGGATGTTACGTTTATCAATTACTCCGCCGAGCACGTTCGCAAATATATCCTCGCGAACCCATCCGAATTTATCTACATCACCCGCATCGAACGCGACGTGAACTGGCTGCATTTTGATGTTGCTACCACCAACAGCCCGCAAGTGAAGGTGATCGCCCCATGACGCCAGAACAAGAGCACAAGCTATTTCATAGCGTAGGTTCCATTGAAGCCACACAACAGGCCATTTTGGAAGCACTGCGCGCCCAGCAAGTGGCTATTCGTGAATCGGCGGCCACGGTCAATGAACGATTAGACCGTTTAGAAAACGATATTGATCGTCGATTTGTGGAAATCAACAATCGCGTGAGTGCAGCGGAATTATCGCAGCAAAACCAAGCCAATGAGTTGTCAAATCTGAAAGTGAAGATGGCGGCCTATGGTGGTGCTGCAGGTCTGATCACGATGTTGGTCGCAGAGTTGGTCAAAGGAGCGCTGAAGTAATGGCGCACGCATCAGACATTAAAGACCGGGTACGGGATGCCTATGTCAATGGCCTGCTTGCGTTGTCTGTTGCGGCGGCTAGTCACGGCGTGCCAGAAGGCACGGCCAGACGCTGGAAAGCAGAGGCCAGCAGCCAAGGTGATGACTGGGATTTAGCAAGGACGGCGGCAAGGCGCGCTAAAGGGCCGGTCGGTGAATTCACCGTCGACTTTGTGGAGGAGTTCAGTCTGCAAGTTGCTGCAACCTTCGAGCTTTTGAAAAGCGAGGGCGACAAGCTCAGCCTAGAACAGCGCACTAAAACCCTGTCCAGCCTCACGGATATGATGTCCAAAGTGATGAAAGCCAGCGGCGGCAATACCAACATTGCACGTCGTACTGTGGCCGCCGAAGTGATTAAAAAGCTAGCTGAATTTGTCAGCAAACGCTTTCCTGCATTTGCGCCGGAGTTTGTCGAAATCCTGCAAGCCTTTGGTCCGGTGATTGACCGTGAGATGTCAGAAAATGGCTGATATCAACAGTAAAGACTTTCTGGAAGAGCTCGACAAAATCGCCGCGATGCTCAGGCGAGATATCGAGGCCAAAGCCCGCAAAATGGACCCCTCGCCAGAGGCTATCCGTGCGCGCCGTAAACGGGTGCTAGCCGGTGATTTTCAGTTTTTTGTGTATACCTATTTTCCGCATCATATGTGGCTGGAAGAGGGCGCAAGCCCGTCGGAGTTCCAACAATACTTTATGGATTGGCTCCCCAAAGCGCTGATGCTGAACAGTGGCTGGAAGCATTGGTATGTCGCGCCCAGGGGCGAAGCCAAATCAACGCTGGGCTGTAAATTAGCGCCGGTGTATGTCGCTGTGTTGGCGCTTTTGAATGATGAAGCGGTGTGCAAGGAAACGGGGTTAAAACCACTGCCATTGCCAATTGATTACGTCATTTTGTTTGGCGCAGAAGCCAAGATGCCAGCCAAAACGCTGGAAGTGGTGAAAACCGAGTTATTGAGCAACAACAACCTGTCGCTGGATTTTCCAGAACTATGTCAGCCGTCCAACCATTGGAAGATTGGTGAATTCACCACGGCGCCAGGCGTCCGGTTTGAAAGCCGGGGCGCGGATCAAGCGGTACGGGGTGCATTCCATGGTGCCAGCCGCCCTAAGCTGTTGCTATCCGATGACATCATTACGGACTCGGAAGCTAAGTCACCCACTGAACGTGAATCGCGCTGGCGCTTTTTGGAAGCGTCGGTGCAATACCTGGGGCCACCCGATGGCTCTGTGAAGTTTCTGGGCGTCAACACGGTTTTAAACAGTGATGACCCTATCAGCCGTGCTGAGCACGCGCCAGGGCATATCGTGCACCGCTTTAAAGCGATTGTGAATTTTCCAAACGATATGGACCGGTGGAGGACCTGTCGGGACATGATGCTGCGTAATGATAAAGAGGCAGAAAAGGCGGCGGCCGCTGCAGGGGAAGCGTTATGTAAAGAAGATAAACCATCGTTTAAATACTGGTTTAAACACAAAAAGGTGATGTCTGCAGGCGCGAAAACGAGCTGGCCCAGTGTCCGAAGTTTATATGACTTGATGGCCATGTGGGCCAGCAATCCGCGTGAGTTTAACCGCGAAATGCAAGGGATTGCTAAAAGCGATGATGAGCAAATTTTTTACCGGTTTGACATCTGGGTTAACCGGCTAGCTGACTGGATCCCATACGGTGCCTGTGATCCATCCATGGGTAAAACGGCCACTGCCGACCCGAGCGCTTTTTTGGTGGGCTTTTGGTCACGCGAACTGAAAAAACTGCACGTTGAATTTGAAAGCCGCAAGGTACGCGGTGCCAGCATGCTACTCAAAGACATGCTTCGCGCCCAGCGCGAATACAACTGCCGCGTTTGGGGTTTTGAGAACAACAACGCCTTTGATTATATGCGAACGGACTTCAAAAGCCGCGCGCTGGATCAGGGCATAGCACTGCCACTGCGCGGCGTGACCGCCACGATTAGCCAGGAAGAGCGCATCGCCGCGCTGGAGCCTTTTGTGACGGATGATCCCGCCCAAATTGCCATTCATGAAAGTTGTACGTTGCTCAAAGGTGAGATGGAAAATTGGCCCCAAAAACAAACCGAACACCACTTTGACTTGCTCTGCGCTCTTTCCATTTTATGGATGGTATCGAGTACGGGCATGGGCGGCATTCCAAATATCGGCAGCCGAAAAGTCACCAGCGGCATTCGAGGTTACACATCATGAGAAAACAAAAGCAGTACCGGCAGCCACAACCTACCGCTAAAAACGCAGCGGTAAACCTGCAAACCGTATTTAGCCGCGTTGCGACGGACCCACAAACCTGGTCCTATCTGCGCGAGTTGCCAAACCCGGATCCCATCCTAAGAAAAGCTGGGAAAAACTCCGATATTTACCATGCCATCAGCCGTGACGCCCATGTGATTGGTGAGCTGCGCACCATGCGCGCTGGCCTGCTGGCCTTTCAAACAGAGCTAGTGCCTGGGGGCAGTGATAAAGCATCCATGGATAGCTTTGAAGCGGCCAAAAAACTGTTTAACCGTCCACCCAGCACCAATACGCGCTGGCAGGACTTCGACTGGCATTTATACAGCGCGATTTTATTTGGATTTTCGGCGGTGCATCTAGGCCCGTTCATCAAAATGGATGACCGCTGGCTGCCGCAATCCATTGAAGCCTGGGAAACGCGCCGTTTTGCGTTTGACCCGGAGCATAACCTGCTGCTGAAAACCAAAGAGTCGCCCCAGGGAATTGACGTGGATCCGCGCCGTTTCTTCTGTGTGCGGCACATGCCGAGCCCGGATAACGCTTATGGCGTGGCGCTGCTATCCAGTTGCTTTTGGCCATGGACCTTTAAACACGGTGGTTTTCAGTTCTTTGTGCAGCTGTGTGAGCGTTTTGGCGTGCCGTTTCCCATCGGTAAATACCCGGTTGGTTCTGATCAAAAGGACATCGATAAATTACTCGAAGGTCTATCCATGCTGGTGTCGGATGGTATCGGTGCGTTACCCGATGATGCGTCTGTTGAAATTTTAGAGCGCAAAGGTGGTGGCGAGCCGGTTCAGATGCAACTGATTGACTTGTGTAACCGCGAAATGTCCAAAGCGCTGACCAGCCAAACATTGGCCACAGAACAAAACGGGCAGGGTGCCCGAGCGGCCAGCGATACCCACGCCAGGCGCGCCAGTGAAAACCAACGGGCAGATCGCGCGCTGGTGGTCGATGGCCGCAACCAAATTCTGCAGATTATTCACGGCGTCAACTTCAACGGTGGTGAGCCGCCGAAGTGGATTTTTAAAGACCGCCGCGAAGTGAATACCGAAACGGTGAGCCGGGTACGTGAAACCGGCCGTCTGGTGCCGGTCAGCAAGGAATGGGCCTACAACGAACTGGGTGTACCGGTTCCCAAAGAGGGCGAAGCGCTGCTGGACGTGGTGGATGATGGCAACGGCATTGCCACACCGGCCAAAGTGGATTTTTCGGCAAAGGATGATGAGTTCACTGGCTTTGATAGTGCCATTGATAAACAAGTCGCCGCCATTTTTCAGTTTGCGAAAAATGCCAAAGACCTGCAGGAGCTGAGAACCCACATCGAACAGGCAATGCCCGGCATTACCGCCGATGGAATAACAGATATGGCACGCCAGGTACTGACGTTGGACTATCTCAATGGCATGAATGAGGTCGATGATGGGCAAGAACTGGAATTGGAGTTATCAAGTCGGCCGTGAGCGTCGGTTCACCGCCGAAATAAACAAGATTGAGGGGCGCTGCTCATCAATAGAACCTGGATTGCATAGCCATGACGCGACAATGCAGTCCTTTTATAACAAGGGATGGGCCAGTGTCACTATGGCCGAGGTATACCGCGAGCATGCGGCGCGGCAAGGACGCCTTCAACCAAAACCACAACGCAACAATAAGGATTATCTATGGAACCACTAACCATTGCACTTGGCCTTGCACGCCTCACGGGGCTTGATACGAAATTAGGCCGTTGGATCGGCGGCGATAACGGCGCAGCGATTGCTGAAAAAGTGATATCCACTGCGCAAGCCATCACTGGCGCGCCGACAGCAGAAGCCGCGCTGCAAAAACTGGCCAATGATAAACAGCTACAGATTGATTTTAGCCGCAGTGTGATGGCGAATGAAACAGAACTGGAGCGCATGGCGTATCAAGACCGCCACGATGCCCGCGCCTTACAAAAAGCGGCGCTGGCACAGGATGATAAATTTTCCAAACGGTTCATTTATTACCTGACCATTTTTTGGAGCTGCTTTGCTGCGGGGTATGTGACGCTCATCACATTTACCACCATTCCAGAAACCAGTATCCGTTTCGCCGATACCATCCTTGGATTTGTGCTGGGGACCATTATCGCCAGCATTATTGCGTTTTTCTTTGGGAGCAGCCATGGCAATGAAAAGCGCGGTGATTGGCAAGCGGTTGAAAAGTTACAGCATGAATTACAACGGAAGGGGTCATTATGACGGTTGAATTCGAACCCAAAAGTTTTGACTGCTTTAGTTTTGGCGCACCGAATGCGCATTGGTTTGCGTTACTGGCTCAAACAGACATTCGTATGTTGTTGGGCGCACCACCGATGACCAATGATCCGCTCGATGTCAGTGAGCAAACGGCATTGGATATCGCCACCATACTGCGTGAACGTCAAATGGAAATGCCCTTACCATCGAATATGGATGTCGGCATGTATATTGAGTTTTTCGAGAACTGCCAGGGCTTTACCACTCACTAGCCACGATGGGTTTAAACGGATTTAAACCCACATTTAAACAGGTTTAAACATGCCAACGCCTCAATACAGCACCACAATAATACCGTTCAATGAAGCTATCGAATACCATCTAAAAAAACTGCAACTACCGACGGAGGATTGGCGCGCCATGCAGGGCGCTATCCACGCCAAGGCATTTACAGTGGCGGGTGCGACGAAGGCTGCACTTTTAAATGATCTGTATGAAGCCGTTACGGGTGCGATTGCGCGTGGCGATACGTTGCAAGACTTTCGGAAAGCCTTTGATGCTACGGTTGCACGATACGGTTGGTCGTATAAAGGTAAACGGGGTTGGCGCACAAATGTTATTTATCAAAACAACAAAAACACCGCCAATGCGGCAGGCCGCTGGGCACAGCAGCAAAGGGTGAAGGGGAGTCGACCCTATCTTTTTTACACCACGGCGGCGGATACACGAGTTCGGCCAGACCATCGGCGCTGGCACTACTATTTATTGCCTGTGGACCACCCATTTTGGCTGACGCATTATCCACCTAACGGCTGGAATTGCCGCTGCAAAGCGATTTCATTGTCTGAGCGCGATATACAACGGAATAATTTGCGAAAAACAGAGCCTGATCAGGTGGATTTGAGCATGATCAAACACACGGATACAGTCACCGGTGAAATCATTGATAAATTCCCTGGCATTGACCTTGGTTGGGACTACAATCCTGGTATAGCATGGATTGCACCTGATCTGGCTTTAGGGCGTGAATTGGTGAAGTTACCACCGAGCACTCGCAACGCGGCAATCGACGCTGTAAATGCCCAATCCATGATGCAAACGCCAAACTATAAAGCATGGCTGTCACAAATGAGCGCTACAGCCCCAGATGTTGCTGCAAAACATCGATATGTTCTGGGACACATACCGCCACAGGCCATTGCCGAACTGTACAAAGCCAATGTGAAGGTGCAGAACTCTGCCGTGGTTGTGTCGGGAGCGATAGCGAGTTCAATGATGGCCACCATGCCAAACGCGATGAGTGAAGCGATAGCATTATTGGCCAAAGCGGACGGTGCACAGTTTGACAGTAGCACTGGCGTACTCACGGTAATAAGTGGTGAGCGACGCTTACGAATGGTGATGGTCTATTCGGTGTTACAGCTGCTTGGATTGCTTTAATGTGAGTTAAAACGGCCTTTAAATGGTGTTTACGGATTTCGGTTTAAACGAGGAAATTAAACGAAAATCGACAAATCGATTGCGCATGGTAAACACCAGCTTTAAATCGTATGGAATTGAGAGTGTTCATTAAAGGGATTTAAACTGAGAGGGTTCGTTCGAAACAGGATTTAAAGTGATCCAGAACCAATCAGAAAATGAACGAACCATCTCATAAATTGAGAGCTTTTGAGAGGTTTTGTCCAAAACCATCCGTAGATGACAATTTAGGGTGGATCGCTGGAAGCCGCGTTTTTATTGATGTTTGTTCGCTGACCTAAAAATATCTCCGTCCAAGACTGAACAACCCCTTACAAATAGACTGACTTAGTAGGTGATTTTCTCGTAAGGTCAATGTTTTAATTACCACATTTAACATAATATACATTATAGGATATTAAGTATTTGGTCTCCCATGTCGATGACCCATCCTTGATTCTTGTGCTCCACTGCAGTAACGTCGCTTTATTATTTTAACAACATCTGAGCAATGGAATGGCTATCACCTTGTTATGGGCCGCATTAGGTGCTTTTTTTGCATTCTTAATGGATGCCGATGAATTTGCAGTGTTGCTGACCGCCATGCTTGCTGGTTTGGCACATCGCTGGTATGAGACGCAGCGTGCTGTTTATGCGCTGCAACAACAAGTATCGCGGTTATTACAGCGGCTCAATGTACAGCATGTCGATGAGCATGATACTTCTGCGATAAAGCCTTCTGATGGATCCAGCTTGTCCATCAATCCGGCCGCTGCGCCGCGCGCAGCATCGCCGATAACGACAGATACCAATGGCAATCATCCGGCCACGTCAGCCAAAACGTCATTCACCCCCATGGATGTTGTGTTGCACAATGAAGTTCACAGTGATTATCCAGCTGATGTTCATCAACTAAGTCATCCAACACGCAATTTCTGGCAAAGATGCTATCAAAGTGGCAAAGATTGGCTGTTGACTGGCAATCCGCTGGTGAAAATCGGCATGTTGGTGCTGTTTATTGGCTTGAGTTTTTTAGCAAAACACCTGGCGAGCAGCCAATTATTGCCTTTTGCCGCTCGTTTAGTTGTGCTAGGTCTGGTTGGCGTGGCCTTGGTAGTGACCGGATGGCGAACCCGACATCGGCAGCGCTACGGTCTTGTTTTACAAGGCGGCGGTTTGGCGGTGATGTATTTAACCTTATATACGGCCGCAAGCTTCTATCCGGTGCTCGATCTTTCAATTGCCTTTGGTCTTATGTTGCTGGTGGTGATTGCCGCCACCACGCTTGCCGTCATGCAAAACGCACAAATTCTGGCGATGATGGCCAGCGCGGGCGGATTCTTAGTGCCACTGCTGACCTCGGATGGTGGTAATAACTACGTTGGATTATTTAGTTATTATTTCCTACTGAACACGGGTTTATTGGCGATTGCTTGGTTTAAATCATGGCGGCGGCTTAATTTTACCGGCTTTATTTTTACCTTTGTTATCACCTTAAGTTGGTGTTTGCTGGCGTATAAACCAGAATATTACTTGAAGGTTCAGATGTTTATCGTGCTGTTTTTTATTCAGTATTGCAGCATGATGCTGCTCTTTTCAATGCGACAGCCGCCAAAACTAAAAGGCTTTATTGATAGCAGCCTGATGTTTGGTTTACCGCTGGTGGTCTATGGTCAACAGGTGACCATAACTGCGCATATGGTGGATGGTGATAGTATCAGTGCGCTGGTATTGGCGCTGTTTTATGCAGGCGTTTCTTTGGCGTTATCACGCACTTTAACGACGTCTCATCAGTTATTTCGCTACTGTTTAAATGTGGTTGCGGTATCTTTTGCTACCGTGGTGATATTCACCATGCTAGATAGCCAATGGGCCAGCGTCAGTTTTGCCTTGGAAGCGACGGCCTTAGTGTGGCTTGGTTTTAAACAGCAGCGCGCGTTTAGCCGCTGGTCTGGTATCGCATTGTATGTGATGGCTGCCATATTATTGCTGATGGATGGCGTTAGTGCCGGAGCCATGGCTATTATCCAAGGTGATTTTTTCTATCTGATCGTGCTTGCTTGCAGTGCATGTATGATCAGTTATTTATACGATCGCTTTGATGCCCAGTCATCAAATAGCGAAAAAGTTTTGCCAACCATTCTATTCTACACTGGCATGTTCTGGTTTTTGCTCTGCTTTTCGATGGAGCTGCAGGCCCACAGGCCTGATAACTTTATCATGCCGTTGGTGCTGGCAATGACAAGCATCGCCCTGTGTCTGCAATATCTAGGCCGCCAAGTCCGGTGGTTACGCCCTCGCCTGCTCAGTGTTGCTATTCTGCCTTTTGCGGCATTTTGCTGGCTATTTGATTTCTGGCAACAAGCCGCATGGCAGTGGCAAAATCCATTTTCCGGCGTGGGGGTTGTCACTGTCGTCGCGGTGCTGGGCATGCATTATCGCTGGCTGTATCAACGCCATCTTTATACACGCGCTGGTAGCGAGCTAAGCGACGCTGCTCAGTCTGATGTGGTTGCACCCATGCCTTTGATGCCAAATGACAAGTTCTGGCATGCGGCGGCGGCGTATGTCATCAGTGGTTTATGGCTTTGGTTTGGGCTTTATCTGTGCCAAGCGTGGCAAGCACAGTCGCCTTTTGATGTGTGGATCATGCTTAGCGCGCTGTTGATGCCTTGGCTTTTGATTTTACTGTTGGCGCGGACACAACATTGGCCGCTATCATCGTTGTCTAGGTTGTATATTTTACAAATCCCAGTGCCATGGTTGTTGGCGTTGCTACTTATTATTGTTTACAGCATGCAGTTAGCCATAGTTGGGACTTCTGTAGCGGTGTTTATCCCGATGCTGAACGCTACCGATGGTATTATGCTGCTCGCGGCAGCGATGATCGCCATGTACATTTTTCAATACTGGCGTTTTCAGAACACCGATCAGAAAGCGGCAAACACAGAAACTCGTCAGATTGACCTCAACGCTTTAAAACACAATAGATGTTATCAGTTGTGTGCTGCCTTTATGCTGCTTTGTTTTATGTTGATAAGCACAGTATTACTGCGCAGTCTGCATGTTTATCTAGAGATCCCCTATCACCTAGCCTATTTGCTGGCCACATCATCGGTGCAACTAGCGCTATCTATCTGCTGGGCGTTACTGGCGATGAGTGCGATGTTACTGGCCAGCCGCTGGTTGCAGCGCTGGTTGTGGTTGTTAGGTTTTGGTTTGATGACTGTGGTGGTGGCAAAGTTATTCTTGATTGACATTGCTGAACTTAGCACCATCAGCCGCATTATTGCCTTTGTATCGGTGGGTGCGATCATGCTGTTACTCGGTTACATCACCCCCATACCGCCGAAACAATTACAATTCCAAGCTAAAGGGGAATAGCCGCGCAATATCTAAGGGCTACGTGAACATCGTCAGAAACGGTAACTGGCGATCACGGCGTGTTTATAGCGCTGCTTTTAAAGGATACCGCGTTAATATTTTGCCACCATAAAAAAGGACGTCTTATGACGTCCTTGCATAGCGCGTGAACAAGTAGCTATGAAGCATGCGCATTTTGGCGACTAGGTGCTGTCATTAGCTACTGACCCGCTTGTACTGACGATATGCCGGGCGCCAGAAATTTGCTTCAATTTTACGGCGTAAGGTCGCATCATCTAACTCAAGTGCATGGCCTTGTGCCATGGCTATTTTGGCAACAGCAAAAGCGATTTGTTTTGATAAATCAGCTAGTTGCGTCAGCGGTGGTAACAGAGCTCCGCTGCCAGTATTGGCCAAGGGCGATGCTTCAGCGAGAGTTTCACTGGCGGCGCGCAGCATTTCATCACTGATGCGCCGTGCTTTCACCGCCAATACGCCAAGGCCAATGCCTGGGAAAATGTAGCTGTTGTTACACTGGGCAATAGTGTACGTTTTGCCATTAAAATCAATAGGTTTAAATGGGCTGCCGGTGGCGATAATCACCTGACCATCGGTCCATTCCAGTAATTTTTCCGGATGCGCTTCAATCTGACGGATCGGATTACTCAGCGGCATAATGATTGGTAAATCGCAGTGCCGTTTCATGGCGCGAACGACGTTTTCGGTAAATAAGCCGGGTACACCACTGACACCAATTAAAATATCCGGTTTGGCGCAGTTCATGACATCGCGCAGGGACGCATAGTCACCGCTAAAGGACCAATCGGCAATGGCGGCTTTCGATTGGACTAACGCCGCCTGGAAATCACGCAAGTCACTCATGCCCTCGGTCAGCATGCCAAAACGATCAACCATAAAAACTTGTTGTCGTGCTTGCGCATCGGTTAAACCCTCCGTGATCATTTGGCGGATCACCTGCTCGGCTATACCACAACCGGCCGAACCTGCACCGACAAAAACCACTTTTTGTGAGGACAGCGCCACGCCCTTAGAGCGACAAGCCGCTAATAAAGTGCCGACGGTGACTGCAGCCGTGCCTTGAATATCATCATTAAAACAGCAAATTTCATCACGATACCGATTTAACAATGGCATGGCATTGGGCTGGGCGAAATCTTCAAATTGCACCATGGCGTCTGGCCAGCGTCGCTTTACCGCCTGAATAAATTGATCTACAAAGGCATAATACTCATCACCCGAAATACGGCGGTGACGATTCCCCATGTAATAAGGATCATTTAAAAGTTTTTCGTTATTGGTCCCTACATCCAAACAAACTGGCAAGGTGTAGGCTGGGCTAACACCACCACAAGCGGTATAGAGTGAAAGTTTACCAATGGAGATCCCCATGCCGCCAATCCCTTGATCGCCAAGGCCTAGTACGCGCTCGCCATCGGTGACGACAATAACTTTCACCTTCTTTTTGGTGGCACTACGAAGCACATCATCTAAGTGATCGCGATCGGCATAGGAGATAAATAAGCCACGGGCACTGCGGTAAATATCAGAAAACCGCTCACAAGCATCGCCCACGGTTGGCGTATATATGATGGGCAACATTTCTTCGAGATGGTTTTGCAGCAAGCGATGAAACAGCGTTTCGTTGTTATCTTGCACCACGCGCAAATAAATGTGTTTGTTAATAGGCTCATCAAACGATGAGTACTGCATATAGGCACGGCTGGCTTGCTCTTCGATCGTTTCATAACGCGGCGGTAACAGACCGGTAAGGTTAAACGCGGCACGTTCTTCTTTAGTAAATGCACTGCCTTTATTCAATAACGGCGTTTCAAGCAGCGCGGGGCCAGCATAGTGGATATACAGCGGGGTGTTTTCCGATTGGCTCATAAATTTCCCGAATAATCATGATTCAACAACTGAATATGACTATTGTAACGCTGTTTTACTTAAGTAGTAAAATTTCAGACCAATGGTCAGATGATCCAGTTAAAGTGGTTTTTGTAGTAAACCTACATTTATCGCTTAAACTTAGTTTCTAAAATTACGGCTGAATTGGTACGCTCTACGCCGTCTAAATTGCCGATATCATCTAGGATTTGACTGAGTTGTTCGGTGTTTTGTGCTTGAACCACGGCAATTAAATCGTATTCACCGCTGATGGCATACAGTTCCGAAATCTGTGGCATTTGCCGCAGTTCGACATTGGTTTTGGTGGTAAGTTTCTGTTTTACCTTGATAGACACATGCGCACTGATCAGCTGACTTAGGTATGCATGGCCATATTCCACGACATAACCTTTAATCACGCCTTGTTGTTCGAGCCGACTAATGCGACTTTGCACGGTACTGCGCGACAGATCCAATACACGCGCCAGATCCGACACGCTCGCGCGGGCATTGGTTCGCAGGATAGATAACAGGCGTTCGTCATCGGGTGTCAGCATTTTGAGGGAATCCTTCGTGATTATGTACAATTTAAACTTCAAATTGACCATAATGGTACTGCATTTTGGCAGCAATGCTCAATATAATGCAAATATCGCTAATTTTGTGTATTTCACCATGGGTGGCCGTCGCCGCAGCGCGGCGGCAATATCCACCAGTGGCGAAAACGTACATGAGAACGTACAAGAAAACGTACAAAAACCATTATAAAATAATGAACAGCCAATCGACGCCATTACAGTGGCGTCGTATGCAAACATAATAGATAGATTTAACACCCAGTACCGAGGTTTGTATGCAAGTAACAAGAAGTTTATTCGATGAAGTCATGGTGCCCAATTATGCACCCTCGCCCATTATTCCGGTCAAAGGAGTGGGTTCTCGGTTATGGGATCAACAAGGTCGCGAGTTTATCGATTTTGCTGGCGGTATCGCGGTGAACTGTTTGGGTCATTGTCATCCAGCGTTAGTGGCAGCGTTGACCGAACAAGCCAATAAAATTTGGCATTTATCCAACACTATGACCAATGAACCGGCATTGCTGCTGGCAAAACGTTTAACCGACCATACCTTTGCCGAAAAAGTATATTTCGCCAACTCCGGTGCCGAAGCCAACGAAGCCGCCTTGAAACTGGTTCGTCGTTATGCGTTAGACAAATTTGGCCCAGAAAAAACCCAGATTATTTCCTTTAAACAAGGTTTCCATGGTCGTACTTTATTTACCGTGACTGTGGGTGGCCAACCAGCATATTCCGATGGTTTTGGACCAAAACCGGCAGATATCGACCATGCGGTTTACAACGATATCGCCAGTGTTGAAGCGCTAATTTCGGATAAAACCTGTGCGGTAGTACTTGAGCCGTTACAAGGTGAAGGCGGCATCATCAGCCCAACACGTGAATTTATTCAACAAGTTCGCGCGCTGTGTGACAAGCATCAAGCATTGTTAGTCTTTGATGAGGTGCAATCTGGTGTTGGCCGTACCGGTGAATTGTATGCCTACATGGGATTGGGAGTTACTCCCGACGTGTTAACAACGGCGAAAGCGCTCGGCGGTGGTTTCCCGATTGGTGCTATGTTGACAACGACCGAGATCGCCAAGCACTTAGTGGTTGGTACACACGGTTCCACCTATGGTGGTAATCCATTGGCCTGTGCCGTTGGTTTAGCCGCCTTTGATACCGTGAATACGCCGGAAGTGTTACAAGGCGTGAAAGCGCGGGAAGCCTTGTTTAAACAAGCATTACACGCCATCAACGAGAAATACCATGTATTTAGCGAAATTCGTGGTCAAGGCTTACTGTTAGGCGCCGCATTGGCACCAGAGTGGTCAGGTAAATCACGTGACTTTATGCTGGCAGCCGCCGAGCAAGGTTTGCTGGTATTAATGGCGGGTTATAACGTGGTTCGTTTTGCCCCGTCACTGATTATTCCAGAAGCAGACATTGCCGATGGTATGGCGCGCTTTGATGCGGCTATCGCCAAATTAGTGGCTAGCAAAACCGCCTAAGGCTGTTTTACTCGCGCATAAACAATCAAAGCGAGCCACATGGTCGGATAACCACCACATCGATGCGTTATCCGGTCATCAGTTCGGTGAGCTGTATGCGATACAGCAGATCGCTTTGCGACATGTTGATCGACAACCGCCACGGCGGTTGTCTAATTTAAAGAGCCGCATCTTATGTTAGTGATCCGCCCTATCCAACAATCTGATTATCCAGCCCTGATGCAAATTGCGGTTGAATCAGGTGCTGGTTTTACCTCGTTGCCGGTCAATGAACAAAAGTTAAAACAAAAAATTGCCCATGCCGAGCACAGTTTTGCGGTTGATGTCGATAAACCCGGCAATCAAGGCTATTTGTTTGTATTGGAAGATACCGAGACGGGTGAAATTTTAGGAACATCCGGCATTGAAGCCTCGGTGGGTTTAACCAATCCGCTGTACCATTTCCATAAAAGTACCGTCATTCACCACTCCAACGAACTCAATGTGTTTAATCCGGTTGAAGTGTTGACCATGTGCAATGACTACACCGGTGTCTCTGAGATTTGTACTTTATTTTTACGCGAACCTTATCGCAGCGGCATGAATGGTCGCTTTTTATCGAAAGTTCGTTTCATGTTTATGGCAGAACATCCTAAACGTTTTGCCAAATTAGTTATCGCTGAAATGCGTGGTGTGGCGGACGAAAACAGCCTGCCCCCCTTTTGGCAGTGGCTTCAGTCGTATTTCTTTAGCATCGATTTCCCAACCGCGGACCATTTGATCGGTATTGGCAATAAAGGCTTTATTGCCGATTTGATGCCACGTCACCCGATCTATGTCAGCTTGTTACCCGAATCAGCGCAAGCGGTGATTGGTGAGGTGCATACCAACACTAAACCTGCGCTTAAGTTGTTAGAAGCTGAGGGTTTTATTCATCGCGGTTATGTTGATTTATTTGATGCCGGCCCGACAGTGGAAGCTCAGCTGAAGCAAATTAAATCCGTCCGTCAAAGCCATAGGATCCAAGTGTCGATTGGTGACGTTGAGGCTGGCCCCCATTTGGCGCTGTGCAATTTATCCACCCAAGCATTTCGTGCCACTGTAACGCAACATGCAGCACTGAATGCCGCGCATGACCGCTTAATTATCTCGCAGGCCGCAGCAGATGCATTGCAAGTCCGTGCCGGTGATTTCATCCGTTATCTCAATATTGATCGAGGTGTCAAATAATGTCAGCTGCACCATACACCATGTCGCAACAGGTTCAATTTATTAATGGCGAGTGGCTCGAAGGCCAAGGCCATGCGCTGTATTCGTATAACCCAGCCACGAACGCCTTGGTGTGGCAAGGTAAAACGGCCACGGAAGCGCAAGTCGGCATGGCCATTCGGGCCGCACGTCAGGCATTTGTGGCCTGGGCGCGACGCGATCTCGCCGAACGTATTGCCATTGTGGAAGCCTTTGCGCAACAGTTAAAAGATAATACCGAAACCATGGCGCAGCTGATTGCGCAAGAAACCGGTAAAGCCCTGTGGGAAAGCCGCACCGAAGTGGCGGCCATGATTGGTAAAATTGCTATTTCTATCAAGGCCCATGCTGAGCGCACTGGCACGGTGGAAAACCCTATGCCAGGCGCGCGAGCCTTTATACGGCATAAACCACATGGCGTGGTCGCTGTGTATGGCCCGTACAATTTCCCGGGGCATTTGCCCAATGGTCATATTGTGCCTGCACTCATTGCCGGCAATACGGTGGTGTTTAAGCCGTCGGAATTAACGCCAGCCGTAGCCGACTATACCGTTAAATTATGGCAAGCCGCCGGTCTGCCAGCCGGTGTACTGAATTTAGTGCAAGGTGAAGTGGCAACGGGTAAAGCCTTAGCCAGCGATAACGGCATTGACGGCTTATTTTTCACCGGTAGTTCAGGCACAGGCCACTATTTACATCAACAATTTGCCGGTCAACCGGGCAAAATTTTGGCGCTCGAGATGGGTGGCAACAATCCACTGATCGTCAAGGATGTGGCAAATATTGATGCTGCTGTGCACGACATTGTGCAATCGGCATTCATAACCAGTGGCCAACGTTGTACCTGTGCGCGTCGTCTATTTATCCCACGCACGGCCAATGGTGATGCCATTTTAGCCCGGCTGATTGAGGTCACCCGTCAGCTGCGAATTGCCGACCCATTTGCAGACGAACAGCCATTTTATGGCAGCATGATCAGCCGCAAAGCCGCGGAAGGCATGATGAAGGCACAACAGTCTATTTTGGCCTTAGGTGCCACCGCCTTACTTGAAATGACCTTGCTTGATGCGGATACCGCCTTTGTGACGCCAGGTATTTTGGATGTCACCGATGCAGCCGCACTGCCGGATGAAGAGCACTTTGGTCCACTGCTCAAAGTGTATCGCTACGATGATTTTGACGCTGCGATTGACGAAGCAAATAACACGCGCTTTGGTTTATCCGCCGGATTACTCGCCGACAACAGCGCCGATTATGAGCACTTTTTCCTCAGGATCCGTGCCGGCATTGTCAATTGGAATAAACCCATTACTGGCGCGTCAAGTGCGGCGCCTTTTGGCGGTATTGGTGCCAGTGGTAATCATCGTGCCAGCGCGTATTATGCCGCCGATTATTGTGCCTATCCGGTGGCGTCAGTCGAAGCCGAGGCGGTGTCGTTACCCGCGTCGTTATCGCCAGGTTTACGTCTTGGCTAAAACATGTGGGTAAAACCCTCATGTAAAAAATGATGTCGCAGGTTTTTGCAATGTGCTTTCACCTGCGACCGTGTAAAAAATACATAACATTAATGTAGATCAAATCACTGGGGCTACGCGTGGCGTAAGCTACGCTAAACCACTAAAAACGACCCTACTAGGCACGAACAATAAGGAATGAACATGCATACTAATGTGAATGATTTATTTGCAAATTTGTGGCAAAACTATTTAACCGTCACCCCGTCGGCGAAAAAAATTCATGCGCTGCTCGGCTCTTCGCAACAAGATGATGTCATTAACGATCACATTGCCTTGCGTACTTTTAATATTGAAAAAGTTGGTTTAGAAAAATTAGCTGCGCACTTTATTGCTGTGGGTTACAAAGAATGTGGTGAATACCACTTTGAAGCGAAAAAGCTCTATGCCAAGCACTATGAACATCCGGATCCAACACAGCCAAAAGTATTTATCTCTGAATTACTGTTAGAGAAATGCTCGCCAGAGCTGCAACAGATTGTTACTCGCATGGTGGATGCCATTGACCCTGCGGCTGTGAGCGCAGATAACTTTTTATATTCCGGCGCGCATTGGTCCGTTGATCAGGCGACCTATCGTCAATTGCTGGCTGAAAGTGAATATGCGGCTTGGATGTCGGTTTGGGGCTATCGTGCCAACCATTTCACGGTATCTGTGAATCACTTAAGCAACTTTGAAACCTTGCAAAGTGTGAATAATGCCTTAAAAGATGCAGGCTTCCCGCTGAATACCTCTGGCGGCGAGATCAAAGGTTCACCTGAAGTGTTATTAGAGCAGTCTTCGACGCTGGCTGACGAGGCTGAAGTGAATTTCACCGATGGTAAAGCCATGATCCCAAGCTGCTTCTATGAGTTTGCTTTACGTTATGCGATGCCAAATGGTGAGTTGTACACCGGTTTTGTCGCAGCCTCTGCTGATAAAATCTTTGAAAGTACCAACGCTCGTTGATGACCAACATCGACGCTGACAGATGCTTTTGTCGGCGTCGAGGCGCAGGGCATTGCAATAAAAAAGCCGCATCCTGCGGCTTTTGTTTTTTTGCGCTGATTCAGTTCGGTTAACGCAAGGCTAGCCTAGCAGACTACGCAGCATCCACGCATTTTTTTCATGCACTTGCATACGCTGTGTCAGCAAATCCAAGGTCGGTTCATCCGATGCTTTATCGGCAATCGGCACTATGGAGCGTGCGGTTTTGGCAAGCGCCTCTTGGCCTCGTACCAGATCTTTAATCATCTCTTCACTGCTGGGATGACCATCGGCTTCTTTGATGCTGGTTAATTTGGCAAATTCTTTGTAAGAACCCGGGGCAAATTCGCCTAACGCGCGAATACGCTCAGCAATCAGATCCACCGCAGTCGCCATTTCGGTGTACTGGGTTTCAAATAGCGTATGTAGGGTTTGAAACATGGGCCCCGTGACATTCCAATGATAATTGTGTGTTTTTAAATACAAGGTGTAGGTATCGGCCAATAACACAGATAAGCCTGCGGCGATTTCTTTGCGATCACCATCATCAATACCGATATTAATTTTCATACGATCTCCTGCCGAGCGTTAAGACGTCGATGCGAGCAACACATCAACACCACGAAAACACAGCAAAAATGTAGCTGGATTTAGATACTAAGACAATGAAAATTAAAAAAGATTCTCGACTGACAAACGACTGACATTGCGGCGCGAGTGATCATACCGCTTGCCATAGATGTAAAAATGCCACGGTTTGACTGAGGCTCGAATCATCATGGCTGCGGCAAAAAACATGAAGGATAAATTGTTTATCAATCACTAGCGATACAAAACACAACGCTAGCCTAAGCTAGCGTTGCGGTTTATGCGACCCTGTGAACGTGCCCTAGTGCGCGAGACGGTGCAACACAGGGTGCAAAGTATCATGCACCTTGCAAGGCTAACTGCTGAGCGAGGTAATCGTCATAGTTACCCACGAAGTTACGGATATCATTTTCAGTGATTTCAATGATACGTGTTGCCAGCGATGATACAAACTCACGGTCATGGCTGACGAACAACAAGGTGCCTTTGTATAGCTCAAGCGCCATGTTTAAACTTTCGATGGATTCCATATCTAAGTGGTTGGTTGGTTCATCCATGATCAGGATATTTGGACGTTGTAGCATCAATTTGCCAAATAACATCCGGCCTTTTTCACCGCCCGACAACACTTTTACCTTTTTCTTGATGTCGTCTTGGCTAAACAGCAAGCGGCCTAAAATTCCACGCACGGCCTGTTCGTCATCACTGGGTTGTTTCCACTGTGACATCCAATCGAACAACGTCATGTCTTCGGCAAATTCATACTCATGATCTTGCGCGTAATAACCGATGTTAACGTTTTCAGACCACTTCACTACACCACCATCGACTGGCAGTTGGCCAACTAAACATTTTAACAGTGTCGATTTACCGATACCGTTGGCACCTAAAATCGCGACTTTTTCACCGACTTCAATCATCATGTTGAGTTTTTTCAGTAGGTATAAGTCACCAAAGGATTTTTCTAAATCCATGACTTCGAGCGCAAGGCGATACAATTGTTTTTGCTGCTCAAAGCGAATGAATGGGTTCACACGGCTTGAGGCTTTGACTTCTTCCAATTGAATTTTATCAATCTGTTTGGCGCGAGATGTCGCTTGACGTGCTTTTGACGCATTGGCCGAGAAGCGGGCGACGAAGGTTTTTAATTCGTCGATTTGGGCTTTTTTCTTGGCATTATCGGCCAATAAACGTTCACGTGCTTGTGTCGCCGCGAACATATACTCGTCGTAGTTACCTGGATATAAACGCAGTTCACCATAATCCAAGTCGGCCATGTGGGTACAGACACTGTTTAAGAAGTGACGGTCGTGCGAAATAATAATCATGGTGCTGTTGCGTTCGGCCAGCACATCTTCCAACCAGCGAATAGTATTGATATCTAAGTTGTTGGTCGGTTCGTCCAATAGCATGATATCCGGATCGGCAAACAGTACTTGTGCCAGCAATACCCGAAGTTTCCAACCTGGCGCAACAGCCGACATCGGGCCGTAGTGCTGCTCAAGCGGAATACCGACGCCAAGTAATAATTCACCGGCGCGCGATTCCGCGGTATAACCATCCATCTCACCAAAGGCGACTTCTAGATCGGCAACGCGCATGCCATCTTCTTCGCTCATTTCGGCGCTGGCGTAAATGCGATCGCGCTCGGCCTTCACTTGCCATAATTCGGCATGGCCCATGATGACGGTGTCGATGACAGAGTACTGCTCAAACGCAAATTGATCTTGGTGTAACTTGGCAACCCGCATATTGGGTTCCACCATGACATGGCCACCGCTTGGGTCTAATTCGCGGCTTAAAATTTTCATAAAGGTGGATTTACCACAGCCATTGGCGCCGATTAAACCATAGCGGTTACCTGAGCCAAACTTGACGGAGATGTTTTCAAACAGCGGCTTAGCGCCAAACTGCATGGTAATATTTGCGGTTGCTATCACGTTACTTGATCCGGATCGAGGCCATTGCTGGCAAGGTAGGCCCACGCTTATGCGTAGGCTAGAAAAAACGCGCTACTATACCGGTTTTAGCCTACAAAAAAAAGCCAGCTTAGCTGGCGTTTTGACTTTTCTGCACCGCATCGCGGCAAAGCTGGGTGATACGATCCCAGTCACCGCTGGCGATGGCATCATCTGGCACAATCCATGACCCGCCGACGCAACTGACATTCGGCAACGCAAGGTATTCGAGGAAATTTTTCTCGTTAATGCCACCGGTTGGGCAAAACCGAATATCGGAAAATGGCCCATGAATTGATTTTAAGGTTTTAACACCACCAGCTGCTTCGGCAGGGAAAAATTTGAAATGGCTGTAGCCGAGCCCAGTGCCTTCCATCAGCTCAGAAATACTCGCTATGCCAGGAATAAGCGGAATAGTTGCCGCTTTACCGGCGTGCAATAACTCACGTGTAAGACCGGGGCTGATGGCAAATTTTGCACCTGCATCAATCACCTGCGCCAATTGCTCGGGCGTGGTTACTGTGCCGGCACCGACAATAGCATCTGGAACGTCGCGGCTTAACAGC
>JACCDR011515114.1_pt1 | contig 26218 bp, 27 predicted proteins | sample 7446431 | NCBI WGS metagenome assembly JACCDR01 (sample SAMN15323443, study PRJNA562643) | freshwater metagenome | isolation source: river surface water | place: USA:Blue River Watershed | collected 2017-08-17 | reverse complement strand
TTCACCATCGGCCTCGTCAACTATCTTGTTGTCATTCCTATCATGGAAAAGATAATATTCGAGCGGTTCATCGGAACGAAACAAAATACCATATGCCCCTCGAAGTCCCGCAGTTGAATCTCCTGCTTTTACAGAGATACCGTACGTCTGTGCCTCTCGGAGTGAAAGACCTATCTCATACGCAAGATTTGAAAGTAGAACATTGTTACTAAGGCTAGCCTGATTTGCAAGCGCAATAGTAGTTACAACGCCGATAATACCCACAACAACGGTGAGTTCGGCAATAGTAAAACCCTTTGATACAGATGTCTTCATCTGCTCAATTACGCGTACTATTTTTTTCTTCAACAAAGATCTCTTAAACATTGAGTAAGACATTAATAATATTATAGTCCATAAAGAACGATGCGAGGAGCCCAATTATGAGAAACGGTGCAAAAGGTATTTCACTCTTCATATTGAGTCGAGGGAGTTTGAATTTATGCCTAAACATATTTTCTTTCGAAAGTCCTTTCCAAACTTCCTGGAATATAAGGAGAATTACCGAAACAATCGCTCCAAGCCAAAACGCGATAAGGAGTGCGGAGATACCTTGTGTGAGGCCCAGCATCCATCCAATTCCAAGTGCAAGCTTTGCATCTCCAAGCCCCATCCATCTCCCTCCTGAAAAAAGCCACAGTAAGTAGAATGGAAGCGCGAGTGCTGGTCCTGCGACAATCGTTGTGAGTTCTGGCCACATGAATGCGATAGAATCTTGTTGTGGCGCAAAACAATTAAAAATAAAAGCGACAACCGCAAATGCATAGACAAATCCATTCGGAATAATTTTGTGTTTGTAATCATACACCGTAATAACCACCAAAAAAGACACGATGATAAGCGTGAGTATAAGCTTAAGAAGAATAAACCAAAGTGAGATAGGGGAGCTCATCATCTCAGGTGTATCGAGTGGTATATATTTCCCCATCCAAAACCATCCAGAAAGTGCAAACAACATACCAGTAAGTATCTCAACAATCACATATTGGCCTGAGATTTTTGATGTGCACGTTCGACATTTCCCTCGCAAAAACACATAAGAAAATACAGGCACAAGATCAATCCATGTGAGTGTGGTACCACACGAATGACACGAAGACCTCCCTTGCAGTGTTCTTCCTGTGTTATATCTCAATATCACAACATTCAGAAAACTTCCGATAATTGCTCCAAATACAAACAATGCGATGAGTATTAATGTTACATTCATACTGTCATTATACCCGATAACATTCCTCGAGACACATCTGTATATATGTGTAAAACAAAACACCGCATCTCTGCGGTGTTTTGTTTAATATCTACACTAAAGTAGTACTATCGAGCACAACCAGTTCCTGCGTTGTAGATGTTTGTTGATGAAGCAACTGTCCCCTGTGTATCAGCACAGAAGTATGTTCCTCCAGGAAGAAGAGTACTAATTACATATCCTGTTGATGAGGAAGTGTAAGATGCTGAAACGCTTGTACCGTTCTTTGACTCAACATCTGCTACAAGCTGAGCACCACCATTTGATGAAGCTGGTGCTGTAAAGAAGCTAGCGTATGAATTGTTGTTTGTCGCATAATACAATTCAGCCTGAGCACCGAACTGAGCCATAGTTCCCTTAATTGCAGCATCCTGACCCTGTGATCGCGCATTTGAAAGTGACGCGAGTACTACAGATGAGAGGATACCGATGATTGCAATTACAACCAAGAGTTCGATAAGTGTAAAACCTTTTGATGATTTCATTTTGATAATTTTTAAAATACTAATTGAATATAAACTTAAATTTACATACTATTTCCGATGCGAGTAAACACATCAAAACCGTACCTTCATATTATATAACTAAATTGCACACAACATTTCTTTTTATCAAAAATATTGTGGATAAAACTAGAATGATGCTGACACGTTGTAGATTGGAATCAAAACTGATGCGAGAAGGAATCCAACACCAAGACCCAAAAGCACAATCATCAACGGCTCAATCAAATCAACAAGTGTATCTACCGCAGCAACAACTTCTCGCTGATAAAATTTTGCGAGTGTTTTAAGGATTCCAGACAATTGTCCAGTTTCCTCTCCTACTTTCATCATCGCAACCATAATATTTGGCATCTCAGGAAATCTTGATGCTGAATCAGAAAGAGACATACCACTCTTTACTCCCTCAAGAGTTTCCATCATTACTCGTTCGTAGATTCTGTTATCAACCACCGTTGATGTGAGCTCAAGAGCTTTCACCATTGGAATACCTGATGCAAGGAGTGTGTCCATGTTGTCAGAAATTCGTGAGAGATATAGCTTTTTATAGAGACTTCCTATGTATGGCAAACCAAGTTTAAATTCTGCAAATGCACCTTTCCCGGCTTCGGTATGTGCAAATCGAACAAGAAATAGAACAAAAATAACAAAAACACCAAGCAAATATAGTCCGTAATCAACAAGAAAATTACTAAGTCCAATCACTGCCTTCGTATACACAGGGACTTCTCGCCCAGAATCCACAATAATTGCACTGATCTTTGGGATCACTACGGTAAGCATGAGTGACATCACCGCAACGAATGTCAAAATTACAAATGATGGATAGATAAGTGCGTTCTTCACCTTTGATGTCACTTCATATGATCGATCAAGATAATCTGCCAAGAAGAGGAATGTCTCATCGAGTCGGCCAGATTCTTCGCCCGCCTTCACCATGTTCACATAAAACGTACTAAAGGCCTTTGGATGCTTTGAAAGAGCAGAAGAAATAGATCCTCCACTTTGAATATCATCGGCAATCTCAGCGAGAACTTTTCTAAGGCCCGGCTTGTCTGACTCTGTTGCAAGAAGTTTGAAAATTCGAAGAGCCGACACTTGAGATGTGAACAATGTCGCCATCTGTCGAGACAGAATCACCACATCTTTATTCGTCACACGATCAAACAGAGAAATATTTTGAAAGATTCCCCCTTTTGATTCTGCTTCCTTGATAGATGAAATAACAAAACCGCGTCGCTGGAGAGATGTAATTGCAACATCCACATTGATCGCATCAATAGTCCCCTGGCTTGAAACACCCTTTGCATCAATAACTGTGTACTTAAATAACATATAGATATTATCGCACGTTTTTTACATGACTCAAACTAAATTCACACTTATATATATCTCTCAAGAAGCTTCGGATTGAGTGAGTGCTGATATGCGCTTTCGATTGTGATTTCCCCTCGACGAACAAGATCTGCGAGACAACGGTTGAGATCGATCATACCGTCCTGCATCCCCGTCTCAATAACTGTATTGATTTCATGGGTTCGTTTTTCTCGAATGAGGTTTGCCACCGCATTATTAACAATCAAAAGTTCATACGCTGGGATGAGACCTCCAGAGATTCGCGGAACAAGTCGCTGTGAGAATACTCCGATCAATGACGAAGAGAGCTGGAGACGGATCTGGTCCTGTTGTTCTGCGGGGAATGAGTCGATAATTCGGTCAATTGTCTGAGCTGCATTGTTTGTGTGAAGTGTTGAGAATACCAAGTGGCCAGTCTCGGCCGCAGTCACCGCGGCTGACATAGTCTCCTGTCCTCGCATTTCTCCTACAAGAATCACATTCACGTCTTGTCGAAGTGCAGATGTAAGTCCTGTTGCAAAATCAGTCGTATCAATATGAACTTCTCGCTGATCAATAATAGACTTCTGTTGTTCGTACACATACTCAATTGGGTCTTCGATCGTTACGATGTGTTCCGCTCGTTCGCGATTGATAAGCTCTATCATTGCAGCAAGTGTCGATGTTTTCCCCTGACCCACCGGACCCACAACAAGGAAGAATCCTTGTTTCTTTCGAGCAAAAAGTTCAAGTGTCTGAGGAAGATTGAGTTCTGAAATAGATCGAATAACTTTTGGAATCAGTCGAAGTGCAATGCCGATGAAGCCTTGTTGATAAAAAGCATTTCCTCTGAATCGCGCTTTCTCTTCGTATTGATATGAGAAATCAAGTTCTTTGTTCGCATAAAATCTCTTCTTCAAATCTTCATTGCTGAAGACACCGAGGAATGATTCAAGGTCCTTGTGTGTAAGAATAGGCTTCTTTGTAAGTGGAATAAGCGCTCCAGACACTCGTATTGTCGGGTGTCTTCCTTCTGAAAGATGAAGGTCTGATCCTCCCTCTCGTATGATTGTTTCCAAAAGATCTGCTAGTTCTGCTTTATAATCCATAGTTTTTTATATTATTACATGCCAAGTATTCTCTTCACTTCAGTCACGACTTCAGAAGGAATTGTCGTTGCCTTCACGATATATCCATTGATACCGAGCTGTTTTGCTTTTTCAATATCAGAAGACTGACCTTGGTTACTTAAGATAAGGACCTTCGCGTTTGGAATAAGTTTGTCTTTTCGAATTTTCTCAAGAACTTCGAGACCATCCATAACAGGCATAACTATATCGAGCACCATAGCGTCCGGAACAAGTCCCCCTTCGAGTTTTGCTATCGCATCTGATCCATCTGCAGCCGTCGACACATCAAAATTATCTTTTTGGAACTTAATTGTGTACATGTTGAGGAGGAATTTGTCATCGTCAACAATGAGTATTTTTTTCTTTTGTACTTCTGGCATAGTGTCTCAATTATACGTTATAAATTATAAGGCGACTATACTTTATTCACTTCTTCGTATGGAATTTCTTTTCGAAGAGCGCGAATCATTGCATCCTCTTTCATCGTAATCATCCCCTGCTTTCGAGCATACTCTGAAATTGCGCTTTCTGTTGGAGTCGAGAGAATAATTTTTTGCATTTCTTTATCAACTGAATACATTTCAAAAACAGCCTGTCGTCCCCTTGTTCCCTTTGGACACTCCGGCGTTGGTTTGATTCTATACACTGATTTATATTCAGGAAGTGTCTTTTTATATTCCTCTGGCAAATCCTTGAATTGCTTATCGAACTGTATTCTAAGCGCATCATCAACCGGTACTTCTTCAACTGCAGATGTGTATGCCTTACCAACAAGTCGTTGAGCAATGCCGAGCACGAGGGTAGGTGCGATAAGATACGGATCAACACCCATATCGACGAGTCGCGGGATAATACCCACCGCACTGTTTGTGTGAATAGTTGAGAGTACCAAGTGACCGGTAAGGGCAGCTTGGATTGCAAGCTGTGCAGTCTCCTTGTCTCGGATCTCTCCCACCATAATTACATCAGGGTCTTGTCGAAGTGTTGTTCGAAGTCCTGAAGCAAATGTATATCCTATTTCAGGATGCACCTGAGATTGACTCATGCCCTCAATATTGTATTCAACAGGATCTTCAAGCGAGAGCACGTTCAACTCAGCACGATTCACCTCATTGAGCATTGAATATAATGTCGTTGTCTTGCCAGAACCTGTTGGACCAGAGATGAGAACAAGTCCATACGGTCTATTGATAGCATCGCGGATCATATCCATATCTCGTTTTGAAAGTCCCATTTGATCGAGCTTCTGCACACCCTTTGTCTGGTCGAGGATTCGCATTACGACTTTTTCACCATAATATGTCGGAAATGTTGAAACTCGAAAATCAATTTTTCTATCATCGATTCTTGCTGAAAATCGACCGTCTTGCGGTTTTCGTTTTTCATCAAGTTTCATATTTGAAAGAATTTTTATTCGAGCATTCACCGCTTCATGTACTTTGATCGGAAGTACAAGACTTGTATTCAATACACCGTCAATTCGAAAACGTACCTGAACTTTCTCTCGAAGCGGCTCGATATGCACGTCAGACGCTCCTCCTTCAATTGCGTATCGGAGAATTGTAGCCACGATCTTTGTTACGGGAGCGTCCTCAACGATATTTGCAGTTCCCGGCTTCACCGAAATTTCATCTCCTGAATTTCTCGTGATTTGTACATCAGCGGCAGCAAATTCAGATTCAAGGGCATCAAGTGCATGACTTACCTCACCAGTGATTCCTTTGTATTGATTAAAAATTGCTTGGAAATCTTCTTCTGTTATCAAAAATATTTTATAAGGAAGATTTGCTTTTGAAGAAATAAAGTTGAGTGCATCTCGAGCTTCGATATTGTCAGGATCAACGATACCAACTTCAAGTGTCCCATCTTTCACTGCGATCGGAACGATCTTATAGTGTTCTGCTGATTCTTCAGGAATATACTTGAGCACTTCAAAACCAACTTCCAAGCCTGTCACAATTCGTGCAGGCAAATGCATGTATTCGCCTTTCGCTTGAACAATTGCCTGAGGACTTACTCCTCTATCTCGAAGAATTTCCTCGACCCCTCGGCCAGAATCTTCTGCTTCTTTATGAATATACTCAACGTCATCTTTTGAGAGAATTTTTGATTTAACTAATATATCGAGAAACGTCATGCGTGATAAATTAAATAATTATCATTATCTTGTTCGCGTCCGTGTTGTTCGTACAGGCACCGTCGGAGCAACTGACGATGCGACTCCCCCGCTCGTCAGTTCGAAGTCTGCTGTCCCTCCGTCTTGTCCCACTGGAGCAAATGGATTTGGTCGTCCTGCAGGCATCGGAGGAATTGTAATATTGTCAGCTCGGAGAATCGTGAATGCAGGATCCTTAAAAATATCTGTCTTGATCACAACAGAATCAAGTGTTCGAAGCTGTGCGGCAAATGCCTTAGCTGATTCATCAGAAGCCGTTGATTTTGTTGCTGGCTTACCTGAAACAGTTGCCGGTGCTGCACCTGTACTCTCCTTTTTTACACCAGGCATTGTTGCAACCTTGTCCTGAACAACGAATTTGCTATATCCGAAGAATCCGGCAGCAACCAAGAGAACCGCGATGATTATGTATTTGTATTTTGAAAAGAAATTCATATATGTTGCTTGTATTATTTCAGCCAATATGTCTGAAGAGTAATATTGTAATCATACTTATCAGTTCGCGTTGTCGCGAATGTAATTGCCGTCACATCGACCAATCGCAAATTCTGTTCAAGCGCCTTCAAGAAATCCTGGAAATCGGTATAGCTCATTGTCACACCAAATGACATCGAAATTGTTCCATACTTATTACCGTCAGGACCAACTGATCCTCCCTTACTTGTAGACCCTTCATTTACTCGAGCATTTCGAATACTCACCCCCTTTTGCCTAGCGATTCTATTCATCTCAATAATAAGACTCACGTTCTCCACTCCATCAGGAAGCATCTTCATCAATCGATCGACTTCAGTTGCTGTAATCGAATTTCTCTGTAATTGAAGCTCTTCTCGCTTCGCTCGAAGTTTCGCAGCACTTTCATTTGCCTCAACGTATCCCTTGAGTTCTGCTTCCTTTGTCTTTGAAAGCTGATATGTAGGACTAGTAAAGAAAATAAAACCTGCAATACCTACTATGACAAAAATGATTGGGAAAAAGAATCTCATATGCTTAAGTCTATTATTTCTTCATTTGTTCCAGTTTGTGGAGCGGTAGTTGGTGGAGTTGTTGTGGGTGAGGTAACTGCGGGTCGCTGTGGTTGTGCGGGTTGTGTGGCTTGTGCTGGTCTTGCAGAGGCAGTGTTTTCTTTAGTTATAAGCGCCCCCTCTTTGATCGTTTTATAGAATGAAATCAATCTCGAATCAACAATTGTTGAGAAAGTAAATGTCACGATATTTGATGACTCAATAAAATTGAGATCTCCAAAAATAGGGCTCTTGAATACATTCTTTAACTTTGGAATCGTAAACTGCTTTGATTGCATTGAAATTGCCTCGTATGCATCAAACCCTTCGGCCTGACCTCTCATCGATACACTTACCTTATCAACACCCGCATACGCATACGCAAAATCGTTAAATCGAATTCGTTTCAATGTGTATTCTTCAAGCGCTCCAAAAATATTTGATGGTGCAATGTGGTTCTGAAGAAGTTTATTCGCAGAATCGATTCGGTCGCGAAGGCGCACAAACTCTCGTACGGAATTTGAATCAAGAGCTGCTTCATTTACCTTAAGTGAATCTTTCTCTTTTACTATTTGAGCATCGAGCACCTTGTTCCAAATCACTGCACCTCCAGCAGCAAGGAGTGAAACTGCAAAAATCAAAAATGATACGAGAAACACCAAACCGCCTGAACCGCCTCGTCGTTCGAGCTCTTCAGTAACTGGCTGTTTTGGTATGAAAGATGCTTGGAACTTTGTTTCCATAATAATACAAGAAAATTATACCATTACTTTGAAGCTCTAAACAATGGGAAAACACTATCGTCCTGTTAATTCATGAGCGCACGTATGTTTTATGGAAGTTCTTGGAGTTTTCGTAATGCAATTCCGATAGCAACTGCAAATTCAAGGCCTGTCGATTTGAGTACATCTTCGAGGAATGCTGGTGTTTCTACTTTTGCAAATGGATCTCCCATGATTACTTCAGTTTGAAAATTTGCTTTTGCAAGATCAAGTACTCCTTTCATTCCTGATCCCCCTCCCGTGAGAATCACCTTGCTGATTGTTTTGTTAAATCTTTTTTGGAAACTCAACACCATCGAACTCGCCTCCGAAAAAATGTAATCGAGTGGAAGTGAAATAATTTCGTACACGTCTTTTTCGTTTTGCACTACACCTGTTCCCAAATTTCGCTTGATTCGTTCGGCTTCATCAAACGAAATATTCATCCCTTTTGAAATGCTCATCGTAATATCTTGAGAACCTTTGTTGATGATATGAGAAAACTTCACAATCCCTCGCTCAATCACATAAATCTTTGCTGACGATGCCCCAAAGTCAAAAATCATCACCGGCTCTGTTTCTCCCGCAAGAAGCGAACGTGTAGCGCTGAACATTTCAATTTCAAAAAAGTCTGCTTGAAGTCCCGCTGTCTGCACAAACGTATTATATGTATTCAAAACTTCATTATGGATTGAAACAAGAAGAACTTGTGCTTTGCGAAGCTCTGCTTGTTTGAGGCGTGTCTGATCATCATCGCTCTCGACAAAATCAAGTGTCGAATCATGTTCTGTAGGAACGACCCACCAATCGAGAGTTACTTCACTAATTGGTACAGGGATATATTTTCGAGCCTCAAGAGGAATCATTTCTCGAAGTTGTTTCTCGGGCATTGCGGGAAGCTCAATGAGTGAGACGAGACTGGATTTAAAAGGAATAGATACACCACTCTGAAGCGTTGTCACGTTTGATTCCTTCATAACATCTTTAAGTGCTTCTGCTATTCTTTCCGGTGGCAGGTTTGTCACCTGACCAATAGCAAAATTTCCATATGGGCCTAGAGCGATTTCACCATATGTCTCAAGGATTGCGCGCCCTTTTCGTTTTCGCATCTGGACAATCTTGATTGAAGAAGAACCAACGTCCACGCCCAAAACGCTTTCACCTGGTTTTTTAAATAAATTTTGAAAGAAAGTAGCCATTGAGTGCTTTTTATAACGTTGTGTCTAAGTATATAACAGTAAATCGAACGAGGAAACACTAAAATGTTCAAACATATCAACAAAACATCACATATCTCCCCGCTTGCATCGAAACGAGGTGCTCCCCACCTCCTTTTCCTATTTCCATATAAAGACGAATCGATACAGAAAAGAATATTTGATATAAAAAAGTCAGACGAAGAAGCCATCTCCTGGGCAACGGATATATTACTTTGTACCATTACAAACAATATTCCCGAAGACAAGAAGAAAGTGCATGTCGGTATAATCCCCATCCCCTCTCGAAACTACTATAGAAGAGAAAAGAATTGTGATCACATGCTCGATATTGCAAAACAAATCAAAAGAAAAGTAGCCGATCTAAATATTCACAATGCAAATATTCATGTGCTTGATTGCCTCATTCCTCTTTCTCTTTCTGAACAAAAACGACTTTCAAAAATAGACCGCGAGGGTCGGCAGAAACAAATGTTTACAATTGATCCGATAATCAAACTTCTTATCAATAGGAAAAAATATACACATTTGTGGATCATCGACGATGTCATCACAACTGGATCAACTCTCGTCGGTGCAATTGATATTGTAAGCGAGGATATACAACACGAAAAAATATTTGTACTCGGCCTGGCACACTAGTATATCAATCTATTTTCCAATTGCAGGAACCTGTTTTGCTGCATTCTCAAGTGCAACAACGAGAAGAAGTACCCACACTACCAATCCTACAATTGCTGGGTATACAAAATATGAAATCTTTGTTGTCACATTGATCTCAGTCTTCTGACTTCGCAATGCTTTGTATATTGCCGTTGTGAGACACATGAAGAATGCGGCAAATACAAGACTAAGTATAAAAGAGACAAGGCGAGTAATAATCACCACTCCGGCTATTTCCGAATTATCAATAATCACATCCAAGATCATGCCAATAGGCATCGTCACAATCGCCCATGTCGCAACAAGGCCGGCCACACTCCAGAAATTGCCCTTGATGTACGTAAAACTTCTAAGGAGTGCTTGCTTCACTGTCGTCTTCTCAGCAACAAATACCTGCATTGCTACCGCAAAGTAGATACTCATCACAATAGCTGGAACAATAAGAAGTGGAAAGTAAAGAAATACAAACAATCCCATACATAATATGAGGGCAATAAATCTCCAAAGGAATGTTTTTGTTTCTCGATATGACTGTCTGATACCCATATCACCACTTACAAGTGTCATATGTGTGATTGCGGCCATTGACCAGTTCTGAAGAACCAACCATATAAAACCAAATGTCAGGAGAATACTTCCAACTACTGAAATCAACCATACAGGTGGATATCCAACTGTATATGTGTGGAGCATTACCGATTGGAGCAGCTGGGGGTCATTTACAATGTATCTAAACACTAAAAATCCCGTAATAATCGCAAGAAGTGGTGCAATATATGGAATAAGGAGAAGTGAAGAAAGCTTGAATACTCTCTTTGTAAACATATTCCACGCCACCATCATGACATCTCCATAAGAAATACTTGATCCATTTGTATCCCCGGGAGTAATCATCTGCTCTGGCTTAAGCGAGATTGTTGCATCAGTATTTATATCTGATGTTTGATTTGTTGTTTGTTCTGGATTCATATGCAAAAAGTATCGCATATTGATAAAAAATATGCTATCGTGGCTCATCTAAATACAGCCCTTTGCACCCCCTTGAATCTAGCTTGGGCAAAAATTTGGATACATATATATGAAGGAGACGTGTCGGAGTGGTCTAACGTACCTCTTTGCTAAAGAGGCATACCCCTTATACGGGTATCGGGAGTTCGAATCTCCCCGTCTCCGCCACTCGCTAATCGCAATATCGGACAAAGTATTTTATTTTACAAAAGCAGAATATTGTTTTTCTGCACATAACACATATACTTAATAAAAGTATTACCATTAAAACACTTTATATGAATCCGCAAGAAAACATCGTTGAAAATACAGCCTCTCTAGTAAATCCCGGCGAAACACAGATAAAAATTGGCAAACTAAAAGCGAGCTGGATAATTATTCGAGAATCCTGGAATGTACTAAAACAAGACAAAGAGCTCGTTTGGTTTCCAGTTTTTTCTGCCATTAGTGGTCTTGCCACAATAGCTATATTTGCGGGAGTTTTTTTCTATGTTTTTATGGGAGGAGATATTCACTTTTTTGATGATGCAAATAACGACGAATTGAGCTCTTTCGGATACCTATTTGTGTTTATTTACTATATCGTTGCGTTTTTTATCACAAATTATTTCATAGCGGGCATATATACAATTGTTCACGCTCGGTTCAATGAACAAAATTTATCTTTACAGGATGGAATTGCGAATGCAAATAAGAATATTGGTAAGATATTTACATGGTCACTTATATCTGCAACTGTAGGGATAATACTTCAATTTATTTCTGATAAATCAAAGATTATAGGTAAAATTGTTGCAACAATCTTTGGAGCGGCGTGGGCGATTCTCACCTACTTCAGCCTCCCTTCACTTATCATCGGACAAAAATCAATAAAGGAGTCTTTCAAAGAATCCGCTATGGTTATTAGAAAAACATGGGGCGAAACTGTTATTGTGAATTTTGGTGTTGGATCATTCTTTACGTTAATCACGTTCCTAGTACTTGCACTTTCAGTTGGAATTGTAGTTATTGTCCCATCTTTCCCCGTATTAGTACTAGTTGGAACACTCTTCATCATCTATATGATTGCAATGTCAATTATATATTCAACACTAAGTTCAATCTTCAAGTTGGCGCTATATGAATTTGCAAGCACTGGAAATGTACCTCAAGGTTTTACGCCCGAACTTCTAAAAAGCGCGGTTAGGAGTACAAAATAGACATCTCGGGCGTCTTTGCTATGCTAGTCATAGCACATAAGGAGAAATGGATGAGTGGTTTAAATCAACAGTTTACTAAACTGTCGACCCTTAATCGGGTCCGTGGGTTCGAATCCCACTTTCTCCGCCAGGAAAAAAGTGCCAAGCACGCCAAACTTACCTAGATATTACAATTGGGATAAAATACCCCCATGAAAACAATTCAAGAGATAAAGGAGCTCTATCCAACAATCGATATAAATACAGAAGGTGGGTCAGATAGTTTCCAAGAAGGCGTAGATATCGTTGAGCGAGACCCTATTGCGGTGATTATCAAACACCCGACTGAAGAATTGTTCCTTCTTGCTGATTGGAAGAATTCAGATTGGAAAGGATTTTTGACTGGAGGAATTGAGGACGGCGATTCAGTCGAGACAACTGTGAGAAAGGAAATTCTTGAAGAAACCGGGTACACACATGTATCAAAAATTGTCGCAATGGACTGCGTTTCGCATGGGTTGTTTTTCCATACAGTCAAAAAAGTAAATCGTCTTGCCCACTATCATCTCGTATTTGCCGAACTCGCTGACCTAGATAAAAAAGATGTCTCTGATGAAGAAAAAAGTATTGCGGAATTCATCTGGGTAAAGAAAGAAGATGTCCTCCACACACTCTCAAGAAAAGATATGAAGATACTTTGGGAATATTATATTGCACAACCAACCTCCTAACCTTTCCACTTCTTTTATTTGAAAATATGATATACTTAACCCACAACAAAATAGTTATCCAGAGTGTGGGGAGAGAACTAGCTCAATGAACCACCAGCAACTCTTCGAAAGAAGTAAGTGCTCACTTAGCCCGTAAGGGAAAGATAATGCCTACTTAGACAGAATCTCTTCCCTTTCGGAAGAGCTTTTTGTTTTTATAAGAATAAAAACAAAAGATAATTATGACAATACAAAACATAACAGTAAGTGGTGAAAAATCCACTGAAAGCGGACAGTCAAATTCAACTGGAAAAAAGCCACCCATGAGGTAGCTTCTACGAAAAACCCGCGAAGGTAATTGCATCTTCAAATACTGCTCGGTATACCCGAGCAGTATTTGTTTTGTAAAACATCCTGAGGTGAGATTTTACAAAGTATCTTTTCTCCCTGACTTCGTTTACTATAGCCAAATCAATATGCCCGACAATACAACCAAGCCAACCGAAGAGAAATACCCGATGCGAATCAATAAGTATCTTGCACTGAAATATAACCTCACACGACGAAGTGCGGATGATTTTGTTCTAAGAGGACTTGTGCACCTCAATGGAAAAAGAGCGGTCCTTGGCGACAAAGTGAATCCGTCGGACAAAGTAACTATCAATGAAAAAAGCGTATCAAAGGCAAAAGCGGGGTATCTCTACTATGCATACAACAAGCCGAAAGGTGTTGTGACCCACTCTCCAACTGAGAATGAACTAGACATCCAAGCAGCACTACTCAAAAACTCTTCAAAAAATACACCCCTTCCGCCGAACATCGTGAAATCGCTTTTTCCTATCGGACGACTCGATAAAAAGTCTGAAGGATTAATCATTCTCACAAGCGATGGACGACTTTCAAACAATCTCCTTGATCCCGAACTCACTCACGAAAAAGAATATGTTGTTTCAGTAAATCGCGACCTCCCCTCATTCTTCAAAGCTGCAATGGAAAAAGGTGTTGATATCGGCGATCACATCACAAAACCATGTAAGGTAAAACTTCTTGGAGAAAAGACTTTTGCAATTACTTTGACGGAGGGAAAACGTCACCAAATCAGACGAATGTGTGAAGCGATGAAAGTTGAAGTGAAAAATCTCAAGCGAACACGCATCATGAATATTTCACTTGGCACAATCAAACCGAATGAAGCAAAGAAAATCGATGGGGTTTCACTATCAAAATTCCTCTCATTACTCGGCCTATCGAACTAGGCTATACTTAGCATCATGAATATAATAAATACGATTAGCATATTATCTGGTGTCTTTCTTATAGGAGGTTACATTCCTTATATTTACGAAGTTATCAAGAAAACAACAATTCCGAACAAGGCGAGCTGGCTTATTTGGTCTCTTTCAACAGTAACTATATTGTTTACTCTCGGAGAAACAGGCACACACGAAGCCATCCTTGTTCCTATAGCTGACGCACTTGGTTGCACTATTATTTTTATTCTCGCGCTCTTCATTGGGGAAAAAGGTTGGTCAAAAACAGACAAGATCACATTCACAGTATCAGTTGCCAGTCTCCTTGTCTGGATCTACACAGGCAACCCCCTCATCGCACTAATTGCCAACCTCCTTGTTTATACAAGCGGATATATACCTACCATTGCAAAATCAATCAAAGACCCGCACACAGAAAGCTTCTTTGCATGGACATTATTCATGGTTGGTGTGGTCCTTAACCTCGTTCTTGTAGCAATAGGTAGTGATACAGGATTTGCTGTATGGCTCTACCCAATTGTTCTTGTGGTAACTGTAGGAACTCTCTATGCATGCCTCCTACGAAAATTTTTCCTCCCGAAAAAATAAGTTAGATTATGGCTCGACATATTTCTGATGAAAAAATAAAGAGATTTAAGAGAACAGTTTTAGATTTCTACAAGAGTCAAAAACGTGACTTCGCGTGGAGACAAACAAAAGACCCATACAAAATTCTTGTTTCAGAAATAATGTTGCAACAAACACAAACCGCGCGAGTGGTAAAAAAGTATGATGAGTTTATAAAGAAATTCCCCACTCTCAATTCGCTCTCAAAAGCTCCACTCAAAGATGTCTTACTTGTCTGGCAAGGACTTGGATACAACAGACGAGCTCGATTCCTCCATGAAGGAGCAAAGACAATTATGGGTGAATACGGCGGAAAATTTCCCCGAACATACGCGGGGCTGATTGCCCTCCCAGGAATTGGGCAGTCGACTGCTGGTGCAATTATGAATTTCGCATTCAATATCCCTACCCCATTTATTGAGACGAATATTCGAACTATATTTATCCACCACTTCTTTTCGGCGAACAAAAATAGTGCAACAACATCCCCAGCAAAAATTTCTGACAGAGAACTTCTCACTATCATTGAGAAAACAATTGATATTAGTAACCCCCGAGACTGGTTCTACGCGCTCTATGACTATGGAACACATCTCAAATCGACCCTCAAGAATGACCCCGCCAAAAAAAGTGCTATGTACAAGAAACAAAGCAGATTCAGTGGATCCTTTAGACAAAAGCGAGCTCAAGTCCTTCGTTATATTCTCAGAAATCAACAGGTAAAAACTGAAGATATTGCTCGACATTTTGCCTTTAACGAGAGCATGACAAATGAGGTAATTTCTAGTCTTATAAAAGATAAATTGGTAGAAAAATCTGGCAATAGTATAATAACTTCATGATTAGACATTCATTAGTAGGACTCACCCTCAAGCTCGGTATTATTTTGCCATTTATCTACTTCGGGCTCATATCTATTTTTAGCCCACGAAGTGTCAGTATTTTTTATCCAAATTTCATATTGGATTTGATAGGAGAATATACGACAGCATATCTTGGAGCAATCCTCGCCCTTGTTGTCGCGGTTTGGATTTTCTGGGGTAAAAGAAAATTCTCTTCAAGTCTTTTAGCGGCAATTATCATCGGCGGATCAATCCTATTTAGAATCAATGAGGTTCATTATGTTTTTGGCGCAATTCCACTTCTTACATCAGCACTTGCTCTCTCTTTTAGATACTACCCGCGAAATCGTGGCATCACACTCGATGAATCACTTCTTACAAATCATCAAAGAGAACAGGAACAAACACAGGATGTGGAACAATCTTATAGTGGCTAGCACTTCCCTCTTACAGCATGAATAACATCAAGAATAACAGCTTGGTACATACACCACTTAAAAATGAGATGGGGTTAGATAGTCCCATTGAGGCTATTTCTCGTATCGATAAAAAACAACTCAGCGCGCTTCATAAACTTGGAATTAGAACATTTCGAGATCTTCTCTATTTCTTCCCCGTCAAATATGCAGGAGCGAGCACAACAGCATCAATCAGTTCAGCAACAACCGGCGAGCACGTCATACTATATGGAAAAATATCGAAACTCAAAACAAAGAAATCATTTCGTGGAAAAATCCCAATGGCGGAAGGAACATTCACGGACACACAAGGATCAATGAAGCTTGTGTGGTTCAACCAAGCATATATCGCCAGACTTATTCAGAATGATTCACTAGTAAAAATCCAAGGCAAAATAACAGAACGAAACGGTGCAAGAACAATGCAGAATCCTTTGATTGAATCAGTATCCGCAATCCCCGAACTAAGTAGCGACTCCCTTTTTTCTCAAGTCAATCAAAGTGGCGAAACAACTGATATCCCTCGCGGTAATTTTGTACCGATATATAGAGAATCCCAAGGGATCACCTCACGATGGATATACCACGCCATACTGAAAATGTTCAAAATGGATTTCTTCCAAAATCTAGAAGACTCAATCCCAAACGATATACTTAAAAAATATAACCTTCCCTCTTTGCAGTCTGCTCTCATTTGGATACATACACCCGAAAAAGAATCACATGCAGAGATTGCTCGAAAGCGTTTTGCATTCGAAGAAATATTCATGATTCAGCTCGATAGACAAAGAGAGAAAATGAAACTTCGTGATGCTGTCTCATACCCAATCACAACAGCAGAAGAAAAAGTTCAAGAATTTGTTGATCGATTTGAATTTGACCTCACCGAATCACAGCTCGGTGCAGTAAACGACATATTCACTGATATACAAAAAAATATCCCAATGTCACGACTTCTCGAAGGAGATGTTGGATCCGGAAAGACTGCAGTTGCGGCAACAGCAACATTTGCAACAGTCTCAACAAAACCAAAAGGGCAAATGAACGGCGCTCTCCAAGTAGCATATATGGCACCAACAGAAATTCTCGCAAAGCAACATTTCGAATCTTTCATCCAATACTTCAGACATATGCCTGTGTCTATTGCACTTATAACAGGAAAAGGATGCCGAAAATTTCCATCAAAAGTGAATCCTGGAGGCTGGACAAATATATCTCGTACACAATTACTCAAGTGGGTGGCAAACGGCGACATCGCGGTAGTCATTGGAACACATGCACTTATTCAAAAAAGCGTTAAGTTCAAAAATCTTGCATGCGTCATCATCGACGAACAACATCGATTTGGTGTTGAGCAACGAAAGAAACTTGTAAAAAAACACGAACAAGTCCCCCACCTTCTCTCAATGACGGCAACACCAATCCCCCGAACTCTTGCCCTCACCTTGTACGGCGATCTCGACCTCTCTATTCTCGACACAATGCCCTCAGGTAGAAAACCAATCATCACCGACATTGTGACGCCTCATAATCGAAAATCGGCATATGAACATATAAGGAAGCAAGTAAATGAAGGCCGGCAGGCATACATCATATGTCCACGAATTGATTTGCCAGACGAAGAATCAAATCCATCAGCGATACTTACCGTCGCGACAAAAGCAGTAATCACGGAAGCAAAACGTCTAAAGAAAGAAGTCTTTCCTGAATTCAATATCGGTATCATTCATAGCAAAATGAAGCCGGATGATAAAGAGAACATAATGTCGGATTTTGCATCAAAAAAGATAGATATTCTTGTATCGACATCTGTTATTGAAGTAGGTGTAAATGTTCCAAACGCAACAACTATTCTTATTGAAGGTGCAGAACGATTCGGACTTGCACAACTTCACCAACTCCGAGGTCGTGTGATCAGAGGAAATCATCAAGCATACTGTTTCCTGGCAACTGATAGTGAAGGAGAAACCGCCATCAAACGACTTTCGGCCCTTAAGAACACACGAAGTGGGTTTGACCTTGCGGAACTCGATCTCAAAGAGCGCGGTGCAGGATCACTTGGTAATGGTAAACAATGGGGTATTACCGATGTAGGTATGGAAGCACTCAAGAATCTGAAGATGGTTGAAGCGGCACGCAAGGAAGCATTTAATATTATTACGCATGACCCAGAACTCAAAAACCATCCCCTATTGGAGATGGCTTTGAGACCTCGAAAGGAAATTCACTTCGAGTAGCTAACCTTTTACCGTAGCGTCACATCAACAGTTGCGCATGTTGCAGTTAAGGTTTGTCCTGTAGGGGCAGTTACTTTGGCCTGCATTGTGTATGTCTGTTTCTTTATCCCAGCAGGAAAAGAAGTTCGCTCTACATAGTACGTAAGACCAATATCCTTGCTTGTTTGTAGGACCTTCTTTTCAGGTGTCACAAGTGACCACTCAATAATTGCTCCTTCGACAACCTTTCCTCCGATTGATGGAGTCGCTGCCCACATAAGTCTTTTAGTAGAACTCGCCGTAGCCATCACTTGGTTTTTTCCGGGCGCGGCGCACGCAATCATCAGGTTTCCGACCATGCTTGCATCGGGTGTCGCAACAGGAAGTGGCGCTTCAACATTCGGGTCTGTTTTTTTGTATGAAGCAACCACAAACACAACTGCGACAATAACAAGCCCGAGTAAAATCTTCCAGGATGTTTTAGCTTTTACCATTATACGTATTTATTAACTAGATGATTAATTCGCACCTCCACTAATTGATATTCTTCCTGCACTTTCACCTGTATATGTCTCCACACCGAGAGTACCATTTTGCACAATCTGTACTACAAGTCTGTATTGACCATTTCTCACTGTTGTTGGTACTCGATAACTATATGTTCCATCATTTGTGATGAATGTGCTTGTCACATTGATCGTTGGCAATGTTGATGATGCATCTGATGGGACAAGTGAGATAGCGGTAGATCGTGGAGAATTTGTAAGTCGAGTATCTTTCCATCGGATTGGATATACCTTACCTGCCTGCCAACTTATATCAGTTGCACCTGTAGTCACCTGAATTGCAGGAGTTGGAAGAATTCTAAATCCTCGCGCAGCAGATGTTCCATTTGGATTTGTAACAACTATTGTATATGCCTTCGCATCAATCGCAGGGGCGACGAACGTCACACTTGTACTCGCTGTCTTTTGTACTGTTGCAACCTCTCTTACTACTGTGCTACCAGTCTTGAATACAACCATTGATCCTGGGATAAGGTCTGTACCTGTAACAGTCACGGTTTGTCCTGGCTCAGCTCGAACAGGACTTACAGATGTTACTTTTGGTGCTACAGGAGAAGCTGGAGCTGTCGATGATCGAGCAAAGTTTGTTGCTGGACAATTTGCGCTTGCAACTTGAGTTCCTGATGTGACACGTACTATAGGATCAATTGTAGCCGTTAGAGATGCAGGATTTGGAATCACGTACTGAAGCGTTGTAGATCCATTCTGAGCATCGGTGATTTGATAGCCTCGAGCAGACCATTGGTATGTTTTTGTATCTACTCCACCAGTTGTTGTTACTGTCCACTTTGCTGTTGAACCAACTGTTGCGTATACAGCAGTATCGAGTGTACAAGAAGCAGTAAGTCTGTCTGGTCCTGCTGGGATTCCTCGAATCTCAAATGGAAGACTATATCCAACTGTTGAACTAGCATCTTGAGTTGCTACTGTAGCTACCGCAAGTCGTACTGTTGATGTACCAAAATCTCGCGGAACATTTATTCTCTGTGAATATGTTGCTCTCTTCACTGCAGCTGCAGGGAGATTAACTGTACCCACCTTTCGTGTGCCAGTTGTATTCGATTCAACTGTTGTATTTGTTCCAGGTACCAAGAAGAATTCTAGTCGTGTATTTGCAGGGAGATTGTTTGTATTAAATACAGTAGTTGTCGCCTGTCCTGCAACAACAAATCCTCCTCGCGGATTATTTACTTGGATTGCCTTATCCCCTGATGGATCCTTGAGTACAAGAGCCCTCTTCATCTGAGTTGAAGCTACTCCAGATGTTGCTTTAATTCGAAGGAAGAATCTTCCAAATCCTGATCGTGAAGCAAGATTAATTGTCTCTTCACCATCATTTGGAGTCGCTGTTGCGAGATTAATAACCTGAGAAACGTTTTGAGCATTGATCAAATCAATATCGATAGTTGATCCTGAAAGGTTTGTTCCTCTCCACTTTATTGTTACAGAAGAGCTCGCTGTAATTGTCGATCCTGCTTTTGGAGAGACGATGAGAATTGAAGGAGCCGTCTTTGCTCGCTCTCGAAGAAGCGCAGTATAAAGAGAACGAAGATTGTTCAATTCTGCATTTGCATTAGCGTTGCTCTTCTTGAGTTGTTCAACCTTATCCACAATATCATTAATCCGTTCATCCTCTTCGTCGGCTTGTGCCACCACCGGTACGAAGTCAAGCATAAGCGCAAATGAAAGAATTCCAATTTTTTTAAATATACTCATAAATATCAATAAATAATTAATTTATAACTTGCCATATATTGTACCATGTGATTATCAAACAAAAAGAACCCCGGAGAGGCTCTTTTTGCATTCTTCTTGTAGACGACAAGAATTGTGATTATCTATTGTTGATATGGCATCCAGGACCCAAAATCATTGCTCCTGCAATACTACACCCCTCATCCTCTTCTTTTTCTTCTTTTTTCTTATTTTTATTTTTTCCTCCCTTATCTGGGTGTTCTGCCTTATACTTTGCATCTGCATCCGCTCTTAGATCAGCTGGGTCTTGAGGAGTAACTGGCTGAATGAGTTTAAATGCTGGTTTAAGTGTATACGGAGCTATTGTTGCAACACCATTCTCAAGTGTGAGAATTGGTTTTTGTGACTTTCCAAGTGTTGATAGGTTGCCTGCAGCAGATGAGATGACGAGATAATACTTGCCCGAAGCCTGATTGGCAGGAATATTCAGTTGTAGTGTTTCTTTTCCATCATTTGGAGTCGATGTTGAAAGTGTAATTGTATCTCGCGTACCTGTACTTACGAGATCAAGTCTAACTGCAGGAAGATTCGCTGCTCGCCATGTGATATCAAGAAATGGACCACAACTTGCACAACCAGCAGTTGATGTTCCTGTCGTTGAAGTTGTTGTCGCAGAAGCTGTTACCTTGAGTACTCTCACTGATGGAATATTTGTATATTCTCGAGACGCGAGATTGAATGTTGTTACATAATGTAATTTGTACTGCGAAAGTTCCGCATTTGCAGCTTTCAATCGTGAATAGAGATCCCAGTACATCATGATAAGCTTCTCCTTTGTCTGACTCTCAGATTCTCCTGAATCTTTTTTTGTAGCAGCGCTCACCGATGTTGTACTCGCCAATACGAGAACCGCAAGAATGATTACACTGTAAATAATTTTTTTCATCTGTTTTATGTATAAATAATTAAAAACATCTTTTAAATGCAATATGAATTATAGCACCTGATAAATATAGGTACCACACTTATCCCCCCAATTGTGCGAGTACATGGATTCGAACCATGGACCGGTCGTGTATAAGACGACTGCTCTACCAACTGAGCTATACTCGCATAATCCTTCGTCAGCCTAGCATTTTTAGGGGAATTTATGAAGAGAAGCACACTGTCTCCTAATTAAGTAGCGATGACCAAAAGATTGACTCAATTATGCCGTCACATCAGCCTTCTTTGGCTTGATGCCATTTGCAATCAAGATGTCTTCGAATTCTTTTCGTTCCAAAGTTTCCGCCTCAACAAGCTCTTTAGTAATCGCATCAAGCGCTGATCGATGCTTTGTTACAACATCGAGCGCAATTGCATACGCCTCATTCATAATGCGAGAAACCTCAGCATCAATATCTGTTCCGACTTTTTCTGAATATTCTCGAACATCAAAATGCTGTCCTTGGTGAATTCGAGCTGTTCCATTTTCGAGTGCAACAGGACCGATTTTTTCTGACATTCCGTACTTTGTCACCATATCTCGAGCAAGTGATGTCGCCACGGCCAAATCATTTGATGAACCAGTTGTGAGATCTCCGAAGATAGTCTTTTCGACAACATACCCTCCAAGCGCTACCGCAATATCATCAAGAAACTCTTTCTTTGATTGGAGTTTTCGATCTTCGAGAGGAAGTTTGAGTGTATATCCTGCAGCTCGTCCTCGAGAGATGATTGATACTTTGTGCACCGGATCAGCAAACGGAAGCACCGACGCAACAATCGCATGCCCCGCCTCATGATACGCCGTGAGTTCTTTCTCTCGCTTGCCGAGAATATGACTTTTTCGTTCTGGACCGAGGAGAACTTTCTCGATTGATCGAATGAGATCGAACTGCGCGACTTTCTTTCTATCTTCTCGCGCAGCGAGGATCGCTCCTTCATTCATAAGCGAATATAGATCAGCACCTGAGAATCCTGGAGTTCGTTCTGCAATCACATCAAAGTTCACGTCTTCAGCGAGAGGTTTCTCGTTTGCATGCACTTGAAGAATAGCTTTTCGATCTGCTCGGTCCGGAAGATCAATAGTTACTCGTCGATCAAATCGCCCCGGTCGAAGAAGCGCGGGATCAAGAACATCGGGTCGGTTTGTTGCAGCCATAACGACAATTTTTTCATTTGGTTCAAAGCCGTCCATTTCAACAAGGATCTGATTGAGAGTCTGTTCTCGTTCGTCATTCCCTCCTCCAGTACCGACACCTCTCACTCGCCCCACCGCATCAATTTCATCGATAAAGATAATTGCGGGCGATGCGACTTTAGCAAGCTTAAACAAATCTCGTACTCGAGACGCTCCAACTCCTACAAACATCTCTACGAATTCAGCGCCCGATACTGAGAAAAATGCCACGCCAGCCTCCCCCGCAACTGCTCGTGCAAGAAGTGTTTTTCCGGTTCCTGGAGCACCCATAAGGAGTACACCTTTTGGAATTCGCGCACCAATATCGAGGAATTTCTTTGGATTCTTGAGTAAATCAACAATTTCCACCAACTCTTCTTTTGCTTCTTTTGCACCTGCAACATCTTTGAAAGTTACTCGTTGTGTTGTGTCATCGGGTGTAATGAGTCGTGCTCGTGACTGCCCAAATGAGAAAGCTTGAGCGCCCGCACCCCGCGCCTGTCTTGAGAGATACCAAATGATAAAGAAGAAGATAATTATAGGAAGGAAAAATGGAAGCAAGTTAACCGTCCAATATGCAATCCCTGATTCATTTTTGTTTGTAATTGAAACCGCGCTCAGCTTTGCCTGATCAACACCAAGATTCACAAGAGTCTCAGAGAGAGAAGCACCATCTTCTTTTTGAGTTTTTATTTTTGTTTTGTCTGTATACACAGCATCAACCTCACTGCCAGCAACTTCGATAGATGACACCTTGCCTTCATTAATATCTTTTACAAGCTGGCTCACAGAAATATCTGTCGGTTTTGTATCTGTAGGCATGAAAGCTCCATAGATCATAATGACAGAGAGAAGAAATATGAAGATACCAGTAATATTTCTGATAAAAACCGCTCGGATATTTAATTTTAGATGTGGTGTTTTTTTATGCTTTGCCATGTAACAATCTCATTATCGAACTGCAAATAATGTCGTGAGTATACATGACAGATTGATATTTTAAAAATTGGTTTACGGACAAAATAAACCTCTGATATACTAGACATACAAATCACTTTTTCAATGAAATACATCAAAAAGATCCTTAAGTTCAGTCTCCTCGCCCTTATCGGTATCATTATGCTCATTATTAGCATTCTTCTTGTGGTAAATATCGTCACAAAAGCAACAAATGACCGTGTATGGAACCTCGACCAAGCCGTTCTCCCTCACTCTGTAGTAAATAATGATCTTGTAACCATCTACAATATTCGCAACTTCACATATAGATCAACGACCGACTACACACCAAACTACTACGACAAGACATTTGATCTTAGGAAATTGAAAAAGGTTTGGTATGTCGTTGAACCATTTTCGGGAATTCCAGGGTCAGCACATACATTCTTAAGTTTTGAATTTGAAGGAGATAGTCCTGAGACGAATACGGATAATGAATTTGTCTCTATTTCCGTCGAGATTCGAAAGGAAAAGGGTGAGGCGTTTCACCCTATAAAAGGTCTCCTCAACCAATACGAAATCATGTATGTCATCGCGGATGAGAAAGACGTTGTCAAACTCAGATCTAATTACCGAAAAGACCTTGTATATGTATATCCTGCCAAAGCAACTCCAGAAAAAGTTCGAACTCTTTTCATAGATATGCTTAACCGATCAAACGAACTCAACAGAGATCCAGAATTTTATAACACCATAACAAATACATGCACGACAAATATTGTGAGTCATATAAATTCAGTCACTCCTAAAAAAGTACCGTTCTATGATTTACGTGTGTTTTTCCCAGAAAATTCAGACCTTCTCGCCCACGAACTCGGACTTATTGATACTGATCTATCTTTTGAAAATATGAGGAAACGCTATTTTATAAATGAAAAAGCACTCAAATACGCTGACGCTGAAGATTTTTCTCTAAAAATTCGTGAGGAGCAATAGCGCCTGACAAAAAAGACTCCTAGATTGTTCGATACTCATAACCGAAAAAATATACTATAGTAGACAAATACTATGGCCAATCTAGTAGTAAATAAAAAAGCATCATTCAACTACGAAATTCTCGATACATTCGAGGCGGGCATTGAATTGCTTGGTTCGGAAGTAAAAGCACTCAAGGCCGGGCATGCATCATTTGAAGGAGCATTTGTAACAATTCAGCATGGTGAAGCCTTTCTCAATAAACTACATATCACGGCATATCAAAAGAAAAATCTTGAGGTACAAGGGCGACTTGTCGAGGAAAACAGAAACCGCCGACTCATCCTCCATAAAAAGGAAATTGAGAAACTCGTGCATGAAGGCCATGCCAACCGTATGACCGTCATCCCCCTCCGCTTCTATATCAAAGGTCGGAAGATAAAACTTGAGATTGCTATCGCAAAAGGAAAGAAAAAGTTTGATAAACGAGAATCAATCAAAAAGCGAGAGGACAATATAAGAGCGAGACGCGAGGTGGGTGAAAAGTAATTTATGTGTACACTTCATCATGCTTACCAACAGCCACAAAGACAACAATCATCTTATTATCTTTATACATATAAATAACTCGTAAATCATACCCGGCACACAATGCGTAGCTCCCATCCATTTTACCGTGAAGCTTGTGCTTCTTTAACGAAGGGTGTTGGGGTGCCGTCAAAAATAATTCAACGGTTTCAAGCACAGCCTTTTTATCCTCTTCACTAAGTTTCTCTAGTTGTTTGTCAAACTTCTTCGTGTATAAAGCTACTATCATTTCTTCTTTAGTTTGCCTTTGAGATAGGATAAAAACTCCTCTGGAGTCATAGGCTGGGAAAGATTCGCGGGGGTTTTTGCGTCCTCAATAGCCTCAAGAATTTCCTCTTCCTGCTTTGGAGTAAATCCATTTTCTGTTAGACCTTTAATTGCAAGGGTTTTTGTTCGGAGTGATTGAGAAATAAACATTTTTGTTGCACCAGAAATATCCGTACCAAGTGATTCAAAAAGCTTCATGGCATCCTTTTTCATTTTCTCATCAATTCGAATTTGAATTGTTGTCATATGCTCTAGTATATACATTGTACGTACATTGTCAATCTGTTAAATTCCCCTCTTGCGATCGCATATTACCCACAAAAACATGAAGAAGTGCTCAATTTTCTCGATAATAAATAACGTAACCAGAACTCACATATTCCGTCTTAAGCTATACGGTAGGATTTGTCACCAAATATCATTGACTTCTAGACCAAATACCCTACTGTTAATATTGCTCATTGAAAAAGTCCATGCCTCTATACACGAATTGGGTGGCACATACATGGGGATGACCGGCATCGACATGAAGACGAGGATCTTTCGTGCGAAGTCGAGTATCGAAAATCTCGTAAAACTTTTCGAAACTTAAGTGCTAACGCACGATCAGTTGTATCGCCGTATTTTACTGCGAACGACTTTTCTTTTGCTACAGCTCGAG
>JACCDR010778346.1_pt1 | contig 26219 bp, 33 predicted proteins | sample 7446431 | NCBI WGS metagenome assembly JACCDR01 (sample SAMN15323443, study PRJNA562643) | freshwater metagenome | isolation source: river surface water | place: USA:Blue River Watershed | collected 2017-08-17 | reverse complement strand
TCTTTTTTGTAAAGAGCATCGCATTCTTGTCGTGTTTTTACAAACTCAAACTGAACAATACCCTCGCATTCTCCTTTTAGATCAACGTCTACCGGGCACTCCTCCGGCACTCGTGCACAGCAATGATAAACCTTGAATCCAATTCGATAGTCAACCCCATCTTTTGACCGCAGTTTGTATTTTCTAATCCCGGCCATATTAGCATAGTAAAGTGTGTATCCAAGTGGCGAATCCACAATAATGTTCATTGCTTCAACAATTAACGCTTTCATGGCGGCATCCTTCTTAAAGGATTTGAGGTCTCGTTCAAAACGAGGGCTTACGTATGATTTATACGGCATTAAATAAAAGTTTTAATCGAACAGCGCCATAAAATCAGCGCGTGCTACAAATCTGGCTTCTGACAGAGGAGTAGGAGGCATCTCTTTCGCCAATGCGTTACCATACTCTTCTGATTCTTCATCTATCTCCGACAAATACTGCAACTCAGCGTGAATATCAAGTATCAAATGCATCAACTTGAAATAGTGACTTGCTAATTCGTTGGAACTGTTACTTTTGCCTTCACGCAATGCTGATTGCATCAGTTTTAGGCTCAAAATATACTGAGAGTCTGCTCTAAGTTCAATAAGCATCACCCGGGCCTGTTCTGGCTCAAAATGGGCGGCTATTAAATCTTTTAACTGGCCGAGTACACTTACTAATACCTTTAGTATAGAAGTGTAATCGATTGAACTCGGTGTGATAGAAGCACCACATTCTATAGTCTCATCAGTTTCTGAAGATGCCAAATATTGAGAGACATAATTATTTGAGACTTTAACAGTCGTTGTTGCTTGTTTAATCTGCACGTTAGATGCAGCGTACGAAATTGAACGATTCATAATACTAGGGAAGGATTAAAAAAAAAGTGAGAATTTGTAGATGCGGATAACGGCAAAATTAGGTTTGCCGAAAGATGAATTGCAACATTTGTTACACCTTTAACAATTTTTGCTACCTCTAAGTTCTTTTGCTACTATTAAAAATGTTTAGAAGGGGTTACAAGTGCTTACAAATGGCCACTAAGTGCCACTAATTGTCACAAATAATCACAAAGGTACTGCTAAGTGTCGCTAAGTGCCACAAAGTGCCACAAAACATTAACACTTTTCCCCCTAATTGCCCACCTTGCGCGCCAGCGCATCTAAAAACGTCGTCGAGCGGTAGCGAGACACCACTCATTTTAGAGGGCGAAGCCCGCAAATTTCCCTCCCCCCCCGCACCCCCCCAAAAAAAAATGCTGGCAAGGTGAAAAAATATTTGCTACTTTGAAAACAATCCCCTTACCTTTGCTGTGCAACCACATAATTAATCGTAGCCAACGGCTGCTGCTGTATCTTTGCGGTCATAACGACAGGAAGAACTACGCGCCGGGACATACGTTATAGCTGTTGGCTTAATTGTGTGGTTGCACCCGTGCGCGTTTTTTATTTTAACATCTTTAATTGCAACCACACATGTCACATTCACAGCAAAAAGAGTACACATTCCGCGTTTCATTCGTTAACGCTGAAGAAGACCCCGACACCCTCCTCGAATGGTACACCAAAGCCGAAGACCGGCGTACCGCTTACCTCCAGTTTTTTTACATCCACGAAAATCCTGATCTTCGCATCGTAGCATGTGAAGAGGTGTTCACGTATTCGGGACCGGTTACTCCTCCAACCCCGTTACTACGCATCCACCCGGCCACCGAACGCATCACCTTTGAGGAAAATTCGAGCGTACTGCCCGAATTCATCGAAGTACAAGATGATTTTCTGATCCGCGCCGTGTACGGCCTGTGCAAACTCTGGATCAATGAGAACGGAGAAGAAATTTTCCGCGAAATGGCCAACTCGCTCCATGCCATCGGCGCACACTCCATGCGTTTTGCGCTCCAGGGTGAACCGCTCTCCCCTACTGCCGACAACGAGGCGTACACATATCTCCGCGACGCGGCTTTCCTCTTTGACTATATTGCCACCGGCGACAACCCGGTATATCGTTCCAGCGAACTACTGGACACGGTGAACAACATCTTTTCTTACCTTACCGAAAACTAATTGACCTATGAATCAGACTTTTTATATTGTTAAGGCTTCGCTGAAAGAGTTCTTTCAGGAGGCCAAAGAAGCCAATGTTACGGCGGTATGGGTAGGTAACCGCGCCACCATTAAAAATGGTTGGGCCTCAATCAAAATCGAAGTAAGTGCCGTGCGTATCGTCGACGGCCAACCGCTGATCATGTTGTATTCACTGCTCTTTTGGGAAGGTCTTCCCCAGGACGGAAGCAACCCGTCACACGGTCCCAACTACGCCGAAATAGACGAACGTATTAAAGGATACATGAATGAGGCGTTAAGCATCGGTTTATCGGTGAATAGTGGGCTTTTATCTCTTCACCCTTTAACCAGCGAGACAAAATGAGCAGCACACCAAACGCAACTACATTTCGATTCCAAGAGGAGACCCGCGAAGAATTGGAACGTATCAAAGAGCATTTGAACACCCCTACCCTACAAAAAACGGTTGAAGTGTTAATCCAACGGTTTCTGCAGGATGAAACCAACTACAATAATTTATTGAAGGAGTACAGGGTAAAAACGAATCAATACCGGGATTTAGAAGCACAGGTTCATGGATTAAAACGGGCATTTCGCTCGCTGATGGAAGAAGGAGGTGAGTCATGAGATACACGATTAAAGTAAAGAACCACTTTACCACCAACGAAGGTGACGTAAAGCGTACCGATAAAGTAATGCAGGGCGGAAAAGAATGCCTTCATGTTTCCGTTGCCGCACAGCAAAATGACCGGCTTGAACTGTATTTTACAAAGGAGGAATTGATGAAAATTGTTTTGGATACAGAAATGAAGGATTTGATGGATACTTTAAAAAAGTGCAAACTGTACATGCACGATTTGGAAGTTGATAACATCGAGGACAGAACTGCCGGAATTTTTAGGGACCCTCACCTGACTGCGGCTTACAACTCGTTAGTCAGATTATTAGAGCATTTTAAATGGGTAAAAGATGAAAGTAAATTGCCTTAGCGTACATTTGCGCTACAAGTTTAAAACTTGTGAATCACACATTTTGGCCCGGGCACGACGTAAGTTGTGTCCGGGCTTTTTTCTTTTGGCATCAAAACAGTTAACCAGGAACGAAGCCGGCGCGATATATTGACATCAATCCTCGTGCGGCTCCTGGCTGATCGGTCGCCGCGCCGGTCGCGGATTGGCATCAAAGATGGAGGGAGCGCCTTTGAAGTTTTTGCTTACCGGGTCCGGCTGAAAGTAGATCATGGTTGTGGAAGGAGTCGTGTGGCCAGCCTGCCTCATCACATCGGGCACCGGCATAAACTCCAGCCATTCGGTGATACCCGTATCTTTGAAACTGTACGGGCTAAGACCGTCAATGTCTTTTATTTTGCCCTGCCGTTTCAAATCTTCCAAGCACACGCGCAAGTGCCGCCAAATGTACGACCGGCCGCACGGCTCCGTGGGGTGCGGGGTGCCACGGCTGCCAAAAATCAGGTAATTACCCGGTATCTCTGTAAATCGTTTGTCGTGCAGTATTCGCAACAAAACATCCGGTATTGTCACGTAGCGGTCCCGGGCCGTTTTGCTTTTGTCGGCATCCAGCGTGATAATACCTTTTCCCAAATCGATATCCGAAGCGTACAACCGGCGCAATTCGGTACCCCGCAGCAAACCGTAATAGGTCAGGCTTACCGCCAAAAAACACAGGTAGTCCCGTTCGTACAGCCACCGCGCTACCTCTACCCGATCAGCCGGTGTCAACTTCCGGCGCTTTTTACGGACCGCCTTTTTCCGGCCAATACTCGCAAAGGGATTGACCTTCACAATCTCGCGTTCCATGAGTTCGATGAACAAACTTCCGGTTTTGTTCCGGTAGTTGTTCCAGGTTGCCGCCGACACTGGTCTGTTGTCACGGGTTTTGCGCCCGGCCACGTAGTCGAGGTACTGGAGTGCATGTAACTTGGTAAAGTCTTCGACCGGAAGGGTATCCAGTTTTTGGGATTTAATCCACTCCAGCAAAACACCTCCCCTACTCCGTACGTCTTTTGTCGTTTCGTATTTGTCGGACTTGAGTTTTATTTCAATGGCCATCTCCAACGCCTGGTACAGCGTCATGCCGTTCAACTTCCGGTCGATGGTTGCCGGATCAACCCACGGGTACCCGTGTGGGAGTAATCGGTTGATCTCATTCACGGCCCGTTTGGCAGCCGCCGTTCTTTCGGCCTTGTCCCGGATTCTGTTCAGGTCCCACGTTTCCCGGTGGCGTTTTCTTTGGCCGGTATTCGGGTCCGTTTGATAGAACACAATCTCCCAACGGTCCTTTTTGCGGGACAGCCGGGCAGGTAGGTACGTTAATTTGTGGGAAAAAATTTTTTTGTCCATTGTGCAGTGCTAAAATTTTCTGGCCACGAACTGACACAGTTTTTTTCGCCGACAATGGAAAGGTTTGAAAACTAAGTTGTTACTATATTTTTGAGCGGACAACGAGAACCACTCCCTCTTAACCATTGGCGGAATAATGATATTAATGGTTTGTTTTGCTATAAATAATAGCGTTTTTGGCAATAATCAAAAAGGGCCTGTGTCAACAATCTGACACAGGCCCTTTTTCATGACAAGCCTTCTATTCGCTGCTTTTTTCGTTTTTCCAACTCTTCAAACTCATATTGAGTCTCACCAATTGGAGTATCAATAATTTCAGTCCTAAGAATTTCACGGGTAACTAAATCGTGTAAACTCAATCCAGATCGCTCAGCAAGAAAAAGCATTAAATCAATTGGTGGATCTACTCTGTACGATTCGTAGGTTTGAATCATTGTCCTGGTGTAACCGGCAAAACCATCTTGTCGTGCCCCTTTTGCCTTCCAAACGAGGCGAATTTTTTTTAGATTAATCGGGAAATAATTCTTGTACATCTTGTGTGCTGAATTTGTTTAAAAAAAATGCTACAAATAATAGCATACTTAAATCATTGTAGCCTATATTTGCACCGTAAACATTTCATCACAAAAGTAGCACTAAAATGGAATTACAAAAATTTTTTGAACAGCATCGCCTTGCGATCAGAACTGCTCTTCCCCACGGGTCCCTGACAATTTTAGGTGGCGTCTTGGGACGTAACCACTCCGAAATACAACGCATTTTTCGGGGAAACCTCAAAGAGACACACTCCGATGTGTGCCGCCGGAGTATGCTTATAATCGAAGCATCCAGTACCAACGACAACCTTGTACAGCAGTATAAAGAACTGATACCACTGGAAGAGCGCGAAGTACTGAAATCTTATTCTATGGCATAAAAAAACCTGACTGCTACCAACAGTCAGGTCAAATTTTCATCACAAAATTTATTTTAACGTTATGCAAAGTAACAACATTTTCGCCGATTTAAAGGAAAAAATTGGCACAATTCGCAAGAACAACGCCAAAACGGCGGGTAAAGAACTTCTCACCGCCATTGAAAAAGAGGAGACTAACGACGCCAGAATGTGGCTTCTGTTTTCTTTTTTACTTATGGCGGCCAGTATTGTCACCATATACATGGGATATAAGTACTATTTTTTCACCTTCGAACCATCATTCCCTGGTTTTGCAATTCCGCTCTCCATTTTGCTTTCTGGTGCCGTCGAAGGTGGTAAGGTATTCCTTGCTTACGCGATACTGAGCGGGTTCATTTTTGGTTGGGCGTACCGGAACTGGAGTAAGTTTTTGGCCTATGTTTTTGGGGCCGTACTGGCATTCGGTACTTACTGGTGGTCTTACACGACATCAACTGAAGGCATCTCAATTTACGCCAAAGAAACGAGTACAGATAACCTAAAAGGCACCCCACTCGCTGAATACTTAGCAGCCGGAACGGTGGACCTTACGAAACAAATCGAGGATATCAATGCCAGTAATGAACAGGCATCTAATATGAAAACCAAAAAGGGTAAGGTGAATTGGTATGGACAACAGGCCTTGACAAACAACTCCACTACCCTATCGAACTTACAGCAACAAAAAGCAGCCAGAGAGGCCCAACTGACTGAAGAATGGAAAAAAGGCGAAGGACGCACTGAAACACGGGTGAACAAACTCACTGAATGGGTAATGACTTTTGGCGGCTATGCGGAATGGTGCGTTTTATTTTGCTTGCTCGCTATGATCTTTTTTGACAAGGACCGGAACGACGCAATAATGTCTAATGAGACGGCTCAAAAGGTAACCGATAAAATAAAGGCACACCACGCCAAATTATCGGCCGATCAAATGGAAAAGGAACTAGAAAAGGCCGCGATGATGAACGGTAGCTACAAAGACGAGCCTTTGGGAAAGATGTAGCCTCGCCTTTAAAGGGTGATAAAGACGAGGCCAATAATTCTACCCATACGCCTGTGACACACCGTGACACACCTGTGTCACAGGTCACAGATGAAACAGTGACCGAAGCAGCCTACAAACACTATTCAACTAATTTCAAAAGGGAAGTGAACAATCTGACTTCTGGTAACGGCGGCCGCGCCACGGTTTGCCTGCGACTAAATGAGGCTCTTCGCGGAATGATTCACCACGCACCCGCTATATCGGAAAAAACCCGCCTTAGTGAGTTTGCATACCTGGATAATTTTGCCGGGAAAACACACAATGACCTCCTTGGTCAATACACCCAGGATAACATATATCGTACACCCTTGGGCCTGTACAAGGACAACATGGAGAAACTGTACCAAATCCTCCGAACCCCTGTAACTGCTTAACTATTCATCACCCGGCCGGGTGCACACCCGGCCGGACATCTCATCCTCTCATTATGATTAAAAATCTGGACGAAATCAGAGAACGATCTGATATTACCAAGATCATCGGCGACTACGTGGACCTTAAACGCTCCGGAACCAACTACGTGGGTTGTTGTCCGTTTCACCAAGAGAAATCACCATCTTTTACCGTGTCGGCCAACCGCCAAACCTATCATTGCTTTGGTTGTGGTGCGAGCGGTGATGTATTTCAATTCCTTGTGGATCACAAACGCCTGGAGTTTGTGGATGCCGTAGAAGAGGTGGCAAAGCAAAGCGGGGCCGAAATCGAATTTACGGGCCACCGCGCGGAAGAGGTAGAGCAGTACAAACAGGCCAAAGCCGTAAAGGAAACCCTTTACGATGTGATGGAGCGAGTGACCAGGCTACTGACGCCAACCTGGGATGATACGGAGGCTCCGTACCCGGTAGAGGTGGCCGGGCGGGTGTACAGTGGTGAAACAATCCGCACTTTCCGGCTCGGATACGCGCCCAAAGGCCGTATTTTCACGTATGCGGATTTGGAAGGATTGCAAATCAGTCAGTTGGTTTCTGTGGGCGTTTTGGCCAAATCGAAGAAAAATGACGGGCATTATGAGGTGATGGCCGGACGGGATATATTCCCAATCCGTGATGAACGGGGTAGGGTTGTCTCTTTGGCCGGTCGAGCCGGAAAAGAGGCCAAAAAAGACACTCCCAAGTATCTTAACGGTGCCGAATCACCGATATACAACAAGTCCAAATTGTTGTACGGCCTCGATGTTGCGGGTAAGTATATCCGATCGGCCGGCCGGTGCATCGTCGTTGAAGGATATACCGACGTGCTCACCCTCCACGAAGCCGAAATACGAAATGTTGTAGGCACTTGTGGGACGGCATTAACGGAAGATCAGGCCAAACTTTTAGCCCGGTACACTGATAATGTCACCCTGCTAATGGACGGTGATCCAGCCGGTGAAGCCGCTACCGCGAAGGCCGTTGAGATTCTTTGTCCGCACGTATCGGTGAAGGTCGCTTTTTTCCCTCCATCGGAGGCAAAAGTGGACCCGGATATGTTTGTTCGGGAAAATGGCAGTGAGTCAGTTAAAGCGGTGATGGCGTTGGCCATGGACGGCGTTATCTGGGCCGCTAAACGCCTTTGGTCAGGTACTGATCTATATGCCCAACGCAATGCCATTGAGACGGCGGCGAAGATGTTGGCAAAGATGGACAATGGCCAACGCTCCGGGTATATCCGGCTCTTGGCATCGAAAGCCGGATTGGCTACCAGTATAAAAGCCGAATTACAGGAGGCAATTGAACAGTACACCCCGAAAAAGGAAACAGTTGGCGTATGGGCACCCCAAGAGGAGGAAACCATTACCCATTACAGTATTTACGTGCGAGATGGGGCATATTACCTGCCATCGGGCATTCCTGGCATTGGTTCACCGTTGAGTAATTTTGTGATCTCCGCCATGACGTTGGTCGTGGGTAATGCAGCCAGTGAGCGGATAATTGAACTGAAGCATACCACCGGCCGAATATTGACCGCGCGCATTGAATCGGACATATTCACCTCCTTCCCGGCGTTCCAAACGTGGGTAGAAAGCCAGGGCAATTACTATTTCTATGATACAGCACCCAAATTTTGGGGCAACATTCGCCGCTTTGTAATTGATCAAATGCGGACAGTGTACCCGGTAACAAAGTTGGGTTGGCATAGGGAAGGGTTCTTTGTTTGGAAGAATGGCATAACTATGGGCAATGGCCAGTTCCAGCCCGTGGGTCCGGGCGGTATAGTAGAGCATGGGGGTATTTTATACATGCTGACTATGGCAGTGGACTTACGCAACGAACTGGCTGATGATGGCGGTGGCCGTTCGGATAATAACTATTTTAAGTTTCCCGAACTCTCACCACGACCCGACTTCATCACTTGGGGGCGCAATCTGATTACAGCCTACGGCGACAATGGAACGATGGGTATAGGCTTTGTCATTGCCTCTCTTTTCAGGGATATTGTACAGGGTAGGGAGGGCTTTTTCCCTCTACTCAATATTTTTGGCTCCCCGGGTACAGGTAAGACCAAACTCTTTGAAATGCTCCTAGCATTTTGGGGAGAAGGGGCAAAGTTTTATGATTTGACCAATACTACTGCAAAAGCACTGCCTCGATTGCTAACACAACGGACCAACGCAGTGGTCCCTTTTGACGAGTATAGAAGCGAACTAGATGATGATATACACGCGGTGCTCACTGGAGCATATAACGGTGCAGGACGCGATATGGCCGCCTATGATGGTTCTACAAAAACCAACAATTTTGAAGTAACAAGCGCAGTATTGTTGGCCGGTGAACACCGACCAACCAAGAGGATGGCTTTATATACCCGTTGTATTGCGCTTGAGACACACAGCACTAGTTTTAACCTGGAACAAATTAATGCCTACGATGCAACTAGAGATGTAGCGCGTGGTGGCGGTTTGGCCCACGTAATCGCCGATTTGTTACGGTTTCGGCCACAGATGATAGAAGGTTTTGCAGCAGCGATGAAAGAGATGCAGCAAATGTTTAGGCAGTCATTCCGGGGCCGAAAAATTGAGAGCCGATTAATAGACAACTATAGTGTGATATGTGCCGTGGCCAGCGTGATCCAGGATGCAGGGTTTGAACTTCCGTTTAAACTGATCAACCTCATGGATATTTCCCTAAAGGGTATTGAGCACCAATCCGACATAATTGGTTCAGAGGACCCACTGGCGGCGTTTTGGAGGATTATTGCAAGCCTCTACGAACAACGTAGGGTGCGAGACAAAGAACACGTGATCTTCAGTGAACTGAACGAAGTCACGATTATTAAAGGCGGCAAAGGAAATGACACCGAAACAATTTCATTCCCGGATATTAAAAAGGTGTTGTTTATCCGCATTGAGGCTTTACATGGAGAGTACCTTCAAACATTTGCCGCGCAAACTCGGGGCACAGGTTTACAAATTGGTACCCTTCAACATTATCTATCCACCAGCGCAAGTTGCATAGGGAAAATCAAGTCGAAAAAATTTGGATCTAGTACTCTGTCGTGCTGGGCTTTCGACATGGAGAAACTACCTGTTGAGTTTGCGCAAAAAGAAGAAGTTCATTAACATGCAAAAACTAACGTTTACCACAAACTGGAATAATAAATTGAATTGCGACAACTTTACGACCTTGCGATTGTCAGGCCGTTTAAATGTTGGCGACTTGGTCGAAGTCGTAGATAGGGGAGTGAGCAAAGGGATGTACAAAATATTGGATAGGCGGCGGTTGGAGAATATTGAAAAGATAAACGACTGGATGGCGAGATTGGACACCGGTTATCCAGCAGAAGAAACCAAAGCAATAATAAAACGCATGTACAAAGATATTAAGGACTGGGACCGACAACCAATTTATTACTATCTGGTGGGACGGCCAAAGAAAGCCGCTAAATGATATGAAAGCCCTGGCACTTGTGCCGGGGCTTTCTTTTTGATGCCGATTTTAACCACCGGCCGGCGTGCACGTACACCATTTTGACAGCAATACAACGCCGCGCGCGGATCCGCAGGTACGTGTTTTGATGCCAATGCAGCAAGTGGCCACCGTGGCGCGGCCACCGATCGGGAACCTACCGCCGTTTTTTTGATGCCGTAACCCAAAGCCTACAGGCCAACTAAGCCAAAAACAAACGGACTTTTTTTCAACAAATCCCAAATTTTAACTAAATTTTTTCACTCAAATTTTTTTTTAAACGGGGTTGTCCTGCACGTACCCCATTTTGCAAAAAACGCACTACCATACCATTTTTACTACTTTTTAACATTTCAAATCTTTCTAACTAATTGATAATGAGTTGAAAAAAGGAATCAAAAAAGGTAGTGCGTTTCACTACCTTTTCACTACCACGCACTACCATGCACTACCATGATTTTAAAAAGGTAGTGAAACGCACTACCTTCACTACTTTTACACTACCTCTAATTGTTTGTTATTCAATGATTTATAGTGGTAGTGCATGGTAGTGCAAAAAAATAGGGGGCCTCCATTTACATGCCTCTAAAATTTTTTTTGGCCGAAAGTTCACCAAACACCCAAAAACCAACTTTTCAACAAACCATCGTTCTACCGTCAACCAATTGTATTTTATTAGCAAAACAAAAGATTTAGTGTGCCGTTTTGGTGTGAAATTTGCTATCAATAATAGCATTTTTACATCGAGCAACACGGTGTGCCACTATTGTTAGCAAAAAGCGACGAAATTTAAACTAAAATCAGGGTAAAATTCATGCAAACAACGGAGAGAACCCTTACCAAAATCGAACTGCGCGACAAACTTGCCTGCACCACCTGGAGCCGGTTTTATCGCATTTTCATGACGGAGAAAGTAATTACCGATGTACTCAAGATGTCGGTACCTGAATACAAAAAGGTCAGGGAGTTCAATTTTGAGCAATCCCGGCAATTACGAGAATACTTTGGTTTGAACTAAGAAAAAGCCCTGAGAGGGGCTACATCTTGTTTGTTAGGTACCCGGTGTGTAAACTCTGGGTACTCCTTTTGTCACCAATCACACACATATATATGTCTCTTAAAAAAATCGCCGTTCTGGCAATTAACGACGCCAATACCACACATCTGACCTTTTCGGAGGGTGAGATCGTTTACACCCGTGGTGCACACAGTTTTTCGGTCCAGGCATTGGATAAAAAAAAGTACGCCATTCTGAACAGCAAACAGGGCGGCCGTAAAGTGGTCAGTTACACTGATGCCTTAAAAGAACTCGAATTGCAGGAACCCGAAACCAAAGAGAAAAAAGTTAAAGGGGACAAGGCAAATACAAACACAAATTCCACTGCACCCGGAACCGATGCCAAAGTAGGGGAGGGTACGGATGGTGCTAAAAAAGACGGCGAATAGTCCGACATCATTTTAAAAACAAAACACCCCGGCGCGGCGCATGCTCCACGACCGGGGTGTTTCTTTTTGATGCCATTTTTTGCAGGCCTCCGGATCCAGTCCCGCAAAAAATGGCATCAAAACTTTACGGATGGACTGGACCGTTGTGTTTTAATGTTCCACTGGCTGGAGCAATTATTATTACTCAGTGTCAGTGTGCCCGTAATGTTATTGTCTTTTAGGTAAATTCGGCCGGTAGCCTTCGTGTATTTGCCCAGGATACCGATACCACTTGATTCAATGTCTATGACAGAATTGTTTTCATCAAACGCAAAACAGGAATACCCTTTTATCTTGTGTTTACTGCCGTCCACATCAATTTCAATGGTGTTTTCATTTTTGCGGTTAATAATCCAAGTTTCGGCAACACGTTCATCTCTAACGGAAAAACTACATTCCGAGGCTTCGCATTCCAGTAAAATATTCCACTTCCCGGTGTAGTCGCTCAGTTCTATCACCTTTGGTGCTACCTCATTTTGTGGTACATAAGCCTTGGTACTTTCAACCACAAGAAATTTTAAAGGTTTTGTTTCTTCAGCATTGTTCCAGGTACCGGAAAATGCGCCATCGGCAATCTCACCGGTAAATGATCCGGTATTGGCTCCGTTGTGGAATTCTTTTAATTTGGTGGTACCACTTAATGTTGTTTCTCCTTTTAATGTAATGGGTACCCCTTTGTTTCGATAATAATAAGACCCGGTAATGTTACCGTCAATTGATTCTAATTGCATGGTTATCGGGTGTCCATCAATTGTGCCATCCAGTACTTTTATAAAATTAGATGGCGTACTTTTGCAGCCTAAAAACGCAATTGCGCACAGTAGTAGCATTCTTGACATGGTTATAAAATTGTTTGGTTCAAAAGCAAAAGTAGGGTTGTGTAGCATATAATTTGAACTTATTTTTGCAGCGACCAACAACTTTATTTAATCATGCACATACACATACACATACACATTCCTATTATAAGATTAGGGGCCATCGAGCCAGGACTACCGACGGGTAGCGACCTGGTAATTCCTTTGTATGCGGTGCATTCAAGTTGTTGGTCAGCGGTGGCCCTGTTTTATCAACCTGTAAAAGTTGCAAAAAATGACCAACAACAATGCACCGTCGCTTCTGCCTCCCGAAGCGATCAACAATGCACCCATTAATTGGGTATTAGTGAAGTGGTGGCAAACTGAACACCCTGATAAGTGTATCTACTGCCACACCTCTTTAACCGCCGAAAATCGGACCCGCGATCATGTCATCAGCACGTGGTGGCTTAAACGCAACGTGCCGTTTGAGTTCCGCGCCAACTTCGGAGTAATGAATATTGCTCCCTGCTGCAATGCCTGTAACCAGTACAAGGGTAACCGTAATGCGCACGAATGGGCCGCACTGAAACATCTTCCAGGGAGGCATTATTTGCTACAGAGAAAAAGAAATACTTTTTATAGTAGCATTTATGAAAAAATAGTGCATATATTTACGGCCTGAATGCTGTAAAGCAGTGAAGATTTTCTTTTGGTTTTTTGGGGTACCCCGTGTCGAGCAATTGGCGCGGGGTTTTTTTATTCCTCCGTTATTGGTGTGTTACTCCTCCGTTATCAATCCGTTTGCATTCCGCTAAAATCGCTTTGTGTGGCACAAACATTGTCCCAACTTTGGGGCATGGATACAAAAATTCGTTCAGGTTCGGTTCCGGCTTTGGAAGATCGCGCGGTCATTGCTCCGGTGTCATCCGGCGCATATAGCGGCGGTACACCTCCGGACAATAACCGGTACAAAGCAATGGATGGCAGTGATTTGAAACCAACTGGCTCCGGCCTGTTAGGTTTGGGTTTACTGGCACTCGTTGGCGGGTTTATTCTCCTCCGTCCAACTCGCCGAAAAAAACGTACATCCAAAAAACGGTAAACCATGCTGCACCTATATACACATAATCGCATGACGGACACCGTGTTCCCTATCGTCAATTGGGTGGCAATTGCCGCTAACTTGACCCTTGGTATTATCACCTTGCATGACATTAACCTGGTTGCCGCAGCGGTTGGTGCACTCATGGCCATGTTGGCAAATTTGGACAAAGTGGCCATCAGCCTGGCCCGTGTGTATAGCCTGTACAAAAACAATTGGCAGGTACCTGTTGAGCAAAAAAAAGAGCAACACGATGAAAGTAACTAATATTCTCTTTTTCGGGGCAATTGCGGCCGGTGGTGTGTACCTCCTCACTCGTTTTTCCCAAAACGTGCTTTATGACTTTCGTGGCCTTAAATGGTTGGGTCTTGATGGGTTACGGATGCGTTTTGCAATCATATACGACCTGAAAAACAACAACGACACATCCACAACGGTAAACAGTTTAAAAGGGCGGCTTAATTACGGTGACTACAAATTATCGGACCTGACAATTGATCAGCCGGTGGTTTTGGCTCCTGGACAATCGGAGCGGATGGAAGTAAAGTTTTCGGTGTCACCGGGAACGCTTTTGGCCGAAATACTGCGCTTCATCGAGCAAAAAGAAGGCTTCTCCAAGTTCCGGCTAAAAGGAACACTTTCCGGTAAAATCGGTGATGTACCGTATATCTATCCCATTAACGAAATATTACAAATGGCAGAATGAGCAACGGTATAGCACAGGCAAAAAACACTAAGGTCCTCTTAAAAAAAGACGGTACCACCAAAGATATTATTAAGGTCGTGCTGGATACTTCCCGTGAAGTAAAAGCACAGACTCATGCCTTTTCGAAAGGCTTCGCGCCCACGTACCAGGGCATGCAAAAACTCTGGTCGTGGGTGCGGCAAAATATCCACTACAATGAGGACCCTTTGGGCGTCCAGTGGGTACGTGAACCGGCGCGATTGTGGTACGACCGGGAGGGAGACTGCAAATCGTTCACGGTATTTATCGTATCGGTGTTGGAAAATCTTGGACTTCGGTATGTAATCCGGTTCACTAACACCGATACGCCCAACAGCCGCATCGTCAACCACGTGTACCCGGTTGCCATCCTGAACGATGGCACCGAAGTAATCGTAGATGCCGTGTACAAATACTTTGACGATGAACATCCATACTATTACAAAAAAGATTACAGCATGAGTGACATTTATCGCTTAGCCGGTATTGGTAACACGCCACAACAAACGGATGAACTGACCAGCTACTACAATGAACTGGTAAAAATTGCCGCCGATATACCCGAAGAGGTAACCAGTGGCGTTGACATTACCCAACTGAGCCAAGGCGAATTTGCGCGCTACATGTCGGCCGCACAGTTCGATGCACTGACCGAATCCGCGACCAATCAGAAAGATATGGCGCGTTACGCGGCGGCGGCATCGGCTGTCCGCGGTGGAAGTATCGCCGGAATTGGGGCACTCAAACCTGCCGATGCCAGTAAGTTGGCACAATTCCTTCAGCAAACGGAAAAGCAAACCGAACGGGCATTTTCGGCCCCGGTTTTGATTCTGCCGGAAAACCTCGCCGGAATTGGCAGCCTAAAAAGCAAAATAGTGGATGCCGTAAAAGACGCCTGGAAAAAGGTAGTCAACTGGCTATTTAAAGCCGCAATCCCGTTGGCGGCTCCATTCCTGGTGTATGCCTTTATCAAACAGAAGGTTGGCAAAAAAACTGATGCAAAGGTTGAAAAGGCAAAAGGATTGATAGCCTGGATTCAAAAAACGGGTGCATTTGACACCGCCGATGCTGTGTTGAGTGCCGTAAAAGTGGGCCTTACCAAACACTTTGGTAAAGCACCGGAGCAACTGATCAAAGAAATCTCAAAGGGCCGCATTGGTCAGGTAGGGGCGGTTGGCGCAATTGTCGCTGCTGCAATGAAGGCTTTGCCAATCATCATTGAAATTGTCAAAAAAATTGCCGGACTGTTCAAAAAGAACAAGGCCGAAACCCCGGATATCAGCGCGGCCGATGCACCCAACGAAGCCGAATTAATTGCAGAGCTGGAAGCCAGTCAGCCCAAAAATATTACTAAAGGCGGGGATATGAATATGCATTCAAATAACTACCTGAGCGGATTGTTACCGGTCATCGCGGTTGGGGCGGGACTCCTTTATTTATCAAAGCAATAGATAGCGCGGCGAGCGCATTTTCATAACACTTTAAAAACACTTCGCATGAATGCAACAATGAAAGCCTATCAGGCTATGCAGCGAGCCGCCGCCGACGTTGAAGCCGGCAAGACTGGTGCCAAAGCGCGCCATGCGGCCGCTAAAAAACGATACCTCACCTTGGTGACTAATACTGCCAAAAAGGAGGCCGAGGAAAAAATTAAGATGGCCAAAAAACGGATTGCCATTTCGGGGGCCCGCAAAAAGAAAGCCACTACTACCGCCAAAAAGAAAGCCACAACGGCTAAGAAGAAAAAAACCACAACAACCAAACGACGCACCACGGCAGCGAAAAAACGCCGATAGTACGGCCTGTTGGCTTTGTTACATCACAACATATTAATTCATTTTCAACCATTAAAAACAAAAACGATGGCAAAGAAAAAAGCAAAAAAAACGCGCCGTGGTCGTAGCCGTTCACGTCGTCGCGTCTCCGGTATCGGGGGCGGTATTCCGTTCGAACAAGCCGGTATGGCGTTGGCTGGTGGCCTTGGTGGCCGCATGATCACCAACGTAGCCCGCAACGTAAAAGCCCTTGAGGGTAAAGAAAAACTCCTCATCGCGATCAAAGCGGGTATTGGGGTATATGGTCTCACAATGAAAAATGAAACCGTGCGCAATTTGAGCATGGGTTTGTTGGGTGAAACCGCCTTGCACGCCGCCGGTGAATTTGCACCGAATCAATTCGGAGCAAAACAAAACCTCGCTGGTGTTGGGTCTGTGGTCATTGACCTGGACGATGATATTTCCGGCATGTCTCCTGATTACGGGGTTGCAGGGATGAATGATGATGATTTGGCAGTAGCCGGAGTGTATTAATCCACTGTTTTTAACTTGGTCGTGTGACGCCCACAGCAGCCGACCTATTTATATCACTTTCAAAACAAAAATTATCCGTCATGGATTCTAATTTTTCAATTACCCAGCGTAAGATGTTGGAGCGTCACCGCGCCTGGGGCAAAACAAAAGGTATTTCGCCGGACCGTATTCGTCCGCAAATTCTGAAACTGTACGCGCCACTAAGCGCCACCAGTGACACGCTCACCTTCAACACGCAGATTGACCAACCGGGCATCCTGTCAACGGAAAACCGCCTGAAACGAGACAGCATTATGTTTGTCAACTTGTTGGGTTTGGGCCTTCATAAGGTGCCGATTTTTGCATCCAAGTTGTATCCTCGCAACTCTCAGTTGGTTTTTTACCCTGACAAAAACCTGTTCGCTGACGCCGCAGTGGCTCCTGGTGTGGTTCCCGAAAATGCATGTCTTGAAGCCGTGTACAATGGTACGCTTACCTTCAAAACCAACACTACCGTTCGCCTCGAGGATTACCCTACAAACGTGTTCCGGACGGTGCCGCAAACCCAAAACGGGGCGGCTGCTTACCCAAGTCAAGGATTGGAGTTGGTGGACATCAACACCTCTTTCTACTTGTACGGTAACACCGACAACAAGTTCACTTTGAACATTGGTGACGGTGATCGCGGGGCCATCACGGGCGGTGCTGAAAGTGCCAACTACGTATGCCTTATCCTCGCCGGTTTTGAGGTGGTGGAAGCCGCAAAAAGCAATCTCCGGATTGATGAACTTGACAAAGTTGTTGGACGATAAACAATAAAAGGAGCGGATTCGCTAGAAGGTGGATCCGCTCACATTTCGCTACATTATGCAAAAAGATAAAAGAGTTCGGCAAACCACCTTTACGACGGAAGTAGGAACGACCCGTACAATGAAGTTGCTTACGAGCAATACCGTATTGAAAGGGGCAACGATTTTAAATATCCGGACCCGACGTTTTGGGGCAAACCGTAAAAGCCTACAGGGCAAAACAATCGTGAATGATGCAAACTTTGAATCGGCGATTTTGCTGTTTAAGGTAGGTAGCGAAATCATGGTTGAAATCCCGGTTGAGCACATTGAAACGGCTTCAAAAATTTCACCCGAAACCGGTTTCCCGATTAACATTGGTGAAATTGACTGGAATACCTCTTCCGTCGAAGTTGGCGAAGGCATTGCCCTGGACACTGGAAAAGTATTTGAGTTTACCATTGAGTACACGCTTTAAACACCCTTTAAAATGCTGACATTCGATAACTTCAAACAGATTTTTCACCGCGCAAAAAAAACGCAGTGGATACTCTACAAAGGCAACGGTAAAGGCCAACAAATTGGGAGCAACCTCTCCGACGAAGCAATTGACGCGGATGAATCCCTTTCCGAACTGGAAGACATTGTTTCCCGGTACGGTGATGGCGTGTACACGGTCGAATGTCGCAGTAACAGGACTGCAAGCCGAGGTAACGACATGCACACCTTTATGTATGGCGATGGCGACCCAAAAACGATTGCAAAAGGCTCCACGGCCCAACCTGCGGCACACCCGGCAGCATCATTTTTTGCGGGGCTGGATGCAAAATACTTCATGGAACAAAGCGCGGCGCTCAATACGCAGGTGATGAAGTTACAAATGGAGTTAATGCGCAAAGAGATGGAAGTGGCCGAATTAAAGCGCGACTTGAAAGAAACCGAAAAAGGTGATGACGGTAATAGTATTGCGGGGTTTGTTAACAAAAACCCGATGCTTGTAAATCGTATCATTGATGTGTTTGCCGGAAATGTAACCCCTACAACTACACGGGTAGGGGTACTTAAAACCGACGCTGCTGAGGTGCCACCTGAAAATGAAGACGAGGGTTACGAACCCGGTAAAATTGACGTGAATGCGCTTATCGAGTGCGCCCAAATTATTCAGAAGGCTATTCCGGAAATGCACCCTAACGAAGTCTTTGACAAATTGGCTGACTGGGTGGAAGCAAATCCGGCGCAAGCCGCAAACATGCTGAAAATGATATGAAAATTGATATTAACGAATACGAATTGACCAAGGATGATCCACGATACCAGATCACGGCCACCAAGATGACGTTTTTCAATTTGGGTAATGTTCCGGTGTACGTTGGCCTTATCCCGGTGATGCCGGGTGACGTGTATCAAATCAACTACGAACATCCGCACGTGATTGCGCATCGCTTTTCAATCCGGTTTGTGACTACGGCCACCCCGGCCGGAGCCACGGAGCGGGAAGCATTGGGTTTGGTTGATTCACCCTATCTCGTCATTCAAACGGCTACACCACGATGAGTACAACCTACGGTTTTGCATTAAATCGTCGCCGGACATTTAATACTGGCGGCGGCGGTGGTGGCGGTACAACGGAACAAATCCGCTTTGCCCGTGACCTCCACGCGCAAACGGCTGCTTTTGCGGCCAACACGTTACAAATCGCACTGAGCCAAACGCCGGTTGATCTGGACGGGTTAACTGTGTGGAGCCAGGGCGAAATACTGCACCCCAACGATTACACCATATTAACCGGACCTGACCGCGTGCAAATTGGTTTTGCCATCGACCCGGCTACCGATACCGATACTGGTACGTGGAACTTCGTGATCACGTACCCCTACATTTTGTAATGACATCAAACCGCGACCGGCGCGGCGGCTGATCAACCAGGTCGCCCACAAAAAATGGCATCAAAATTAAAAGCCTGGATCCAATCCAGGGCAATAAATTGACATCACACAATGAAGTACATAGTCACTCTCCTTTTTCTTTTCATGTGCATGTGCGCATACGCGCAAGGCCCCGGGCAACGGATTGCGCTAATCAACCTTCAGCAATCGAAGGTGGTAGAATCTTCTCGTGCGGGCCAAATTGGTCTGACAGACAGCCAAGGTAATCAGAGATACGCCCAATACACGGAGATCGACCTAGTGCCGATCTCTTATACACCCACTACCACGGGCAACACGCAAAACTTCTCCGAATTCGTTACAACCGCTTCCGGCGACATCTGGTATATTGATTGGCAGGGTCGCGGAATTCGGTTGTACACCGAAGCGGGTGCGGCGGCAGGGGATTATGACTGGCTAGAAATTGGCAATGGCCAAATACCTAACAGTATTCGAGATTCGATTTGGACGGACAATTATGCCGCCGTGAATGTGCGCTTGGTATGGCCTAGTGCACAACTATTGGTTGGTGATAGTTTGCAATCCGGGAACGTGGTTGTTCTTGGTAACCGGAATACTCGGGTTGGATTTTATCGCTTAGCAGGGCCGGATTGGAGCAGTATCGGCCAAGAAGGGGCATCTCTTACCGCCCGGCTTGGTCCCGGTACTGGCGGCTTTGAGGTAGCGCAAATTGCGGGTACAAGTCCTAGTCAGCCGACTGGGTCCAGTGCACGGCAAATTTTTCGAGTTAATGTAGATAGCACGGTGCAACTGGTTGATTATCCCAGGACAAGAGACGATACCGCGGCGGTGATGAATTTTCTGTACACGGATCAGTTGGGTGTAGTTCGTAGTTCGCCGGTGGCAGAGTTGCCAGGTGGAGGCATTCTGTATCAATATAAAACTGTATTAGATTTTCTCAATACTACAGATGAATTTACGCTACTTGATCGAGTTAAAATAAATGATACCGGTGCAGAATACCTGTTTTTGGAAGACAGTATTTTGTATGCGCCGGACACCTTTAATTTCCAGCGTCACAACGGTGTCTTTGCCTACATTCAAACCAAAAAGGCTACACACGTAGGCCTGATTGCGAACGACGGATTAAACGATTCTTGGGCATTTCAACGACACATCAATTTTTCCAAAAAAAGAAATAATGTCCTCGAGTTAGATTTTGGGATTGATACCTTTCATATTGTAAATGTGACGGCTACAAACTTTGACAAGGTTGCTCTTATGGCCGAAAAAGCGGTTTTTCAATTTCCTCAAGCGACGTACAACACAAATACAACCCGACAATTCCGGCTGACAAACGCAAAGCAGGTAATTATTAACGGAATTACGGGCGATGGGCAAAATCGAAAGGGTAATACATGGAATTTTACACCGGACATTGTTCCGGGGGCGGCTTGGGAAATTTTTTGCAACTTCGGAGATACGGTGCAGCAAAACTACGCCGTGAGTATAACTAATTGTGGCTTTGTCAATAGTCGGTTACAATGGCTCCGTATAGCACAAACTGACGAATTCCCGTCCTTGGGTGGACGATGGCGAAAGGGGTATAATAACATTAATGTAACAAACAGTACTATGATCTCAGCGGGTGGCGGTATGGCATTCCGTGGCTTGCATAACATGATTAAAGTCGCTGGCTTGAGCGCAATATGTGATACCACGGCAATTTTTGGCATTAGCGACGCAAGCGCGTTGATTAGTGTAACAACTGAGGTCACGGGCTATAATTACACCCGGGCAGATGTTGCAGATGTTCGCGTGAACTATGGCATGCCCGCGATATTTTTTCAAAATGTTCAATCCTACAACGTTGACAACGTAAATATTAACAAAGGAGGCTATTACCTAAACTCGCAAGGCATTGAAAAGCGGATTCTAGAAGATTTCCGAAACTCGCCGGGTGATCCATACGGGTACCCGAACACCTACGCGGTGAAGGTAGATAACATATACCTTGCGCCACAACAGACAAACGCCCGTATTAGTAACCTATACCTTACAAACTGTACGAGTAATAACTATGGAGGATGGAACATCGTCGAAGGTAGTGCCGATGTAAGAATCAGCAGTTTTGCCGTTTCTGGCCGTTCTTATATTAGGACGGAAGATAGTGGACTTGGTGGATACCCTACACAAAATTGCATAATTGAGAACGGCGTGATTGATGGCGATTGTGGTAATCTTTGCGTTCCTATAATTGCTAGCGATAACGTAATTTTTACAAATGTGAAATTCAGACCGAGAATAGTAAATGGCGTGACAAATGTGCCCGGTGTTGCGGCTGCACTTGGATTTTCCGGCAACGTTACTGTTCAAAATAGCACTTGGGAAAATCGGGTTTTTTCTCTTGGGCCGTCCACTACAACGGCCGGAGACACTGTAAATATAATGAATTGTACTTTTGATGGTGGTTATAATTTAATTCAAGGAACTACTGATCCCAACAATGAGTTGCTACAAAACACATCTGTAATTAACATTACAGAATCTAAAAATGTAGGTATTCGTTATATCAACCCGGCAACGGGGGCTGCAACACAATATGATAGTTTAGCCATCAATTTGCGAAATACATCTGCTTATTTCTTGGGACAAAACAATACAACCCCTAACTCCCTTTCTCGATTGTTGGATAGCCCACGGGCAATTTTCGATAATGTAGAAATTGTTGATGAAAATGGTTACGGAAAAGTGAGTTGGTGGCCTGTTACAAGAGCAATAAGCAATACTACATTGCTTAACGCCCTCAATTTCGCAACATCGGGTACATTAACAAATCCTATAACCGTTACTATACCGGAAGATCGAATTAAGGGAAAACGAGTACTTGTGATTGAGGATGCTTTTGGTGGAGTATCGGGCACGAATACAATAACTATTGTTGATGCGGGCGGTGGCACTCGATTTAAGCGGGGCGCGGCGTTGTTTAGTTCGGTTATTATTACAGAACCGTATCAGCGCATTACTCTGGTATCTGACGGTACGAATTGGACCGTGTATGACAGTCATTTGGACCTAAACAAGCGTTGGACTACGGCAACGAGACCTGTCCTCGGCAACGAGATTGTAATAGGTTATAATACAACAACCGCACGGTTAGAGTATTGGAATGGAAGTAGCTGGATTGATATTATTGGTGCAATTTCTAGCGCGACTACCGGACAAGTGGCTTTTTATACGAGTTCCAATTCGGTCGGTGGCGATGGTAATTTGCTATGGGACAACCTGAACAAACGGCTAGGTTTCGGTGTGACGCCAACGAGTCGCTTTCATTTGCGCGGTGCTGATAATCTGGCAGGAACAATTAATTTTTTAGTGGAAAACAGTGCAGGTGTTTCCTCCGCATGGGCAACAAACAATGGATCTTTTTTTATCGGTAGCACCACCGGTAACAGATGGACCATTAACCAAAATGGCATCCAATATACAAATGGAGCCAGTATTCAGAACGTCACGTTTACCATGTCTGGAATTAGTTGCCCTTTCAGCAACTTGGGGCTTGGTGGATCATTTTCGCTCAACGCGAGGCTGGGCCTAGCGCCTGGTACAACTACTATTGCGCCGATCAGTTTTGGTGCGGGCACTAACCTAACGGTGCCGTTAGCAGGAAGTATGGAGTGGGACGGCACACGCTTATACATAACCAACACATTGCGCAGGACTATTTGGTATGCAGATGATCCAATACAACCGACACAATTGGCAACCATCTCCGGCTCTGGGACCGAAGGCTTCCAACCCTATTGGACGGGGGCCGCGTGGACATACAGCGACAAAAGACAAGAAGCCTACACCGTAGTAACCGGAACGGGTACCGTCTCTGCATCAAGCAACCGGAAAAACACCGTCATCAACCCCGGATCAACCCAGGCTTCCATGACGATAAATCTTCACCCGGCCGGAACGCCAAGTGAAGGGCAATTAGTTACACTTACGTTTGTCAACGAAGTTACAGCCTTAACCATCCAGTCAAACGGGGCGGCGGCTGTGCTCGGTGCACCTACTACAACTACGGCCGGGCGTAGTTATGCTTTTAAGTTTTACTCAACCATCGGAGTGTCCGGGACATGGATACTCCAACAGTAGGCCCATGAAACTTCTATTCATCTTACTAGTACACTTATTCGTCATGGATAACAGTAACTCATACAGCGCGGCGCAAATTATCGGCAAAGATTTGATCGCCAAAAAAAGCGTAGAACTAAAGCGTTTGCCAGACACCAACGCAAAAACAATTTACACCGTTAAACCCGGGCAGCCCGTCGGTAATGTGTACAGTTATATTGGTGGCGACGGAGTCCAACTGTTTTGGATGTTTTATGACTCAAAAGGGAAGGCATATTACGTTGAACATCAGCCTGGCTTATTTGACATTGCTGTACTGAAGGACCAAGGGGCATTAACGGTTGCTGAAGAGCAAAAGAAAAAAGAAAAAGCCGAAAGTGGTGGTGGAATCTTTGATTATAAGGTGCCTTCATTACCTAATCCATTCGAGGGTGCTGGGAAATACATTGGTATTGGATTAATGGTTGCTACTGCACTTATTGCCTATAACCTGACATCAAAATCTTCGCGATAAATACCGGCGCGGCAACCGATCGGCGCGGCCCTGGGCAACAATTGGCATCAATACCGCTAACCAGGAATGCCACCGGTAGCAAAAAATGACATCAAAACAAAAGTGCTCAGCACTGGCCACTTACTAAAAATGACACCAGAGACAACAACAATGACTAAAAAAATGGCGCTGACCCTTGGGTTAATGTTAATCGCAGGTATTGTTATGGCAGCCAGTGGATTTGAATCTTCAGCGATGGCCACTTACTACATCGAGCAGTTTACCCGGGCGTACAAGATAAAAAAGGAACAAGCCGACTCCATTCGGGCTATCGTAGCGGCGTGGGATCAGTACGGTGATGGTGATGGGCGCAAATTGGCCTACATCCTCGCTCTTGCGTGGCATGAATGCCGACTCAAACCCATTCGGGAAATCAGAGCAAAACAAGGTACCGATGTGTACAATATACAAAACCGATACTGGAGTACGGGTTATTTCGGTAGAGGATTTGTACAGATCACCTGGGAAAAGAACTACGCGAAGTTCACGAAAATTGTTGGCGTTGACCTGGTACGCAATCCGGACGCAGCACTACGCCCCGACATTGCGGCAAAAATTATTGTAATCGGGATGATGGAAGGCCTCTTTACCGGTCGCAAACTTTCCGATTACATAAACGAGAGTAACGCCGATTATTACAATGCCCGGCGAACTGTAGGCGCAATCAACGTAGCCGGGACGGATACGGCTCAACTAATTGTTAATCACCTGAATGCTATAAAGTAGTCAGAATTCAATATCACTTTAAAAACTTAATTATGTACGGCATTAAAGAAACCGGCGAAGTCCTCGATTTCCTGGGCGCATTTGCAACCACCACCGGCGATGTCGCCGCCGATGGCAAAGTCAACCTCCTCGAACTCCTCAAATACGTCAACCTCTACCCGGTAATCGCTCCGGCCGTGGAAAACGTGGATGAAGTACTCCTCGAATTGGGTGACCTGAATACCGACGAGCGCGAAGCCCTCAAAGAGCGTTTTGCTCAAGCGCTCAAACTCCCCAAACCGGTAACGGAAGAATTACTGGAGGAAGGTGCTGACCTTGGTTTGCACATCATCCAGTTCATTTACAAGGTACGCTCCCTGCGCGCGCAGGCCGCCGCCTAATTTCGGTTTTTCAGTCTTTAGGGTATCTCTTTCAGGGGTACCCTATTTTTTTGTAAAAATGCTACTATTGGTAGCGTTTTGTCTATCTTTGCCCTGTAGAAGATTATACACGATTTGTTGGCCCTGCTGGCAAAAGTGTTGGCAGGGCCTTTTTTTTTCACTTACAAAACACATATTCAAATGAACAAAGAGTACAACCTCTCCGATTTGGTAGAAGACTTGGTAGCTGATCCATCGGTGCCCATCATGGACCCGGAAAGCATTAAAGATGTATTGGTGGCCGCGTTCAAACACACAGCAAAGAAAGTAGCTTCAGAGGGCCGCGTAGAATATACCGGCCTCGGCGTTATTGACATGGTGCCACGGATTGGCCGCTCCGGTATCCTGTTTGGCGATTCGCAAGAACCGTGGAGCGTGGGACCATACTACGAAATGGTATATAACCCTGATCCCAAGTTCCTGAAGATCGCCAACGAGCACAAAAACCCGGATTTTGCCCAAATCCCGGTCAAAAGATAACACAAGGGGTAACCTTGTAATCGGTTTATTAAAATTGGCAACCGTGTCGTCGTAAGATTGGCACGGTTTTTTTGCTACTATTAATAGCATTATTGTACATTTGCCTCTGTAAGTTTCCAATCTAGCGGAAAATTAGAATAAATGTAGAAGTAAACTTCAAGAGATTAGAAACCTTTCATTGAAAAGCCACCTGTGTAAACCGGTGGCTTTTGCTTTGGCATCAAAACACAACGCCGGCCGGCTTATCGAGCAAAGTTTTTGATGTCATTATTTCATTCCAGGAACGCTGCAGCCTGGTTGATCTGATGCCAAAATAAAGAGGCCCGGTTGTCATCACGACAACCGGGCCTCTTTATTTTATTTAAGTTCTAAGTCTAAAGATGTTTGATTAAAGTAATCTTTGTCTTTTTTGTAAAGAGCATCGCATTCTTGTCGTGTTTTTACAAACTCAAACTGAACAATACCCTCGCATTCTCCTTTTAGATCAACGTCTACCGGGCACTCCTCCGGCACTCGTGCACAGCAATGAT
>JACCDR012421007.1_pt1 | contig 26232 bp, 24 predicted proteins | sample 7446431 | NCBI WGS metagenome assembly JACCDR01 (sample SAMN15323443, study PRJNA562643) | freshwater metagenome | isolation source: river surface water | place: USA:Blue River Watershed | collected 2017-08-17 | reverse complement strand
TTCTGTCTTGATTTTTTGCTAGCACACAAACCTGGCTCACAAACTATCGTTTGTGCCCCTTTTTGATCAAGCAAAAAGTGACTAGGCCAGAGATGAACGAAGACGGTACGGGAGACTAAAGCAACCTGCATGGGATGAGCATACACATACCTATTTATTCAAGAATGTAACGTATTTTTCAAGAAAAAACTAGCTCTCCAATGCATAACTCTGTAATCTTCCGAATCGCTATTCTTTCCCTATCGCCTAGTCACTTTTTGCTTGATCAAAAAGTAACCAAAAAATCAAGACAGAAAAATGCTTCCGCCCGCAAACCCAACCCGCCCCTCGCTTTTCTGTCAACCGCTCGCACTAAACGGGCTCGTGCTGCGCACATTGCCTTGCAAAAGCAATATCTCACTATACTATCCATTCAAAATACTATTACAAACAAAACTACAGTTCCGAACGCTGACCAACTAACTCTACTCAATGTCTCAGCAAAAACATGCCTTGTAATGATTGCCAGAGGAGTTTCTTTTTGTCTGTGTTGAGCTGCAGCTCGAAGAGGCTGTCTGCCAGCAGAATATCAATGCCTTCCACACGTGTAACCCGATAGGGCTGTAAAGGAATCTGGATGTCCAGGTCACGCAGTTCAATGCCAAAGCTAATGATCTGATGCACCATTTTGTCTTTCAGTATCTCAATCAGGGTATTTTTATGGTTGTGTACATTGACCAGTTCTACCTGTTCTAGGCGAAGCTTAACAGCAGTCAGAATCTTGGTTAGCAAGACTTCTTCTTCGGGATTGAGGTACACCGTTTTCTGATTGGTATACAACACCACCACCTGGTGCCGGTTTCGCAGGGGCGGAGTGACAGGCATGGGTATCACAGGCGTAGCTACCGGAGTTTGCTCAGGCTCAGGCTTTTGTACAGCTACAGGTGTGGGTTCTGCAACAACTGTAGCATGTTCATGCACCACATAAATATTCTCTGTCAGAAAAAGAGGGAGTTCGTAGGGTGTTAGTTTTAGGGACTCAGACATAGGAGGTTGCAGGTATACGTTTAGGGGTAGCCGTTTTTTGGCTGCCCAAAGATACGTATTTTAGAACTCTCCTCCGGCACCACCGCCACCAAATTCGCCGCCACCAAACGTAAAATCTTTGGTAGGTTCAGTACCAATAGCCTGTCCGAACGTTTGTGTCACAATCAAGGCTTCGGCTTGAAGGCTATCTTCGGTTTCGATTACGTCATCTTCGTAAGTAAACGACAGGTTGCCTTTTTTCAGCAAACGAATGACATAGTATGCAGCCGCAAACAACACAGCTCCACCCAGAGTAATGGTGACCGAATGATGACCTAGGCTAAAGTAGTATTTGAAGGTAAGTATCGCCACAGCTACCAGAATCAGACCTGCACGCAACATTGTCCGGTCTTTGGTGGTCAGGCTGCGGTACACGTACACTACAGGCGTAGCAAGGGTGATGATCCAGAACAACCACGGCATCGGAACTAACGGATTGTCTGTGGTATACATCAGTTCAGCATATCCCTTCTGCACGACAAAGTAATTGCCACAGGCATAAAACGTAACCAGTGAAAGGATTTCCAGCAATGCCAAGGCATCTGCCCAGAAACGTGATTCTTGCTTTTTCTGGAGTTTTCGGATCAGAAAGTAACTTCCAGCCCCCACGCCCATCCCAGCAAATGGCAGCAGGTGTAAGGCCACCCCACCCATTTCTATAAAAACTGATGCCACAAACAAGAGTAAACACCCATAGGCAGTGACAGTGACCAGTGAATCTATGTACCGATATGCCGCAAAAGCCAGCACAGGCAATGACAGTCCGGTATATACAATCATCGAATCTGTAGTAGACACAAGCAGACAAAGTCCGGTAATGACATAACCCAGAGCCATGTAGAGCAAAATATCATCTATACCCGATCGGTAATGATTTTTTCGGATAAAAACCTCTAGCATCGCCCCATATCCTCCTCCCAGCAAAAGCATCAATATGCCAACGCTTTCTTCCTGATCAAAAATTTCATACATACCAACCGCCAGTAAGCCGATGATACTATTAATCAGAATACACATAAAAAAAGCCAAGCCCAAGCGGATAAATACATTGGGCGAATAAAATCCCACGTGATACTTCTGTCGAATGGCTGTCAGCTCTTCTGTAGCCAGTAAGCCTCTCTTGTGCCAGACCGTTGTTCGGGTCTGTATGCATCTGTTATCCAGCCACGTTGCGTTATATGCCAGTCCTTTCATTGGATTCGCAGAATCTTTTTATAATTGATAAAAAACAGAATCACTCCTACTGCTGAGAATAAGAAATACCATAACCAAAGTATAGGCTCGGCATCTCCTACCTGAAACAACAGATAAGTAAGTCCCACATACAGATAGATAATAGTAACCGTCAGGAAATATAGGGATTTTTCGCTGCGGGCATAGTAGATAAAATAAGCTCCAGCTCCCAATAATATAGGTAAAAAACCCATTTGATCTAATGCCATCAGTCCTGACAGAGCCGCAATGCATACGATATGCATGCCAAAATTCAAGTAAGTCAGACTAAAGTGTTTTTTGATTTCTCTCCGAACCGAAAGAAAAGCCGCCACACACAACAGAATACCCAGTATAATGCCTGTATTGACAAATCTCGAACTACTAAAATCATTGTGACTGAGCAGTTCACGAGGTGTCACAGCCACCCCCAACCACGAACCCAATGCAGTGATAGCCAAAGACAAAGCCCCTCGGTGGTCAAACACATAGGCAGACAGAAAAAACACTACCATCGGAACGAAAGTAGCCATTCCATATTGTGTACCAAAGATCGTATACTGGTATTGCAGATAGCCTTCCAGAATCAGAAAGGTGAGGCAGCCAAGCAGTAGGCTGTAGTCGTAATACGGTGAAGGGCTTTCCATTTTGTTCCATGAAAAAGGCACCCGCTGACGCACACAGTAATAAAAACACCCGCCACACACGGCAGCAATCAATGCAATGATTACATTATGTCCGATGGTATTCAGGTTTTCATAAATAAGCCATCCAAGCCCCACATTGAGCAAAACTACGCCCAAATAAAGCATGGTTTTCAGTTCCCAGTGAAGGGAAAATTTCCGTTCGGTTTCATAGCGTCGGATTCGTTCCTGGGCCGCACCACTCAGTTCTTCGGCTGGCAACGGATAAAATATCTTTTCCTGCATAGGTACGAAAATACAGGTTTGCCAGAAACAAAACTAGTCTATGTAAGTTTTCTCCTGATATTCAGCAAGATAGGCATTTCAAGTCTATTTTTCAATCTCCGCTTGCAAGGGTTTTGAGAAAGAACCAAAAAGTAGCTCCGAATGCCAGTTGGAGCTACTTTTCAAAATCTAGCCTTTTAACCGATTTATAATGAAAGTAAATCCAATGAGGAGAAAAATTTATATTTCTTCGAATTTATTCCTAGAAAACAGCTTCTAAATCTGCTACCAAACATGTATCTTTATATATTGGAAGACTCGCATAGAACAGCAAAAGGTTCTTCTAAATAAAGTTGAATAGTAAAGCTTTATATACAGAAAAATGGCATAATTTTTGACCATTTTTTTTACTTTTTATATATCAAGCCTAGTCACTTCCCATACATATTTATTATGAAAACACGCTATCTATTTCTTTTCAGAAGCAGAAATTATGCTCTATTTTTGTCATTTTTGCTCCTATTGATCTGTAGTACTGCTCAAGCTCAGATAGACCAGATCAAACGAGAATCTGGTAAGAACTCCTCTGGCTCCTCGTCCAGAAGGGGTTCTGGTGATTCTGGCGGTAGCCATTCCAGTGCAACTGGTTTCTGGCTTGCCTTAGAAGTATTTCGGGGCATCGGAATCTGGCAAAACAACCTACTTAGTCGAAGATCTGATATTCCGTCAATAGTATCTTTGGAGATTATGCCGCAACTAGCCATTCAGCCTCCAAACAACTACTGGCTTCTCCCTCGCGTACGTGGCACGTGGGGGCTTTTTTCTACTGATTTTCGGTACAATTTCTTTATCGAAGATGCCCCTCTTGAAGGCAAGGTCAAGTCATTGGGAACGTTTGACTGGCAGATTGTCCAACTCAACTTTGTTAACACCCAACCAGTGACCGTACGAGGTGGCATTGGATTTATGAGTGAAAACTTCGGAGACCATGCCACGTTTATGGAAACAACCCTATCTACTGACCTTCGTTTTAAGGAAGGAAAAATAGGTGGAGGAGCGGAATATCGGGTGGCCTCAGACTATGACACAAACGTTACACCCCGCCGGGAAATAAACGCACGGTTTGAATACAGACTCGGCAACGGTGGTCGTCACCTGAAAAGTTACGTAACACTGGGGGGAATTTTCCAACGGCATTATAGTACAGTAAACGTCTGGGGCATTCAGGCTGGTATGATTTTCCGTATTCAATAGGTAACATGCCCAGACAGTCGGTAAACACGTTTCTGACTGCCTGGGCATGTTACCTATACTATTTTAGTTTCTGATCTGCCAGAACGTGTATAAAGTCGTCATAACACAACGGATTGCTAGAAAACTGTTCGTCGGGCTGTTTGAGCAAGGAGAGCTGACAAAAGAGCGGATTGATAAACCAGGTCGGCGATTTTGGTGTCATTTTCTTGGGGCACGACTGCTGGAACAGCGGATAGGTAGCTAGTTGTACACCATATTTCTGGTAGCGGTCATAGTAGATGCGCAGGTAATGTTGCGGATACCAGGCTCGTGAATCAAAAAACGCCTTCCATTCAGTCGGAGATACGCCCTGGGTATTTACATGGCTATACCATTCATAGAGTTTCCAGTTTGGGTTACAATTGTAGGTGCGTGCAAACGATTTTCCGGCTTCTGTATCACCAACTAGGTCGTTCAGGTGTTGGTTGAAGAGGCGGAACAAGGAAAATTCGGGTACAATAATCGGTTTTTCAGGCATCAGCTTTCGTACAAATTGCAATGCCTGATCAATTTGTATAGTATCTGCGATGTGCAGATGTACGGATAAACCTGCAATGGCCGGATTCTCATGGGCATACCGGATAAGTGCGACAACAGCTGGATTCTGTTGGTGTTTTTTCTCAAACAAAGCTGGAAAAGAACCCACATATACAGCCGGACGCTTTAGTTGGGGATGGTTTTGGTAATACGGCTCAATGGCTTCTGTCAGCAGACGCTGCGTAAACTGGACAATCGGAATATGCCCACTTTTGTTGGCTACTTCGTCTGCTTGATTAGTTTCCAGATTTACTTCGTTGCCAAGCTTGAGGATAGACACGTAAGGAGCTACCTGATCCAGCATACGTACAGCATAGTCAAAGAGTTGTTTTTCTTCGGCTGAGCCGGGTTTCGGGGTGCGTTTTTTTTGTTGCTTAAAATCCCAGCGGTATCCGAAGGCCACTTTGTAGCCAGCTTTTCCGGCATCTATGACTTTTTGCAAAGCTGGATCGCCTTCTATATGCAATTTGCCATTGATGTAGTCAAACACACGGGGGGTAGTGCGTATCCAAGTAGTGTTTGTTTTTTTCAAGTATGCCAGATCCAGAACCTCAGCATTATGATTAAAATTAATGCCAAATTCCTGAGCTTGTGTATGTTGCCACAAAAAGCTGGTTAGTAAAACCAAGAAAATACGAATAGATATAGGTTGCATGTGGTAAAACAATAAAGGTACGTTTGGCATTTGATTGTTAAAGATGTATAGAGTTTAAGCGTATGTTTGGAAATTTTTTGCTTAAATTCTATCTGCGATAAACCGCTTTCAGATTTTCGTCCCTTGCTCCCCTCACTCTCAAGTGTCTCAATGACGAGCAGGTCAAAGAATCTTTGTTCCAAACATAATGTTAGTTACTATAAATTCTTCCGTAACCATTGTTAAAAAAAGCCATCCAACCATTCTACAATCAACTATTTATCCATTCTTTTCTATTACTTGAATTTCAGGTTTATATCTCCATAACGGGAAGTCACTTTAATCATACTGATGGAAGACTTGCCAAACGTTCCGGTGCAAGTACGGGAACTTCCTGTTTTCTGTACCTGCATAGAACTAGGAGGAATTTTTGATTCGTCCACATTCAGGTCAGCATAGGAAGTTTTTATTTCAAAATCAAAGTTCTGGTGTGCTGGTACACGCAGATCAATGCTGCTGAAACTACCGTCTATATCCAAGCCTTTGAAGCCTCTGTCATTGATTGCAATAGAAATATCACCATATTTGGTCTGTAGCTGCACCGACTGTATATTTTTGATTTCTAAATCCGAATAACTACTTTCTATAGTCAGTGTGCCTCCATCAGTGATTTCCATTTCTGAATAGGACAGTTTCACGGTTCCGGCTTTGCAATAGCCTATCCTTCCACTACCAAAAGCTATCTTTACGTAATTTTCAGTATTCAGTAGGCGGTCTATTTTCAGGTTGCCATACGAGGCCGAAATTTCACTTTTGCCATTCAGCTCAGCTACATAGGTGTCTCCAAAAGAGTTTTTGACGCGAAGCGGATTATTCCGAGGCATATTGACCACATAGTTAATCTCAAAGCTCTGCTTCCCTCCCATCCAGTTAGTAGCTTCATTGAACTGCGTCCGAACCAGTATTTCTGCTGTTCCTTCTTCTACGGCAATACTAATCCGATCTAGCATATTCTGAGCTTTGGACTCACTCGATGACCGGGCAATAATGATTACCTCTACACTAGCTTCTGGCTTGTCCCAAGTATTGATATGAACTTTGCCAAATTTATTTTCCACTGCAAATTGCTTTCCGGCAGCCAGTCGAAAGCTTTTGGAAAACTTTTTAGTCCTTTCATACGCACCTGAAGAAGACTGCCCGACACATTGCCCGATACATATCGAATCAGACGGTGTGTACTCAATACACGGAGGTGGTGAAGGCTCACCCAGTTTAGCCAGATTGTCTCCCAGCTCAGCTATTTGCAAGCCCAGGTTTTGCCAAACTCGTTCGTTTTCCAGTTTAGAAGCCAGTTCCTCGCATTTTTTCTCAATGGTTCGTCCCAGTCTCAGGAAAGAATCTTCCAATGGTTCATTTCGATTACCTGTCTGTTTTTTAGGATAGGCAGCGGGTGTTTTTTGCTGTGCGTGTAAAGTGCCGCACAGAAAAAACAACAATATACTATATCTAAGAATGCACATACGGCTTAAATACGGTTAGTAGTATTTGTTTTAAAGTGATGAAGTATAAAATAACAGAACCCAGCATCTATTCTCTTTTACGCCTGTTTTTTTATCTTGTTTGGTATTTCATTTGGCAATTGTGTCTGATTGCGTCGGTAGGTACGAGCCCGTTGCAGAGTCTGGATCTGTTCCTTGAGCAGTTCTACCCGAAGTTGAAGATTCTGCACCATAGCCGCCACAATCTGGTCGGTGTTCGGATCTGTCAGCAAATCTTGCTTTAGATTGATGTACAGAGAGTCCAAGGTTCGCAAATCTTTACTGAAATCATCTTTCAAACCTAGCGACTGTAATTCGGCGGGATTGAGCAATGTTTTCTGGTCTTGGATCAGTGAGGTATAGTACATCTCTGCCTGGACAAGTTCAGGACTAATGTGTTGCAGGTTGACAGGGGGCTGATTAATAGCCAATTCTGTATCACGCGAGTGGCGACCTAGCTGATACACACCCCAACCTACTGTGAGTACAATCAAGGCAGCGGCGGCATACCGCATCATAGACTGCTGAAACCAGAGCGGGCGTACCACAGGCTTGGCTGGAAGGTTCTGGTCTATTTTCTGCCAGAGATCCATACTGGGTTCTTCCGAATCAAAAGCTTCCCGGTTATCTTGTATAAATTTTTCCAGTGTGCGCATAGTCCTTATATTTTCTTCCATATCCGTATCTTACCCATTTCCGTGCCAACATGAATATGTAAGTGGTACTCGTTTGTTTGTAGAGAGTATATCTTCATTGATTTTTGAATTAAAGGGTTTGTGACTTATTAATTGCTTAACCTTTTTTTACCCACTGTCTGGTAATGTCCGCATTACCTGTAACAGTTTCCGTCGTGCCCGGCTGTATTGCGACTTGGAAGTAGATTCCGAAATATGAAGAATGGAGGCAATTTCCTGGTGATCGTATCCTTCGAGCAAGTAGAGTGACAAAATAATTCGGTAGCCATCCGGAAGGTATTGAATAGCTTTCCGTATCGTTTCTACCTGAAATTCCATTTCTTCTGATAGGGTATCCTGTTCCTCCTCTGCAAAATCTGTGTTGTCGAGGGAAACCCATTCATTACGCCGCTTACGTAAGGCTGCCAGGGCTTGATTCACAACGATTTTCTTGAGCCAACTGCCAAAGGTAGACGTACCTTTGTACTCCTGAATGTGATGAAAGGCACTTAGAAAGGCTTCCTGTAATACATCCTCGGCTTCCGCCTGATTATTGGTAATCCGCAGAGCCACATTAAACATAGCCTTGGCGTATAGCTTGTACACCTCGTACTGAGCTTTACGGTCGCCCAGCCGGCAACGTTCAACGATGGGCCGATGAATATCATAGAAAGCTTGTGTTTCCAAGCAGTAGGTTCGGTTCAGGTTAGGTCAGCTTAATAGTCAGAGTTGTTTACAAACGAAGGTGATGCACCACCGCCATTCATATCCTGTCTCCCAACGTTCAATCTAACCTATAGAGTAACTTAAAAATGAAAAGGTTGCACCAGTATGTAAAAAAATGAGTAAATGAGTAAATGAGTAAATGAGTGAATAATCCTTGGGGGCTTCCACGAATCTTCTCCACAGGTCTGTTACTGGGCAACGGAGTTGCCTCACTCATTCACTCATTCACTCATTCACTCATTTACTCATTTACTCATTTACTCATTTACCAGAGGTACATATTTACTGCCCAGTCCTTTTTCAATTTTTTCCAGATTTCTGATCGCAGACGAGCTAATGTGTTCAAACTCTCGGTCACACCGAATAAAAACAACTTTCAGGTCGGGTTTCATTTCTTCCATAAACCGCAACTGGTTTACCTCATAATCCAGGTCGGCTCCATTGCGTAGGCCACGCACCAGTGCAATGGAACAATTCTGCTCCTTTTTGGTCAGGTATTCGGTCAATAGGCCTGTAAATCGTTCACACTGGTGGTATTTGAGTATAGACAAGTGGGTAATGTCCGAATAGACATCATCTTTTTCTGGATTAATACCCTGAGCTACAATCACTTTGTCAAAGAAATTCTCTGCCTTATGAATAATATTCAGGTGTCCGTTGTGCAACGGATTAAATGACCCAGCATACACGCCAATGCTGGGCTGGTAGGCAAGCAGATAGTCTAATAGGCATTTCAGGTTATGGCTGTTTTGCGGGTATTGTTTCATCCAGCCTTCCACCAACGCCAGCCGTCCCAGCCGGTAAAAACTATAGTCTGTAAACTGAAATTCCTTGAAAATTCCTTTTTCCCAGGCCAGCAGTTGTCCAAAATCAGAGTCTGTCACTACCGCCATATCCCAGTCTACAAACTGCTGGGAAAGAGGTGTTTGCGGGTGGTGGGTTTTAGTATCCAGAATCATGTTTTTTACCTCAGCTACCACCGTATGGGTAGAACATTCGCCTAGTACTGCTGCCGACTGTTCTTCATTATCGGTACGGGTAGGATCGTAGACTACATCATGAAAAAAAGCTGTGAGCAGCAGTTTATCTCGATCTTCAGCGGAACTACCCGAAGCTTCAATTTTTTTTACTATAAAATCCAGATGCATTTCGGTATGGTAGTACCGATGTGGTTCCCGCCAACCTTTCTGAAGACGTTCAATGCCCTGCGAAGAAATACCATATTTGTCAAAGAGAGAAAAATAGGCGTAATAATTAAAGGATACGTCTTTCATACCATGTAAAGTTGACTAGACATTGTTCACGTTTCAGTAGCACAGGTTACTTATCTACAGAGGTAGTCTGTGGGTAGCAAAAATGAAAAAAATAGATTAGAATATTAAAATTCTGTGATATTTTTATCCAAAAAAACGTATACATACCCAAAAGCTTGTACAGGTAAAATAGAACTGAACAAAAAAAATATTTTTGGCGTTCTATAACCGACATTCTCTGAAAGACTCTGAAAAGGCTTTTGGAGTACAAAACCAGATTCGTAATTCTCTATACATGAAAGTCAGTGTTTTTCGTAAAGAACATTTTAATGCAGCCCATCGTTTGCACAATCCGAAATGGTCAGAGGAGCAGAATGCCAGGGTTTTCGGCAAATGTAACAATCCCAACTATCACGGACATAATTATGAACTCATTGTGCGGGTAACTGGCGAGCCTGACCCTGACACAGGCTATGTCATGGACATGAAAGTATTGTCTGAAATCATGAAAACAGCGATTTTGGATAGATTTGACCATAGAAATCTCAATCTGGATACCACCGAATTTAAAGAGGTAAATCCAACGGCTGAGAACATTGCCATGACCATCTGGAAGATTCTCCGCGAAAAAATAGATATATCTCTAGACCTAAAAGTAACTTTATACGAAACAGAACGAAACTATGTCGAATTCCCTGCACACCCATGACCACTCGCACACCAACGGTAAAATACACGATGTCAGCAATCTGATTATTGAGGATTTGGGTGATGAGCATGTGATGACTTCTATTGATACACCTCTTCGTGCCGATGCCTTTGAACGAGACGACGAACTGAAGATGGAGTTGATTGAGAAGCATTTTCGCGAAATTATGCATATCCTGGGTCTGGATCTGACCGATGACAGTCTCAATGGAACTCCCAAACGAGTAGCCAAGATGTATGTCAAAGAAATTTTCAGCGGCCTGAACCCTGAAAACAAACCTGCGATTACTCTCTTTGAAAACAAATACAAATACGGTGAAATGCTGGTAGAAAAAGATATTTCTTTTTACTCCAATTGTGAACACCACTTTGTACCCATTTTTGGAAAAGCCCATATAGCCTATATTTCTAGTGGCAAAGTGATCGGTTTGTCCAAACTTAACCGGGTTGTGCAGTACTATGCCCGCCGCCCACAGGTGCAAGAACGACTTACCGTACAGGTAGCCAAAGAGTTACAGGAAGTAATGCAGACCCAAGACGTAGCTGTTGTAATGGATGCCCGGCATATGTGTGTAGCTTCCCGTGGTGTAAACGACAGCTCATCATCTACTGTAACAGCTTTTTATGGGGGTAAATTCAAAGAAGAAGCCACCAAAAACGAGTTTTTGAAATACCTGGGAATGAAAACAGATTTCTGAGAAACTGTCGTAAAACTTATTTTTTAAAAATAAGCAAGTGAGCCAATAAGTAAGTAAGTAATATCCCCTCTTTATTCACTCATTGGCTCATTCTCAAGGCTTGGTTTGTGCCTATACCTGATTTGACCATCAATTATCTAAGCGTCAAACGCATATTCATATTCATTCTCTAATAGTCTCTGCCTAACCAGGCTAATGCCGTTGGCTCTACAGACCAACCTGCCATTCAAAGCTACTTTGAAGACCTCTACAAGAAAAGAAAATAGCCACTCTGTTTACCAAATCCCATGCCCCGATAAATCAAGCCTTCGCCCATTGTAAACCTCAAAATAAACCTATACCTTTGTCATATGCAGTAAGCTCATAGACATAATAGACTAATACGAATTCTATAGGTTATTGAACACTCGTATTCAGGCAACAAACGAATCGTGTATACCTTGTAGGCTTCGCATACACTTATTATACAACATCTTATACAACATCGAATGGGTAAGTACTTAGCAACAACCATTTAACCATTCATCAGGAATATAAATTAATGGTGGTTAAGTACTTGTAGCAAATCTTTGATTGATCATTTGTACCTTTCATATACTCCTTAGCAAGGTTCTGACAACAGACCAATAGATACTTCATCATGGCAACAATTCTGGAATTAATCGGACATACTCCGTTGGTAGAGTTAAAGAATATCAATCCCAATCCCCACGTAAAAATATATGGCAAAATGGAAGGGCACAATCCGGGTGGAAGTGTCAAAGACCGGGCTGCCTTGGGAATGATTAGAGGCATGTTAGAACGCGGAGAACTAAAACCCGGAATCAAGCTGATTGAAGCTACCAGTGGCAATACAGGCATTGCCCTGGCTATGATAGCCAGCCTGTATGGTCTGGAAATTGAGTTGGTCATGCCCGAAAACTCTACCAAGGAACGGGTACAAACCATGGAAGCCTTCGGAGCCAAAGTAGTTCTGACATCCAAAGAAAAATCTATGGAAGGAGCCATTGACTACGTAACAGACCAAGTGGCTAAAGGCGGCTATCTGGTGCTGAATCAGTTTGGCAACCCTGACAACTGGAAAGCCCACTATGAAACCACAGGTCCTGAAATCTGGCAGGATACGAATCAGCAAATCACTCATTTTGTGTCAGCTATGGGTACCACAGGCACGATCATGGGCGTATCGAAATACCTGAAAGAACAAAATCCAGCGGTACAGATTGTGGGCTGCCAGCCTACCGATGAGTCGTCTATTCCGGGTATCCGCAAATGGCCAGAAGCCTATTTGCCCAAAATCTTTGACCGGAGCCGTATAGACCGGGTACTGGAAGTATCACAGCAGGAAGCAACTGACATGGCCCGCCGCTTGGCCCGTGAAGAGGCTGTTTTCTGTGGCATGAGTGCCGGAGGAGCCGCCGCGATGGCAGTAAAAGTAGCCCAAGAACTCTCTGAAGGCGTGGTGGTATGCATCATCTGTGACCGTGGCGACCGTTACCTGTCATCAGACCTGTTTGCCCAATGACCATTCTGCTTTTAGCTGATTTGCATGGTAGTATCTTTCTGGCTTTCAAACTGGCTGCTCGCCTGCAACGTGAACGGGGCTTAAAGTTAGACCTGATTCTCCAATGTGGCGATATGGGCATCTATCCAGACACCTCACAACTGGACAAAGCTACGCTGCGCCATGCCCGCCATGACGATACAGAACTAGGCTTTTCTCGATACTTTGTTCAGCCCCACAAGGATGTACAATCAGTATTGAACGAACTCTCTTGTGACATGGTGTGTGTACGAGGCAACCACGAAGATCATGCCTTTCTGGATAGGCTCGAACAGGCATCTACCGAATCCCGTTTTCCTGTAGACTGCTACCAACGTGTGTTTGTCGGCAAAACAGGTCATATTCAGACCTTTGGCTCAGGTGACGAAACATTACAGGTAGCAAGCATTGGTAGGATCGGTTACAGAGGCAACAAAAAACCAACGGAGGCTCCTCGTTACATCCAGCATTACGAACGGGAAGCCCTGCGAAAGCTACGCAAACAAGCATCTCATCTAGACATTCTGCTGTCGCACGACTGCCCACTTCATTTTTTTGACAAAGACTTTGGCATGACTGAAATCCGGGAGTTTCTGAATTTTCACAAGCCGTTTTACCATTTCTACGGCCACACCGGCCACCCTTACCAAGCCGTTCTGGACGACAATGGGTTTACAACTTCTGTAAAAATAGCCGAATTGGAATGGCAAAATGGTAGTCTGCCAGATGGCAGTTTGGTTCTTCTGCACTGGAATGGCCCCTATGACCATAGGCTGGAAGTGATTGAAGATAGTTGGTTGTATGAATATACGCCTGATACGTGGTTGTACCTCTAAAAAAGAATACCCCCCACAAAACGTCTAAAGTTTTTGTGGGGGGTATTCTTTTTTACCCATAACTATTAAAACCGGAAACCGAAGGCTATGGCCCGTAGATCCTGTGGGCCTTTGTTATCAGTAAACAATGGATTCAGGTCGTATTTGAAGAATAAATCTACGCTGCGGATGCCTATTTGAGCTTGCAGACCATACCGGATATTATTCAAGTAATAGCCACTCCGATCATGGTCTTTGTTGCCGTCTGCTTCAAATTTTACTTTTGAATAACTATGTAGCCGGTAGCCGAAAAAACCACCCAAGCCTAGGCGAAAATCACTATGGGAGCTAGATTTGGCATTTTTTCCTTTGTCAGTATAGGTACGTACTTGCCCCATATCCAGCATCAGCATCACAGGAATACTGCCATAAATAGCTGTCAGTTTATTTTTACTCAAACCCCTAACTTCACCTTGGTCGTTTTTTATCTCACTGAATTCCACGCCAGATGCCCCTTTCATGATCCGGGAATTACTATCAAACATAAAGTTATAAAAGCTGGCTTCCAGGCCGTAGTGAATACCTAGCGGACTCTTGGCTCCACCAATGCGAGTCTTATAGATTTTTGAAAATGCGATATACCGTGAACCCAAAGGTTTCAGGGAATAGGGCGTATTCTGGTCTACAAAATTTCCAGCATCTGTCAAGTAGTTGTTCAATCCCAGGTCAAAATACCATTCACTGTGGGTACGTTTGAATTTACGTGTTTCGGGTTCTTTATTGGAATCTTTGTTTTTGTTGTCATCACAGTTGATGTCTTCATCGTCACTGTGGATGACAATATCTCCGTCTTTGCCACCAATCTTGATGGTAAAGGTTGTACCATCTTTTTCTTTGTCTTTGATCGTGACCTGGTTCTGTTTGACCACAATTGTGTCATTATTGAGTACAAAAGTTGTGTCCTTGCCTTGGGCATTGGCCGATTTCTCCCGAATTTCCAACACCTCTCGCAGCAAGGCATTGAGGTCATATTTTTTCAGGTCTTCCATATCAGCTTTACTCTGTGCCTGAATAGCAATACGAGTTTTTTTGCCTAAAAGAATAATAATGGAATCGGAAGGTGTTTCGGTCACTACTGTAAACGCAGAGGCAGCATGTACGATACCAAAGAAAAACAATAGAAAAAATATTTTTTTCATAGTTGAAATACGTTTAGTGGTTAAAAATGTCTTAGGCGTGTTCATACAACATTCGGAGTGATTAAAAATACTTAGAAAATCTATAAAATATACTGTACACACAGATAAAAGGGATCAGGCTTTCTCATCTCTGAGATCAATGTTTTCCATTCTCATTTCTGTCTTTTGACCCAAGTAAGAAGGTTTTCTTTCTCAATAGGAATTTCTGATGTTTTCGCTTTCTTTAGGGTTTTCAAGAATTTTCCTACCCTATGCTCACGTGTTTGTGCCGCCTGTGGCGTAGTTGAATCTGCCTGTAGCTGAGCTATTTCTTCAGGTAGTTCAACTACTACTACCCATACATCCTCAGATGGCTTTTCTGTTATCGTTTGCTGAGCCACCTGGGTATCAGGTAGGGCAGTCGTCTCTTTTGGCGAGGTTATTTTTGGCAGAACAACCTTTTGTTGCGTAGCCAGTCTTTCCACAACCTCAGCCTGACTCTGCTTGACAACCCTTTTTTTCACAGATTTTGGCAACTGAATCTGTGGTAGTTCCATAGTAGCTGGCATGGTTTCCTTTTGGGCCGCTACTGAAGCTACCTGTAGCGGAGGCTGTACAACTGTCCTAACAGGCTTCTGCGTATGTGCAGGTATCGTATGGCGTACCGTTCCGGCTACAGATGCAGGGTCTGTATGGGGCATAAATACCCATAAACAAGCAGCCACTAAGGCTACCGAAGCAGCAGCTACGTAGTACCACCCTTTTCGGGAAGATTTATTCTGCTGATCCATCCGACTTTGTATGGCTTCCCAACCCTGGGCAGAAGGTGTCTGTTCCAGATTCAAGAGCTTTTGAGCAAACCATTCATCTATGGGATGATTTTCCTGGTTATCCATATGTTTTTTGCTTTCTTCCATATTTCTCTTTTTGCTAGCAGTTATACCTGACAGGCCTTATACACACATGATTCTTTGATAGTCAAATTTTTCACTACTAGTTAGTTATTTGTTTCTTATTATTCTTCTTAGCAATTATGCCATTGATGTGTTTGGATTCTATCCTATCTGTTCACTGGCGACCAGCATTTTTTTTTCCGAATTTTGTACATACGTCTGTAACAAGGCCCGTGCCCGGCTCAGTTGTGACTTGGAAGTACTTTCGCTGATATCCAGCAATTCGCTAATTTCCTTGTGTGAGTAGCCTTCAATGGCGTATAAGTTAAAAACGGTTCGGTAGCCATCGGGTAGCTGCTGTACCATCCGTAGCAAATCTTCTGCTTCTAGTTCGTTGTCATTCACAAGCATAACGGCTGTATCGTTATAGACTGTATCTATGTTGGTTTCCAGATACATGGTTTTGTTGCGTCGCACCTGTTGCAAGGCTTCGTTGACCATGATACGCCGGAGCCAACCTTCAAAACTACCCGAAAACTGGTACTGTTCTATTTTGTCAAAAATCTTTACAAAACCGTTGCTCATTACATCTTCTGCCTCCATCGAATCGTTGAAATAACGCATGCATACACCCAGCAACCGGCGGGCATACCGATTGTACAACTCACGCTGAGCAGCAGCCTCCTTCCGCTGACAAGCTCGAATGAGTTTTTCTTCGCTATCCCACTTTTGTATTCGTAAAAACATGCCGTATCGGTTTCTTTAGGAGTAGTTGTGTTGGTTCTTGTAGGGTAGATGCAAAAATAGAAAAAGAGGTTGCATGGAAAGAAAAAAAATTCTCCATGCAACCTCTTGCTACCCGTCATCCATAAAAAATGGTTAAATAGTAGGATGGTTGATTGTTTTTTTAACCATCCTACTATTTAACCATTCAACCATTTTCATTGTTTGTCTATATTACCAGTGACAGAAGCTTCTTTTCGAATGGCAGGAGATTCTTTTCTTTTGAGGAGTTGAGCCAAGTCTTTCAGACTTTCTCGACTGATGTACTTATCTTTGGCATCTTCGGCTTTGAGCCACACAAATCCCAATGGAAGGCCTGTCACATTGTCAATAACGGCATGTAGATAATTGGTAATGATTTTCTGGGGGCGAGAACGTACTTCTGGAACAATCGCCAACAGAGCCAAATTGGTATTATTACGCATAGCACTTTCATTGAATCGGTTGGCATCTACAATGACAAACGGATAGGGATAAACCTGACGAATGGCTTCTGCGGTCAGTCCTTTGGCTAGCCAGTCTTTGCGTAGCAGAAGGGTACGAGACTGCATGTCTGTCGTAGCAGGTGGCAAAATCCGTTCCCATTCATAGGGAGCAGGCCGGGCACGAAGGGTTGAATCCTGGAGGTAATGTAGCACTGCATGAATACCAAAAGCCATATCTGCTTTTTCAGGAATAATATTGGGCAGGTTCTGCCGAAAGATGGGCTGTGACTTAGGTAGGTCTTCGAGCATCTTTATTTCCATAGCTGTGTACATATTCCAGTGTTCGCGGTCGATGTTCAGTTGTTGGTAGTTTTCTGGAAAGGAGACCCGACCACAACTGCGTCCGCCGGAATTGCCCCGGTCTGTAAAGTTGTCTACATTGGTACAATACAAAACGACATAGCCTTTGGCCTGCGTCTTACGCAGGCGGTCAGCATCATTCATGGTCATGTAGTTGGCAGAGCTATCCCAGGGCCAGTATTTCTCTATGGTTTGTTTAAGAGAAGCATTATAGGCCGCAACAGCAGCTTCATAGGCAGGAATCTGATCCTGCTTCTTTTTCTTCTTCATGAGCTCCATTACTTTCTGTGATGGTTGTTCGATGACCACAATCAGTTCACGCTGCGAGAGTTTACGAAGAGAAACCGGATCGGCAAAGCCGCATTGAGCAAAAGCCATGTAAATGGGAGCCAGTAGGCTTACAAATACTAAGAGAGTTTTCAGCATTGAATCCTTCATAAAGAAAGTAGTGTAAAATCAGAAATATTATGACATGTCCTGCGAAAAATGCATATACCCGACTGGTCGCATTTCACTGAATAGTACATAAAAGTCCAGCAAGGTTCAGTCTGTTTTCGATGAATGTTTCTGATTCTTCGATTGTTGCCTTTATTTTCGGTTTTCCTACCAGAAGTAGTCCGATTTACCTGAAACAATCTATGTTCCTCTTTCTCAAAGATACACAAATTTCCTTACATGACTGGTATGGTCATATGGAGTAATTTTATAAAAAAAATACGCCTTTTTCTAGTTTTCCCCTTCTTGGGCATGCCGCATACGGAAAGACAGATAAAAAAAAGAAACAAGCTCTGAGTACCGCATACGATTTCAATAGGCATTACACAAAGGCTTTGAGACCTGTTTCACTACCTCTCATCACTTGCGCCTTCTTTTAGTATATTGTCAGACAAGCACTTACAGGCATTTAGTCTATCCACTCCATTGAATTCACAACTCTTTATTAAGAGGAAGCAGATAAAACCAATAAAAAAATAGTACTTTGCCAAATATTTGAAAAACAAACGGCTTTGCGTAGATTGCGCCGTTGATCGAAATGGCAGACATTAAAACCATACAAGCCCCTATTGCCGCCGAAATGGAGGTCTTCGAGCTAAAGTTCCGTTCCTTTATGAAAAGTAACGTGATGCTGCTCGATCAGATCATGAATTATATTATCAAACGAAAGGGCAAGCAACTTCGCCCGATGTTTGTATTCCTGACGGCCAAAACCTGTGGGGAGGTTACAGAAGCAACCTACCGGGGAGCTGCATTGATTGAATTGCTGCATACAGCTACCCTTGTACATGATGATGTGGTAGATGAGGCCAATTACCGTCGGGGATTCTTCTCTGTGAATGCTTTATGGAAAAACAAAATAGCCGTACTGGTAGGTGACTACCTGCTGTCACGGGGGTTATTGCTATCCATTGACCACAACGACTTTGACCTGCTGCGTATTGTCTCTCATGCCGTTCGGGAGATGAGTGAAGGAGAACTGCTTCAGATTGAAAAAGCCCGCCGCCTTGATATCACAGAAGATATTTACTACGAAATTATTCGCCAGAAGACCGCTTCCCTGATAGCCTCATGCTGTGCGGTAGGCGCAGCCTCGGTAGATGCCTCTGCGGAAAGCATCGAAAAAGCCCGAAGTTTTGGCGAAAAAGTAGGCATTGCCTTTCAGATCAAAGACGACCTGTTCGACTACGGAACACAGGAGGTAGGCAAGCCACTAGGTATTGATATTAAGGAAAAAAAAATGACCCTTCCCCTGATTCATGCCCTACAACATGCCTCTTGGTCTAAAAAACGAGAAATTATCTATATTATTAAAAACCAAAGCCATAAACCCAAAAAAGTAGCAGAAGTCATAGATTTTGTCCGCCAAAGCGGCGGAATTGACTATGCCACCAAAGTCATGGAACACTACCAACATGATGCCTTGGCTATTCTGCATACCTTGCCAGACTCTGAAAACCGACAGTCACTGGAACAATTGGTACGCTATACCATTGAACGAACCAAATAAGAAAGCCTCGTAACATACCTGTCAGGCTCAAATCTAAACCTATCATACCTAACAATACATGAGTTCCTATCAATTGAATGCTATTTCGCCTATAGATGGTCGCTATGCTGCTCAGACTGCCCCACTGAAAAAATATTTTTCAGAAGCGGCCTTGTTGCAATATCGTGTACGTGTCGAAATGGAATACTTTATTGCCCTTTGCGAGTATCCACTGCCTCAGCTGACAGAAGTGCCCAAAGAAGCCTATGCTTCTCTGCGTGATATTTACCTGAATTTCAGCGAAACCGATGCCTTGCGTATCAAGGAGATTGAAAAAACAACCAACCACGACGTAAAAGCAGTCGAGTATTTTATCAAAGAAAAACTGGAGATGCTGCATCTGAGTCAGTTTCAGGAGTTTATTCACTTTGGTCTGACCTCGCAGGATATCAACAATACCGCCGTTCCACTGCTGTTAAAAGAAGCCATGCAGGAAGTACGAAAGTACCTGACCAACATTCTGCAAACCTTGCAGCAAATGGCTGAAACCTGGAAACAAATACCAATGCTGGCACGTACCCACGGCCAACCAGCCTCTCCTACCCGGCTGGGCAAAGAAATACTGGTGTTCTGTGAACGTCTGGAAAATCAGCTTGCCGTACTGGATACCATACCTTATGCAGCCAAATTTGGCGGAGCTACCGGAAACTTCAATGCCCATACGGTTGCTTATCCAAATATTGACTGGCTGGCCTTTGCCGATACGTTTGTCAACCATACCCTGGGTCTGCAACGCAGCCGCTATACCACCCAAATTGAACACTACGATGCCCTAGCCATGCTGTGTGATGCCCAGAAACGCATCAACGTGATTCTGATTGACTTATGCCGTGATTTTTGGCAGTATATTTCGATGGAATACTTTACACAGCAGATCAAAGCAGGGGAAGTAGGCTCATCGGCGATGCCTCACAAAGTGAATCCGATTGACTTTGAGAATGCCGAAGGAAACCTAGGCTTTGCCAATGCGGTTTTTGAACATTTATCATCCAAACTTCCCATTTCCCGTCTGCAACGCGACCTGACCGACTCTACTGTACTCCGAAATATTGGCGTTCCTAGTGCCCATTCAGTCATTGCTTATCTTTCTTTGCAGAAGGGACTCGGTAAGATAAAAGTGAACGAAGCTGCCATACAAGCCGATTTGCAGGACAATTGGGCTGTAGTAGCCGAAGGCATTCAGACTATTTTGCGTCGGGAAGGTTACCCAAAACCCTATGAGGCACTAAAAGACCTGACCCGAAACAATGAAAAAATTACGCAAGCAGCTATTCAGCAATTTATTGAAAATCTTCAAGTACAAGACTCCGTTAAGGAGGAGCTCAAAGCCTTGACTCCATTTACCTATGTGGGGATTTGAAAAGTGAGGGGGGTGAAAAGCTAGCCATTCACCCCCTTTTTTCCTTTTTCAAACAGCCCGAGGCAATACCAGTGTAAACGTAGTACCTGTACCCAGATGGGAAGAAACCGATAGTTGTCCCTGATGCATTTCTACAATTCGTTGTACCAGTGACAGTCCTAAACCGTGTCCGGCTACATGAGCGGCATTTTTAGAACGAAAGAAAGGTTGGAAAATATAGGCTAGTTCTTCGGCCTGAATACCTATACCCTTGTCTATGAATAGGAGTACAATAGACTGTGTACGAAAAGCAATCCGTACCTCAACCATGTGATCTAAGGAAAATTTACAGGCGTTTTCCATCAGGTTGATAAAGGCATTTTTTAATAATCGTTCATTCACAACCAGTTCGTAGAGTTCTTCTTCATCTGGGGCTTCTAAAAAATTAACAATGACATTATAGGTTGGTTTTTTGCGTAGCAAATCGGCTTCAGCCTGTAGTATCACCTCATCGAGGCGTTTTTTAGCAAAGGGAATCGTAGATAGATCAGAGCTCGCAAGGGCCATGTCTAGTAAGGTATTGGACAGATCTGTCATATTCTGTACCTCTTCATGCAGTGAGCCTAGCAGGCTTTGGTAGTCAGGTACAGTTCGTTCGTGCATCAGAGCTACCTCTATCTGTCCGGCCATTACTGTCAAGGGTGTACGTAGCTCATGAGAAGCATTGGAAACAAAGCTCCGCTGAATTACAAACGACTCCTGCAACCGATCCAACATGCGGTTAAAGGTGTTTGCCAGTTGGGCAATCTCGTCCCGTTCGTTGCCCGCTGTTACTCGTCCTTTGGCTAAGGTAGAAAAGTTAATATGCTCAACCTGATAAACTACGTCTGCAATCGGCTGAAGGGCATTTCCGGCAAAGGCTCTTCCAGCCAATAGGCTCATCACCACACAGAGAGTCCAACCACAAAAGAGTATAATCATCAAAAAACGCTGTTTGCTAAGCCCGTATTTATCAATAGCGGATATTTTAACGATTAAGATTTTATCTTTTTCCGGATAGAGTTTATACAACAGTTCCTGTTCACCTTCCTGCCATTGAATTTCCCCAGACTTGGTCTTCCGCAGTTTATTCAGCAGTTCGTGGTTAATAGGCTTTGGATCGGGATAGTTGCTATACAAGAGCACATTATTGTCGTCAAAAACATCGATTTTTTCTGCATACAATAGTAATTGGTCTTGTTCTTCGATCAGGCGTAAGGTTTGTGGCGTAATTTTCTGTTTGGCTTCATAGAGCAGGCGGGACGTTGTAATGGCTTTTTCCCGAAGCAGTTCATAAAATTCACGTTCACGGTAGTTGGCCGATAAAAGATAAATTCCTACCGAAAATGCCAGCATCAATGTGGCAACAATGGCTGTAAAAAGATAGGTGAGTCGGTTACGAACTTTCATGGCTCTCAGAGATGGGTAAATGAGTGACTTATTGCTTGCGCAAAGGTTTATTTCGCAGCCTCAAGTAGCGACTTTACCCTTGAACAAGCAACCCTAAACCCATTTCCTATTCTTCTTTCATAATATATCCCATACCTACAATGGTATGAATCAATCGTTTATCAAAATCTTTATCTATTTTTTTTCGCAGAAAATTGACGTATACATCAATGACATTGGTGCCTGTATCAAAGGTAATTTCCCATACTTTTTCGGCAATGTCTACCCGAGATACCACTTTTCCTTTGTTTCGGATAAAATATTCCAACAAAGAAAATTCTTTTGCTGTAAGGTCTATTTTCTTCCCACCCCGTTTAACGGTTTTATCATCTGTATTGAGGTACAAATCGGCAATTTCGAGAATGTTCGTGGCCGATGTCTGATCGGCACTGCGTTTGTAGAGGGCTTTGAGGCGGGCTACTAATTCGCGAAACTCAAACGGTTTAACCAAATAATCATCGGCACCAGCCTCAAATCCCATCAGCTTGTCATCCATGGTACCAAAGGCAGTAAGCATGAGTACGGGTGTTTTCAGGTTGTTGCGGCGCAGGGTGCGGCAAACCTCAAATCCATTCATCTGTGGTAGGTTCACGTCTAATATAATCACATCATAGGTAGTACTGAGGGCCATTTTTTGTCCAATAAAACCATCAAACGCCACTTCTACTTCATAGGTTTGTTCTTGTAATCCTTTCTGAATAAAAGAAGCCACTTTAGGCTCATCTTCCACAATTAAAATTTTCATACCAAAGGAGATTTTACTGTATACTGGCTACCTGTCTGGTTGGGCACATGAAAAATACGGGTTAAAGATTACAATTCATGCGTATGTCAGGAAAAGAATTTGAGGCAAAGTAAATAGATACTATTCTGTTTTCATTCCTTAGAAACAGACTTGCCACATAAAAAGTTAACAAGCATAGGTTTCTTAGACACACATTGATCCACTGGCAACCCAAAAAAGCCTCTTTATCTGGTTAGAGAAGAAAGAGGCATACCATTTCCTGTGCGAGTACCTCTACGTATGTACAACCATTGCTGGGTTCTTTTTGTGAGGCGAGGAGTGCGTTTTTCCTAATACTTTTAATGAGTCTAGTCCTATCACAGACATAGAACCTCCACCCTGTTCGTAATCCCGTGCCAAGGCATGCAAGTTTTCCAATACAGTATGATCTGCCAAATGTACGTTTGTCAGGTCTACCGTAACGTGGTGATGGGTAGGTATTTTGTCCATATGTTTTTTGATACTCATATAGTTACTAAAAGTAGCCGAACCCGCCAGATCCAACCTATACTTGGTTTCATTTTCAGTAGCCATGTGTACGTCTGCTTTAAAGATATTGACCCGAGAGGTTTTGCCCTGGATGACGTTCAGCACCAGCTCTAGGATAATCCCTGCAAACACACCTAGCAGCAAGTCTTCGAATAAGGTAATAAAAATTGTGACCAGAAAAACCGTCAATTGCTGCCAGCCAACGTTGTACATATGTCGAACCTCTTTGGGAGAAGCCAGACGATAGCCTACAAAAATAAGCATGGAAGCCAAGGCTGCATTAGGAATCATTTCAATAACAGACGTAGCTAACAGTACGAAAATCAGCAGTGAAAGGCCATGAAACAGGTTAGCCCAGCGGGTTTTAGCTCCATTGTCTACATTAGCTGAGCTACGGGCTACTTCTGAGATCATTGGCAGTCCGCCAAGCACCGCTGACACAATGTTGCCAATACCAATTGCAATAATATCTTTGTTGTAGTTAGATTTCCGGTGAAAAGGATCTTTTCCATCAATGGCCTTTACGGTCAGGATGGACTCGATGCTACCAATCAGGGCAAACAAAATGACATACTTGATAAATACGCCTGTCTGAGCCAGTCCTGAAAAATCTACGTTTAGCTTTACCTTTTCTGCCAGGCTTCCTACTTTCACTAAGGCATAGCCAGGTTGGGCATTTTTGAAATCCATCAGCAGTCCTAGTGGAATACTGACTAGGAGTACAATTAGTGGAGCCGGAATTTTCTTGATGGCTTTGATAGGAATCATAGGCAGTCCAAACATAATGACCAGTCCCAACAGACCAATCAGGGCAATGGATTGATTCACTTCCATCAGACTCTGAGGCACACGGGCTAGCAGGGCTAACGGGCCTAAGCCTTTTAGCATAGCTGGATCAATACCCAGTAAGGTATGAATCTGTTTGGAAAAGATGATAAGTCCGATAGCCACCAACATACCATGGATAGCTGCCCTAGGTACAAAATCAGCATACTTACCTATTTTTAACGCACCGAACAAGACCTGTACCACACCTGCTACAAAAATAGTTCCCAGAGCCAGATGCCAGCCATTTTCACCTCCTCCAAACTCAGCCACTGCACCACTACAAATCACAATCAGTCCGGCAGCAGGGCCTTTGATGGTAAGCTGGGAACCTGCAAAGAAGCTCACCACAATCCCACCGATCATGGCGGTTACAATACCCATAATAGGCGGAAAATCACTGGCCTTGGCAATACCCAGACTCAGTGGCATGGCCAGCAGAAACACCAGAAAGCCTGATATAGCATCAGTACCAAAGCTTTCTTTGAATCCGTCCAAACCATCTTTGGGAAGAGATAGCTTGGATGTTTTTGTATGTATAGCCGTGTAATTCATTAGGATATATTAATTGTATGGTTTTAGGTTTTACCCTACAAAGATGACGCAGCCCTATTAAACTGAAATTAAAGACAGATTAAAAGGAGATTAAATTTGGCCAAAGTAGGACGACATACTGGCTCATTATTAGCCAAAAGCAGCCTGTTTGATGTAGTATCTATGTCCGAAAACCACGACGTTATGCTATAGGTGTCTTATATTTCAGTATTTAAGAAACATACAAATATCTTTTTTTCAAAACATTTCCCCTACTTTTGCTACAAAATACCCTGCTTGAGTTCTTGCCATGTGTAGAAAAAATTTAGATATTTGCATCCATTTGCCTGTATTGACAGGTTATAGTCAGAATTCAGCATCCAATCAAAGTTATTGTTTCGATTATCTAAAAGATTATCAGGCAGTTAAATCAACTATATTCTATGACAGATACGGGAGTCATCGGACTCATTTTAATGGTTATCAATGTTGCTTTTTCCTATAAAGGTTTTACCCATGCACATATATTTGAGAAGTATACATTTGAAGTAGACAGAGTATTAGTAAACAAAGAGTATCAAAGGCTTATTACTTCAGGATTTTTACACGTAAGCTGGACACACCTGATATTCAACATGTTGAGTTTGTATGCGTTTAGCGGACTTTTAGAATCTCAACTGGGAGGCTTTTATTTTTTACTACTCTATTTGGCTAGTTTAGTGGGCGGAAATTTACTTGCCCTCTTTATTCACAGACATCACGGAGATTATAGTGCCGTAGGGGCATCCGGAGCTGTTTGTGGCGTTATGTTTGCCTCTATTGCCTTATCTCCAGGCATGGGAATTGGTTTTTTCTTCTTGCCATTTTCCATCCCAAGCTGGTTGTATGGCATGTTATATGTGGCATATTCGATCTATGGCATTCGATCCAGAAGAGATAACATAGGGCACGAAGCACATTTGGGCGGGGCATTTATTGGTATGTTACTAGCCATTATCATCCATCCCCAAGCTTTGATAGACAACTATTTCGCCATCCTAGTCACCATTCTACCTACCCTAGCCTTTATTTATTTAATCATCACTCGACCTGATTTTTTACTACTCAACCATTCTCCTTTCAAACCAAGTCAGAAGTATTACACGATAGAAGATAAATACAACGAAAAAAAAGCTGCCAAACAACGGGAACTTGATAACATTCTAGACAAGATCCATAAAAAAGGCATGGACGGTTTAAGCTCCAAGGAAAGACAAAAGCTTGAAGAATATGCAGACAAAAAGTAAGCTAAAAAAATCTAAAGACCATTTCCTAAAAACAAGCCATCAGCCTTATGCAAAATAGCCTATAAAAAGCCCTGAAGGTAGGTTGTCCAAAAGAGATAAAAAAAGTTCTTGCATATTTGTAGTCTCTAAACAAACAAATCATGCAAGAACTAAAGTCTATAAAAGACTCTTCGCCCAAGATAGCAAAATTAAAGATTACT
>JACCDR011233841.1_pt1 | contig 26235 bp, 23 predicted proteins | sample 7446431 | NCBI WGS metagenome assembly JACCDR01 (sample SAMN15323443, study PRJNA562643) | freshwater metagenome | isolation source: river surface water | place: USA:Blue River Watershed | collected 2017-08-17 | reverse complement strand
CGACTCAAAAGCCAGTCAGTTTCGCTGACTGGCTTTTTTATTGGGCTCATAAAAACCGGGGTATGGCCTCATCAAAACTCAGCCAAATCATGGGGCCACGGCCTAGCAGGGCTTCCAAGAGCTGGCAGCGATACCAGGCATCGGCTGTCTCGGTGGGGTTGCAGTCGCGCCGATAAGTACGCAGATCGGATTCAGCCACCTCGGCGATCAGCGGGTTGCGCAACATATTCGAGCGAAACACCGGCACCCCTTCGACTGCATCTATCGCGGTTTCGCCATTGTGGCAACCGGCACAGAGGGTTTGATGGCCATCAGCGCTGACAATGCGGCTAAACGGGGCCTTGGCGGCAAGCGGCGCCAGGATAGGAAAGGCCAACTCAGCCTTGATCGATTGAAACGGCGTTGGGGCCTCAACGCCTTGACTCAGCTCGAGCGTTTGCTCGCCATCCAGATCCCATTGTTGTTGCGCCTCGCCCGTGAGAGGGTCCTCTGTGCGGTGACTTTGTTCCTGGGTGACAAAACTCAACCAAAGCCCGGCGCCGGAACGGATGAAGACCCGTGGATTTTCCCGCCCCAGCGAGGGTTGGGCGCTGAGCGGGCTGGTCGTCGCGTTGTAAAAAATGGGCCTTGGGAGGCTGGCGATAAAACAGGCCAGTGTCAGCGGCTTGGGCATGGCGTTGATCCAGTCGACCACATCGCCGATGGTATCAAGGCCAAGGTTGGCGGGTGCCTGGCAGCGACTCAAGTCTTCCGGCTGATGTGCCGGGTTCAGCCCCTGAGCGGGTAAACTTGATGCGCTGCTCTGATCGCTAGAGCTACTCTGGTCGCTAAAGCTACTCTGATCGCTAGAGCTACTCTGATCGCTGGATGCAGAGACTGCAGTCTGAGAAAGTGTCGTAGCGGTTTCGCTACTGCGATCCTGCGAGCTGCCACCCGAGCAAGCACCCAGCAACCCACAAGCCGCACCTATCAGCATTATTAACCGCAATCGTCTCAGTGACGCGCCGCTAACGGGTCCTAATCGCTGCCGTAATTGCATCACATCCCCCTCATAACACCATCATGATCAACACAACGCTAAACTAAGCCGCTTTTTACCGGTTTGGCCTATATCAAGCCGCGCAGGATTCATCCTCGCAGCCTCCCGCATTTGTGATGGGCCACACGCTTAGCGCGCAGCGGCCTGGTTGCGACGAATGACCCGTGGCTCGGTGACCGCAACAAACTGCCCCGCTTCGCGCGCTATGGCTTGGGTACCGCCAAAGTCCCCCGCAGGAGCCAGTGAATGCCCCTTGGCCAGCAAGCCCTGGTAGAGCGGGTCATCGGCTGGCCATTCGACAAACAGTCGATCCGGCAGCCACTGGTGATGCAATCGGGGGGCGGCCAGCGCCTGGTCGAGTGGCATCGATAAGGCCAGGCGATTGATTAACACCTGCACCACCTGGCTGATAATGGTCGGCCCACCCGCGGCGCCCAAGGTCATAACGGGTTGGCCGTGGCGCAAGACCAAGGTCGGGCTCATGCTCGATAACGGGCGTTTGCCGGGTGCTATGGCATTGGCCTCGGCGCCAATCAAACCAAACGCATTGGGCTCACCGGGTGCCGTGGCAAAATCGTCCATTTGATTGTTCAGCAATATGCCGGTACCCGGCACCATCACTTTGCTGCCAAACGGGGTATTGAGTGTGCTGGTAATGGCCACCCAGTTGCCGGCTTGATCGGCCACGGCAATGTGGGTGGTATGGCGATTGTGGCTGGGATCGAGATTGTGGCCAGGATCTAGATTGTGGCTGGATTCGAAGTGATCCACCCCAGGCGGCTTGCCGGCCTGCACAGCCTGAGTCGCGACAGGACCAATTTGGGCGCGCAGTTGCTTCGCGTAACGCGCATCCAACAGGCCAATCGGCACCGGGACAAAATCGCTATCGCCTAGCCAGTAAGCGCGGTCAGCAAAAGCGCGTTTCATCGCCTCGGCCAGCAGGTGTGCCCGCTCCAAAGCCGGCATAGTCGCGAGCGGATCCCGATCGATCTGATTGAGAATTTGCGCCACATGAACACCACCCGAGCTGGGCGGCGGAAAGCCCACAATTTCATAGCCGTAAAAGTTGCTGCGAATGGGTGCGCGCTTCACGGTGGTGTAGGCGGCCAAATCCGCTCGGGTGATGATGCCGCCTTCTGCTGCCATCCAGCCAGCCAGAGCACGGGCAAAGTCTCCCTGGTAAAACCACTCCGGGCCCTGTGCCGCCAGCGCGCGGTAACTGCGTGCGAGATCGGGTTGCTGCAACAAATCACCCGCCTTTTTGGGCTCGCCCGCTGCATTAAAAAACAGGCTGCGATTGGCCGGGTATTGCCATAGGTCTTTGGCCGTGGCCGCCAACCGCAAGGCTAAAGTGGCGTCCAGCGCAAAACCGCGCTCGGCAAGGTCTGCCGCCGGTAACAACACATCAGCAAAACGGAGGGCACCGCCTTGCTGCTGCAATTCCCACAGGGCTTGAACCGACCCGGGAACACCAACCGCAAGGGGCCCGGTTTGACTCAAGCGGGGCTCGACTTTACCCAAGCGGTAATACAGGCGCGGATGCGCGGCGCCAGGCGCTTTTTCGCGGCCATCAATCGCGAGAATACGACCATCGGCCAGGCGGGCCAAAATGAAGCAACCGCCACCAATACCCGAATTGTGGCTATCGACCACACCCAGCGTAAATGCGGCGGCCAAAGCCGCATCCACGGCATTGCCCCCGCGTGCAAAGGCTTCGGCGGCGGCTTGGGTCGCAAGGGGTTGCACCGTCGCAATGGCACCGCGCTGATCCGGCAACACCTGCGCATAGGGCGACGCTTGAGCGGGCGCAGCGGCGAGGACCAGCGCCAAAAAGGGCGCAACGCGCGGCAGATAACAATTCAGCTCCCGCCGGCAGTGGCCTGATATTGTACGAAATAAGCCCATGGGCAATCCTCCAGCAAAGTCCGCAGAGGATAGCGAGCCACTCACCCAAAGGAAACGTCAGCGACGCTGACGGTTACGCCAGATCGTCGCCAATCACCATATCGCCGCCGGCTTCCTTGGCGCGCAGCACATTGAGATAAGCCTGGCTCAAGAGGGCCTCAAAAGGCGCTTTGGTCGCGGTATTGACCGCCTCCGGCGCAGGCCAGGTACCGTCTTTGACCTCGGCCACCCCGGCGCTGAAGGCGAGGCCAATTTTGTGTTGATTCCAAACGAACGGGTCCGCAAGGCACACTTGAGCAAAGCGTTTTAACAGCGCGCAGGCTTTTTCTTGCGTAAGCCCCGACATCAGAACATAAAACTCCTGGCCATCCGCGCGGGCAACCAAAAAGCGCTCGAGCGACTGCTCCAACCGCTTGGCAAATTGCAGCATCACCGCATCACCACCATCCTGGCCATAGGTTTCGTTGATAAACCGAAAATTATCCAAGTCGATAATGGCGAGTGAAATGGGTATTTTTTTAGCGGTCGACTGCTGCCAGTCATCCCAGCCTTTTTCAAAAAAATATTGGCGGTTGTAAATGCCGGTTTGTTGGTCGCGCCGCGCTCCATCGCGAATGGTTTCGATCATTTCCAGCAGTTCAACGTTGTGAGTGATTCGGCAAAAAAACTCTTCATGATTAAACGGTTTTTTAATGAAATCATTGGCACCAGCCTTAATAAAACGGGCCGTTAAATGCCCATCGCCCTCGCTGGAGACCCCAATAATCACCAGCTCCGATTTAACGTGCTTAACGCGCAGCGCCTGTACCAACTCAAAGCCATCCATGCGTGGCATATTGTAATCGGTCACCAGTAGGCGAATACCCGGATTTTCAAGCAGTGTCGCCAAGGCTTGTTCGCCATCCTGAGCTTCAAAAACCGGGTATCGGTGCAGCTTTAATAAATTGACAACGAGCTTACGACTCACTAACGAATCATCCGCGACCAATACCGGCACCTGCTGATTTTTAATTAAACGGTGCACTAAATTGCAGGCATACAGGTACGAAAAGCGCCCCTCTTTGGTCACGTAATCCACAATCCCCTTGGCCAGCAGCTGTTCGCGTTTATCTTGGTCAAAAGTCGCTGTCAGCACGATGGTGGGGATACGATTGGCTAGCATCACATCGACGATTTCCCCATTGGGGGCATCCGGCAGCGCCAAATCGACGAGTGCAGCAAAAATCGCAGGCTCAGCACCGTGCTCCAGATGGGCCCGCGCCTGCGCGAGACTCTCAGCATATAGGGGTTGAATATGGGGTGACTGGGCGACAACATGCTTGATGATGCGCATCACCATTGGGCTGTCTTCAACAATCAACACGGTTTTCATCGGCGACACTGCCTCCTTTGTCAGGCTATCTTGTGCAGGGGCGCAGACAGCCTTAAGCAGTGTAGCCTAGGGGGCTCAGCCGGGAGAGCGGCCGGACTTAACGGCGGCGGTAGGGACCTTTGGCGCGGCGGGGAGGCTGAGTGCGGGAGGCCGGGGGTTTGACCAAGGAGGCAAATAAGGCCTCTGGCGGCACCTGGCTCGCAATTTTGCGCCCCAAGAGGGTTTCGATCGCCGGCAACCGAAAAGCATCATCCTCACACACAAAACTGATAGAGGCACCACTATTGCCGGCACGACCGGTGCGACCTATGCGGTGCACATAGTCTTCGGGCTCTTCCGGCAGGTTGTAATTGATGACATGGGCAACGTCGTCGATGTGAATACCCCGCCCGGCCACATCGGTCGCGACCAGCACCTGTAGCCGGCCAGCTTTGAAGGCATCCAGCGTTTTAACGCGCTTGGCTTGGTCGATTTCGCCGCTCAACAGACCCACTTTCAGGCCACAGGCCGTCAAGTCTTCATACAAATGCCGGCATTCATCGCGCCGATTGCCAAAAATCATGGTGCCGCCTTCACCCTCGACAATCAAATTGCCGAGCAAATTAAAGAGGACACGAAATTTATCCTCGCCACCCACCATGTAAACCGCTTGGGTGACGTTATCGGTCGCAACCGATTGCGAGACGATTTCAACCGTTTGTGGCTCATGCATCCACTGATCGGCCAAGCGCAAGACGTCATCCGTAAAGGTGGCCGAAAACAACAGTGTTTGGCGATGGGTGCGCTTGGGCGTATGGCGAACAATTTGGCGCATCTGCGGGATAAATCCCATGTCTAGCATGCGATCTGCTTCGTCAATCACAAGAATTTCGACCGTGTCTAAAAACAGGTCTTCACGCTCGCGAAAATCCAGCAAACGCCCTGGCGTCGCCACTACGATATCGGCCCAGTGTTTGTGCAGGTGCTCGCGTTGCCGGTTGTAATCCATGCCTCCCACCAACGCATGCAGCTGCAAATCAGTGTATTTCAATAAAGGCTCGGCGTCGGCAGCGATTTGGAGGGCCAGCTCGCGAGTCGGGGCCACAATCAGGGCGCGCACTTCGCCAGCGTAACGCGGCAAGGGGGCGGGCCGCTTCAATAAATCGTTGATCACACACAGTAAAAAGGCAGCCGTTTTACCGGTACCCGTCTGCGCCTTGCCAAGCACATCCAGGCCCGACAAGGTCAGCGGTAAGGATTGGGCCTGAATCGGCGAACAAAATTCAAAGCCTAAATCGTCCAGTGCCCGATGCAGCTCAGGCACTAAAGGCAGTTGCTTAAAGGGAATATCCGACAATTTATTCGCGCGGGTAACTTTTGCAGGGGCGCCTGAATCGGGCGCTATAGAAGCAGAGGGAGCTGTCATGAAAGGGTTCGGCTGGTTAAAAGCCGCGAGTTTACACGCTCTAGGTGCCTAAGGGGGAGTCGTTGCGCAGGATATTGCCATTATCGCCCCCTATTCGCGTGCGCTAGGCACCCGCTCGATAGGCGTTCACCTAATCGGCACGCCAATAATCATCTAATTTGCGCGTAAGATTTAAACGGGGCGACGGCCTAAATAGGGATTTCGGTCCTATCCCTGAATATCAAGGGGCCACAGCCAATCATTAAACGGCCTCGATAACTGTTTCGAGGCCGCTCGTGCGCGCTCCAAACGCAGGTCGCGCAGTATCGTATTTCCCTTAGATTTTGGAGAGATACAGCACAACATCTTGTGGGAAGCCGGTCGGGACTTTGAAGCTGCGATCTTTCTGAGATGTGAATTGCCGAGTTTGATTAGTCACCGTGCCGGTTTCCGGGTTAAACCACTGCAGCTTATATTGCCCGACTGGCAAGGCGCTAATTCCTAAGCTGATGACATCATCGTACCCGTAGAGTAGAAATTTTTGCGTTTGCGCATTACCCAAAACAAAATCGGTATTGCTTTTTGCCCGGGCATTTAAAGGTTGCAGAGTGTAAAACGGGATGGATTCCAGAAATTTAATCGCTTTGCCTTGATCTGTCAGAATTAAGTTGGCCATTTCATCCCGCGAGACGTTGATATCTTCAAAGGTAAAATGAAATAGCGGATAGCCCCCGGCCATAATGGTCCCCCAAGTGTGCGTACGCGCAATGTAGCGCGGTCTTTCGGCATATTGGCCATTCATGGAAGCCGATAAAAGGCGATTATGGAAAGGAAAACACTCAGCCATGATGTAAACATAGTCACCAAACGCTTCCTTCTGGCTGCCGCCTTGATTGAAATAAGTCGCGGGAAGATCGTCCCAGTTGCCGCCAGGATAGGCTTGGCATGTTTGCTGGGAAAACACATTGATATTGGCGTTACCCGCAAAATTCCAGGCCTGTTCGTTGTTATGATGCACCGAGACCGGGTGCACTGTATCCCACTTGCGGATCTCCGCTGCGATATTCACCATTTTCTGGTCATCAAGGGATTCAGAACAACTACCCATTCTATTTTCTTCACGCGTCACCCATACGAGGTTGCGGTATTTTTTAAAATAATTGACCAGTGTTTTGATGTAGTCCGCTTCCAGTGCCGAAATAGCGGCATTGCAACCCCAAGGGGTTGCCGAATCATCGTAGACATAAAACAGAATAATGACGCCAGCCTGCTCGATCGGCGCCAGCACACCATCCCATTTCTTAAGCACGTTCAGGTCAACGCCTTTGGTCGCATCAAAATTAATGAACGGATTATGGTTAAACTGCCCATCCCCACCGTGAGATCGAATCGCTTGAATATACAAGACGTTAGATCCACTACTCAGGATACTGTTGGCGACATATTGCTGGCGATCCGGCGGCAAAAATAAGAAATCTTCAGGGCCGCCTGCGCCAGCCATAAAACGATACTGATTGGTATTTTTGTATTTGAACCAATGGCCTGTCGCATCGACCGTTAAGGCATCACTCGGGACTGATTGAGCGACCACCAATGGACTGAGTACAAGCACGACACCCAACAGTAATGCTTTCATGGCAATTCGTACGGGCGTACGAACAGCAGCGATCGTCTTTTTAACAGCGCTCATGGGAACCTCGATAAGGCGGGAAGGCGTGGGGGAATTTATATTTTAGTCTTTTTGACTTTACAAAAACCATCCGCCAAAAGACTGGAAAACTCTGCATAACCTATTAACTAAAGTCTCAAGCGGCGCCAAAAATGTCGCACCAGTCAGACCGCCTGCTGCGATGAGTAAAATCCCTAACGATTACAAAGAAATGACTACCGGCTGATAGCCCCTCAACGCCCCTCAAGCTGATAGCGTAAATAATGGATGTCTTTTTCGTGCGCCTGATACTGTTGAGCCAAGCTCGCGAGCTCCGTTTTATACTGGTTGAGTTGGGACAGGTGTTGCGCCCGCGTGACAGGGGTGCTCTCTGGGCTCAGGATCCAGGCTTCGCGATCGGCGATTTGTCGGTTTAACCAGTCCATTTTGTCGCGCAATCGCGCTTGAGCTTGCTCGGCCTCGTGAATTCGTTGGGTGAGCACGCGGCGATCAGCCCCCTCATTAAATCCGGCAAAATACCCAGGATGCTGACTGCTGCGGCACTGCGTATTGGGATCCTTGCTGATTAAAGCATCCTGCAGGCCCGATTCAAACACACAAAACTGATCAACCCCCGCCGCATGCCCCTTGGCAAACGCCGGGTAGCGCGCCCGCTCGCACTGTGGGTTGTACGCCTGTCCTTTTTGCCCAAGCACCAGCCCCTGGTCGTAGGTGCAATAGTGGCGAAGACCCTCGGCATGACCTTGGTTAAAGGCGGGAAAATCGGCCGTTATCTGGTGTTTTGCACAGGCTTTACGGTACGCATCAAAACGTGCATTCGTTTGGCCCTGGCTACCGGCTTGAAAACCGAGGCTCTTCCAATCGGCCGTCAGGCAATCATTTTTAGTCAATTGGCTACAACCCCCGACTAAGAGCGACACCACCAACGCCACGGTTAAACGCCAATGGCTGGCCACTAGCCGATCGCCGGCAATAAAATGTGTGCTGGGTAAAGACATACTGGGCATAACAGATCCTCTGCTAAACGGGTAAGGCTGTTTTGGTGACGGGCGATTTCAGCACAAAAGACGAATGGACGCCCGTAACCCCTTCGATTCGCGTTAATTTTTGTAATAAAAAATGTTGATAGGCTTCCATGTCCGTCACTATCACCTTGAGTAAATAGTCTGCAGCCTGGCCTGTGATCAGGTGGCATTCCAGCACCTCCGGATCATCGCGCACCGCCGACTCAAAGGCGTCAAAGCGATCCGGCGTGTGTTTATCCATGCTGACTTGAATAAACGCCATCAGGTTCAAGCCCAGCTTACGCGCATTCAACAGCGCCACATAACCGCGTATCACGCCCTCTTCCTCCAGAGCGCGCACCCTGCGCAAGCAAGGCGAGGGTGACAGGTTAATGCTGTCGGCGAGTTCCTGGTTGGAAATGCGGCCATCGTGCTGCATTCGGGCGAGTATGGCCCTGTCGTACTTATCGATTTCCATGCGTCATATCCGGCTTTATGGGTAGATTATTGCTAAAAATACAACAATTAAAGCATATTAATACAATAATAGCCGCCACTTGCGTAATTTCGCAATCATCTGCCAGGGCGACTCTACTAGACTGGCTCAACGCACTAATCCTCGCAATGCCGGTAGCCTTGGCAATGCCTGTAAGCCCTCGCAATGCCTGTAACAGGCCATGCGCCAGATCCGGCAATACGTCTTTCACGGAGCCTTATCATGTTGCAACAACCCGAAACCAAATACCGACGCTTTTTGGGTGTCGACCTCCCCGATCGCCAATGGCCCTCACGGCACATTGACAAACCGCCCATCTGGATGAGCACGGACCTGCGCGATGGCAACCAAGCCCTGATAGACCCTATGTCGGTCGCCACCAAGCTGCGCCTGTTTAACGCCTTAGTCGCCATTGGCTTTAAAGAAATCGAAATTGGCTTTCCGTCTGCCAGTGACATTGATTTTAATTTTACACGGCGACTGATTGACGAAAACCTGATCCCCGAGGATGTCACCATCGAGGTGCTGGTACAGGCCCGTTACGACCTGATCGAAAAAACCGTCGAAAGCGTGCGAGGCGCCAAACGCGTTATCTTGCACCTGTACAACCCCCTGGCGCCGGCCTTTCGCCGCATTGTGTACAACACCGATAAAGACGGCGTGAAAAACATTGCATTGCAAGGCACTCGCTGGGTAAAAGAATTGATCGCGAAGGCGCCGGAAGTCGAGTGGGTTTATCAATATTCGCCCGAGGTTTTTTCATCGACAGAAGTCGAATTTGTGAAAGAGGTGTGCGATGCCGTCGCCGACATCTGGAATCCATCGCCGGCACACAAAATGATTTTAAATTTGCCCGCCACGGTGGAAATGAGCACCCCCAACACCTATGCCGATCAAATCGAGTGGATTCATCGCAATATTAATCGCCGCGACGCCATTGTCATCAGCGTCCACCCGCACAATGACCGCGGCACCGCCGTCGCTGCGGCTGAATTAGCCGTGATGGCTGGCGCGGACCGTGTAGAAGGCTGTTTATTCGGCAATGGCGAGCGCACCGGCAATGTGGATTTGGTAACGCTCGCGTTAAATTTGTACTCGCAAGGCATTCACCCCGGCCTCGACTTTTCCGATATTGATGCGGTGCGCAAACTGCACGAAGAATGCACACAATTACCCGTTCATCCGCGCCACCCTTATGCGGGGGAATTGGTTTTTACGGCGTTTTCCGGCTCACATCAAGATGCCATTAAAAAAGGCTTTGCAGTACAGAAAAAAGACGCCCTTTGGGAAGTACCCTATTTACCCATAGACCCCGCCGATTTACACCGCAGTTACGATGCGGTGGTGCGCGTCAACGCCCAATCAGGCAAGGGCGGCGTCAGCTTTTTATTGCAACAGGAAGCCGGGTTACAGCTGCCACGCCGGCTGCAAATCGAATTTAGCCGCATAGTGCAACAGGTGAGCGATAGCACCGGAAAAGAAGTCAAAGCGGCCGACATAGTGCGCCTTTTTACCGACACCTATTTTGCCGTCACGGCGCCCCTCACCTACCAATCGAGCCGCTTTACCGAGCAAGATGATAACCATCAAGTGGATATCGTCATTCAGGCGCAGCATCAAGATAAAACGGTCACCATTACCGGCAGCGGCAATGGCCCGCTCGATGCCGCCGTCCACGCTGTCAGCCAATTTTTAGGCGCTGAGGTCGACGTCATTGATTATTGTGAGCATGCCGTGGGAGAAGGCTCTGATGTGGCGGCGGTGACCTACGTCGAGGTCAAAATCAACAAAGCCAAACCCGTATTTGGCGTAGGCCAGGATCGCAATATCCTCACCTCCGCTGTCAAAGCCTTGATCAACGCTCTTAACCGCAATAGTCAGGTGCGCGAGGATTAAGAGCGAGCATTCCACACGCACGAAGCGGCTTCATGGCTGTGTAAATTGTCTAGGCTTAGTCATGGTAGATCTGCCTGGCCGACACCTGTCTGCCGGGCACCGGTCTCTTGGATATACGCCTCTTGGGCATACGTCCGCCTCTTGGGCAAACGCCTCTCGGACAAACACCTTGTCAATAAGGAGTCACTCTGTGAAACCCGCTTCATCTTCATCGCGCAAATCGGCGCAGGCAGCGCCTGCAAAGCCCGCCGCCTCGCCCAAGGCCATCATCAAACGGGTCAAGGCGGCATTAAGCGGCGGCGCTTACCTGTATGAAATTCTGGCCGCCGAAGGCTTGAGCCTGAATCAATGGTATCGGCTCTGCCAACAGCAGGGCGTCAAGATCAGCGCAACGCCGGGGCCTGCGGCTGTGACCTATACCCCGGAGCGGGTAAAAATCGTCAAGGCCCGCATCAACGCCGGCGAGCGGCTGAAAGATGTGGCCGAAGAACTGGGCTTAGACCCGCGCAACCTGGCCCGCTATTGCCGGCAGAACGGGATCCAGCTCTTTAGCGAGCGAGCCAGGCAGCGCAGTTATCAGCAGCGCGCGGCCAAAATGCGCGGCCAGCTGCGGGCTCCCTACAAAACCCGCAATGGCAAACCCGTCAAACGCCCCGAAATTGAAAAACTGCTGGCCCAAGGCATGACGATTGATGAAGTCGCGCTGCGCTGCGATGTCACAGCGCATTACGTCTACAGCCTGCGCAAAAGCCTACCGCAAACCCCAGCGCAAGAGCCGCGACCTGAAAAACCCGCAAAGCGCACAATGGGCAAGCCGCCTCGACCCTAAGCCCCCAATCACTAGTGCGCGGCGGCTATCTGCTGCCGATTGATGCCGAACTTTTTCAAGCGCGAGGCAAGCGTCGTGGGTTTGATTCCCAGTAATTGCGCCGCGCCATCCACGCCGTAGATTTTTCCACCGGTCCGCTCGAGCGCATCCCGTATTGCCTGGTATTGCATCTGACGACAATCCTGCTCGGTCAGCGTTTCGCCGAGTCTTTGCATCGGCCGCAGGCCAGCGTGCGGGTATTGGGGTAAATCATCCAGCACCAGCTTATCGCCCTGACTGAGAATTACTTGCCGCTCAATACGATTTTCCAGCTCGCGAATATTGCCGGGCCAGTGGTAAGCCTGCAGACGCTGGATTTGGGCGAGGGAAATTTTAAGCGCTGTTTTATGAAAGCGCTGACAGGTGGCCTCTAAAAAATGCGCCGCCAGCAGGGGGATATCCTCCAGCCGCTCGCGCAGCGGTGCCGAGCGGATGGGGAACACGCTCAAACGAAAATACAAATCCTCGCGAAAAAATCCCTGCTCTACGCGCTGTTTTAAATCGCGATTAGTAGCCGAAATCACCCGTACATCCACCTTGCGAGTCATGGATTCACCCACACGCTCAAATTCACCATCCTGCAATACCCGCAATAATTTTCCCTGTAACGCCAGCGGTAATTCACCGACCTCATCCAGAAAGAGTGTACCGCCATCGGCCACTTCAAAGCGCCCCATACGCGCGCTCACAGCACCGGAAAAGGCGCCTCGCACATGGCCAAAAAATTCACTTTCAAACAATTCCGGTGGTATGGCCGCACAATTCACCCGAATCAAGGGGCGCAGGTTGCGCTCACTGGCGCGATGGATAGCGCGGGCGATCAATTCTTTACCCGTACCGGATTCTCCCGTAATCAAGACCGTGGCTACCGTAGGCGCAACTAACTGAATTTGGTGATTGATCTGCCGGACAGCATCGCTTTTTCCCACAATATGATGAGAGCTAAAACTCTCACTGATTTCCTGTTGCAAATAGGCATTTTCAAGTTCCAGCTTGTGTTTGAGCTGCTCAACCTGCTCCAGCGCCAGACGCAGTTTTTCCAGGGTGCAGTGCAAGGTTTCCTCTGCACTTTTACGCTCCGACACATCGCGAAAAATAACCACCGCCCCCACCCGCTTACCCTGTTCAAAGATCGGCGTACTGGTGTATTCCACTGGCACCGGATGGCCATCGCGACACCAGAATACTTCATCAGCCACTCGTCGTACTGTGCCATCGCGAAACGCCGCAAAAATTGGGCAGTCGTGCACGCAGTAATCCGAGCCATCGTTATGGCTGTGGTGAATCGCGAGGTGAATATTTTTACCAATTAACTCGTCTGCCCGCCAACCCAGAATCCGCTCCGCCGCCGGGTTGACAAAGGTGGCCCGCCCCTCAGCATCCACGCCGTAAATACCTTCGCCTGCAGCATTTAGGATCAATTGGTTTTGCTGTTCAAATTGTTGGAATACCCCTGTCATCGCCGATACAGGAGGGGTAGGTGGATAGGTCGCGGCGGCGTGATGGGCTGTGCAGGCTAGCTTACTCATAGAAAATCCCCTTGCTGGATACGGCCTCTGGTCGTTGAGGAAAGAAACACCCGCCAATACAACGAAAAATCGTGCCAAGGAGAACGAAATATCGTGAGTCACGATATTTCGTGGTTACCGCCCACCACAGACATCACACAATATCGATAAAAATCAGACGACTACAAAAAGATCCGCAGTTGGCATGGCGATAGCTATAAGCCTGATGACCCATCAACGCCGGTTTCGAATTTTTCATCCATTCCGCACGCCGCCACCTGTTGGTGCGTGCCTGCATATAAAGAGGGCGCCATGAACGACAAGAGCTTAGGGGATTCCTACAGCAGCGAAGCCTCGCTAATTCACACAAGGGGTTGCCAGTGCGCGAGCTGCCGCCTGGGGCCGGATAACCGCGCCTATTCCCAGGCACTGGAGCAACAGGCAGAGCAGTGCGCACGGGTGGACTCACTAGCAGCGGATGGCGGCTTCGCCTCTAGCGAAGCGGTGATGGATCGCGTTATTGAAAACGCCATAGTGCGCGCGGTGTTTAATCAGGATGATCACGGCCGTCGTCGTTTTATTCGTGCGGTAGGTGGCAGTACCCTCGCCGCCGCGCTCGCCTCAGTACTGCCCATGGCAGCGATTAAAGCGGCAGCGCAAGAAGCCGGCGGCCCGCTGGAAAAGAAAAAACTCAACGTCGGTTTTGTGCCTATCACCTGTGCAACGCCGATTATCATGGCGCAACCCATGGGCTTTTATGCCAAACACGGCTTGGCGGTCGAGGTCATTAAAACCGCGGGCTGGGCCGTTGCACGCGATAAATCCCTCGCGGGAGAATACGATGCTTCTCACATGCTGACGCCCATGCCGCTGGCGATGAGTTTAGGCATTGGCTCGACCGCCAAAAATTTCATCATGCCCGCCATCGAAAATATCAATGGGCAGGCGATTGTGCTGCATGTAGATCACAAGGATAAACGCGACCCCAAGCAGTGGAAGGGATTTAAGTTTGGCGTACCGTTTGAATTTTCAATGCATAATTTTTTGCTGCGCTATTACCTTGCCGAGCACGGTCTTGACCCGGATCAGGATGTGCAGATACGCGTCGTACCGCCCCCGGAAATGGTCGCTAACTTGCGCGCCGGCAATCTCGATGGCTACCTCTCGCCCGACCCCTTTAACCAGCGGGCAGTATGGGAAAAAGTCGGTTTTATCCACACTCTCACCAAAGATATCTGGGATGGTCATCCCTGTTGCGCTTTTGCCTGTAGCCAGGAATTTGCGCTCACCCATCCCAACACCTATGGCGCGCTGCTCAAGTCCATTGTCGAAGCCACGCACTTTTCTTCCAAGACTGAAAACCGTAAAGACATTGCCGCTGCAATTGCCCCGGCCAATTACCTCAACCAACCCGTGCAGGTGATCGAACAGGTTCTATTGGGCCGTTACGCCGACGGTTTGGGCGAAATAAAAAATGTGCCTGATCGCATCGATTTTGACCCTTTTCCGTGGCATTCCATGGCGGTGTGGATTCTTAGCCAAATGAAACGTTGGGGCTATATCAAAGGCGCGGTGGATTACCAGGCCATTGCGCGCCAGGTGTATCTTGCGACCGATTGTGAAAAAGTGATGACAGAGCTGGGTTATGCCACCCCCACTAGCACCAATAAAAACTATTTCATCATGGGCAAGGAATTTGATTACACCAAGCCGGATGAATACATCAATAGCTTTGCGATTCGCAGAGGTTAAGCATGAATTCACTCACCTTGCGTGCGCTTGTGGTATCGCTGAGTTTTCTGGTGCTGACGCTGGGATTTTGGGAATTGTCGTCGCAAGCGCCTGCAGCCAGTAAAGCGCAATCAGAATATGAATTATTGATGGGCGGCGCAGAACAAGAAGCCCGCGTACCACCGCCCTCGGCGGTAGCCGTGCGTGCGTGGGAAGAACTGAGCAATCCTTTTTACGATGCGGGCCCCAATGATAAAGGCATAGGGATTCAACTCGGTTATTCTCTGTATCGGGTGCTGAGCGGATTTTGTCTTGCGATCATGATTGCATTGCCAGTGGGGTTTGTAATCGGCATGTCGCCGCTCATGTACCGCGCATTAAATCCCTATATTCAAGTGTTGCGCCCTATCTCACCACTGGCATGGATGCCACTTGCGTTGTTCATTATTAAAGATTCAGAAACCTCCGCAATTTTTGTGATTTTTATTTGTTCCATTTGGCCGATGCTGCTCAACACTGCGTTTGGTGTGGCCAGTGTACGCGCGGATTGGATCAACGTGGCGCGCACGCATGAACTCTCGCCTTTGCGCACGGCGTTAACGGTGATCTTGCCCGCTGCTGCACCCACCATTCTCACCGGCATGCGCATTTCAATTGGCATCGCCTGGCTGGTGATAGTCGCTGCAGAAATGTTGGTCGGTGGAACCGGCATTGGTTACTACGTGTGGAACGAATGGAATAACCTAGATTTAACCAGTGTGATTTTTTCCATCTTGATGATTGGCCTGGTGGGCATGCTGTTGGATATGGTACTCACCGCCGCGACCAAACTCGTGCAATATGAGGAGTAATCGGATGAGTCAATCTTTTTTACAGGTTCAACAACTGGCGAAACGCTTTATCTCAAAGCATGAAACGCTGACCGTATTTGAGCAAGCCAATTTTACGATTGAAAAAGGCGAATTCGTTTGCATCATTGGCCATTCGGGCTGCGGAAAATCGACCATCCTGAACACGCTCGCCGGTTTGGATGTCCCCACCGAAGGCGTGGTCATTATGGATGGCCGCGAAGTTAGCGGCCCCAGTTTGGATCGTGGCGTAGTATTTCAAAATTATTCGCTCTTACCTTGGTTAAGTGCGCTCGACAATGTGATGTTTGGTGTGCGCGCTCGCTGGCCACACTGGCGTAAAGAGGCCGTTCGCACCCACAGCTTGCGCTACTTAACCTTGGTAGGCTTACACGGTGTTGAGCAACGCAAGCCCGCGCAATTGTCCGGCGGTATGCGCCAGCGTGTTTCCATCGCGCGCGCTTTTGCTACCCAACCAAAATTACTGTTGCTCGATGAACCCTTTGGCGCACTGGACGCTTTAACACGCGGCGTAATTCAAGATGAGCTGGTCACCATTTGCACCGAAACGCGCCAAACGGTTTTTATGATTACCCATGATATCGACGAAGCCATTTTATTATCGGATCGAATTTTATTAATGAGCAATGGACCGGGCGCGGTGATTGCGGAATCGGTCATTGTCGATTTGCCTAAACCCCGTAAACGGGCAGACATCATTTATCACCCCGGCTATTACACTCTTCGCAATCACCTGGTGGACTTTTTAGTCAATCGCTCAAAAACATTTACTAAAAATTCTGCGCGCGATGTCCCTCCACTAGATGTCCCTCAACTAGATGTACTTCCACTCAGTGTCAACCCGCTAGACCAAGCATCCGCCGAGCAATCGACAGCCGTCAATAGACCACTTAACTCACTTGTTAATACCTGAGGAAACCGCCATGAAAAAGCACGACCTTGTTGAAGCCATTGTCATCGCCAAACAAAACATGAATCTGACCTGGGAAGGCATTGCGGCCAGTATTGGCATGTCGCCAGTGTGGACGACCTCGGTGTGTCTGGGAATGAACAGCGCACCGGCGGACAAAGCCGAAGCACTGTGTAAAGTATTGGATCTGCCGGCATCTGCAAAAGTAGCGCTGATGCAATGCCCAACCAAAACCTGGGGCGATACGATTCCACAAGATCCGCTGATTTATCGCCTGTATGAAATGATCGGCGTCTATGGCCCGACGATTAAAGAAATCATTCACGAGAAATTTGGTGACGGCATTATGAGCGCCATTGATTTTTCGATGGACATTGGCAAAGAAGAAAACCCCAAAGGCGACCGAGTGATCATTAACCTCAATGGCAAATTTCTGCCGTATAAAGCGTGGTAATTGTTGCGATGAAGGCATCCGGCCCAACCGCAGTAGACCTGACGGCGACACGCCCCAAACCACCCTTGCCGCCGTTTACCGAAGAGACCGCCTTGAAAAAAGTCCAAGCAGCGGAAGACGCCTGGAATAGTCGCGACCCTGAACGGGTTGCACTGGCTTACACGCCCGACAGCGAATGGCGCAACCGCGATCAGGTTTTTTCCGGGCGCGAGGCTATCGTTCAATTCTTGCGCGCAAAATGGCAGAGAGAGCTGAATTATCGCTTGAAAAAAGAATTGTGGGCATTCACCGACCATCGCATTGCGGTGCGTTTTGAATACGAATGGCACCTTGCCGACGGCCAATGGTTTCGCTCTTACGGCAACGAGATGTGGGAGTTCGCGGATAACGGTTTAATGCAGCGCCGGTTCGCGAGCATTAACGATCTGACGATAACCGCAGCAGACAGAAAGTACTTATAGGCTAGGGCCTGCCGAATCAGCCCGTGCAAAACGGGCTTTTAACCACTGCCTCGGCGGCACCTCGATCAGCCGATAACTGATCGCCGACGCCACCAGCGTCATGCCAAACGCGAGACTGTTGAGCGCCAGGGCATCGAAGCCCCTCACCGCCTCTGGTTCCCAGCCCAGTTGGCCAAACACAATAGCCTCGATCAGCACCCAAACGAGGTAGTGCACCATGTAAATCGAATAGGACACATCCCCCAGCCACTGCAAAGGCCGCGAGCACAATAACGCGCTCAGCCAGCTGGGCTGTGACAAGGCAAAGACCGCAATGGCAAATGCAAAGCCCAGTATCGCAAGATACTGCACCCCAAGCCCAAGGCCTGAACAACTGATCAAAATTCCAAGGGCGATCAATGCCAGCCACTCAGCCCGCCCTACCCAGCCACTTAACCACAGACGCCAAACCGCCTGGGTGCGATACACCAGAATGCCCAGGTAAAAACCACCCACACAGCGAACAAAACCGAGATCGTAGGTAATATTGAGGTGGCTATGACCCGCCAGGGCAATAGCCCCATACGCTAGCAACACCACAATCAACGGAAAACGCCAGGACTGGGCGACATCGAGTGTTTTTAACGCCACAAAAAACAGGACGTAGGTATAAAGTTCAACGCTGATACTCCAGCTGGGCGTATTCCAGGTCAAAAGATCATGCACACCCAGCGACTGGATCAACAACAGGTTAGATAAAAAGGCTTCAACACTGCGTGCAGCCTGCGGCTCACCCTGTAAAAAATACCGCCGTAACAGCTCGTACGCCACAAACGCCAGCAGCATGGCAAGATGTAAAGGGTAGACACGGGCCAGGCGCAACCCCATAAAACGCCCGAACGACAGGCCGCGCCCAATCGCCAAACCGTAGGCATGACACAACACAAAACCGGACAACACAAAAAAGAGATCCACAAACAAATAGGCGTGGATCATAAAAGCTGTCGCCAGGCTGCCGAGCGTGACGGGCGATTTATAAAACACCAGCACACAGGCCGCTATACCGCGTAACGCCTGCAATTTAGGGTACAGGAGGCGATCGGGCGGGGGAGCCTGGGTGCGCGGGGCTGATGGGTGTCGGTTAATAACGGGAACTCCGGCATCGCAGCCACTGGCTGCCAAAACACCTGTCCAGCAATTTAAATGCCTAAATGAGACCTAGCACGCTTAGGCAGATTGCATCTTGCTTATTTTGACGATTTTTAGCGCCCGGATGCCTGGGAAGCTCGCCATAAGGCCAGCTTCCAGGCTGTGGCCTCCCGGTGCAGCACGGGTTTCCAGGCAAGTTGTTGTGCAGGTGTTAAATAAGACGACACACCCAGCCATAAACGCTCTTCATAGCGGCTAATCAAACGTGCTAACTGTGCTTTTTGCTCAGCCAGGCTCGGGGCGGCTTCACTCTGCCATAGCTGCCTTTCGGCCTGCCAATCGTTTTCCAGCTCGCGCTTGAGCGGAATTTGCTGGCCCAGAAACTGGCGAAACTGCTCCGGGCTAAGCCGCAAGGGTTCGGCGAGGGCCGCGTTTTGCCCCTCCAGTTGGTAGCGGTCATAGTCGCTGTCGAGATAGTGGCGATAGCGGTTAAAAAGCGGCTCGCCGAGACCCTTGGCAATCACCTCATCCAGTTCGGCGAGCAAACTGGCTTGCTGGGCTTCAGCCTCTGCCGCCTCGGCGGGCGAGTAGCCAATGCCGGCCAAGGGCAAGTTGCGCAGCCTTTCACGGCTCACAAGCCAAGACTCCAAAGCGGTCTGACTGGAGGGGGGTAGCGCGAGCAAATCGATCCAAAAACCGTACTGATGCAGCACAGACTGATGCGAGGCCTCTGCAAACAACGCCTCCAGCCTCACCGCCAAGGCCAGAGCCTCGGCAAATTGCCAAGGGTCGCGAGGCGTCGACACAGGCTGCAACACGCTTGCGGGCTCAGGGTGCTGGACAGTGGGCGGGCAAGCCTCAGGTGCCACCGGCTGCGCGACCAAGGCGGGCGAAGCCCGGTGGGCTACCCGCTCAGGTGCCTGCGACATAGGCATAGGCGCAGCCGGGCGCCAGACTGCACCCAAACCCAAACCCGCCACCAACCCAAACAATGCCACCCCCGCAAGCTGGGCAAACCGGCGCCAAGTCCCCGCTCCCTCTAGCCCCGATACAGCGCTTAACCCAGCTCTTAACCTCGTGTGCATAACCTTATCGCCAAATCGAATGGCACCCAAAATTGGGCACGCTGAAAATTCTCGCTTTACAAGCTGCTCATTTTACTATTGTGGCTCCATTTTTAGCCGGTGGCGGATAACCTCGTGACCACCAGCGCTTAACACCAGGCCCTTTTATTTGAAGGTGATAGCGGGCGTGTAAGTCTCCAAGAGGTCGCCATTATCGAGCTCCACCATAATGTGATAAGTAACAGTGTCAGGCACCACCTCATTCGGTGATAAAAAGGCAAAGGTGACGATGCCAGTTGATTTTGTTGTCGCATACTGCTTTTTATTTTCCCGATCATTCCATTGACTTAATAACAATCCTTTAGGCGAGACATCTTGACTATTCACAATGACTAATTGATCGGTTAGTTCTATGCCCAAGGCTGCACCAGGGATGCTGCTGTCATTGAGAAATACCCTGACACTCGCAATGCTATTTTCAAATGGTGGCATGGGTGGCGGCTGGCAAGCGTGAGCTTGACTGAATACTGAAAAGTTAAAAATGGATTGCGCCATACTGTATTCGCTTTGCGCTCTCAGTAGGAATAGTACCTTGGCAGGGGTCTGAGTTTGCTGCAGGTCGAGCAAGGTAGGGTAATTCAAATTGGCAGAGTCTATGCCAGTATCGCTGATTAACTGGGCATTAACCTGCGTAATACTTTGCTTTTTTTCTATATACCCACCACAGCCGCAAGGACCGCAGCAACCACTCAGAAACAGCAGCATTATTCCCAGTACCGCGTATGTTTTAAAATTCATTGGATTTTCTCCCTTTTGAGAGCCCGCACTCCGCAGGTGACAGGGCATTGAGACTCCGTAGGAGTATGGTTAAGAGGCTAAGGCACAGCACTCGAACGTGATACTGGGACCCTGGCAGCGGATGAGAATCGATCCTACTGAGCACAAGCTGCCGCGTCAAAGGCCTTATTCTCCCTTTGCGAACAAAGCCCGCCCCCTCTAGCCCCGATACAGCGCTTAACCCAGCTCTTAACCTCGTATGCATAACCTTATCGCCAAATCGAATGGCACCCAAAATTGGGCACGCTGGAATTTTTAGCGCCATAAAAAGCCATTTTACGGGCAACCCATTTGCGGTTTTTCGACAAAAAACTCAAAACAAGCACCATCAAGGCGCAACCCCCTTAAAGTACCCAGCACAAACAAGACACCGCCCATGCTATAACCCATTGTTTTTTATAGTCAAAAAACAATATTCCCGCACAGAAAACCAGGTTGGCAAGTTCTTTGCCATGTAGGAATTGAAGTCGTGCCACGGCGCACTGCTGCAAACATGCGGCTTGTCGTTAGCGGTCAGCTCTGTTGCGGACCCGGCTTTAATACCGCAGCACCTTCGCCCAAGGCATAGCACAGCCTTACAGAACGCGGCCCATAAAGCCATCACCAGAGCCTTTATCGTTTGACCCTTTTTACCTGACCGAGGAGTAAACCCATGAAAATGACCACTCGCACAATCTTGGCCGCCGCCATCAGTAGCGCCATGACACTCACAACGCCCGCTTTCGCCAATGGCGCTGCAACCCTGACCGACGCCTTAAAAAACGGCGATGTGGTTTTGGGTTTCCGCTTGCGTTATGAGGATGTGAGCGTCGCTAGCCCTTCAGCCGCAAAGGCCGTCAATGACCTTGCCAGCCTGCGCACCCGTTTAACCTATACCTCGCTTGATTACCAAGGCTTTGGTCTCGGTGTCGAAATGGATGATGTCAGCTATATCAATGCATATCAAAACGAAAACAAAGGTGCTGATATTGCCGACCCTAAAGGCACCGAGGTCAACCAATATTTTTTAACCTATAAAGTCGGCAAAACCGTCGCGAAATATGGCCGTCAGCGCATTATTTTAGATAATCAGCGTTTTGTGGGCGGTGTCGGATTTCGCCAAAATGAACAAACCTACGACGGCTTTAGTCTTTTGAGTAATGATGTCGACAAAGTAACGCTGTTTGGCGCCTACGTAACCAACGTTAACCGTATTTTTGGCGAAAACAACGCAAACCCAGATTTGCGAGATAACCACGGCGACATAGTGCTGTTAAACGCACAGTATAAAGTCGTGCCGGCGTTTGGATTCAGCGCTTACCTCTATGACATCCAAAACGATACGGTCAAAAATGCCTCCAACAAAACCCTCGGCCTTCGCACCACAGGCACGGCTGCAGGCTTTACCTATGTTGCTGAGTACGCCACCCAAAGTGAATCCGGTGACAGCGCGCTCAACTACTCGGCTGACTATACCGCCCTCGAAGGCGGTTACGCCTATAAAATATTTTCAGGGAAGATCGGCTATGAAGTATTAGGCGCCGATGGCACCAATGGCCAATTTATTACCCCCCTTGCTACCTTGCACGCCTTCCAAGGCTGGACGGATCTTTTCTTAAATGGTGGCTTGGGTAATGGTGCCGGGGGTTTGACGGATGCTTACGCCCAGCTCGGCGTCAAAGCCGGCCCTGTTAACCTGACGGCGGTTTATCACGACATCGGCTATGACGACGACAGCCTGGTTACTCCAGCTAAGAATATGGAAGGCGATGAGCTGGGTTTCGTCGTGGCCGGTGCGGTCAAAGGCATTGCCCTGTCCGCAAAATATGCCGAGTTTAATCCGGACTCGACCCTGAAAGGGGATGTGAGAAAACTCTGGGTAACCGCTGAAGCGACTTTCTAAGCTTGCTTTCTGTTGTAATCCTGCTGGCTGCCAAGGATGGCAACCTCAACCCAGGCTCACCCACTGGCCATCAAGCCGGTCGCGGTTTAGCGTTTTTCGATCGACACGCATCAGGTTACAATCCAAGGCCAGCCTGCTGTTAAGGTGCTCACTCGAAGGATCCCGTTTTGGACGCTGTCACCATTAACAGTATTTTGCTCGTCGGCGCCCTCTTGGTGGCCGCCAGCATTTTGCTCAGCACCCTATCGAACCGTGTCGGCGTGCCCATTCTCGTGATATTCCTCGGCGTTGGCATGCTGGCCGGCGTCGATGGGCCTGGCGGCATTGTGTTTGATGACTTTTCGACGGCTTATTTGGTCAGCAACCTCGCGCTCGCCATCATCCTGCTCGATGGCGGCATGCGCACCCGCGCTGCCACCTTTCGGGTAGCGCTCTGGCCTGCGCTCTCCTTGGCCACGGTCGGTGTCACCCTCACAGCGGGCTTGACCGGCATTGCAGCCGCCTGGCTGTTTGATTTGTCATGGCTAGAGGGGCTGCTGATTGGCGCCATCGTCGGCTCGACCGATGCCGCCGTGGTATTTAATTTGTTAAACGGCAAAGGGCTGAATGAGCGGGTTGGCTCAACACTGGAGATAGAATCCGGCAGCAACGACCCTATGGCGATGTTCCTGACCGTGACCTTGATCGCCCTGTTGGCGGCGGGCGAAACCCAGGTGAGCTGGGGTATCGCCGCCAACTTTGTGCAGCAATTTGGCCTCGGCATTGCGCTGGGTTTAGTGGGTGGCTGGCTGCTGCTACAGCTGATTAATACATTATCCATTGCCGGCGGCCTCTATCCTCTGCTTGCCGTCAGCGGCGGCATACTGCTCTACGCGACATCCAGCGCAATCGGCGGTAGCGGCATTCTCACGGTTTATGTGTGCGGATTAGTTATCGGCAATCGCCCCATCCGCAACCGCCACGGCATTTTGCACATGTTTGACGGCCTCGCCTGGCTCAGTCAAATCGGCATGTTCCTGGTGCTGGGGTTACTGCTCACCCCAAGCCAATTATTGCCCATTGCCGGGCCGGCACTGCTGTTATCGCTGTGGATCATTGTATTGGCGCGGCCTTTATCGGTATTCATCGGCTTGCTGCCGTTTCGCAGCTTTCAGCTAAAAGAGCGGGGGTTTATCGCCTGGGTGGGTTTGCGCGGCGCTGTGCCGGTTATTTTGGCGGTCTTTCCATTAATGGCCGGGCTGGACAATGCCCAGCTCTTTTTTAATGTCGCTTTTTTTATTGTGCTGGTTTCACTGGTGTTGCAGGGCACCACTCTCGGCTGGGCAGCCCACAAAGCCCATGTTGTGGTGCCAGCGGTTCCCTCGCCCATCTCGCGTGCCGGGCTTGAAATTCACCTCACCAGCCAGTGGGAATTACTGATTTACCAATTGGGGGCCGAAAAATGGTGCATCGGCGAAGCCTTACGCGAATTGCAGATGCCCGATAACACGCGCATCGCCGCCCTCTTTCGCGACAAAATCCTGTTGCACCCGCGCGGCAGTACGCGCCTGCAAGCGGGCGATATTCTGTGTGTCATTGGCCACGAACAGGATCTGCCCGCGCTCGGCAAATTATTTAGCGAGGCGCCCAAACGCACGCTGGATTTAACTTTCTTCGGCGATTTTATTATTGAAGGTGATGCGCAGATGCGGGATCTCGCCCTGCTCTACGGCTTTGACCTGCAAGGCGCCGAAGCCGAGCAAACCCTCGGCGAAGTGATCGCCCAGCGGGTGGGTGGTAAACCCGTGGTCGGTGACCAGCGTACCTGGAATGGCATGCTCTGGACTATCGCAGAAGTCGAGGGCAACAGCGTGCGTAAGGTCGGCGTGAAACTCAGCGCGCCCCTGTCAGCGGCGGGTGAACCCGGCAAAGCGCCTTATTAACCCGATCACGCCGCTAGCGGCTCTCTGTGCTCTACAGCAGTTCCTTGGGGATGTTGCCGCCATTTTCAGCTAGGCGCTGCAATACAGCCTTGTGCAGCCACATATTCATCTCGGCGGAGTCGGCCATTTTGGCCTCGGGGCACGCGAGTTCAACGGCAAGCGTCTTTCGGGACTCCAGACTGCTGTCCAGCGATAGCAGCTTTAAAAGGTCAACGATCGATAGTTTCCAGTTGAGTGTCTGCGGATTGGCTGCGGCCATGCCTTCAAGCTTTGCGACCACATCGACCTCGGAAATCGCCGTTGGTATCTGCGGCGCAGCCACGTCAGGCTGTGTGATGACATCGGGAGTTGTGATGACACTTGGGCTTGTGATGACGTGTGGGGTAGCCGCTGCCGGCGCCTGCAAAGTCGCCGCCTCGGCTTTTTTCCCGAAGCCCAGTTTGTCTAGAATCGCGCTGAATATACTCATGGTTCCACCTTTTGGAGGTTTGGATTGAAGGTCTCAGGCCCAAACGGACCTGAGTGCTCCGCGCAGGATACTCTCGTTGCGTGACAACCGTAAGTTACGACCACTCAGGCCGCACAGCCGCCGGGGCGCTTGCGCTACCCGAACAGTAACACTAAAAAATCGGTTATTCGCAGCATGCGCGAGAAGCGCCTTTTATTTGAATGTATAGCGCTCGACAATGGCAATTTCCTATAAACAGCCACCGCATCCCTAGGTTCGGCCGTGGGCTTGTTCAACACGTCGGTTTAATTGCGGCTGCGCGCTATTTATCCTTATTTATTAAGTATTTATTAAGTCCGATTGACAAAAAAACCATAATACAACCATAATGCAACCTCCGCATATCAGGAGATAGCACATGGCCTCTTTAACTATTAAAAATATACCTGACAACCTTTACGAACACCTAAAACAAGCCGCCGCTATTCACCATAGAAGTATTAATAGTGAGCTTATTGTTTGCCTTGAAAGGGCGCTGTTACCTACCAAAGTAAGCGCTCTAGATCTTAAAAGCTCAGCACAAAGACTTCGCGACCGAGTCAATACAAGCTCCATCACCATTGATGATATTAACGCAGCCAAACAAGACGGCAGAGCATGATTGTAGTTGATACGAACACCATTGCTTACTTGTACCTTCCAACGGAATACACTAGCGATGTAGAAAAACTGCTAGACCTAGATTCTTATTGGGTTGCTCCAGCATTATGGCGAAGTGAATTCAGAAACATATTAGCTTTATACATTCGTAAAAACTTGATTGATATAAATACGGCTTGCCAAATGCAGTCAGAGGCTGAGCTTGTGCTTGCAAATAACGAATACCAAGTTGATTCAGTATCAGTTTTAAAGCTTTCTGCAGAATCAGGTTGCTCTGCTTATGATTGCGAATTTATTTCTCTGGCAAAAACTCTTAATGTGAAATTAATTACGGCCGATAAAAAACTTTTAAATACTTTTCCTGAGATTGCTGTAACTACGAAAAACTATGTTACTAGATTGACTTAACGCCGAGTTTGCAGCCACAAAGGCTACAGCGAGTTTACACCTGAAATTGTAACGCGATGTGACGACAAATTTTTATTGACCCCAGCAGCCAAAGCCCGAATGCGCGCCAAAACTGGAAAATCATTTAATTTAGCCCAAAATCATATCCAGTGGATAACTTTTTTATACTCGCGCAAGGCAGAATAAATTAATTTAGAGGCTTTTTGATTCATTCGAAGCAGGTTTTAATCTCCATTTAATCTTTGACAAACACCACCCCGTCAAAGCAATTTTCCCTATACAAACACCGCCGCTCATCTCTTCGATCACCACCGGGCTTG
>JACCDR011767744.1_pt1 | contig 26262 bp, 38 predicted proteins | sample 7446431 | NCBI WGS metagenome assembly JACCDR01 (sample SAMN15323443, study PRJNA562643) | freshwater metagenome | isolation source: river surface water | place: USA:Blue River Watershed | collected 2017-08-17 | reverse complement strand
AGCCTTCTACACCTGCCTTTACTTCTGGCTCTGCTTGTATTTTTTTAGTGCCGTAAAACTGTTGCATTGCTTTCTCCTTGGTTAATTAGTTGGAAGGGCTGGAATCGAACCAGCGACCCAAGGCTTTCGCCCAAGGCTCTACCACTGAGCACTACCTTCCATTCGTTGCCGGTCTTCCCCGGCTGCCTGCCTGCGCATGATGTGAGGAAAAATCATAAGGAGCCACCATCACAAGCTGCCGCTGTTAGCCACCTGCGGCTGGGCATGAAGAATCCAGGGCCAGCAATTTTTCACGGGTAAATTCATTATCAAACTTTTCAATCTTTTTAGCATAGTCAGTTTCACCGAGTAAATCGGTTCTGGGCAAGCCTCTGGACTTCCACTTGAAAACGCTCTGAGGTTTCACCCCACACACGCGAGCAATGGCCGCCTGCCCATGCTTATCAAACAGGCGGTTTATCTGCTTGATGCGTTCTTTTTTCTGCTTATTCATTCCCTACATCCGCTACTTTAAAACCGCATATTTCTGCCACCGACTTTCCCCATTGATTGATCAGTGTAGGCAACTCAACACCGTAATTATCTTCAACATGGTTCTGTGCTACCCGGTGCAACTCGGCCAATGTTATCGTGCTGACAGTGATCCACCCAGTTACACGGGCACTAATCAATGAGCTAACAAAATCATTGATTGCGTCAGCTTTTATCTGATCTTTAGTTTGCATTTATAAGCCCTTGGCTGTTGACATTAGTAAGCCCGCGGCTGATAATAGCACTACAACAAACAATGTTGCAAACAAATGGAGGTGTTAAATGTTAAAAAATATGGCGATGATGCTTGCCTCGGTCTGTGTGGCTGCCTATCTCGGATACTTGGTTACCCCTCATATTGTAGGGTGGCTGCAATGATCACGAACAGCAAACAAGTCTGGGAAATTGGAAGCACTGTAAAGGTTGGGTTTATGTCGCTGAAGGTTATTCAGAAGCAGGCAACACCAGGCGACTACATGCCAGACGCTTACATTCTTCAGTCAGCAAAAGGTCAGTTTTACCGATTCGTGCCACATAACGGATTGGTAAAAATTGACAGCGCACAGGCGGCATAATCATGAAAAACGCTCTTAAGACCGTAATCGTTCTGGCGCTGCTCGCTGCTTCGCTAGACAAAGCGCTGGATGTTCTGGCAGCAGAGCCAATGGATATGGATGCAAAGCGGCTGGCAAATATTGAGCGCCAGATACAGGCTAATGAGTTTCAGGAAAAGCATTTCGAAGCCTACGGCGCATTAAAAATCAGGGGGCTTCTATGAGTGAGCGCATGTTGATTGCACCTGAATTTAATGACGATGAGCCAGTATTACCGGAAGCGTTTAAACCATACCTGGATCAAATTTTCATGCTTCGCTGGCATGAGGATGGCGTAGCGTGTTTTGCAGCGCCACACCCAGATCAAAAAAATATGACGTTTTTAGAATGCACGTTTTTATGTGCCTACAACTTGCCAACAGTTCTGACTCACAGAAAAGTAGGGTTTTATTTTGACGATATTAAGCATTTTGAAAATGCCGAATTCAAAACCAAAAGCCTGATACCTGGAGACAAGAATTTAATCAACGCGCAATGGAGTGCGGATTATGAGAAAGCTACAAGACGCGGTACAGCTGGTTTTTTTAATGTTCTTGACAGTGGTGGTGATCTCACTTGGTCTTGATCAGGCGGTAAATGAAGGCCGGGGAATTGCGCAACTTCGCCAGGAACAAGCCCAGCGCGAATATGAATCGGTGCTGATGGAGCTTGAATATCGCAACACTTACGCAGCATACATATGGAGCTATAAATGAACGAATTAGTGCAGCAAGAACAGCAGCCAGCAACGCAGTTACAGGCCATCGATAGCACGCCAGCGCGTTTGCTGGAAATGGCGGTTAGCAAGGACCTTGATATTGAAAAGCTTGAAAAGCTGATGGCAATGCAAAAAGAGTGGGAAGCCGGTCAAGCAAAAAAGGCGTTTTATGATGCGATGGCAAAATTCCAAAATGAATGCCCGACTATTTTAAAAAGACAAACCGCTGATTTTGGAGCCGGTCGAGCAAAATATAAATACGCGGATCTTGGCGAGATCGCGGAAACAATAAAGCCCTTGCTTGCCAAGCATGGATTCTCTTATCGATGGTCACAGATTGATGAAAAAAATGTTATCACTATTACCTGTGTCGTAACCCATTTACTGGGGCATGAGGTAACAAACTCTATCACATCAGCATTACTTGACCCAGGGAACAATAGATCAATTAATTCAATACAGTTGATCGGTGTAACGGTTCAATACCTGCGCCGCTACACATTAACCAGTGCCTTGGGTCTTGCCACTGCGGATTATGACAGTGACGGCAAGCTACCTGATCCAGTTGTCACGATCACCGAACAGCAATACTCGCAGCTCATCGACTTGCTGAATGCGTCAAACGGCAATGAAGCAGCTTTCTGCAAAATCGTCGCCGTTAACGATCTTCGCCAACTGGCAGCTGACAAATTTAATCAAGCAAAAGCGGTTTTAGATAAACGCCTGGAGAAATTTAAAAATGCTGCAACGAACTGAAGAATGGTTTCAAGAGCGAGCTGGCAAAGTTACCGCCAGCCGTTTTAAAGATATTTTACCTGGTGCTCGCGGTAACTATTTAGCCATCCGTGATAACTACATGCGCCAATTGATCGCTGAGCGATTGACCGGGAAGCCCAAAGACCAGATCAGCGCTAAGCAACTGGACTGGGGCAACGAACATGAAGCCGCCGCCGTTTTCGCGTATGAAATGGAGGTTGGGCAATCGGTCACGCCAGCGGGCTTTATCACCCATGCGGCATACCCAGAGGCTGGCGGTTCGCCTGATGGGTTTGTCGGTACTGATGGATTGATTGAAATCAAATGCCCTTTTGATCCTGCGCAACACATTGCCTATTTAGAAGATTCTGCATGGGAAGATCATATACCTCAGAAGCAGGGGAATTTATGGGTAGCTGGAAAGCAATGGATCGATTTTGTTTCTTATTGCCCGTTATTTCCTCAGCAAATGCAACTTTTTAAAAGGCGATTTTATAGGGATGAAAAATATATCTCCATGCTGGCCAGTGAAGTCTGTGGTTTTTTGGTAGTCATGCAAAACACCATCGCCGAGCTTAAAAAAAAATACGGGGTCACAGCATGAAACCAGTTAGAGATAAAATTAAAAAAGGTGATGAGTACGGCGATTTTGTAGCGCTAACTGACCTTTATGTTGTGGTTAAAAACTACTTCAGCAGTCGCCAGCAGCGCTACCAGCCCGCACGCTATCTCTATGTAAAATTGCAATGCAGAAATTGCGGCGCAGAAAAAGAATCATCAGCAACAGCAGTGGGAGAAAAGCGCGGCGTTAAATGTCGATGTAATCCTCTATACAAACGACCAAAGCCGATTGTTGATGAAACACACATAGACCAGTGGTTTAAAGATTTATTAAACACTGTAAGACAATCAAACGAAGCCAAAAAACTCAGGAGAGCATAAAGATGGAAATGACGGTTGAAACTCAAAAGCAAGGATTGGCAAAGCTGGGCGTAACCGATCAGCGCATTGCAGAGTTGAAATCAAAGTTCGGCAACATGCCAGCCGTAGCGGTTGGCGATACTGCCGGATATAAGCAGTTAACCAGCGCCATTGCCGAGGTGCGTGATGATCGCGTCGCGGTTGAGCGTCGTCGTAAGGAGTTGGTTGAAAACGCGGTTAAGTGGCAAAAGCTGGTAAACACAGAAGCTAGCCGGATCAAAGCAGAGCTTGAATCAATTGAAGAGCCGCTGAAGGCCAATAAAAAAATCATCGACGATGAAAAAGACCGTATTCGTGAAGCTGCCGCACAGGCTGAGCGTGATCGTATCAAGCGAATACAAGACGGTATAGAAAACTTTCGATCATTTTTGATAGAGGCGGCAACATCTGATTCGCAAGGAATTAGACAGCTAATTATTGACTTAGAAAGATGCGATATTCTAAAAGATCGTTTTCAGGAGTTTTACGATCAAGCGCTTTCAGTTTATCAAGAGTCATTAACAAAACTAAATGAAATGCTGGCAGCTAAGGTTAACGCTGAAGAAGTTGCCAAACAACAAGAAGCCGAGCGTGTGCGCTTAGCTGAAGAGCAATCCAGAATTGCTGAGCAGCAGCGCGTAGAAGCTGAAAAGCTGGCAGCTGAACGCAAAGCCTTTGAAGATCAGCAACGCGCAGAACAACAGCGCCAAGCCGCAATACAGGCAGAGATTGAACGCCAACAAGCCGAAGAACGCGCCAAGCTCAAGGCTGAGCAAGATGCACTTGATGCAGCAAAACGAGAGCATGAAGCCAAGCTTAAAGCCGAGCAGGACGAAAAAGATCGCATTGCACGCGAAGCCAAGCAGGCAGAAGAAAAGGCCGCGGCTGAAGCTGAGCGCGTGCGCAAAATCGAAGAGTTGCGCCAAGCCGATCTTGCTTTACAACCTGACCGCGCCGTCATTAAAGGTTTTTTAGAAACAACAGGCGGTTTCGTTCAAACAGTTAGTCTTGAAACAAGATCAAAACTGCGCAACGAAACCATGATTGCTGAATTTGACGTTATCGTCAGTGCGATCAAAAAAACCATTAACCAATTTGGCGGCTAATCATGTTGATATTGACGCGGCGATCAGGCGAAAAAATAACAATTGGCGATGATGTTAAAATCACCGTCATACAAATAAATAGCAATCAGGTGCGCATCGGTATTGATGCGCCAAAATCAATACCCGTACACAGAGAGGAAATAAAAGAGAAAATAACTAAACAAAACATTGCAAATAAACAACTGTTGTCTATCGTTAAATAGCAACAAACAAACTAGGCAGCCGGAACAGGGAGGTTCCAACATGAAAACAAAGTTTTTAATTGTAATAACAGCAGTTGCTTTTGTAGTAATTAAACAAGGTTTAAATTATTTATTTTTTATTAATTAACTAAGGATGGTTGATCATGAACATCAATATAAACACTCTCTTACTAAGATACCTGGTTACATTAATCGTTGTTTTTTTTGGTGCCTGCGCAACTCAGTTGGCAATGAATGGCGTCAAAAATATTGCTGATTTTTTGTATCAAGCTCATCTAACTTTCGACATTCTATTGATGGCAGGTGTTTTAGTTAGATCATTAATTTCAGTGTTCGAAGAAACCGTAAAAATTGAAGAGGTAGAGACAAATGATTAAGACCAGGGCAGATTATATGAAAGAGTTGAGGGTGTTAGCTGAAGATTTTGCCATAAAGCAGGGAGAGCTAATCAAATTGCACAATGCAGCGCCAGAGAAAGCCGAGGAAAAGCCGTGGCCGCAAAAGGGTGACGTGGTGTGGGGCTTGACTGGGTATGGTGAAATTAGACGAGATGTTTGGAGAGGCAGCGAAAGTGATCTAGCTAGAAAAGCATTCCATAACTTTTTTCGCACGGAAGCAGAAGCAATTCAAGCGCGTAACTATCAACAGTTTGAAGGCGATGTTCGGGCGAAGGCAAAGGAGCTGAATGGCGGCTGGGTGGCGGATTGGAGTGATTCAACGAAATCAAAGTATGTAATTGAACATTATAGTAGAGATAGATATGCAATCGAGCATAAAACTATATCTAACAGAGAAATCGTTAGAGGATCTTCATGCAAATCTGAACAAGCAGCCCAAGCCCTGCTCGACCACTTCGGCGCAGATAAATTCTTAGCGTATGCGACCGGGGGTGATTTATGAGCGCAGTCGAAAACATTGATTTATGGGTTGATGAAGTAGATGGATCTTGTGCGTGCCATGTCTGCGCACCATGCTTGTTTTGCACTCAACACAATGAGTTTGATGATAACGGGAAAATGGTCATGTTAACTGATGAGCAACTTGACGCTTTTGAAGCTGGACTAATTCGATTCCAAGACGGCAAGCTTGTTTTAAACGACATGAACAAAGAGATGAAGGATAGAGACGGGATTGAATCCATCACTGCTTCTTTGAGCGATGCAGTTTATCAGGAGCCATATTTCCCTATCCGCGCATTGTTTGATAGGTTGCCGCCTTATCACCTTGGCGGAGCATTTGGGGGTGAGCTGTGAGCGATAAAGCGGTGGTATTAGCAGCATTGACGGCAGCATTTAATTGCACTGTAGCTGGCATGGTTGCTGAAAATATGCAAAGGCAAGCATTGGGTCAAAGCATGGCCTATGTCATGGATGATTTTATGGCAGAAAAAGAGGCGTTTGAGGCCGATATTGCGACGCTAGAAAAGCAATGCGCAGAGGTGAATCATGAATAGCTGGCCAGGTGGTCACCGTCGCGCAATGAGTCAATCAGAACACGCGCGATGGAATGCGCAAAACTACCCAGGCACGAGGCAGATTTGCGTTAAATGCGATGAGCCTACTGGAAACGCTGAGGATCATTCTAACTACACTGAAGACAACGGCCCGTACTGCGGAAAATGTTATGAGGAAGAGGTGAATCATGAGTGAGTGGACGCCAATGATAAACGAATCAATGTCAACAATAGGGCTAACGAAAGATCTGCCGAAGTATTTAGAGAATAGAGATGCAGTTTTAAAGCTGGCCAAGTTCGGGGCGACGGTGTTGATGGATTTTGATGTTTTTCATCATGGAGTCGCAATTTTAGAGCACTGCGATCTTGTTGATAGCGCAGACGCACTTGAGTACAGGCTAAAACCAAGCATCATAGAAGCGGCTCAGGAGTTGTTGAAGTGAATATAGAGCAAACAGGTAGAGGTTTTTCGAGAATTAATTTTGTTGAAGCCAATGGTAGTGCGTGCTCACTGCAAATTTCAAGCGCAATTAAAGATGAATATCTATGCTGGCTGGGGGTTGATAAGGCAGACGTTAAAATAATGAAGCCAGGTAATGGATGGCATGAGGTAGAGCTACCAGAAGGTGCGGAAATATTTTCGCGTATGCACTTAACTCAAAGCCAGGTAAAAGAGCTGCTGCCGCATTTAATTAACTTTGTTGAGTTTGGCCAATTTCATGAAGAAACAGAGTTTTTTGAAGGTTATAAATATAAGACAAAAAACGGTGAAGAAGCTGAGGTAGTTTACAAATCAAACGGCTATTTATTTGGCCACATTAAATGTGAGTTTGTTGCATCAGGCATAAGCCCGTTTCAATGGGACGGCAATGGTTTCGTAATGGGAGCAAACCCAATGTTTGACCTCGTAAACCCAGCAGAAAGAAAGGCGATTAGAGGAGCTGATTGTCTGCATGAATACAGGGAGCTGGTTGAGCTCCGAGCATACAAAGAGCGCGTCAATAAAGCAGCAACCGACCTACTCAAGCATTGGAAGATGCTGCGAGACGGTAAGATTGTTAATAAAGCCTGGGGCAGGTTCTGCAAGGAAATCATCGATGGCGATAATACCTCTCTGGCTAATTTAAATGAATTTTTTGAAACGATAAGGATAATTCGTGAACAAAATGGGTAGTCTTTTAGACCTGGAGGACGTGGTTTATGGTCATCCAAAAGCAGCAGCTGAATTATCCGAACTGCATTCTGAGCTTCAAAAACTGAGAGAGTACAAGCGCAAGGTTCGGGCAGCGTTTTGCGTATTAGAAGATTGTGCTTTAGATAGATTCAATGAAAAGCATTTTGATAAAGCACGCATAGAGATTATTGGCCATGATTGATCTAGATCAAAACATCATTTTAAAGCAGCACGAAATGATTACGAGCTTAAGGCAGACTAATCATCAGCTACAGGCCGAACTGATGGAGCTTCGTGCATACAAGCAGCGCGTCAATACAGCAGCCGAGGCAATTATCAACCGCTGGTATTCTCCCAATTGGGCATGGGATCAGCATACAGGCACGCTCATCAATGATCTGCGCGTGGCTATTGGCAGCGATAAGGGGGATGCGTGATCGTCGGTGTAGCGGTTAAATTTGGTGAGTGTATTGAGATACGAATGCCTAAGCCAAACAGGCACTGTGACTGCTTTGAATTGTTCTTTAAAACAATTGGCAAAAAAGAAATCCCAGAAGGGATGCGCGTCAATGGCGACCAGCAAGGTTTTTACACCCACACAGGGAAATTTTTAAATAGAGTAGAAGCGTATAGATATGCAAAAAGAATTGGACAACCACTTATTGAAGATCCCAGGCGTGCGTTATGTAGTGAGAATTTGTGGTGATCAAGTAAAGTCGATCATAGATTACTATCGACCACATAAAATCATGGCAAGAAAATTACGGTGTTGCAGTAGACAGGAAAAAACCAGGCGCGATTATTTTGCAAGACGGCAATTATTGAGGGGGATGCGTGATTAAGCCTTTGTATATTTTCGACCTGGATGGGACGTTGGCGCTTATTGATCATCGCCGTCATTTTGTAGAAAGCAAAAAACCAGACTGGCAAAGCTTTTTTCAAGCGTGCGACAAAGATCAACCTAATGATCCCGTCATAAAAATAATGGAGCGCTTGCATGAATCTGCAGATATCTGGATCTTCAGCGGCAGAAGTGATGAGGTTGAATTAAAAACCTTAGAATGGCTGGCTAAACACACGTCTTTCGTTCCTGGTGAGCGCGATAAATTATTCATGCGCGAAGCTGGAGACTACACACCGGATGATATATTGAAGCAAAGCTGGCTTGATAGCATGCGTGCTAATGATCTTTTACGTCTGGTCGCTGTATTTGACGACAGAGACAAGGTCGTGAACATGTGGCGTAAGAACGGCATTACTTGCCTTCAGGTTGCGCCAGGGGATTTTTGATTGCAGACCAATGAGAGATAGGTGGCGCAGATCTATGACCATATATTATTTGTATGACGGCCAAAGCACGGATGGCAGAGGAAACCCGTCATTTTTAAAGAAAACAAAAAGTTTGCGCAAAGCCATTGCTCATGCAGAAAAGTGCGAAAGAGACCCATATTGCACAGGCGAAGTTCGTGTATCCGCTGACGGTGATTACGATGTCCTTAGCCATGCTGAATTATTAGACTTGCAGCCATACGAGCAGTCTGAGCCATTGCCGACAACCATCACTGTTTGGTCTGAGTATTGACGCATGGATATTCCAAGATGCGGCTGCCCACGGCCGCTCGTCGTGGGACGGTAGGAATGTCCAGTCGTGAATGCTGATCGGTTTTAACGGAGGAGTCATGTACAAGACAGCTTGGTTTTGCTCTGCATGCGATGGCGAGCTTTCATATAATCAAAAGATGGATAACTATGGAGTGTGCCCACTTTGCGGGGTTAAATATCCAAACTCTGGAACAATAGTAAATACATATGAAAAGTCTTACAAAATTGAGGTTATTAATCCTTGGTGGATGTTCTGGAAGCACCCGAAAACAAGAAGAGTGTTTAAGGGGGAGTCATAAAATATTTTTCAATTTTATTGAGCATGCCAGCTAATCATCATTACTGGAAAAATAGTTGGATGTTTACACGCGATGTTTTTATGAATGAATCGCGACAGGGTAACGACGAACGAAAGTTTTCTCACTGGGTGAGCAACTGTAACCCAAAATTGCAGAGGTACATACAGACTATAGAAGGAGTGATAAATGAAAATCACACGACTACCACCCGCCGACCGCATAGCAAATGAAGTAATCAGCCTAAAGCCAAGCAAAGGCAACGTGATTGCGCTGGGCAAGCTCCACAACATCATCACAGGAGAAGATGCGCCAGAGATGGTTGTACGCACTAAGCGGCAATTTAGAGTCTTGCATAGCGCAGTGGTTGATGCGTACCTGAACAAGGTTAATGATATGAAATCCGAGATGCTGAAGCGCCCCAAGTATTTAGGCGCATCGCGGGTAGAGCTGAGCGATATGTATTGGAGAATCGGCAGAGAGCTGGGCGTTGATTATGGTAAGTGTAGCGACTAAACATCCAGTTGAAATATTAAGTAAATCAAGTGGATCTGTGTACATTAATAACGGAGAAATAACATTAAAAGGGAAATTCACAATTGAAGAAATTGAAGCGATATTGACGCTTGCAAAGCTCGGAGAAAGTTACGATGCAATCAATTTTTGAAGCATGTGAAAAGTGCGGAAAACCAAAACGAATGAAAGTGATTATCACAACGCCATGGGCGCATAGCGAGTACATGGATTGCGGTTCATGCACGACGAAAGCTGTTAACAAGTGGGCGGAAACTGCGTACAAAATCTTAGGGTTACTTAGGGCTTAAGATCACCCCTTGTCAATCCTGTCACGCATGTCATCAATCGCTTTAGCTAAGTTGTTAAACGAATCTTTAATTTCGCTTAGCGCTTCTTTTGATTCGGTGGCCACTTCTTTTAACGACTCTTTAAAATCTGCAACCAGCGCTTTAATGGCGTCTTTATGATCGCCATCTTTGCGGCGCAGCTCTTCAATAAAATACTTGATCATGTAGGCCTGCGCAGCAACTAAAGCGCCGTAAACGGTGAACTGGGCGATGCTATTTGGTTCTGCAATGTCCATGGATTAGCTCTTACGAATGACGCCCACGAAAACATACACCCGACCGTAATCAGCAGCAACCGATGTAAAATCAATTGTGCGAACATCAACGATTGACGTACTAACGTTGTTGACAAGATGCAGCACCCCATCACCATTAACACCACCGGTGATCAGATAGTTTGCTGTAGGTGCCTCATCCAAAAATGTGATTCTGTAATTACCCGCGCTGGTACGTGACACACTAGCGACGTTTGATGATAAAACAATGTTACCAGTTGCGCCGTCGATGATGACTTTTGCAAAATTTTCAGTTTCTTCATCCCAGGTTTGCGCACCTGTCACACCACCTGTATTACCGCCGCCGTCAATGATGCCAAAAAATTTAAACCGGCCGCCTGTGCTGGCAAAGCCTGTGTTGTAGTCTACTGCGCCGTATTTATAGAAAGCATCATTAGCAATCGCGTTGCCTTTAACGTAAGTGTGATGCGCACCACATCCAATGTTCCAGGGATTCGCGGCGTACATGCCAGGTCCGTAATTGTCCTCTGCACTACTGTTGAAGTACCAGCAATCAATATTGGGGTTATTTATGCTATCTGCTTCAATCGCAAAACCAGCTTGTGGATCAGCACCTTCGGTACTGTCTGAACTGCAATCATAGCCGCGAAAGTGTTTTACGCCTGTTAGTGATTGGCCGTTTCGATAACAATTAATAGTGCGTACATTGCGATGCGTTACGCGCTGCGACAATCCACCAGCAAACAATAAATTACCAGCCGTCTGAACGCCTTCCCACACCGCGTTGCGGACAGTAACGTCATCTAAAATAACATCATAAGAGCAACTGGTATAAATCAACGCAGCTTCACGGGTGCCCGTTGAACGATTATATCGGTTACCGTCTACTTCCAAGCCGTAAATCTTGATTGATCTAACACCAACCTCAAATGTGGCATCTGAAACAATCAAATTACCGATATTTAGCGCAGTGTTGTCCTTAACTTTTAGCACACTGCCATAACCAATTATTGTTGTGTAGTCGGTAAAAATTAAATTGTCAGAAAAGATCGCTGTTTTATTCGGTGGAGCTATTAATGTTTTACGACCAGAGAGCGACAAACATTTTTGAATGTCTGCAGTGTCGTCAGTAATACCATCAAACCGCGCACCAGCCTGCTGAAAGCCAAACGTACCGCCTTCTGACATCAGAAGCAGCCGACCGACCGCGTACCCAGTTACTGCATGCACTAAAAATCCATCATCTGTTGCAGTGCTCAAGGCATCCCATGAATATAAACCGGCGCCGCCTGCCGCTGATTCCCTATATCCGGTAGTTGCTGCAAAATTAGATGAATCTGGATCAAAATCAGCTTTCATTAGCGCGACAGATACAAATATTTGCGCTGCATTAACAAATGATAAGTTTGACGCCAGCGATGTGATTGGCGAGTTGATTAACTGCCCGTTTGACCAGGTTAATACCTGACCAGATACCGGCTCAGGAAGTCTATTAATATCGGTATCGCGGACGCTGGTTATTTTAAATAAAAGAGCCCTGCGGTCAATTTCAGCTTTCAGGCCCTGAATAGCTAGCCAAATGCGGTCAAAGTCTGGGTTAACCGTATCGGCGCGGAAATCGCCAGCGTTTTGGTAATCGGTTTCGCGCTTGAGATCGACGGCACGCAGTAGGGTTACAACAACTCCACTTGCTGGCGCTGTGCTGAATGTCACGCTGCCGCCAGCATTGACGCCGATCCCTGAAATGCTAAAGCCGGACACTTGCAAAATGTCGTCTAAATAGACCTCAAAATCAGCGCTATCAAGTACCAGAAAATTGTAAGCAAATACGGTGGTGGCACCATTGGCGGTATGCTGAATAATCGGCTCTTGCACGGATACGGTCATGGGCAACACTCAAAATTAGCGGACGATTTGAACCAGATGCTGGCCCTCAGTTTGTCGCCAATTTTGGGTTGGTTGCTCGGACGGGTTCCCGACTGTTTTTCCAATACGTACGGGGGTTGCACGCACTGCACCGGCTGCGCTGTCTAGGTAGTCGTCAGGCTGTTGGGGAATCTTAGGGTTCCATTCCTGCATTTGTTCCCAGATTGGACCGTTGAGCACATCGACATGCGCCCAAAGGAATCCTGCATCAATCGGCGCCTCGAGTGCGTCCAGAATGCGTTTGTTTTTATTAACCGTGCTGAATTCTTCAGTTACGCCGCATCCAGTACCGGCAAGGTGCTTGCGCAGTGCTGGTGGCACGAATCCGCCAGGCCCATTGGTTTCAACGACAACACGGGGAATCTGGTATTGCACCACCAGCGTGCGCACCTCTTTGCACTGCCCATCAAGATCACCAATCAAACCGGTACAAACCTGCAAATACAAGCGGCCAACAGCATCAGTAAGCAGCAATGAGAACGCGCTTGCATCGGCATGGACCTTACCAAGAGCGCAATCCCAGTAGGCCACCGCGCTTTCTATCAGCACGTTACCAAGCCACAAGCAAACGCGCTTGTTAGCTGGCCTTATCACTGGTTGCGCGTCATAAGGGATGATCTTTTCAGGGTTCAAACGCAGCTCGCCGACGGGCTTGGCGTGTAGCTGGTATTGGCTATCCCATTCATTAAACGTGCGGCAATCGCGGCGACGCAACAACATCTCTTCAGGCGTGAAGCGCTCAGGCCATGCGCAATCTGCGTATAGGTCAAGGGTTGCATTGACCGGCTTCAGCAGGGTTAAAACGTTGTCCTTGTAGGTGTAATACTTGCCTTCTATCAAGCCTTGGCTGTGCTTGCCGATACCAGCAAAAACCAGATCAGGTTTGAATTTGCAGACGAAAGTTAATTCGCTGGTTTCTTCAAAGCGCTGCTCTTTGCCGAACATGGGAATTTTTAACAGGTCGGCGCCGCTGCTGACCAGCTCGTCATACAGTGAATTATGGGTGTGAGGTGTACCCACAAATAAGCGACGCGCACCAGGCACAGCAATATGGACCTGCTCACTCAATCGGTGGCGCAGCTTCTCGCGGGCTTCGGGGGTTTCAACGTTCTTCTGCACCTCAACGTCATCGTTTTGGATTTCGTCTGCGCGTGATGAGGTGATGTTGGTTAGTATTCCTGCAACCTGCATATTTGGGTTGCGCGGGTCATTCTCGTAACCAGCAGAAAGCCACCAGAAAGCAATGTCGCCTTTTAAAGTTTCGCCAAGTTTCTGGGTTAGCTGGTGCCGCTGGAGTACGTTTTTGGTGTCGCGGCTTGTTTTATAAGCTGTCGCGTCCTGATCGCCTTGATGCAATATGCGGAAAGTTGGATCATTGAAATACTTCCAAGCGTTATACACAGCCAGAATAGTGGACTTTCCGCAGCCTCGAAAAACCTCAAGCACACCCAAGCGGCCACGATGTTCAAGCCAATGACAAATTTGCAGGTGAATGTCTGGCACTTCCCAGCCCTGCTGCTCAGCCCAAAGTAGAAAGAATGCAGGGAAAGAAATCTTTTTCTTATCATTTTTTGTCATGACCTAATCGCGCCTGAAACGCTGTTAGCCTTTTTTCAGCTTCCCTTTCAGCCCGCGAAATCTCTGAATCCATATCAGAATCATTTGAAGCATCGCCAGACCAGCCGCCGCGTGCCTGTACGTTTTGCAGCATCACTGTTTTAGTAATGACTGAAAGCGTTGCTGCTGCGTTTTTTTTGCACCAGTAACGGTTACCGCGATCATCCCTACTTAGCATTGCTAACGGTATATCTTTGCCCGGCCACTGATCAGGGTCAGCTTCCTGCAGCAAAACATCAATTAATCTTTCTTCGATCTGCTGGAGCTTTAATAACTGGTCTGCTCTCATGGGGTGAAGCCTCCGAATTGCGGCATTTTTATTTCCCGTTTTTTACGCTGCTTTTCTTCTACTTCGGCGGCAAGCTGTGGGTATTCTTCAAGGATTTGTTGACGCGCCAAATTACGGTAGTCGTTGACGATCTTCTTGATGTAGTCCTGTTTGCCGCCATCCGGCCCGTCTGACTTCATATCGTAAACGGGTGATAGTTGGCTTTTTCCGGTTACCAAGTCATTGAGGAAATCTTTTGCGCCTTGATTCCAGGCTGGGTGCTTGAGCTCATTCCCTGCAAGCTGAACGTATCGGCTATAAATTTCAGGGTATTTTTCAAGGTCAACAGTAACGCCATCGAACGAGGTTTTTTTCGTTGCCTGCGTGACATTTGCCTCAAGACGTAAAATTTCGGAATCAATTGGCTCAGGTTTAAGCTGCTTACTATAGATCGGACTGAGTGCATCATACAAACCGCCAAGGCCGGATTGATAGCTAACAGCCTTACCCCATAAATCACGACGTACCGGAAGCGAATCCGAAAGCCCAGGCGTGCGCTTGCGCAAAGCTTCCAGCATGGTGCCAACTTCGCGCATATATGGATCTTCAAATTTTGCAACCTCGGCAACGCCAGTAGGCACCAAAGAACCGGCCAAGCCTTGAAAATAGCTTTCGCCAAATCGTTCAGGGTCGGTCATGGCCTCCATGAAATCGGAAAGCCCTCGCAGATAGGTTTTGCTCATCGTGTTGTTGGCAATAGACAACGCAATAGCTACGGTCGCCTCTTCGATGCTTTTTTCTTTCTCAACGCCGTAGTCATCATTGGCGGTTATTTCCACCATGTCGGCAGCTAAACCCATGGTCATACCAATGGGGTCAAGGCGATTGTATGCCCAATAACGATCACCGACTTTAACCGAGTAGGGTTGCCATCCGTTGCGCTGCATCGCTTGGCGCTCCGAGGTATTGGCAGGGCCTTTGCCGGTAATCTGGCCACTCATTGCCATGTCTGCGGTTACCAGCATGATGGTGGTACCTGTTGCTAAGCGTGCGGCAGCAAGATCACGGCGAGCACCACCCGCCGCAAAGTCTGAGCGGACATGCTTCATCAATGGCGCCAGCGGCGTCCGCTCAAAGGTGTAGGTCATTATGTTGGCAGGCGTGCGGACAAACGGCAAAATGATATTGGCGGCTGGAAATTGGTTTTTTATTCTGCTGATTGCTTGCGCCAGGGCGCCAGGGGTATTGGTGAACGTCTGATAGGTCGCCTGGTCAATGGCATTTAAGCGAATGCTTTCAGGCGGATTTGCCACAATGTCAGCAATCCGGCTCTTCATGTCTTCAGGCTTGATCTTGCCGCCATGCACTTCTTGCGCAGCTTGCCGCAACGCCAGCGCGTTTAATTCCATTCGATAGCCGACTGTTTTAAAAAACTCATCCGCAGCGCCAAGAGCGCGGGTAGGTATATTTATAGTATGGCCAAGCAAATCAACTGACCGGCCAAGCCATGTATCAGATGCCAGATTAAACGCTGCTGAGCTGATCGCCTTGTCTTGTGCCAGTTCTGTTTTACCCAGCCCAAAGCCTGATTCACCGGTTTTAAATGTCTGCCGCGCATAACGAAACGCATCTTTTAAACCGCCGATCATCCCCGCGTATTGCGCCGCCGCTTCACCCATTTGCACGCTGTCGTTATCGCCTAACACCTGCGCGATCTTGGCCGCTGTGCCGCGTTCGTACATCTGCTGGAACAGAACCGAGGTATTTGAAACCATGTTAACTAAGTGGGTTTTAGGGCCAGACAACAAACTGTTAATCCACGCCTCAAGCATGGCGTCTCTAGTGGTTGCCCACACGCCTTTCTCAACAAATGCATCCAGCTCTTTGGTCATGCCGTTTTCAGCAAGCGAAGCCATGCGGGTTGCCATCTCTCGGGTGACATCATTGCCGCCATTGGCAAGCAACATCTGGCTAATGCTTTGCAGCTGCTCAGCACTGCCACCAGCAGGAATACGCCAGGATGCCAACGCCCTGGCGGTTTCGGTACGTGCCGCCATCACTTCATTCTGTACGGCTTTATGGACGGACATCATTTTACGGAAGGCAAATAGGTTTTCTTCGCTTGGGTTTGCTGCTGCAGCCTTGGCGGTTTCGGCCAACTTGGCGCCAGATGAAGCCCATAAGTTACGCGCTGCAACTGATTGTTCAGCATTTAACGGATCACCAGCGCGGCGAGCTGAAAGCACATCCCAAGCGTTTAGCTGTTCAGCGTTTAATTCAATCTGTGCAAAGGTTTGTTTTCCGCGTCTTGCCGTGTCCACTTCTGGTTTGTAAGCATCGGCCATTTGCTGCATGACGTTCTGCACATCTTCAGGCGTGTCAATGCGTGCAAAGTTGATCTGAGCACGCGAAGGTAAAACGGCCGGCTCAAGCATTTCTTGCGCAGAAAGCAGCGGTTTTTCTGTGGTGTTAATGGGTAGGCCATTGGCGGTTTCTTGTGTCGCTGGCCCAGGACTAAAATCCACATTATTCGGAGCTTTCACATCCAGATTCACCGCATCTGCGGTAGCGGGTAGCGCATCTGCGGTTGGTTTAATCTCCGGCATCTGAATCAATGGCGCATCGGGTGCGGTATTGCCAAGGATTTTAAACGCATCTTCAGACACTCGAGGCCGTGGTGCTTCTGGCACTGGCGCTTGTTGTGCCATGCGGGCAATATTGGCAGAGCGTAGCGTTTTCAGCCCAAGGACAACGCCATCAGTCAGCACCCCAAGCCCTAAACCCTCAAGCGCATTTTTAAAGCGCCCTTCTGCCTCACCGTCTTCGGGCTTGGCTGCAAGGAAATCATTCACAGGGTTTTGCAATGCTGGGTATTCTTGCACCAGGTTAGATAATCGCTCTTGCTGCGGATCAAATGCGGTGAAGTCAGCAATTGCGCCTTTGGCTGCTGCTTCTCCTGTTTTACCAATCTTACCCGCTAATTTTGCAGGGCCGGTAACTTTACCAGCACCCACAAACCCAGCTAAGAACTGCGCGACCGATCGCACCATGCCGCCTGTGGTTGATTCGGCCTTTGCGGTGGTAGGTAGTGTTACTTCGTTAGGTCTTTTGGCGATTTCTTCGCCAGGCACCCAGCGCACACCATCGCCATCAACGACGATTCCGCCAGTATCAATCACGTTTTTGTTTAACCAGTCTCCAGCGGATTTTGCTAGGTCGCTGGCTTCATTCAGCGCATCAACTGCACCGCCGACAATTTGCAGAGGCGCTTCAATAATGCCGCGCCCAACATCACTGGCAAATGCTCCGGCTGTCGCCAGTGCGCCGCCCTGTTGAGGTATTGGCGGCTTAATTTTTTGCTGATCTTCTTTCGGCGCAGGTTGCGGCACCTCTGGCGCTTTTCGAGCATTCACACGCTGCAACAGTTCAGCAGCGGCGGTATTCTGTGCGAAGTCCTCACGGTGCTTTTGATAGCTGCCGCTCATGTCGTCGTTTTGCGCTATCATTTCCGGTGACACAGCAGGCGCAGGCGGCTGAGTTGGCTCAACTGCTGGCGCTACTGGCTGCGCATCCATTGGCTCAACAGGTGTAAGCGGATCTGCAATAGGTTGGTCAATAGCTACTGAAGGCATTTGCGGCTGTTGCTGCATGGGTTATGGTCCTGCTGGTGGGGCGGGTTTTTGTGATTGCTCGGCGGCTTGTCGCCACTGCTGGATTAATAGCGATTGCCGTTTAAATTCTTGCTCGCTGATTTTATTGGATTGAAATGCCTCTACTGTTTTGGCTTCAGTCTCATCAATGTTGATGGCTGCGCGGCTGCCGACCATGTAAGTTGGCGTCGGTGCGCTCAGCGTGGTGGTAGTGCTTTTAATTAGCTGATAATCGTCGGTGATGCGTCGGTAAGCTTTTTGCGCATCTTCTGGCTTGGCGTCTTTGTTTTGATCCACCCAGGTATTCCACTCGTCCATTGCATTAGCGAGGCGTTGCGGTGCTGACGGATCTGGGTTCATGTCAGACACTCGCAAGGTTTCTTTAATGTAGCTTTCACCTCGCTTGTACCAATTCGGCACATCCGCTTGCGGGCTATTTTTTTCAGCACGCACCACCAACTTATCAAAATCCTTTAGCTGCAAATTGCCACTGTGCAATTCACCCCGCGCAGCATCGCGCACGTCTTCGCCATTGCTGGCGCGTAGCATCAGATTCGTATAGATGTTGGTGTTAGTGGTGCCAGTCTCGCCTTCGCGAAGCTGCTTGTAAAAATAGCGGTAATCGCCTTCGCCAATATTATCGCGGTTACGCTCAATCCAGTCAGGGGTTAATTGCCCAGTTGATAACAGCTTATCCCCAGCTTTTGACATCTCTTGCTGGGTTCGTTTTTCCGCTCTTTCTTGATCGCGGTATAGCCGATCTTCATCAACATTGGATTGGCGTTGCCGTGCTTCCGCCTGCGCGTTCGCTTTTTCAAGCCACATCATTTGCTTTTCGCTGCTCAAGCCTTCGTACTGACCAAGCAACAGCTTTTGCGCCGCTTGATCTGGATCGCTCAAAATGTCACGGCGAACCAATGCACTGACCGACTGGTCACGAAAGCCCAAAAACGCCTTGGTTGATTCATCACTGGTTAGCACGCCATTTTGCACGGCATCATTCAGCAGCAATTGGGCTTTAACGCCGACCTCATTACGTTGTGCGTCATCGCCTTGAACAGCCAGCTCTGACAAAGTTGAAAGCGTTAAGTTTACATCACCTTTTTGACGGTCAAGCTGGCCGGTGATGGCGTTGCCACGAATATCAAAGCCTTTTTTAAACGCCAGCTCTCCAAAATTCTGCTTAAACGTTTGATAGCCAGCAATGTCTTTATCAAAAAGCTTTTGGTATTTTTTATCAGTTTCTTTAACAAAGTTTTGATAGCGATCAAACTGCGTATCATAGTCGCGGTCATTTTTTTTTAATTCAAAAGCGTAGTTTTCCAGCTCCATTGATGCGTTAGTGGTATTGGATGCCACTTTCAACGCTCGATCATTTTTAACAACCTGCGTAGCCAGCTCTGCACCTATGCTTGCCAGCTGCCCAATCGCATCAATCCCCGCCGTAGATCCGGGTACAGAAGCTGCACCCTGCGAAGGGTTAGGGGTCTGGTTGCCGAGCTGTTCAAACGTTGGGATTCGTGCCATTAGCGAGCACCGCCTGCATAATTAATTGGCTGATTGTTTCCATACCAGCCGGATTTAACTTGTGATGTCGTGCTGATCGCACTGCCTACCGCTTGTGCATAGCCTGCCATCTGAGCTTGCTTGCCGCCAATGCGTAGACCTTGAGCCTGCGCACGTAGTCGGCTGGCTTGGTCCATCGAATCATCAATACCGGTCAGAGCATCCATCTCGCCGCGTTTAATGATGTCCGCATTGATCAAGTTGGCGCTGGTGCTGTCCACATCCAAGCCGCTGGCCGCTGTTGCTGCCGTGGCACTGGCTGCACGCTGTCGGGTAATTTCACGAATCTTTTGAGCACGCACAGCAGCAGCGCCTTTTTCGGCTTCAGCATCCGCATCGGCTTGCCGTGCTTGATAATTAGCGGTTTCTTTTTGCTGTTGTCCGCTCATTACTGCCGAGCCAGCGCTAACAGTGGTGGCAATAATAGCCAGCGTTACCGGGTCACACATTTCGACTCCTAAAGCTAAAAATACCGCCGACTTGTTTAAACCCTATGCGCTCGTACAGCTTTGCAACACCTTCAGCGTCAATGCCGGTGGTCGTGCCTAAGTGGATCAATTTGGCGCCCTTCATTTTTGCCCAACCCATGAACAGCTTGATAAGCCGGTAAGCAGCAAAGCCGCCGCGCTTATCAGGCTGCATGTACAGCGCAAAATCACCCGCGCAAATATCATCAGAGCAGTAATGCGCGAAAGTGTAGCCCGCAAAGCCGCCGATCAATTGCCCATCCTCTTCGGCGACCAATAACAAATAATCAGGATTGCTAATGCAGGACATAAAAAAATCATAGGTTTTATCAATCGAAAACTCTAAGGCCGAATAGCGGGATTCGGCGTGCATCTGCAACGCTAACAAAAGCAGTTGTTCAATGTCGCTTTCTTCTGCGTATCGGATCATTCGTTATTCACCGTTAATTTCATAATGATGGCGAGCAAATGGAACGGCAGCGCGTTGGCCTGTTCGATTTCGTTGTATTCACGCTTACCCCATCCAAGGCTTGTTAGATCAACATCGCCAGTGAATGAAGGCGCAGCTTGATCAAGCAACTCACTACCAAAGCGCCTAAAGTCAAAATACTGGCCGTTAAGATTAGCGCAAACAGTATCCAGTAACCGCAATGTGCATTTACTGATGCGCATATTATTACCCTGCGCAGAACCGGCGCTAGTGATTAAATCAGGGTTTAAGGTTTTGATGTAGGCGCGTGCTGGCAAGCCAATATAAACCTCATTGGCTGCACGGTTCAGAGTGATAGAGCCACCGCTTACAACCTCTTGGCCTATTGCAATGCCATCCGCGATGATTTCCACGGTCTCGCCGTTTAAATGGCTGATGCCAGTCCACGTAGTTTGACCAGCGCCGCCAACCGAACCGCTGATAGCGCTATGCAATCCATACGGAACGGCATCGTCATAAACTTCGATGTAACGCACATCTGAACCGCCAATTGTGCGCTTGACCACGCACCAGGTTTCATCATCGCCAGACGTGTTAGGGATCACTTCAACGCTTTCAAATTCGCCATCAGTGGTTTGTTGTGCCCAGCCTAAAACGCCTTCCTCACGATCAATTGACAGTGTGGCAAGTACGCCGTCTTCGCGCACATTCCACAAAATTGAATTGGGTTCCTGCTGGTAAGCTGAATCAATAATACCGTCGCCGGTAATATGCTCGCTAAGCTTGGTCATATCCGGGGATGAAAACGAATCGTTATCGAATCGGTATCCCATCGCACGCAGTTTTTTACCGCTGCGATTGAAATACATCAACTCATTGCCAATGCGTACCGGCTTAACATCGTTGCAACCGTAATCGGTGGGGTTTTGCATCTGCGCGTTTGTCGGGGTGAAAGGCGATTCAACCCCGCCAGTTAGCGTGTACTCGCTGCCAGACGTTAAAGCAATCACCTGATCTTTTACCCGGTCAAGATGAAGGATCGGGTCAAACTCGGTAGCGTCCAACGTGTACAAAAACGCATCGGTATCGGCAAGGCCAAGCTCGAAGTTTAGGTATTGCTTTGTTTGCGATTTGGCGATTGTGTGAGGCAAGCCAGGCGAACCGCCAACAACAAGACTTTGCTGAAAGAACGTGCCACAACGTGGGTATCCATTCGCATCATTCCAAACGCTGGACATTAATTTCCATGCGCCAGCTTGCGCCCCTGCATCTGAACTTAACGCCTGTAAAATAATCGCTGAAACTTGGCTAGTGCTGGTATAGCCGGTGATCTTGACCAGACCGCCATTAATCGATATGAATTTACCAACATCATCCGAGCGCCATCCTGCAACCGTGCTTGATGTAACAACCTTTTGAGCAGTACCAAAAACGGTAATCGAACCAGGATCAGGCGCATAGTTAACGCTAAAATTAGCGCCAGAATCGGCAACTATTTCATAAGTTCCGTTGTACTCGATTGGCTCACAGCCTTCGATGCGCACTGTGTCGCCGGTATTCATTCCACTGTCGGTGATTGTTGAAAAATCTATTTGCGGCGGAACGGCAACATTATCAAACGTAGCAGCATCTAGCGTAAAACGGTCGCCGTAGATCACACCTGTGGATAACGTTAGCGTAATGGTCTCGCCAATGCTTCCCCTTGCTGAAGGGTTTAAGACGGCTTGCGGCGATCTGTCCAACGTCCAAACGCTGGACGCGATTGATGCGCTGGCGAATGCGGTTTCAATGGTTACAGTCACGGCTGTGGTGCTGCTGTATCCGGTAATTAATGCGCTGCCGCCGTTATAGATGATCCGTCGCCCAATATCAGCAGCTAAAAATGCAGCAGCGCCAGCAGTTGCAGTGCGACCAGCTCCGACAGTGGCAGCGCTCAGGGTCAGCGTGACGGCCGGTTTAATGCCTTGCTCGTCAAATGGCTCAGGGTCGAACGGCGCGTTATCAATCACCCAATTGTCATTGGCAAAGCGGCGTAGTCGCTGGGTTCTGTGCGACTGGTGGAAAAAGAAAATGGTATCCGCGCCGCCGAGGTATTCGACTTCGCGTAACTCTGATTCGCTAAAAACTGTACTGATTTCGTAAGGTGTGCCGGTCACTAAAACACGGGTTCGATCCTGATTAAAAAAACGAATGTATTGATGCCCGAATTCGAGCATGTTGGCCTCGGTCTTCGAGAACGAGAACCGAATTAACCGGCAAATTCTGTTGCTGTATTTTGCAGACGCCACATATCGCAGCATAGGCGCAGACTTAACGCCGCCTTGAATCAGCGGCAGACAGTTGCGCATGGTCTCAACGCCGTTTTTATAGCGCTCAACATCCACACGGCCAAACATCGTTGGCGATATTTCACCGGCGGTAAAATTGGTCTGGACGATGTTGGCCGTTGCCATTACATCACCTTGCGAGCTGTCAAAATATCAAAGCTTCCCAGGGTTTGCGGGCTTTCGTCTTGTCCATCTACTGCGCGTGCTTGACGTAAAGCATCGCTGAGCTTGGAAATTTGTAGTTGTTCCTTGGTTGTACTGCTGGTGATGGCATAGGCCATTGCAACTGACATAGCCAGTTGAGCGCAGTAGACCAGCATAGGGTCCCAACTTTCAGGTGATTCGTTTTTCCAAATGTATCGCAGCTTGCAGGTCGTGCCGTCCAGCAACAGATAGCCTGACTCAACCACATGATCCACGTAATCAGTGCCAGCGCCGTTAATTTCGTGATTACGCAACCAGTCACCAGGCAATAAAAACTGATGAGAGAATCCGAAGGGTGGAGCTTCAGTAGTAGGGGATAAAAGCACACGCTTTAAAGCGCAGTTCCACGGGTGAGAACGTAATAAAAAATCGCGCGTAGATGGCCATAAATTACTGGCTATCCTTGCGCGATCTAAACCACCAGGCGTATTTGCGTCATCAAATGAATTGATGGGCTTTTCGCCGAGCATGAGCAGAGCGTTAGAGCAAATTGATACCGCTGTTGCCATGCTCGAAAACCCTCATTAACCAGGTAACACAACAGGGATATCAATACGAAACTGAGTATCATCCGTTGGGTTTGCACCTGCCAATGTTGCGTAGATGTAGCTTGGGACAGTGGTCACATACTCAGGCGTACCCGTTGCGAAACAAGCCGCGCCGTTATTTAACGCACTAACACCAGCGGCGGAAACGTCAACAGCCGAGGCAATAGCTGTAGCGCTGATAACGGAATCATCAGCAGCAGCCTTTAAACCGACGTTCATCGTAACGCTGGCACCGAATGCGCCGCGTGCGACCTGACCAAGCAAGGTAATCTTGGTACCCGTCGGCAAAATAACCGCTGAGTTAATCGTGTCATTTTGCGCATAAGCAGCAGTAGCAGGGCCGGTAATCGTGACCATCTGCAAGCGGCCCAACGATTCAACGTTAGAAAGCTTGGTACCCGCTGCGGCTTTTGTAATCTGTCTTGATGCAATCGTTGCCATTTCAATATCTCCAAATAAAAATCAGAACGCGCCCCAAATTACTGGAACGCGATTTCAACCACTTTTTCAGCTTGTGTACGCAGGGCAGCAAAAGAACCGGCCATGCTGACTTGCATGGTGTTCTTTTTGTCAGAACGTCGAGTCATGTTGCCTTCGACAAAGCCGGTGCCTAACTGAATACCGGATTTAGCCCAGGCAATGGCGTACTTGGCTGTACCGTCATTGTATAAACGCTCATACGGAACCCATCGGAAGCCGCACCATCTGCCGCTAATATCGCCCTCTTGCAGCATTTTTACTGCCATGAAATCGATGCTGGTCAGCGTGGTATCGTTCAAGATGTCTTCGAGCATGTTGCTATCATAAGCAATGCACAATTCTTCACCGTTATGCTCATCAGCTTCATTGCGTCGGAACATTTTTTTAGCTTCGACGATCTTGGCTTTTGTCATGCCGGTTGAGCCGTGCGCGATTTTTTGCGTTGATGGCAAAACTTCAGTAGACGCATCTTTGAACGTTTGAGTGCCGCGTGCGGCGTCGTAAATGATCTTATCGAGACGTAAATTCTTGGCTTCAATCAACCGATCCATGTAAGCACTAGTTGGGTTTGCCATTAACTTAGGTTCATCCGCACGATCAACAGGATACGCCTTGAAAAAATCGCGCATTACTGCGATGGGCGTACTGTGGATAATGTCAGACCAAATGGTGTCGCCGTGGCGAGTGGTATCAGAGTCTAACTCATCGTTATCATCCAACATGTTGGCGGTAAATGATTCGCCGGTGATGATGCCGCGATCAATTACTAAACCTTGAAAACGTGAAACCTTTTGTGATGCTTTTAAGCGGATAGTGTCGTCAAATTGCTGCACCATTGCTTGGGTAATTGTTGCTGGCATGATCTGCTCCAAAAAAAATGAGTGATCGCCTGCGGGTTATCCGTGAGGGCCCAGGTACTGAATCAATTGCTGGCGTTCGCAATCTACAGGGTCTTTGTCGGTTATCCGCGTGACCATCACGGGCCGAATTTAGGCCATGGTCACGCAGTTGGCTGGACGTATTCCCGACTATTTAAATTAACGAATGTCGTGATTTTTTCTGGATGGATATTTCACTTGCTTTGCCCGGTACATTTTTACGGATTGACACTTCCAACACTCGCAATCATCCGGGTGTTTTGGCTTTGGAGTTTTGGTAGTGTTTTTCATGGTTATCAACCAATCACATAGCCGCTGTGTTGCCGTATTTTTTCTGATAAAACGCTCGGACCTTTTCGCTGACCGCTGCGTGTTGCGGGTCTTTTGGATCAAGATAAGCTGGAGACTTCATCAGGTCCTCAATGCCGTCTGCCATCGGAGTTTCTTGGTTGTTGACCGGGGAATCCTCTTTCATCTCTTTGCCGATTAAAGCAGCGATCTGTAAAAACACTGGATCATTGCCCAGCGTCTTATCAACTTTGGCTTGTAGCGATTCTGGCAGCGTGTTGAACAGCCGGTTAGCTGCCTGCATGTTCTGCGTGTATTCGGCCTCATCCTTCCAGACATCGGTTTTTAGCTGTGCGATGCACTCGGTGGTTTTTAGTTGCGCGTTGCCAGTTTGCAGGTCAGGTGCAAAATCTTTTAGGGCATGCTCTACGACCATCTGGACCTGTTTGTTTGTCATCCCATGAGCGTGAGCTTTGGCCAAAAAGCCCTTGTTTTTCTCATCGGCCATGAAGGCTTTAACGTCTGGAACGCCTAACGATTCTCCATCCAATTCATACTTGTCGGCGCTTTCTGGTGGTAATTCAGCACCAGCACCCATGCGCTTTTCTAATTCTCCGTATGCCTTGGCTAACTTTGCTGTACTGGCCTCTAAATTAAAGGTCTTGGCTTCGTCGTCACTAAATACGCGAAACTTCTCATGGATCTGCTCATGGATTGGAAGTGGCGCGACGCCCCCTGTTGCCAGTGCGCTCGGTTCCTGGGCCAAGGCGCTAGCGGGCGGTGGTGTCGCATTACTCGTTGGCGCTGCTGCGGGTTGTTCAATAACTGCTGCTGCATCGGTCATTCTGTCGGGTCCTCTTTAACGCCGTTTGATTGATTGATTCGTAGGGTGATAAATTCGATAACCTTGCGCTGGCCTGCGTATTCGAACTGGTTTAATACGCGATCAATACCGCCGCTGCTGGGTGGCACGCGACCAGAGCGCTGAATTAAGTCCTCAAATATTGTTGCGCCGTGCGGGTTGTCTTCAAATATCAAACCGTAATCGGCTGCGGTTGCGGTCATCTGTTGCGTCATGCAGCTTGACCACCAATCAGTTTTTTAACCGCTGCTGTGCCTGCT
>JACCDR010030226.1_pt1 | contig 26278 bp, 38 predicted proteins | sample 7446431 | NCBI WGS metagenome assembly JACCDR01 (sample SAMN15323443, study PRJNA562643) | freshwater metagenome | isolation source: river surface water | place: USA:Blue River Watershed | collected 2017-08-17 | reverse complement strand
GGTAAGCGAGTTTTAAAGATCTACCAAAATTTGAAAGATTACAAACAAAACAATCTTAGTGATTAAACAAGGGGGTTAATATGAATACGTATGGCAACAATCATTCGATTGCAGAAATAAACCTAGCATTTTTTTTGGAGGTTAAGAATGTAATGGTTTCAGCAGGATGGATTTATGCTAGTGCTAAATTTTCTGATTTAAGGGTGGAGTTTGCAGAAACTATTGCATCAAAAACAGATGAGGAGTTAGAAAGATGGGCATCGGCATTGCCACCACTGATATCGCTGGAAATGCAAAAAGCAGCGTGATGAACAGTACTGAGGTTTTTTTATTGCGAATAAAAGAAGCTATGGAAAAGCATGGTTGGCCATTGCCAGATGAGCCTGTGTTTTGGCATCTAGAGAAAGAAAATGCGGTGGCAATTAGTAAATTGAATGAGGCTCAAATTAAGGCGGTCGCAGAAAGAAAACTCAACATTATGATGTGGGATCTACTTGGTGTAAGAGATTTTATTAACGCGGAGTTTAATGAAAATGGAAGAAGCTTATAAAGGCGTTTGCCTGATGTTGTATCGTGATACATACATGCGCAGAGGCGAAACATCTACAAAAATCCTAGCACCAGGGTTTCCGATTAATGTTGTAGAAAGAATCGCGAAGATGCCGATATCAATGGCTAAGGCTGAAGCGGATAAAATTAATTGTAACGTAGTAGTTAACAGTTTACAGGATGACGTTTCTAGAATAATGCAAGGGAACGTTAATGCTGGGGAGATAGAAAAAATATGGATTTCTTCCTTCTGGAAAAGGTGTCGTAAGAGCAAAAACAACGAAGTTACGATTCATAAATTAGATTTTAGATCGTCATGCAAAAGTCACCAATATGAACAAGCCTATTATTTAACAGCATTGGGTTTTTATAAACGATTACTTTACACTCGACCAGTATCAGATCGTGATCAGTTCGGGAAGGCGACCTTCGCGGAACCGCTTACGGAATCAATTGTTATAGCAGCGCTATCGAAGAAAAATGTAAATCTGAAATTTGGCACTAAAGATGGGGTTGTACCGATAGAAGATAATTGGGTGGCCAAGGGTGGAAAAGTCCTCGGCGCCCTGTATCACAGGGTTACTGGCAGAGACAAAAAGGAATTAGACATAATCGTTGAAGGGACGTTAGTTATAGTTGCGATTTACCACACGATGGGCGAGAACGCGATGAAGTCGGTTGTAACGCTAATGCGTGCAGCGGAAGTATTCAAGACGTACAAGGCACTTAGGATTGATATAGAGAACACGATTATAGAGCAGGGAGGAAAAGGCATTGATAGGGAGCCTTTAGAGGCACCAACTATATATGGGCTTTATAACGATATTCAGCAGGGAGAGATAAGACACTTTCAATGTTCGAATTGTGAGCTGCCTTTCTATACGCTTAAAAACACTATTAGTTGCCCTAACTGCGGTGCGTGCAACGATGGGAAGAACAATAAATTTAAAATTCTGTAGTTAGGTCAGGCTTCCAATTGATATATCCATAGAGAAGCCAGGACTCAATTGCGATTGATTTTTTTGGGCGCTGTTTCTTTGGAAGATGTAAGAAACAAAAATCAGAAAGAGACCGCAATCTAGCGCCTTTAGGAACTACATCATTCGTTAACCAAAGAGTTGCGTTATTTGGGGCTAAATCAAATACTCTCCCTATCCACATTTTCCTGCCTTGCGTTATTGGCGGTACGTCCACCTCTAAAATATCTAGTAAAGCGTTTAGCCTTAAACTGAATCCGGGATGTAGGTCATCGACGCTATACAACTGATGGTTCTTAACGGTAGAAGAAACAGAATTGACTTGAGCGGTATCAAGGCGTTTTGGCATTTAAATTAACCCATTTTAGTGAATTGGGACATTTCGGTATTGTGAGAATAGTTCTAGTATATATGGATAGATGTTTATCGGATAAGGATAACAATATTTTTCCAAATATTATGTAACTGGTTTGTCAGTCGGAAATATGTGATTTGTGGGTTTAGTATCGAAATAGTTGCATTTGTATGGAATGTAATAGAATGGGTTAAAAATATTTGAGGTGGTGGTTATGGATTTCTTACAGTTAGCTTTTAGCCTTGGCGTAATCGGAAGTGGCGTTTTATGTTTGGCGGTTATGGTGATAGTTTTCGTTAAATTTATTATGAAAATGAAAGAAAGTATCATTTTCATAGATGATCACAAGGGAGAGGTTGATGAAATGGTTTTTGCTTTGGATAACAAAAGGATGACGATGAGTAGCTGCAGTGATCATGACAGTATAATAGAAGGAAAGTATTAAAATGCTAATATAGAGAAGACAGGAATAGTTAAAGAGCTCATAGAAATGCCAGCTACGAAGTAGCTGGCATTTTTTATTTTGATTTAACGAAATGTGTTTCAGCTTGTGCGTAGGAGTAGTTTGTATGGCTAGCAAGATCTCCAAGCCGTGCTTTGTCTTCTACATCCCTTAGTTGACCATTTGTGAACTGTTCCTCTGATTTATCGGCGAGAGTAACATTTACAATATTTCCATCTCTGGATTCATACGTATAGGCAAGTCTGTCGCTAGCAGTTCCATCATCATTTTTATAGTAGGCAGAGAACTGATTTTCCCCATTATTAACGACCGATATTTGGTCTTCAGATGGTGCATGAGTCAGCTTGTACTCTGCCTTAGCAACCTGCAACGCTTCTGATTCCTGCGAACCAGTATTATATAGAGACTGTATTGCTCCCATGCTTGAAGAAAGTATTTGTTTTGGATCTCCATTGAGTAATGTCGATTTAGCTGATTCTGCATAGACAGCTTGGAGTTCAGGAGTTGGAATTTCCTTATCAATTGCTTCTTCAATTAGGGCAGAATGAGAAGCGGTATTGATCTGATTGAGCCTGTCTTTATGGTCGTTTGCAGAAACGGCAAAGTCAACAGCTGATGCTTTTTCGACAAAATCGTTAAATGCGGCTGGACTCATTCCTTCTGGAATATCTGCTTGGCCACCTGTTCGTAGATTTTTCCAATACCCATTCATTGAATCCTTAAATTGTTCTGACCAATTGTTCTGTTCAGGATTTTGTGTGCGCAGGGTTTCGAAGTATGCGTTATTTAAATCCTCAATTTGCTTGTCAGAAAGACTTGATAAATCTTTTGAAGATCTAATAATTGCTGAATTATCGTCTGATATTTTCTCAGATATTGAGGATATTGCAGAGGCATGCTCGTTAAAGAATGCACCTGATGTTTCGTAAGAGTTATCGACAAATGATTGCGCGTAAACGCCAATTGATGGTTCAAGATGATCATCTTGGTTGGTTCGTGAATTGAGTTTTTGTTTTAAATCCTGATAGGCATCACCATTTATTGATGATGAGTTAGACTGGGCTTTTGTTTTGAGAGCAGAGTTAGCTTCTGAATAGTCTTTTTCTATGGCAGAAGGGGCGCGACTATACATTTCCTGTGGAGATGAGCTATTTGCTCGATCAACACTGTCTGTGATACGTGAAGACTCAGCGGGGATTTTTGAGTGCGCGTCGTTAATAGCACTGATAGATTCTGAATTGTCTTCTTTGAAATTTTGAGAGACCGCTTCGTTTCTTCTTGCGCTTTCATTTGTCGATGGAGTTGGTGAGATTCCTGTAGATGCAATTGAATCGAGAATTAGGCGCGACTGGCTAGGATTGGATGTATCAGAAAGAGCCATAAGCTTGGCCCAAACATCAGCTTTCTGATGGTCACCAGCAAAAAGATTTTGTGATGGTGATGTAGCAAATCCAAGATGGTCGTTGTAACGGCCACGCAAGTCAGGATCGGAATTAGTCTGGGCGTTGAACCCTTTGTTCAGTGTATTGAGAGAGCTGCCATCGGCGTCGTTAAGAATAGCATTTGAGGCGGCGATTAGAGAAATTTGCTGCGAAAATCCTGTTTTTTGAAGATCAGAAGCGGTCTGTTGGAATTGTTCAAGATTTTGTGAAGATACACTTAAGCTGTCAGCGGCTTGAGCAATATCTGAAAATTGTTCTGATGTCGATTTTGTATCGCTTCTAGTTTGTTTAAGGGAATAGGCAAGTTGCTTTGTAACATTTGCTCTGTCCTCATCGGACAGTTGAACGTTTCTTTGATTGGTAGAGTCAGAGCCTGTTGATATTTTGTTTGTAGATGTTTCGATGTCAGATACATTACCAGCTATACCCACTTGAGCTGATAGAGGTCCTCGGCTAACAGAAATATTATTCGAATTTTGTTCATCATCAGAGTTACCTGCTTGCTGTGATTTTTCACCTTTTTTGGATTTACCTGACGATGAAAAGCCACCTTTGGCAACGGCGGATAGGATTGTTTGCCCAACTATTTGATTTGCTAGATCCTTGTTGTCTGAGTACGTAGAACGAATGGATTCTATCTCTTGATCGAGAGCTGCGGAACCCCATGAGCCATTGGACGCTTGCATACGTCCTATTTCAGAAGCTAACTGAGCGTTAGCAGTAACAGAGGATGAATTTGAAAGCGCCCGATTAACTGCCTTTTGTAAATTGGTGGCACTTTGAGTTTGCTGTGACGAAAGTGATTGAATTGCTGCCGACGACTCGTTTGCTGTAGATAACGTTCTATCGGCTTGCTGGCTACCAGTTGCAGCAATTCCAGAGATGCTGTCTGCACTAAAGGACGGTCTTTTATCAAGTATAGGAGTGGAGCTCGAAATACTTGGACTCTGTGTTGACTCATTAATGTGGTCACCCTTCATACGATTTGCTATGGCCGTAGCAGTAGTAGAGGAACCATAAATAAGCATAAATGCAATTACAGGAATTGAGGCAGCTAGCATGCCTCCGGTTGCAATCCAGGAAGAGGCTATATCGGCGGCGGACGTCATTGCGTAGAAAGAATCCCAATTGAAATTATCAGTAGTTTTAAATTCCTGAATCTCGCGACGTGCAGCAATTGTTATAAAAAGATTGGTGACGGAAAGAAGCGGGTACCAAAGCTGAATCCATATGAGTAATGCAAAATACTTCATGCCGAGTGTAATGCCGCTCTTACCGAGAGTAAAAACGAAAGCCATGATGGGAGCAATCGCGAATACAAATCCCTCAAAGAAGGCGATCATAGGGCGGACGATGCTCTGGAATAAAGTCTGCTCTGCTGCCCATTGGGTGTTACGCTTTTGAATAGATTCATTAATCATCATTGCAGCGGATGTATCTAAAAGTGAATTATATTTACCCGCAGTTGCGTCCAACATGATTGGCTCAAGGATAGCGAGTTGCATATACGTTTTTGCACTGGTGTCAGCGTCGTAAACCATGTCGATAGCAGATTCAATCTTTTCAATTGAATCGCCGGTAGAGTTCGAAGCGTTAATGCGGAGAATACTGTTCATGGCCTTTCTTACTGATTCAGATTCAAGAGCGGTTTCAGTTGCATCGTTAAGCGTACTGAAACCGGTGTTACATTGGGCAACACTTGGAAGGGCACTGGATGAGTCGAGGTGAAGCTCGAATGTAGAGTTGCTGTTAAATTGAAGTGCACTAAGAAAGGGTTGATTCTGTATCTGCTCTGGAGTTATTTCTTTGAATGACACTTTTCCAAGGGAGCAATCCCGAATATAGTTGAGCCAGCTACGATGGAAATCAACAAAGCCTCCACCAGCAGACTGATTCATAGCGTTCCAAACCAAATTATTAGCGCCATCTCGTCTTACGCCATTTAAAACTTTAAGAGATTCAAGGTAAGACTGACCCTGTAATCTCGGTGCAGCGCCAAGCGGATCTAGTGGATTGTAAGCAGTTTCAAATAGTTGTGTGATCTTGTAACCAATCTGTGAGAAAAGTGCTCCTGTAAAGGCGACACCGAGAGGAACATTATCAACTTGGACGACCGCGCCTGTATAGACATCCTCGATTAATACATCTTTCTTAGGGATAAAAAACCCATTGAAAATGATTATCCCGATTAAGAGATGCTGAACTTCAATTGCCTTACCTCCTGCCATTAGTCCCTGAAAAAGTGCGGCGATAAAACCGAGTAATAGACCGAGGCGTATTAAAGAACCCATTGTATCTGATTGGAAAATCATAGCGATGGCGTTGATGATCTCGAATAACCATTGCGAATCGCCAATTGAGTAAATAATAAAGTCCATAAAATATTCCGATTATTGGTTTTCAATCTTCTTGATGGTGGGGAACCTAAAGTCAGGACAGGAAGCTCTCACAGCGTGAATAGTATTGTTATAGGAAGATTCTATGTCGGGTGGATTACCGTATTCAGACCTTAAATCCCGTTTTGCATTTGACCAAAGCGCGTCAGTTTTTTTGAAGAAATCCTCAATATCTTTGACATCTTTATCTGAGGAGCTACGAACGATATTTCTAGAAGCAAAAAGAACCTGTGTGAATATCTGGTCAACGTAATCAATAGAAATTGATTTAATGTGAGTGTGCAAAAAGGACTCGGCAACATCTGGACTGCATTGGATAAGTGTATATATTTTTGAATTTAAATTGTGAGGGAGGCCAGCAGCGACATTCTTGTGAGCATTGGAGTAGCTTGGGGAAAAGTTTCCTAACCGTGCGTTACTTATGATTCCGTTAGGGCCGGTATATAAATCTAATAACTTGGTAGAAATTCCAGTCCATTGAATTTCCTTGCGTGAATTAGCGTCGCTTTGGTCAAGCATACAAATATCGGCGCCGGTACGGAGATTGTTAGCGCAGTTATAAATTTTTAAAGGTGTATCCTTTCCTTCCAACAATATTTTGAAGGCTTGCTTTGGCACTAATATAGGATTGAGGGGTTCACTAATTGGAACTTGGCCTGATCCCTCTGACCCGGTACCTGGTACGTAATGAGGGGAACCGACTGTGCTAAGTATAATTTCGATTAATTCGGTGTCGGCATTTTCAATTGATGACTGTAGTGCTGAATTTTTCTTAAGTAGTTTATAAAGTGTTGATCCGAGGTTTTTTTCTCCACTAAATACGGGGTCGATGTCCTCGGCCTTCTGGAAAGCTGTATGAACAGTTGATACATGGTTGAAAACATCGAAGGTGTCACTAGCAGCATCGAGAATATTCGTTGAATCAAGTACTTCATTCCAATTGGCGGTACCACGAATTGAATCACGGGTATTGGTAACAATTCCTTGTGCGATTTGGCATGAATCCATCATATGTGTATTAGCCTTCTGGATTTTAGCTTGTAGTTCATTCATCCATTTCATGCAGCTTGGGCAAGCGGTTTCAAGAGCAAGTGAGAATGCATAGGAGGAAGCGTTAGAGGCGACCGCGCGTAGTGTCTCAACCATCTGATCAGCATTAATGTAACTAAATGATCCTCCGAAGACGTCTATTCCACCGCATCCTCCTCGGGCTGATGGTGGAACAAATTGAACCAGGTTGTGGCGAACAATTTGTTGTTTAAGAGTAAATCGTCCGCCCTGAACACCTCCGCGTTGTTGGGTTTCAAAAGCGCCGGGTTGGGTGTAATTGGACATCTGGATATAGAGGTCGTCCATCTGTGTTTGTAATCCATCAGCGTGAGAGACGGCACTCAAGGAAGTAATGGATAAAAAATATAAGAGCGCTTTTATTTTCATTGTAATTTTCCTGTTAACATTTTATTGATGCTAGTTGGATCAATGGGCAGATCATTGTTGACTGATGTTTGTATTGGTGGGAGATCATAATCGCGATAGTTAAATTTTCGAATTGAGTTGAATTCAGATTTTGTAATGATATTTAAGCGAAGGGCTGAGAAAATTAACCGCTCAACCAAGGATTCGGAGTCAATCGCGTTCTGAGCAGATAGATCGTAGTGACCTTCAGGTGTAACAAGTGCAACGGTTGGGAATGTTGTAACACCCATCAAATCGGCATGGCCGTGATCGGGAAGGTACTCGCTAACTTGGTGTTCGCCTACAAGAGTTTCTTTGGCAATAATCGTTAAATGGAAATTGAATCTCTCGGCTACGGAGGTAACAATTTGATGCATCCTTTTGGAGAATTCAGAATTATCGACGTAATAGAAAATTCCTGCTCTTTGCGAAATTGTGCTGATTAATTTCTGACGGTTTTCAGTCGCCTGATCATCCATGAGATGAGTCGCAAATGTGCTCAACGGTCGGCGATTGTTTTGGTCTAACTCACTTGTACCTGTAATGGCGAGCGTTGACGCATCAGAAAAGGCACTCGATTTATCGATAGCAATCTTTTGTAGTCGATAGTAGGCGAGCACATTCTCGTGAGATGGATTGTCGATTGCTGCGTCGAGGTATTTAGGCAGGTTTTCGCGTAACCAGGCTTGAGAGAGGGGCGCAGGGCCTTTGTTTGGGAAAAGTGTGTTATCGACTGGGGGGGCGGCCGGAGTTGGAGAAACAGGTAACGCCGGTTCTTCGGGGCTTTGCTCTGGAGCTATCTCCTCGGGTTCGTACCAGTGCCATCCTTCGGCGTGCCGTTCTAACCACTTTCTATTGGTGGTGTCTTGAGCGGCGAACGCGGGAAGAGACGTAAGTAGGAAGAAATAACCAATTGGAATGATTTGTTTCATAGGATGAGTATTAGAAATTATGACGCTTGGATGATATGTACTTCTGAATTGAAGGGGATCGTTGCATGTGTGAGATTTAGAGGCATGTGTAAGTGCGAGAGAATTAAAAAAGGAATGTAATGCGGTGAAGGATCAATGAACAAAAAGGTAGATTCCAATGAACCCTACCCATTCTGGGCTGTAACCCGAAAAATACCCATTTCATCAGTATTCAATGCCTCATATTGCAATATTTGCAATATGAGGCATAATCTATACAAATACCTCAGGTTGCATATACTGCGCATTGAGACATTTTAGAAGTGGCGAAATTGATGGCAGTTGAAAGAATCTTCGATGAGGCGGATGTTAGCGAGTTGTTAGCACAAAATGCTGCACCGCCGCTTGGATCACGTAACGCGGCGTTGATTATGGGGGGAGTTTATTGGGGACTAACTCCGCTTGAGCTGTGCCATGTACAAGTTCAAGATGTAATCGCGCCAAATGGTGAGTTTTATCGAATTTGGGTTTTGCCAGCGCATAACTCCTACAACGGGGAGTCGCGTGAGATACATACGACAGATCACATCCTGCCATTTTTTGAAAAGTATATTGATTTTCGTATAGCCAACAATTGGGGGCTGAGTAACCTTCATTCACATCGGAAATTAGACCCCAGCAGTCGGTTTTTTATGAATGACCTTGGTGAGCCTTACAATCCGACTTTACGCAAAGACAAGCCAGGTAGTTATCATCCTCGCTCGATGAACGAGCAGCTAAAAAGAATGATTAATCGCACGAATTTGTATGGTGCCACACCGGCTAGCTTCAGGGACTCGTTCATTCGAGAAATGTATCTCAATGGATGTAAGTGGGGTGAGTTGATGAAAGCATCGGGCATCAAGCAGAAGCGAACACTCGAAAACAAAGTAAGGCCGCATGAACGTGAGCTAGAGGAAGTTTTAAAAAATCTTTTTTCTCGGGTAAAAATGCCTGAGAGCCTTAAATAGGATTGGAAAATGATTGGTTGTTGCTGCGCGCCGCAGAAAAAGTTTATCCGTAAAGACGGAACAGTAGATCAAGTTAGGCTTGATGAGATTGCAACGGTTTGGAAAGAAAAGAACATGCCAGAGAATGAATTGAAAGCCTCTATCAACGAATTGTCATCTTGCCGCTGCCCATGCCACAAAGATGGCGCGGTTTGCTTTTGCTAAAACTTATTTTGTGGGGACTAATTTAAAATGTCTGACTATTACTATCTTTATTGCAAGGAAACCAACGAATGCATTGAGGTAATAGCATCTGTTGGATGTAAACCAGGGCCAAGGATTGATGCAAATGCACTACAGGCTTTTTTAGTTTATCACCACATTAATGCACTCACTTCTTATAGCGCCCCGATTTTTACAATCGAGAACATTGATAGTATTGGGGAAGATCCATATCGCAATATAGTCACTTCGCTTGAAGAAAGGCAGCAGGACATTGATCAGAACAGCTGGATGCCGGATTACGCAACGCCAATTATTAAATGGACAAACGAAAACTACCGCGCATTGGCTGCCCGAGCAAATGATTTAGATAATAGGCTAACCGAATACGAAAATGCTTATGGTGGTGGATTATGGGTACGTAAAACAAATGATGGGCGAATAATTAGTCAATAATATTAATTTGGAAATTGGAAAATGAGTAGAAACTTAGACAATGAAGATCTACCTGCAGACAAAGGTCGTAGAGCGTTTAGGGAGCGAATGACACCTGAGCAGAACCCTTATAGGGAGCAGGATTGGCAACATAATGAGCGGCAATTCGGACGGGATTGCGAGGAGCAGTCAAATCCAAATGGTTTCGATTGGGCTACTGGAAAATTCAAGTAGATGAAATAGATGAAGTGGGTTTGCGTGTATTAACTGCCGGGCTTAGGCATTATTTGATCAATAAAACGCGTTGCAGGAGTGCTAAATGAAAAAGATTTTATCAACAATTATTCCTGCGTTGATTTTCCTTGCGCTGCTCTCATGTGCATCATCCAAAAAAGTAGGCTCACCCATTACAGCAGCTAAAGATGGCGCAATTGAGTACACCAAAGCTTCGTACATCAATATGCTGTCGTTAAACCCTATCACCGCCGGAATGCAACGGATCAAGTCAACCTACTCAGTGACTTCTGAAACTGGCTACACCAAATTTAGTTATAACTTTGAGATGACCAATTCATCCAAGATTGTTGAGAGTTATCGCAACTACTGCAGTTTAAAGGGAGGCAAATACATGTCGTCCGATTGGACAGTAGGCTTGTGCAGCAAAACTGATTCGGTGGCCGACTCTCTCTTTTTTGTTACCCTGAAACCGGTTAAAGGGTTTAGCCACACATTCAGATACGTCAATCTTTGGGTACTGGAGCCTACCGGAACGGCTCCAGCAGAATATGAAAGATATATACGGTTGAGCGGTTATCTATCCCCTGACCAGGTTCGCGGCAATAAAGAGGTTCGAATGGAAATGGCAGATGCTGCGCGCCATTATGATTACATGAGGACGATCGGCTCAAAGGTTTGTAAAAAGCAGGTATCATCAACGGTTTCTGGAGTAATCGAAAGAGTAGAGATAGATAGAATTCAGTTAAGGACTGAAGACGGGAGACTGATGTGGGTAGAGCCCTCAGATTGGAAGCCTTGCTAATAGTAATAAGACGGCATTTAGCAATATCGCAATAAACGCTACACAGAAAGCTCACCATAAATCACATGCTGGTATTTTTGTGGTTGTCACAAGGAAGGTCATTAGAATAGAGATAATCATGACGCTGGTTCTTCATCTCACTTATAACCCAATCCCAGTACCCTTCACGTGTTTCCCCGGCTTGTACTGCGTACTGCCAATCAATTTCTGGAAAATCAGGATGCTCAGAGCTGATACCTAGTGAATTTGCTAATACTAGTGCTTCTGGTTTCATGTAATAGCCTGGCCTTATTCGATAAGGGGTGGCGGTGGGCTGTTATGTAGGACAAGAGTAGTAGAAATAAAATCGTCAAAGCATGCTGCATGCGTGTATTTTTAACGCATGTTTATATATGTGTTCTTACATCTTGTGGTTTTATAGGTGATGCAACGCATATTTAAAAGGAAAAGAGGCTTGAGTAATGAGTTTAATTAAACGAGTGGGTATAGAAGCATTATGTATAGTTGCGTGCGTCACTTACGGCATTTGGCTCGTGGAGAATAGAACGGTAATTGATGAATACTGGAAAGTTCTTTCAGGGCTTACTTTCATAACTTTGTCATTGAGATCATTTTACAAGAAAAGCCTAGTGACATTGTATTTAGGTGGTGTATTTTCAGGAGGTGTAGCACATCTTCATTTGATATTATCAATGGTAGAGCAGAAATCTTATTCGATTGATGAGAAAAGTCTTGATTATGGTCCTCTGTTTCTGCTTGTAACCGCAACAGTTTTCGTTACATTTTTAATAATGTATGGAATTAAGGATGACACCAACAATAGCGCAAAGCGAAATTAACCACATTGGAAAACAGTATGAGTGACGAAAATTTAACGAAAAGGCACTACTACGCGATTTCATTCATAGCGGGTAGTGAAAATGGGATACTTAAAATTTCGTCAGTGTATATGGGATATCCCGACCAAAAAATAACATTGAAAAGAATTGCGTCGGCAAGACGAACGCAACAAAAAATGCCTGAGTCTGCACCAGTTGTATCTGTTAGCTATCTAGGCTACATGACTGATGACGAAATGGACAACATGGAGTAATTGGAAAATGAAAAATAGAGCTTCAGCTATTTTACTATCGTCAGTGTGCGTAGCCGGGTTTATCCCGTTGCTGGTTGCGAGCATATTATCTGGCCGAGATATCCAGCTGGAATTGGCAAAAATATGCATTGAACTCTGGCAAAAAGGGTAGTTGGAATATGACAGGACATGATGTTTTTGCATTGTTTTGCATTAATTGTATTGTTGTTTTGTGCCTACTGATAGGGTGGCGCTTTAAAGTAATCAAGCTCCCTTTTGTAGGCGCGATCAATACTGATGTCGATAAACTATCGACGATAAGGCAACTGGTAATTGCTAATGCGTTAGTTTACCTATTTCTTATCTTTAAATGAGGTTGGAAAATGTCATTGAATCAAGAGTTCGCTAAGAAGCTTGAAGACGCTGGCAACAACCAGAAAGAACTTTTGTTCTTGATGAGTGCTATAGATGAAGAAAAACGTTCCATTAAGAGCGCGCTCAGTCAGCTAAGTAGTGAACCTAATGATGCGTATGCACGCGGCCGGGAAAGGCAAATAAAGATCCGGCGGATGAAAGATAAGATTTCGTTCCTCACGGAGGAAAGAGAGATAGTCCGTCAGAAGCTGGGACGCATTAAGTTGGACAAGAAGGCCATGAACCGTGCATCGTCAGGCAGAAATGTGGAATTCGCACACGCATTTATGGCTGCGGCAGAGCGGATATTGCCTTATGAAACTTTCAACGAACTAGAAACAAGGGCAGCAGAGATTCTGAAAGCTGAGTGATTGAAATATGGATCGATTATTTATTTTAATGTGGACAGTTATAAACATTTTCTTTTGTATAATTTTTGTCACAGGTTATCTTGTCGCTGTTAATAAAGAAATCATACAAACATGTTTGATTATAGTGGCGATATCAACCACTCTGAATGCGTTTTTGGCGTATCGTGAATATAGGCTCACCAAGAGATATGGCGAAATAAATGTTTTTGAAGGTGATTTGCATGCGGTGATGCAAAGCGTTTTGCGTGAGCACAAGCTATCAAAAAGAATAAAACCGGAGTAATTGGAAAGTGGAATCAAAAACATACATTGACCCAAAAGGTTCAGCATATATAAGGCAGCAAACAAAAAATGCTCTATCTGAACTGATGGAGGGTCGAACTGCATATGGTGAGTGGATAAAACACTTATTAATTAATGAGAAACCACCACGCGGTAAGTGCGCAGCATATTTTCAGAAGAATGCTAACTTACGGAAGGTTTTAGCTGGCACTTCAGAGGCGCGAACGAAACAGCGATCAATTCTGGCAAAGCTGAAGCTAGTGGGTCACATCAAAAAATAGGGAATTCGAAGATGACAAATTTTGATGAATCATTAAAGAAATGCCCCGGGGTATGAAAAACAATGTCGGTATATTACAACTACATAGTAAAGACGGATGATGAGCAGACATTGGCCAATTTATTGAAAACGCTAATGAGTGACTTTCCAATTGATGAAATTGAAATATTTTCTAATGTTGGTATAAGCGATGATCGCACAAGTATAGAAAAGATTTTGGGATTTTTATCAGGTCGAAGATTTAAAGAGGATCATGTTAAGAAGGAAAATAAATTATATCGCAGATTGGGATTGGAGGAGTCGGTAATCGTTGATGGTGATTACGTTGTAATGGTTGAAAATCATCGGATTGGAATTCCGAATAAAATGTCAGATACAGATTGGTATTTTATTTCTACAACGATTGATCATTCGGATGGCAATGGTTACGACAAGATAAAATTTGGAGAAAGTTTAAAATCAATTTGTTCAAGAATATGCGTTCAGGCTGATGTTGATAGCGATCTAGATAGAAATAGATATTTTGACTTTAAGTACTTAAAACCTTAGTTGGTTGGTAATGATGCTTAATCCATAATTATATCGATAGGCAACGAATAGCATAACATGTTGAAAACGCAATTTGCACCTTTGCTATGAAATACACCAAAGAGTGGGAAAATGCAAAATAGGAGTCTAATAATTTGAACGCGATTTGGTTTATTTACAATATGTTTATGTTCTCAATGGCCACAATAGGAACATTGTTTATCTTTAAGGCCGCTTATTCTGCAGCTAAAAGAGGGCTAAAACATTCTCAATTATTTCAAGGAATTGTTTGCATATGCTTTTTTGGTATTGCGATAGCTTTTTGGGCAAAAGGCACACCTCAGATTTCTGTTGAATTGCCCAGATGGTATTGCGCTTTTGCTTGCTTCATGGTCGCAGGAGGAAGCTTTACATGCACATTATACGCTCTAGATCCAATCCTAGCTAAACAATTAATGAATTTAACTGAGATAAAATAGGAATAACTGGTACATGAGCACATCAATTCTATACGCGAACGTAAGAAAAAACGGTCGTTATGGGTCGCAACGCCAACCAGAACCGTTTGAAATAAATCTTCACGATAATGCTTTTCAAATCATGGAAGGCTATTTTTGGAAAGGCGGCCCTGGTGGTAATTATAGAACGGTCGATCTTGAGTTTTACGTAAAGCATGCACAATCTGGCGAACTGGTTTCAGTGTCTCCGCTTGACAGTGGTGCGTCGGAATTAGTAGCGCAAGTGACTGAGCAGGCACTTACGGCAACAAATTCAAGTTATGTAGCGGCATTAATCGATGAGCTTCAACACGCCTTAAAAGCTGCAAAACAGAAGTTAAAAGATTTGAAAATAAAAGAAGCTAGGGAATCTGAGTTGGAGTAATTGGAAAATGATTGGTTGTTGCTGTGTGCCTAGGGAATAGTTTATTCATAAAGATGGCAAAGTAGATCAGCTAAGGCTTGATTCTATTGCGAAGGTATGGAAAGAGAAAAAAATGCCAGAGCATGAAGTGCAAGCATCTATCCGCGAATTGTCATCTTGTCGCTGCCCATGTCACAAGGATGGTGCTGTTTGTTTATGCTGAAGAATCATTTTATTGGGGCTAGGGAAGATGTCTGATTATTACTATCTTTTTTGCAAAGAAACAAATGAATGCATAGAGGTAATTGCATCGGTTGGTTGTAAGCCTGGGCCAAGGATAGATGCCAATGCGCTTCAGGCGTTTTTGGTATATCACCACATTGTGGCTCATCCTACTTATCGCGCACCTGCTTTTACAATCCATAACATAGATAGTATTGGGGAAGATCCATATCGCAATATAGTTACTTCACTTGAAGAATGGCAGCAGGACATTGACCACAATAGTTGGATGCCAGATTACGCAACGCCAATTATTAAATGGACAAGCGAGAACTACCGCTCATTGGCTGCCAGAGCGAAAGATTTAGACAATAGACTAACCGAATACGAAAATGCGCCTGGTGGTGGATTGTGGGTGCGTAAAACAACAGATGGGCGAATAATTAGCGAATAATGAGGATATTGGAAAATGAATTTAATGATTATCAACCCTTTGATATTTGTGCCTGTTAGTGGATTGTTTGCGGCTTCGACTCAGCTGATGCTTGGTCTATCATTTTGGCCTATATGTATCACATGGGCATTTATGTGTTTAATCTACCGAAACATTTGGTTAGACAGAAAAGAATAGTCGTTCAATGAAATGCGGTAGGCGGATAACAGCTGATTTCGGGTGGAATTACCCCTCTAGGTATTTGGTTGGAGTGATTGGAAAATGCCTTCTTGCATTATTTAAATTCCGTGAGAATCTGTATTTTAAAATATTGGAAAACAGGAAATTTGTAATGAAGAATACAAGCAAACATTTTGAGTACGACGGCAGTTTAGGTCAAGTAGGCGCAGCGGGAATGGCGGTCACGGCACTCTTCCTTAGTATAACTATCATTCCTCTTGATTTTAAGAGTATTACTGATTCACCTTTTCTAGTAATACCATTTATTGTATCGGTTTCTTCAGTTTTGAACGGCCTTTATAAAAGGTCGTACGGAGTGGGGGCATGTGGCGCCATGTTAAGCATAATAGTAACGGGTCTCATAGACGGATGGTGGCTAAAAAGTTTTTAATTAGCTAACTCACAATAATTCGAAGACAGGATTGATTGGAAAATGAATAGATTTAGGATTGTTGATGATTTCGTATTTGGTGGGTCTCAGTTGCGAATGGTGATTTAAGTAAGCGCAATAATTCCATTGCTGTGCGCTGTGGTGTGTTTAAGCTTTGGGGTTGGCAAAGAACACTATAGCTCTATTCAGGTGCTTGCAGCGTGCGGGGCTATGTTGGTTGTGTTTGTAATTGCCTTTATGATATTTGGAGCGGCGATGCAAGATAGATCTGATTCGTCACCGATGAATTCAAACAGGTGATCGGAAAATGACTGAAAAATAAATTGTAATAGAAGTGGGTAAGGATGTTGGTTTATGGCAAAAAATAAAGAAGATCTAATAGTAGTGTTAAAAGAACACCCAACAGCCTGTGTTATATTTCTAATAGCTGCCTTTTGTTTTGCTTATCGATCTATGCTATTGAAAGAAGTATCTTTTGGCACGATTGAGATAGCTTCCTTTTTATTACTTGTGGTGACTGGTACTTATCTTAGTATGGTTGTCAAAAAGCTATGATTATATCGTGATGGAAAACATAGGTAATTCAGGAATTATTGAAAGATGAAAGATAAATTTATTTGTGTAGCATACAGATTAGTTATTTTAGCGATAATAATTGGCGTACTTTCTAAGTATTATTTTGTTGCAAGTGTTATTTCCGGAATAGGCACGCTGTTCGGGTTAGCTGCTATTTTTCTAAGACAGGATTCGATGCAAGCGTCTTTAGCGATAAATGAAATTGGAAATCAGCATGAGTGAAGAACCTTTAACAAAAAGACATTACTACGCGATTTCATTCATAGCGGGTAGTGAAAATGGATTACTAAAAATTATGTCAGTGTATATGGGATACCCAGACCAAAAAGTAACATTGAAAAGAATTGCGTCGGCAAGACGATCAGAACCAAAAATGCCTGAGTCTGCACCAGTTGTGTCTGTTAGCTATCTAGGCTACATGACTGATGACGAAATGGACTTCATGGAGTAAGTGGGAAATTCCATCTTGCATTTGGTGTAGTTCCGGTATTTGTGGTTGCTTCCTACGCTAAAGAATCTGGAATGAAATTTTGTGAGAAAAAAATCTTTCTTTTCTGGTGGGCTTAGTTGCAACAAGTTGCACAGTCACAGTATGAGCGTTATGAAACGCACATCGAGGAACTTATTCAGCAAATAAAGTCCAAAAGTGTATATGGGGATTTAATTATTTTCGTTAGTGTGATGAGGTTGTAATTTTTAGTTTTGTGTTCATCTGTGTTTATTTGTAAACCTGATGCTCACCATACAGATAATCATGTTGTTGGTTGCGCATTTCAGTTATTACCCATTCCCAGTATCCCTCACGCGTCTCACCGGCTTGTACAGCCTCCTGCCAATCAATTTCTGGAAAGTCTGGATGTTCAGAACTGATACCCATGGCATTGGCTAATTGTAACGCTTCATTTTTCATACACAGCTCTCGTCGGAGTTAAAAAGATGTATGGGGCAGCTGTTGGAGGAGTGAGGAGTGTAAGTTTCGAGCTGCGGTTGCACTTTACTTTTTCGTGGTAGTAAAGGTTTTGATGACACTGGCCTGTTCGGCGTTAACCCTCTGTAGGTCGTCATTCCGTTTATGTTGTTCGGCAAGCTTGGCATTGGCTTCAATAGCTAAGCGATGATGGGTATCAATGTCAGCACGCGCCACCCGTAGGTCTGACTGCAGTGAATGCACGTCTGTCTCGCGTTTTTCAAGTTGGCCCTTAAACTCCAACTCGGCACTGCGCAATTGCGAAATCAACTGGCGGTACCCGCTATTTTCGGCTTCCTGGTGCGCCAGCTGGCGCAGAGTTTCGGCGTGCTGGGCAGTGAGATTTTTTAGATCTTGAACCAGCGCTTGGTGATTGACCTTCACCTCCTGCACATAGCGCTCATTACCATCGACAAGCAATTGGGCCTTGGCGATCTCGGTGCGCAGTCCTTCATTGGTGATGGCCAACTGCTTGTTTTCTTCCTTGAGCTCATCCAGCTGCTTGCGTAGCTCCACGAGGGTGGCGCTGGCGGCTTTAGCGGCGTCAGCAAGCTCGGCTTTGACCTGTACTAGGTCTTTCTCAAGCTGCTCCACCACAGCGGTCTGTTTGTACAGGCGATCATCGGCCCGAGTCAAATCCTCGATCACGATTGCGCGCTGTTCTTCCGCATCTGCTGCCATGTCCTTGTAGCGGGTTTCGGCTTCAACGCTGAAACGCGTGATTTCTTTCATAAAGGCCTGGCTGAACTCCGACGAAAACCCAAGCCGGTCGTAGAGTGACTTTTCATTGGAATCCAGCTCGCGCCGCCATTCCGCGTAATGCTTGTGGATTGTGCTGGTGCTTTTGACGTCGGGCATCTGTGCAAGAACCAAACGCACAGAGGGTTTTATGCCTTGGCGGTAAAGGTCATTGCAGATGGCTTTGACACGATCAAGCATGTCGTGGGGATGTGTGGCCATGAGTGGTACCCGTCGATGTTGGTGGTGCAGCTTGGTGTGGCACATGGTGCCGCCGCGTAGCGTGGCCAAAACAGTATAACAAAGACGAACAAAGAACACCAAATGACGAACGAACAGTGTTCGTTTGTTCGACTGAGAATGCAATATTCATGATAATTATACTTATCTTGAATTCTGCGTGACGCTGGGTTATGCTCATTTACTGGCCGGTTTTAGTTGAGTTCGTGGGTATGTTACGGCTGAAGCTGTACTGACCCCCTTTAGCTGTCGCTACGCTGACAATGGAGATTCTGTGGATACAAATATAGGCGTAGCACGTTTTGCAGAGTTGGAGGCGTTGATGGTTCCACTGGAGCGTCAACAATTGAGTGTTGAACTCAGCGGTTCGAAGGGACTTTACCGAAATCCCCATAAGCACTTGGCGTTGATCCGCGCGGACGACGACCGTGCGGCCATAGAAACCTGGCTGGACACTGTTGGTTCCCGTTCTGCGGCAACCAAGCGCGCCTACCGCAAAGAAGCCGAACGGTTACTAGCCTGGGCAATCGTCGAGCAGGGTAAACCGATGTCCAGTCTCAATGTAGAAGACATGGTGGCATTCGAGCGTTTTTTAAAGAACCCCCTATCGCGCCATCCCAATATAAACTGGATTGCAAGAAAATACCAAGACCCCGAAACCGGTAAAGAAAGCGTGCGGAAATACCCTAGGGCGCACAAGGAGTGGCGACCCTTTGACGGGCCATTAACGCCTTCAAGTGTTGAATACAGTTTGCAGGTGCTGAAAAGTTTATTCAGCTATTGGACGGACGTGGGATATACCTTAGTCAACCCGCTCAAGGTGCGGCGCAAGTCGTACAAGCCGAATAAAGACGCGGTGATAGACCGGGTGTTAAATACAGACACATGGGCGTTTCTGTACCATTTTTTGGAAACGAGCGAAGAATCAATCGCTGTAGAAACGCCGGCTAAAGAACGACTGAAGTTGCTGCGTCTGGCAAACCAGCGATATATGGTGTTTTCCGCACTCTACTTCCTCGGTGTCCGGATTTCAGAGTTGGCCAGCATCAGGATGTGCGATTTCGCCAGGCGCCAGACCATCAGTGGTGAGGAACAGTATTGGGTAAAAATTACCGGTAAAGGCAATAAAACCCGGACGATCCCGGTACCCATGGATCTCATGGGTGTGCTTTTTAACTATCGACGAACATTGAATACCTTTCCGGTACAAAAGCGACGCAAAGCTGACAGTGAAAGAGTGGAATTGATGGTGGCACCATCGTTATCCGACCAGACAACGATGATCCTATCGTCAAGCGGAAACGGTTCACTGTCAGCCAATGCCATTTACAAGATAGTAAAGTCGGCCCTCGGTGATGCACTGGCGAATTATGAGCAATTGGTTGCCGCTGGGAGAGCACCCAAGAACGTAAATCCTGAGCAGCTCGCGTTCGCGTCTACGCATTGGATGCGTCATACCTCGGCAACGCATCAAAGCTTAAAAGGGGTAAGTTTACGTTACATCAAAGAGTTCCTGGGGCACGCGAGCTACGACACCACACTGATTTATGATCATGTTCATAATGAGCAATGGGTTAGTGAAATACGCAAGTTTTCAAAATAATTAATTTGTATCTGAACTTAGTAGATGTATGGGTTTAGTTGGTTGAAATTGCGAACCACTGGATGATTAAGAAATGGTGAAATAGATGATGTATTTAAATATTAAACATCTTGAAGCAAATGAAGAAAGACACCTTGTGTCATTTTCAACGGGGACAAAATTACGCGGAGTTATAGAAGTAAGGAATGACTTCAGGAAATGCAGTAAAACGTTTGCAGAAATGAGAGCGTTGCAATATTTGGTTCAAGAAAAAAGGGTCTTTAACCGAGATTCAGTGGATGGACGTGGTTTTCAATTTAATATTAGTAAGGAGTTGATGGATAAGCTTTCGGATATTGCTAGTAATCCTGAATTTAAGGTTTTTAAATATTTTCTAAGGATGACTTCTTCTGCGGTTGTGAAATGCCCGGAGGTGCAAACGGAATCACTTCCCTTAGCATACAATCCGGAGGATGAATCGCAAGCGTTTTTGAGTATAACTAACGAATACAAAAGGATTCCGGTTGTTGCGCGCAGCGTTCACGGTGACATAGAAATAACGGTACACGCATTGAATCAATTTATTGAACGGTATAATTACACTACAAACGGAGTTGCTGCAAAGGTAGATACTCTAGTTCAGTTGAAGAAACGCCTTGAAAGTAAATCATTAAAAATTGAAGTACTACCTGATGAGGTTCTTCAATCTAAAAATCTTCGTCACTTAACAACAGAATCGTTAATTGTATTTGGAAATCCAACATCGCAAATGCATTACGTCACGATAAAGTCAGAAGATAGCAGAAGTAGAATATTAGTAACGGTATATCGACGGCATCCGGAATTTAACGATTCAAAATATGTTGATTCTATAATTGAAAGTATTGTAGAGGATAGTCGTGAGCGGGGAGAGTGAAGTCTTGGTGTCTACTCACAGAGTTCATTTAAGAAACTCATCAATAGCTTTCTCTTTGGAGTTGGTACCTTTCGGAATTTATTCAAAAACATCAATTCATCTGATGATATCTTTTGTGCGTCAAAGGCTTGCTTTAGTTTAGAAAAAAGAATATCTACAGTAGTGTCAGATTCAGCATTTTGAGTATCCATGTAACCAACAGGCAACGATAGTGATGCCTCAATATGGCGGGCTAGCTTTTCGCCAAATCTTCCGCGTCTCATTTGACTTACGACAGATGGTGCGCGATCAATTGCGTCAGCTAGTGATGTGATACTGCCATACTGCACAATAAGGCAATTAAGATTATCTATTCTGATTTTTGCTATTTGATCCAACAGTGGTAGCCCCTAAAACTAAAAAGATGTATTAGCCAACTATAGCTGCGTGTTTTTTATTTAACGCATTAGCCATACTACAATCCCATAAATTCAACGACATTTAATGATTCGCATGCTTTTTCGGTTGTATTTGAGTTGTAGTTATTAACACTACTGGTTTTGCGATTTTTTAATCTGCGCATGCAAGTAGAACCAAACAAAAAGGCTTCCAGTGTGAACAGCAAATAATATCAAGATAATCAATTGCGCAGTCTGGGAACCGCGCAGGTATTCTTGTCCAAAATAATTTCCAATTACAAAAGGAACTCCAATCGAGCAGAGAGCGGTGAACCCAAGTGCCTTGTGGTGTGTCGCTCGCATGGAAATCAGTAGCGAAACAATGGCGCTACTGGCAATTAAGATTCCGAATATATGTATAGAGTGCATATTCTATTCTGAGTTTTAGTATTGAGCTGCTACATGTAAATACAGTTCGGTATTTTCTGTATACTAACGTATGCCGTTAAATTTTTCTCGATAACATATGTACGCCTCGATCAATGATTTTGTATCGTCCCCTGGTGCGGTAGAGGCTAATTGGGATAGGTCACTATCACCAATATCATTCAGGGTTACGCCTGTGAATGTTCCTGCGAGAACGACACCGTTGACTGTTCCTGTTACTGCATCGATTTCCATTCTTATGTGCTTCGTTTGGACAACAGCTGTCTGAGGTACTTTTCCATATTTTTTCAGCATCTTAACGATGCGCTCGAATTTCCTTCTCTTTTGAACATCTGCCAACTGGCTATCGATATCAGATTTAATAGAATCGATAGAGAGCTCCATTAACCACAGAACAGACAATGCTATTAAGGTGGGAACGGGCGCTGCAATAAAAGCAATCGTTATACCAGCATATTTAATGGCATGGTAAGTTCCAACGATATTTGTGTAGGCTTTCAGGAAGGTGGCAGATGTAAAATCAACGGCATTGTCGATGGAGTCCGAGGTAGACCTGTAGATATTTTCAGATTTAAATTTAACTGTATCGATTGCTGTTTCGGCATGCGAAACTGCCTTTTCGATTAATTGTTTGCCGTACATAGAAGTGAACTCCCGGGGGTTAGTCATAATCACAGATAATTGAACTTGTGATAGTTATTTAGTCATTTGCTAATTGTTTTCGGTTGTAATTGAATGTGTCAGCCCACCATTTTGAGTATCCATGTAACCAACAGGCAACGATAGTGATGCCTCAATTAATTAAACATTCCTGTAACCCAATCGATCTCCGATGATAAGTATCGTTTTAATGATGACTAGCCCTGCTAACCATCCTATGAGCAACCACGATCCTGCCCTCACTGCGTTATCGAGAAACTGTAAATCTGTCTCTGGATGCACATTAGAACCTAATGGGGTATATGTGAACACACCGAGCGTGCTCAACACATATATAGCCACTGGGAACAAAAATAAAAATGCTACAAGTAAACGACCCATATTCCAACACCAGTTTTGTCAAGTAATCGGTTACATTCATAGTCCGGCAATTTACTAAGCAAAAGCTCTAACTCGCCTAAGATACTGTTTAAGTTTCGATTTCTTCCTGTAAGGCTTGCGCAGCCAAATGCTCCAAGATCATTTTTAATACAGAATTCCGAGACACGTATAGCCCACTTGCTAGTGCATCATAAAACTTAAGTGTGCGGTCGCTTAAGCGAATACTTGTCGGGTCACCATCTATACCTTGTATTGTACCTTTGACATGTTGTGCAGCTGCTGCCATGGCCGTTTGATTAATTGACGACAAGAGTTCTTCCAGACTAATGTCTTTTAGTGTTCTAAGAACTAACCCTTTGCAGTTTTGCTTTTCCATTTATCCATTACCGAAATTACTTAAATGTGTTTTTAGGTTAACTTTGCTAATTTCTTTCTGTTGTATTTAAATCTGTCAGCCCACCGAATATTGACCAGATCTTCTGAAGGAGATGTGGTTTGGTCGAAGTAAAATCCTACTCCAGTAGATCGAGCGGGGTCTTTATATATTATGAGAAAGCCCCACTCGGTCGAAGAAAAATCTGTACATGATAGAATTGACTTTGTTGGCCATGGGTGCCGTTCAATAATTGCTACTTTGGTAATATCGAAGGGTTCGTTCATATAAATTATCCGAAGCAGTAAAATATTAGCTAAAAAAGGTTTAAGAATAAGCGCATATCTAAAGCCGTGTTGGGAAATACGTTACTTTTCAAAATAATTTACAATTGGATTGGATATTTCAGTGGACCAATTTAATGTTTCCGGAGCGACTTTCCATACAATACTATTGTCAGAATATTGTGCATTAACCCTGTTAGCTGTGGGTTTTATTCCTGCATTTTTAATCCAGTGATTTGATTTTTTTGGCTCTCCGAAAAGCAATCGGTACACCTTTGAGTAGATTGCGAATATCATGAGGGAAACGAAAATAAAGATTACCAGTCCCATTACTACATAAGCTATATTTTCGATAACTCTCAGAGTTCCCACACTAAGGGTTATTTTATAGAGCCCAAAACAGAGGATTGCAATTAGCGCCAATAATGAGAATGTAAGAGTGGCTGCTATAGCTCGTTTTTCATTCTTGGTGTGCTGAGACTTTAAAAACATAAAAATTCACTCCATTCACGTATGCTTCAGATTTGTTATTGTTTGACCGTTATACGATTCATTCAAGCATCGTTAACCTCAATTAAGAACTTAGATTGGTTTCCATCAGTCGCTATGAATCTTATGCGCGAGTTTTCAATGATGCCCAAATGGCTATTAAGTGCTCCTAGATCGTGTGAGGCGGATTTACCGAATACGCAAAAGCTGAGATGACTGCTATCGTACTCGGAAAAATCTTCTACTCTTTGCCCCACTAAAATCATCTGTGAATTAGAGATTCTTAGTTTCTCCCAAACAATACTTTCCGGAACTATCGGTAGCTGAAGCCAGTATTCATCAATGACCAATAATGTGTTTTTGGCGAAACTCCCTTCTGATAATGTTCTGTTATTTCTGCCATACAAGATGGAAAATTTGTCAGACGAACTTGTATGGAGCGCTAGAGCTGTTTTAACAGGTTTCGAACGATTTGCAGACTCTATAAATGAAGATTCGCTAACACCGGGCATATAAATTACAGGTAGTGAGTTATTTAAGTGTTGTCTAATGAATTCCAGTGCAAGAACTGATTTTCCTGCGCCCGGGCTGCCTACGATGAGGCCTAAAAGTCTATTTCTCTGAAACGTTAACGAAGCGTGATCGAGTTGAAGGGTTGAGGTTTCAGTAGAGCCGGTAAACGTAAATGCAGAAGTAACATCGGAAGTAGGGATTAGTTGTCGGCTGGCTAGGCTTTTGATTGCTTTTGACCACTTCATACCGGTGTGCTCAATTGCAATAATATTTTGAGCTTCACTAAGCTTTATCCCATTTTTCTTAGCAAGGGCTTTGGCATCCTTTCGCGCTTGCGAAAGAGATAGACCTGAATTAAATCGTGCTGGATCACGCATAACATTGACCTCGTTGTTGAATAGCTACGCCCACTAAGCCACAACATTCGATTGGTTAATGTTGTATGTAATTGATGATGAATTGGTTCGCTGACCTATATCGGTCTTCGCCATGGTGGGCTGTGCTCGCTAGCGATATAGCGGCGGTTAAGATTATAAGTAGTGAGAAAAGTGCACGTCATGAATACATGCGGTGAATTTACACACATGCGTTAATTAGCAGTTGTATTCTATGGTTAAATGAAATTTCGTGATTGGAGACTTAGTTCGGTTAGATGATTTGAATAGTCCGCTAAATGGCCAGCAATAACGTGTACAACGGGACGTTTTACATGCTCAGTAACTATTTCAACCGTACCTTTAATGACTAAAAGTTTGGCAGTTAAAATAGCTTTTCTGAATGTCTCCTGGGTGCTCTGCCAAACAATCACGTTTACGTCACCCGTCTCGTCCTCAAGTGTCAGAAACATAGTGCCACTTGCTGTACCAGGGCGTTGGCGACAAGTTACCAACCCAGCAATTCTCACGAAACCTTTGTGACGAAGCGAAAGCAAATCAGAATTCTTTGTGCAGCGATTAAACGGCTCAGTTTCACGCAATAGAGACATTGGATGCGCGCGTAATGTGTGGCCGAGAGATCCAAAATCGTCGAGAATATCTTTTGCCAATGTTGGTGCATCGGTAAACAAATCGTTGTCAGTGGTTTCTGCCGGAGTAAGTAACTCGGAGTACTGCGTAATGGCAGCCGCTTCCCATCGCGCCTTGTGGCGATTGCCGCCGATTGATTCAAACGCTCCCGCTGAAGCTAGTATCTGCAACTCAGCAGATGTCAGGGCGCAGCGACGCGATACTTCCTCGATGCTAGAAAATGGTATTGAGCCTCTACATGACTCAATACTCACAACAGTTTGCAATTGAATACCATTAATTTCGCGAAAGCCCAAGCGTATAGCGATGGGGAGGCATTCATTGGCAACATCTATTTTTTCAAGGCTGCTATCAAAAAAGCTTCTATTGATATCTACAGGCAG